>Ga0116227_10000395_pt1 | contig 82983 bp, 42 predicted proteins | sample S1TSphgellanicum_FD_89693 | JGI IMG/M metagenome (GOLD analysis project Ga0116227, IMG submission 89693) | Host-associated microbial communities from peat moss isolated from Minnesota, USA - S1T2_Fb - Sphagnum magellanicum MG | ecosystem: Host-associated > Plants > Peat moss > Unclassified... | reverse complement strand
TGGTATTAATTTTTTTTTTAAATTTTTTTAATTTTAGATTTTTTTTTATGTTTTTTTTTTGTTTTCTTTTTTTTTTTTTTTTTTTTTTTTTTGTTTTTTTTGGTTTTTTTTTTTTTTTTTTTTTTTTGGGGGTTTTTAGGGAATAAATCATGTTCATCCATAATCAAGGAAGGGAGTTATCCCCAGATTATACTTTTGAAATGCAGATGCATGTTTCTTATGAATAAAACTCATGTTTGGATGAACTTAGATTTAGTAGTTATGGAGGTTGAAAAAAACCTGGTAGTCTTGTCATTTATACAAGTATGCCATGTGGACATGTTCTATTTGGGCAATATGTCAGGAGTGATGATGGGGGGAGGGTGTTTATGTTTGGGGGTGATGGACCAAGTTTTGAACCCACATTTATTCAAATGCTGATGCAATCTGGAAAGCAGACATGCCACTGACTTTTGTAGAATCCTAACCTACCATTCACTCAAAGCCACTTCTCAGATGCTCACTTTCTGTGATTATAAATTGACTAAAGATTCTGCATGTTTTGGGGATTATGCATTTTCCTCCTCCTCCTCCTCCTCTTCTTCTTTTTTGTTGGCCTTGCTTACCAAGGCAAGGGTATTGTGTTTAGATTCATTATAGAGTATAGTGGCTTCAGGGGTTTTGGCCCCTATGTAATAGATCTGTTTTCATATGAGGATTTTTGAAAGATGATATTTTGGCTTGTGTTGAAACTTGAGATTAGTTATAATAGAGTTATAATATCTTGAAGGATTTTGGTTTCTTTTAGAGGATTTTTTGAAGATTATATTTTTTGCATGCTGAAATATTTGAGTTTCCCTAATTTTTCTTCTTTTGCCTTAAGATGATACCCTTTAATGTAAATGGCAAGGCCAAAGTGTGACGCACCCCTTGTTTTGTTTTGTTTTTTGGAAGCAAAGAAGAAAAGGTACAACCATCAGGCTGGAATCAAGGGCCATTGCTCCATGTTCTTTAACCATTTTTAAAGGTGGCAACTTTTTACAGAATTTGAGTGGGAAATTAATATTAAACAGGCCACATGTCTTGAAATGTGTGGCAAAGCACAAGCTGGTTTCCTTACAACCTTGTTAGGCGCTCGTGGTGGGGTTGAGAGTTGAGCCTTTTTTGGCTTGTGGGCATATCTTGTAACATCCCTGCATGCTCTTTTTGGAGTATCCTTAAAGACAAAATGAGAATCAAAGGAAAGAATAATAGTCTCAGCTAAGTTCCCCAACACACATTCCTGCCTTGAGAATTGCAACAACACCCATTTCATGGTTTTGTCTTCATCATGTGCACACTTCCTAGACATCCTCTGGATGTACCCAGTTGGCACTCAGGACGCAAATTCTCCCACATTTTGACCACGGGGCATTATCTGATGTAATCAGCACTCAGCAGAGATTCTGCCACATCAATAGAAAACTTTTTACACTATTTAGCTAGACCTCAGAATGGTTCTCCATTTGTGCCGGTTATATGCATTTGAAAGATCAGTCGACCCTAAGAAGCTTGCGGTGAAGAGTGGAACCTGTCCTGAGTGACAATTACAGTACCTAGCCACATATATTACATGTGCTGCCCAGTCTCTGCCTCAAAGTTTTCACAAGTGCAGTTTACACAAGTTTTCTTGCGGTAGCAATTCTTATACTCTGCTGCTGATAACTGCTCTCTCCGAATTATACCCACCAAAAAAATAAAATTGCTTGGCATTCAAATATGCTGAACTGTAAAGAAGAGAACCTCTCAACAACTCTGCTACATTGTAAAGATCTCCTTGGATTTTTCTAGTGTACTTAGAGAGTGCATTGTAGAGTGTTGTAGAGCATAAACACTGGCAGGTCATTTTGGAAAACAGAATGCCTATGCCTTCTGCAAGCATGGGCATTCTGTTTTCTGAAATGCATAAAATCTGAGTGTAAGTCTTTATGCTCAGAGCAGCCCTTGGCTGCAGGCTTTACTGGAATTGGGCTTACACTTGGCTCTGCCTAATGCAGGCCATTATTCCAGTAAAACCCATGGTCTCAGGCTTTACCCTACACACAAATGTGTTTGATCTCCAACACAAGCATCATAGTCTTATAGTAAACACTTACCCAATTGACAGTTGCACAAAAGTGATGCTGACATGAAATACTCACACTCTTGTACTGACATATAATTTGTTCAACTCCATGTTTGTCACAATGGCACAAAGTTGAGGCATGGATTAAAAACCCTCAAATTTGAGATTGCACTAAACACCAGTTACCCCAGTCCAAACATTGGCTCCCAGCTGTTGTTGTTGCCCTACTTCTTCCAACCTCTTCACAAATACCCTTGTGCAGCATCTGGACTTCTGGAAAGTTTTCTGAGAAACTATCTATTTGTTGAGGAGTTGAACAACATGTGGGTACATGGTGAGCATTTCACAGTTGAAAGACAACTGGTCTCCAGAAGGGCAATAGATCAGTACCATGCTTCATGGTCAAGGAAGGTGTTGGTTCCTCTAAGAAGCCCACCACCTTTGCAGGTGTGCCTGCTGCCACTGTGCTGCATGATTGAACACACTCAAGACATCTTGAGGTATCAGTCTTCTACAACAAAAAGTTGTCGTTGTCGTCCTCCTCCCCAATGGTACAGATCTTGCATGCTACACAGTATCAAAACTTCCATTTGTTACAAAAGACTTTGCTAGAAACTTTGCACAGAATACAAATCAGTGAACCACAATTGGCAGCAAACTTAGTATGAAGGAGACCCTAAAACCCTAAACCCTCCCATATGATAACAGACCTGCTTGCTCCACAGTATCAAAACCTCAATTCGTTACAAAAAAATTTGCTGCAAAATTTGCACAAATTACAAATCAGTAAACCACAATTGGCAGCAACCTCAGTACAAAGGAGACCCTAAAACCGTAAACCTTTCCATATGGTAACAGGCCTGCCCGCTCCACAGTATCAAAACCTCCATTTGTTACAGAAGACTTTGATGCAAAAATTGCACAAAATGCAAATCAGTAAACCCACAATTGGCAGCAAACCTTTTAGTCCCACGAAGACTCTAAAACCCTAAACCCTCTCCATGCAAGTGGAGCGAAGAGAAATTTCTCTGAGCAAACCAGATCCTCTGATGAGTTGCAGCAGAAGAGAATTCCAGCAGGTGGGAGATGGAAGATGAGCTCAGTGAGATGATACATACCATGGTGAGCAGCAACCCCCTTCGTCGTCAAATCCTCCTGCCTGTTGTGGTCAACTGCAGGCTTCTCCGAACAAGCTCCAGACTGTTCCTAAGAGCTCAGAGAATTCTCTGCACTGTGAAGATTTTACAAGCAATGCAGCTCAGTCCTGATGGGTCATTCCTATCTTCTTCTCATAAGCTCAATCAACTGCGTTTTCCGGGTTTGAGACACATGCCCATAGGTATGTAACCCCAGGTATGCTTTACAAGAATGCAATCATGATCAATTAGGGATTGTCTGGATCTGCCGGGGCCAGGTTTGAATAGCAAAGGGATCATCCCTTGTTCAGAAACCATTTAACACCTTGAGTTCTTCTGAGATTCTACTAGTTTTCACCATCCCTTTGCAAAATGCAAAAGAAATGGTTGTGAAGAGAGTTCCTAAGAGTCTTTGTGCTTGATTTCAGAATCTGCTTCAGCATCTTCTTATAACAAAGCTGGTGCATGTATAGTTGTGGATATGTAGTTGTGGTATGGAGGTGCATTGGCAATTTGCAGTGCAGAGGAGTTCAAACAGTCAAAACTTGTATGTGTTTCTGCTTTGAATGCTTTACATGGCAATGCAGACTGTGATAATCACCTAAGAGCAACTCCACCTGTGCTGAGTCTGTGGCCCTACAAAAGAAAATTGATTCCGGTTCATTTGTTCAATTCTGATGCATTGTCATGTATGCTGATATTACCACAGCTTCCAGGTCACACAGACTCAGTGAGTGATGCAGCCTTCCATCCAAAAGAGCTCATTATTGGATTGTGTGGAAGTGATAAGCAAGTCTATCTGGGTGAGATGGATTGTCTTGTCTGATAGATGGTTCCCATATAGCATCACACTCACACCCAAAGAAGTTGTCAGCATGCCCAGATTGTAGATTATGTGCATGGCATCCAGAGAAAGGTGGGATTTCGATATTCAGTCATGGATAGTCATGTGCAATTAGGCTTTCCTGTGGTTGGCAATGTTTGGTGTTAGAAATGCACTAGAATCAACTGTTATTTGTAGCAAAATTTGAAATTTATTTAACACACGGGGGTTTGCACTTTCTTTTTCTGCCTCATTGCATTGTCTAATGTTGAAGCACTTGGGGCAGGCATATGTACTTGTTCTCCTTGAGTTTCTTGGTACAGGTACCATATGGTAAAAGCATGAGTGGCCTAACACCGTCCCATATGATTGGTTTTTTACTTGATGATATGATGTTGGGGTCAAACTTAGAAATGCAGGAGGATGAGAAATCTATGAAGTGTGAATCCAGCTGCAGAAATTGAACCACCTCCCAAGAAGAAGACTACAAATTCCAACCATGTGAGAACTTTTTGACTGGACATGCCATTTACCATATTTCCACCGAAATCAGCAGTTCCAAGTAACTCCTTACATTGACGGCCCTAGTTTTTTTATTGTCCATGCGCAATGCTCATTTCACCCCTTCCTTTGCATTGCGATTCAAATCTGTTGCTTCAAAAGGCAAGATATACAAGTTCTTCTTATCTGATGGTTTTTCTCTGATAGATAGTGTCATACTGGTGGCAGAAAGACATGCTTTTTGTTTCTTGCTTGTTTGTTAAGAGTTGCAGTGCACTGTGTTTGGGCAGGTTTTTTTAGCAGCATTCGACTTCTACCTCCAGAGTTGTGGTTGTCATTGGGTCAGCACTGAATGGCTGATACATGTGTGAAGAGTTGTCAGGTGAGTTCACTACTTCTCAGATTGTACACTTATAAAATTTCAATCAGGCTTTGGTAGTCAAGGACAAAGTCCTAGTTTTTCTTTGGATATTGAAATTCTTTGTTAGGGTTGACTCTTTACAAGTACTGGCAGTGTGATCTTTGAGTTGTAACATGCTTCCCAATTTGCTTGGGATCTGACCACCCACCCAATTGGCAGTCTCTTTGATTTCCTTAATCAAGACCCAAGACTTTTTGCTTGAGTTGGCAATGGTTTTCTGCAAAATCACTTCCTCTTTCAGAGTGAGTGTCTTCAAGCTTTTGGGTAAGCTCTAGATGTGCCATGTTCAAGCTTTCAAGTAAGTCATACACTCGGATTCCAGATTTTCTGTAAGTGACAAATTTCAATAAGCTCCAATCGTGGCACATTTAATTAACATGAAGTTTTTTTTTTAACAAAATCACATGTGTCAAGTGCGCAGCTAGGGAGGTCTTAAAGTAGACCATAAAAAAACTCCAGGTAATTAGAATGCTCAATAATCCCATTTAGTTTGAAGATTCAAAAGAAATTGGGTTAAGAAGTTCTCAATCGCACAACGGGCTTTCTACTTACTCAAAAAAACCCTATATTCAAAATGTTTTGTATTGTACAAGCTGGGTTTACTTGGTTTCATCTTGGCCTAAGAATTCGCAAAAAAACATATAATCTGAAATTGTACTTTTTTTCAGAATGTTTCAGTATTATTGTTTTGGTTGTTAGATGATCATCTTGTTTCGATTTGGATGAAAAAGATCTATTCTTAGTTGATACCGTGGCCTGTGCCGTTGGCCCAAGTGTTACCACGTCCTCAACCTGGTTTTTTGGAATTTATTTGAATTTTCAGCGTCAGAAATCACTTAAAAATCAATATCTCCCACATTCTGGATCCAAATCTTACCAAATAAATTCCATTAAATCCTGCTCATCAAGATCTTTTAAACAACACCAAAGGCAGATTCCAGTTCCTTTGAAACTTTCAGCTATGATTTAATTTAATTTTCAGTGAAGAAATTGTTCAATATTCAAGAACTTTTGCACCACAAGTCCAAACGTCATGGAACCAAGCCCATGCACCCCTCCTTGTTGAGGGCTTTTAAAAGACAACAAGAACATGATCTGAAGCATCCCAGTTCGGTGGATCTCATAACTACAAAACAAACTACCTTCCTTCATAGATAGATATATTACAAGTACCATTGAACTTGTGTGCCGTGCGGGGTTGGACTTGGGAACAGCCTGTGCACAAAGGCTTCTGTGAGAAACCTAGACTTTGAAAGGCCACCCAAAAAGTTTTGAGTGGAGGACTGCACCATCCATTATGTACTATGGAATGGGTCCTTGGTGGCCGATTCTGCGAGGGTTGTCACTGATTCTGCCAGACTTGAATAGTGAGCACTTGCCTAGCATAATTGGTCACTGAGGGCCCATTCTGCAGTGTAAATAGTAAGATCCACTGCCATAAAAACCGAGGGAACTCCTGAAACAGCAGGGTTCCCTTTGATGGCCAATTTGGCCTGGAGAATTGTGCCGTAGGAATGGGCCAAGTTGACAGCCCTCTGTTCTTTACAGCATTGCAATGCTCATTCATTGCATGAAGTTACATTGTTAAGGCCATGCACTAAGTTCTGAACGGTTTATGGAACAGCAAAATGAAAGCCATTACCACATTGGAATGGCATGTTTTGTAACCAGGGGTCATGCATTCTGAAGATGTTACCATTACATGGGCAGGGACCAAGCAGGGTTTTTTTTCCCAATTTTTTGATGTAGCTGAAGTGGTGATCATATGGTACGAGATGGTGTGCTGTCATGTTAGCAAGACACTCCCTACAATTCAGTTATGGAATGGGCCCAGTAGGGGCTATTCCACCTAGGAATATGGCAAGCCAGGTAGGATAAGCTGTTGGTCCATCTGGGTAGTTAACGGTTCTTCCAAGGCCTGTTCTAGAGCATAACCGGTGTTCCCCACAACCATCGATTCACATTACGAGTGGAAACTGGCAGAACTAAGTGGAACCAGCAGTCCATGCCAACTAAGGAAATCCCTCCAAAAATGCATGAATAAGATGTGAATAAGACACTAAAACTAGTTAAGTATGTAATAGAAAAAAAGGCTATTTCCAGTGGCCTTGCAAATACTCTGAAAAGAAGAGAGGTGTAAGAATGTGTTACCTTTGAGTTTCGTTCTAAAATTGATTTTACACATTTGGGTTTTTTGCAATAAATTTTTTGTGGCCATTGGATCATTGTCCATTTTGTATATTGTATTTCTATTTTAAAATATGTATATACCTTATGTTTCTATATTGTTGTCCTAGATTTCCATCGATTAATATCCCATGGTTCAATCCTAGTGCCTAGGATTCGACATTTCCAACTAATTATCAGTGTCAAGGATTACCATGGAAATCTTAAACCCTAACATTTTTCAAGGTTAGAGATCTTTCAAAGTTCTCAAAAATATTCATAAAACATCGCCAGATTTCTACATTAGTTCCCAGTAGGGCAGCCAACAATATAGAAATATATACTTGATTCTTTTATTTTCGTATCTCAATTATAGCCAAATGTGACTAAATCTTCTTATGGATGATGCCAATTCTCCACAATAGCTACGTCACAAAATTGAGAGGAAATTAAAAATACTGCAAAAAAAACACTACATCAGTTGCAGTGTTTTGTTTTTGGGCAATTACTTGTCTGGAAAAAGGGGGGCTGCGAATCCTTCACAGGATTTTTTTGGGGGAAATTATGGCACAAAGTTGCCATATTTCAAGGAGAAAAATAAACTGAAATTCGCCAGATTTAGACCAGTTTGGGCCTGCAAAATTTGCCCACTATCAGAATTGTTTCTCAATTTTGTGATGTAGCTGATGTGGCAATCATGATAAGCCAATTTAGCCAATTTTTTTATTAAAATATATTAACAGAAAACATTTAAACATCCTTATATATTTTTGAATGGCTACCTACTTAACCAACCATGTATAAAAATCTGGCGAATTAATATGTTTAATTTTGAGTTTTGGCCTTTCCTTTCTCCTCAAAAATTCATTGAATTAAAAACTTTTGCAATGGTGTGAAATCATGCACAAGAAAAAAAAGGCTGCCCGTGATACAATGCCCTCCAAGAGGGCTGGTAAAATAAAATGATTGTTTTTTATTAGCCAACTATAATGATTGCCGGGCAGGTGGTGATGTTTAATTAATCTTTTGCTTTACGCTGACCATTTTTAAAAATCTTTGTGGGTGGGGATGCAAGAATAATTAAACATTGTAAATTGAATGTTGTAAATATGGATACAGGCCCAAGTAAGGGGGTATGGCTGGAGCTGCTTCATGATTATTCGCCCTATTTGAGAATTATTCATTTGTGAGGATCTACATACTGTTGTTGCCAAAAATAATTTAAAAAAAGATTGAATTTTTGGGGCAAAAATATGAGATGAAAAGGTGGAATGTTGAGAAATTATATTAAGAAAAAAACATGAAATAGTTCAAAATTCCAAGAAAAGAAACATTGTTGTAGAATGCATTTTGACAATGTCCAAAGTTTCACACCCCCAATGTGACTAGTGCTTTTTTAATGAAACAACTTATGCTGCCAAAGTGGCTATCACCCATAGGCAGATTTAACTAAATTCGGCTATAAGTAAGATATAGAAGAATAAACATTTAATTATCCTTTTAAAATTCTTGTTACAGAGTCAAAACCAAACATAAAAATCTGGAAAAATTCAAAAAAATGAAAAAAGATTTTATTTCAAGAAATAAAACCAAATTTCAATATATTAATTTTGGGTGGGACAAACTTTAATTTCCAAAAATAATTAATTATTTGTGTCAACATGAACCACCCTGCTATGCAGGAATGGTATTCATTTTGAGATTTTCTAAATGAATTAAGCTTCTACTTGATGAAAGGAGATAGAGTGTTCTTTTCTTCTTTTTTTTGGCCAAAATATTTGATTTTTCTTTCTAGTGTAATTTCGAATAATTTTTCTAATTATTAAAAAAATCACCAAATATTTGATATTCAAAAATTGAAAACAGAAACCCTAAGATGGAGATTTTGAAACAAAGAGTGCCATTTTTTGGGGTGAAATTTCACATTTTTCCAAAATTTTGGAATGCTAAATTTCGGAACACAGTAGCAGCAAACATAGTTTGGGTGATCACTATTAAATGCACTGGTCACAATAGCCATGGCAGCTGCTATCCCTGCATCAATAGCCAGTGCATGCTTCCACAACACTGAAGGGATGATTTTCATTTATTGATTTTCCCCTATACGAGGACCCATCCATGGTGGTGAAAACCACTACCATTTTTGTTTCATCACTATTTTGACCAACCTCCCATGTGGTGAAAAATCTAAATAAAATAAAAAAAGGTCACATGGGTGTTGTGGAATTGGCGAATGTTTTTAAAAAATAGAGGAAAATATCATATGGTTGTTGTGGAATTCGTGAAAAAAAAAAAAGAAAAAAAGAACAAGCTCACATGGGTGTTGTGAAATTGGATAAGTTTTTTTCAAAATAGAGAAAAAGATTATATGGTTGTTGTGGAATTGGTGAAATTTTTTTAAAAAATGAATAAAAAGGTCACATGGGTGTTGTGGCATTGGTGAAAGTTTTCTAAAAATAAAAATAAAAAGGTCACATGGGTGTTGTGATCATCTGGCTATTGGGGGAGGACCAGCAGCTTGCCATGGCCATTGTAGCCAATGCATTTAATAGTGATCACCCAAAGCAAACTATGGTTCTCCAGAGGGCAGCTGTGGTGAGGATATGGGTTTGAGTCTTGTGAGGAGGGCTCATTGATGGTGAAGCATTTAAAGATTTAACTGGATGGGCAAGAGCTGCAGATTCTAATAATTAAACAAAACAGGGTGGCCCATTGATAAGCAGTTTTTTTGTGTTTTATTAACTAGGGTTGGGTTCACTGGGTATAGCTAGCTAGCTGGCTGATCTAGTCCTAAGCTGAACAGGGTTTTTACTTCTTTCTTCTTTGTTCAGTTTCAACAAGCCCCCTTCTAGTTCTTCTTAGGTTTTATTATTAGGTTTAGCAACTTTCTCATGAGAGATTTTCCTTCCTTCCTTCCTTCCTTCCTTTGGCTTTGGCTGCTGCAATGAATTTTGTAACTTTTGTGCCCTAATGAAACAAACGTCTTCAATGCTTCCACCCCATTATGTTTTTGATGGACAACAGGTGAAGAAGTAGTCTAGAAAGTTCAATGACTGCTTTGCCCAAGAAGAAGTTGCTTTGTCCAATTTAATCATATTAAAAAAATGTCCTCTCAATGCTCAATTCTGGTGGGTTTGTATGAGAAATTTGGTTAAATTTTTTCATATATGATATTATAAAATGTAATATAATATATCCAAAAAATCCAAAAATTACTTATTATTTTTTTTGGCCCCCAAATTCCAGTTCAATAGCAGCCCAAACCTGGCTTTTATGGTCAAGAGTTATGGTAGGTGTAGGGTTTTTTGAGTTATGAAATATTGCTTGCCCACAGGCTTAGCAATAAACATTCACTCAGGATCTGAAAGATAAGAGTAGCAAATGATAGTGATTCTTTCATGCTTTGATGGGTATGGTTAATGGTGGCACCAATACCAATAATAAAAATTGTTATTATTTTGAATTTCCTAAATTAGTTAAGCTCTCATATCCAAATTTTCAATGTAGGGTATTTCAACCTTCTTTAAGATAAATCATTTCCAGACAAATGTAGCAAAGAAAACAATCCAAATACACATACCTAATTTTTTTAAAAATGAAAATAATGCAAAGATGCTGGAGGGGGGGAATAAAAACCCTAATCACCTAAAAAACATTTTGTCAAAGATTTCTTGCATTCTTTCTCATATTTCGTGATCCATAATTCAACATTGTGCCATATTTAAATCCATTATCTGGAAATTTGAATATTATCTTAAAATAAATTGACATCTATTTATTTAATTATATAGTTCAAAATGGCATATTCATGCCAATTTTTTTCATTTAAAATCATATAATAACCTTCAGAAGAAATATATTCAATATATTGGCACAATCTAGTTTAAAAGATTCACCAATAGGTCTAATTTTGGTAAATAATTGAGATGGATCATTTTCAAAAATTAATTAAATTTTTTTTTTGACCAATATGTTCACTAGCCATACCAAGATTGAGTCTTGTATGTAGATTTTTATATATTTGCATCCTATTATTTGGGGGGGGGGGGGGCGGGGGGGGTGTAATATTTCCCTTTCCCTTATCCTTCTTAGTTTTGTTTTGTTTTTGTGGGGTTTTGTTGCGTGGGGTGGGGTTTGGGGTGGTGGAGGGTTAGAGTTTTTGGTTGGGCTTAAATTTTACTAGCCTCAAACTATTCCCTTTCTTTTGATTTTGAATTTTCATACTTTTCCCTTGAAGTCTATTTATTTTCCTTCTTTCTTACATATACAAATAATAAAATAATTCTTTTTGTACAAATCTGAAAACTAAGTTTTGATAATAATTATATGTTTAATTAGGAATTGCCAAACGGATGGTTAGACAAAGTAGTAACGAATTTGGCAAAATTAGAGAGCATGGAAAATGGTGGTCCTTAAAAAAAAATTCATTAGTATATATTAGATGGGGTTGATTATTGAAGCAACTAAAATTGAGGTTATTATAATTTGGGAAATTGGGAAATTTTCACTAATCTTAGATTAGGTACAAATACATTAATAATTGGAACAACAAAAATTGAGGTTGTTAATAATCAAGGCCAAAGGGGGGTTACATTAATGTGGTTTCAATTAACCGCCCTGTCTTAAATTAAATGAATCTTAGGGTGTTTAATTCACTTGCCTGACTAAGGCACTAACTCATCTCATTAAGGCCTCGTCATTAAACTTAAAAGCACCCCAGGTGGGTCCCTAGAGCCTGCTATAATGGCTCTTGTTCCCTAATGGAGAGTTATATACTCACCCCCCAACCCTCCCCCCAAAAGACAAAGGAAACTTGGGTTTTTAAGAAATTAAAAAAAGGAAAATAATAAAAGTTAACGGCTAGCCTACTTGAAATGCTATAGTAATCCCTAGTTTTTATTATTATTTTTTTTCTTTTTTTGTTCCTCCGCCTCTTTTCAGTTGCCACACAATTAGAAAAATATGAAAAGAGAATAATAATGTTAGCCCACTTAAATACCCATAGTAACTTGTAAGCCCTAATATTGGACTTTTTTTTCCTTTTTTTTTCCCTTATTTTTTCGGATTCCACACCATCAGAAAAAAGAATGGAAAGGAAATACCCATAGAAACGTGCCAGCAATAAATATTGGGGTTTTTTTTAAAAAAAGGTTTTCTGATTTCCACACGCTTCGAAAAATAAATAAAATAGAAACAATAAAGTTCAGCGTACTTAAATTCCCCTAATAATAAGACTTAATATTGGGGTCTTCTTTTTTTTTTCTTTCGTTTTTCACACCCTTAGAAAAGGAATAAAATGGAAATAGTAAAGTTCGCCTACCTAAATACCCATAATAAGCCCTAATATTTGGGCTTTTGCCCCCCTTTTCTCGGTTTTCGCAGCCATAAAAAAGGATTAAAAAGGAAATAATAAAAATTATTACTTTTAATACCCATAATAAAGCCTATTATTGGTCTCCATGTTTTATTTTTATTTTTTCGGTTTCCAAGCCATTAGAAAAAGAATAGAAAGGAAATTTCAAGGTTAAGGTACTTAAATAGCCGTAATATTGGGTTTTTTTTTTTTTGGGTCGGTTTACGCACCCTTAGAAAAATAATAAAAAGCAGAGAGTAAAGTTAGCCTACTTAATTAACCTATTAAGCCCTACCATTAAGCTCTTTAAGAAAAAAACGATCGGGTTCCGCACCGCTAAAAAAAACTAAAAACTAAAAACAATAAGTTAAAAATTTAGATACCCCGAAATAAGCCCTAAATTGGGATTCTTTTAATTCCGGCTTCCGCACCCCTAGAAAAAGCTTTAAAAAATATAAAAAATTTAAGCGACTCAAATTGCCATAATAATGCATAATATTCCGGTTTTTTCTTTTTCCTGTTTCCACACCCTCAGAAAAAGAATTAAAAGCAAATATTAAAGTTCGTGCACTTAAATACCCATAATAAGGCCTACTCTTGGGTTTTTCTTTTTCTTTTTTTTTTGGTTGTCGGTTTCCACACCCTGAGAAAAAGAATAAAAAGAAAATAATAAATTTAGTCCACTTAAATGCCCATAATAAGCCCTAAAATTGGGCTTGTTTTTTTTTCTTTTTCCTTTTTGGGTTTCCACACCTTGAGGGGGAAAAAAAAACTAATAATAAAGTTAGCTTACTTAAATAGCCATAGGAAGCCCTAATATTGGGCTCTTTTCGTTTCTCCTTTTCGATTTCCACACCATTAAAGAAAAAATGAAAAAGGAAATAGTAAAGTTAACGGACTTAATTAACGGGCTATTGAACCCTGGGTTCCAGATTTTTGAAAATAAATAAATTTTCAAATAATAAATTATAAGTTATTTTTAAAATTTCAGAAAAACTGAAAAAGACTGGCACAGAGCTGGCATTTCAAGGTAGGTCCGTTGAAGAGTTCTGTGATGTTTTGAGAACCGTGGGTGCGGGATCAGAAACGTATTCTCGGAGTTTTGAGAACCGTGGGTCGATCAAGGGTCAGGAGGACACCGGACTCATATACCCGCCAGTTGTTTTCTTTGGAAAGGAGAGAGAGAGAGAGAGAGAAAACCGCCACCACACTTGTTGGGAATGACCCCTTGTTTGCTGCACTTGGTTTGTGTACCTAATGTGGTGCTGGAGAGCCCAAGAAGAGGAAGAAGAAGAAGAAGTGTAGGCCCGTGGGCATTACCATCTGAATAGTTAGGGTTCACGTTTGGGGGCAAAGCTAAGGCGGGCCTGATTCTGGTAATGCCCGTGGCTGAGGGCATTGCAAATTGATGGATTTCTTTCTTTCTTTCTCTCTTTTCCCTGTGACACTTGGAGGGTACCCACTGGGTATCATGGGAAGAAAAGTAAAAAACAATGTGGTTAAATTGTTTTTCCCAAAATGCTCTGTGGTTTCTTTAGCTCACACTCGGTGTAAACAAATTAGTGGAGGCTTTTATGAACTGGAAATCAAGGGGCTTAGAAGGAGAGATAAGTGTTAAGGGTAACACCCCAGGAGCAACGCAGTACTGAAATCCACCTGGGGGGTGCTTATTTCAGTAATGCCCTGCTCTTGCCCTCAATTGGCTGGTAAGGGTCAGGTATAAGGACCCTTGACCTGTGTGGTTCTCAAAAAATAGGTTTTGAGAATTTTGGTATTTATTCTTTTCAAAAAAAAAAAGAAACCGGCAGTTCTCTCTGGTTCTGAGAAATGTTTTAAAACAGGAAACGCCGGTTATTCTGAAATCCAAATAACCGCACGGCACTGGGTTTAACCTAGATGGTCCCATGTTCTCTCCGGTCCCTATGTTAACTGGTCTAATGCGAGTGTAATAGGGTGACGAGGAACAGTGGCCTTATCAATTGTAAGACTGAAGAAAGGTACCTTGATTAAGGGACGGAAGATGTAATTAAGGGACGAGAGGGTGGGTGGTGGGTTAATTAAGGTTAGTGGAGGCTGCGCGCGTAAATGAGAACGTGCACAGAATTAGCGACTGCGTATTAAGGGGCGGGGAGTGGCAAAGCTCTTTGCGACACAAGGCTCGAGAAAACACGCACTCACTCAGGCGGAGCGACGAATTGCCGTCATCGTCGTAGCCGCCACCCATCCGCTCGTGAATTTCTACAATTTGGTCTGATCAATTGGCCCCCCCTCCCCTCCCCTATAAGTTCTGCTCCCTGTTCAGTTGTTGCCACCCAAATCTCTCCATCTTCCTCTCGTGCTCCTGCTCCATTCTTTCAGCCATCCCCTTCTGTCACACTCTGTCTCTCTGCTAGAGTTTCTCCTCCAAATTTAAGCTCCGAGTCTACAATTCAGTTGTTAGATTGTGTTGCTCGTTCAGGTTGGTTGAAAAGTGTGGGAAGAGGCCTGATCGATCGATCGTCTGTGGGAATTTGACTTTGGAATTTTTATCTCTGGGTTCTATCCATCTTTTAAGAGCGGATTCTGTTTCTGTAACTTCTGCTGTAGTTTTGTTTTGTTCTAGCCTGATGTAAGTTTCCTCTTTTACACACTGTCGGATCGAAGTTTTGTTTTCCTAGTTGAAATTTCCCTTGATTTCATTGTCTTGTTGCTGGGTTGTTTGATGGCCCGTCTTCTCTTGTACTGCGCAGGTGGCTGTTATTGTACATGTACCCAGTTTGATCGCTAAGTTTTATTTGCATAGCAGTTCCGTGAATTTGTTTCAGGAATTCGTCGAGAGTCGGGGCTTCCTTAATTTTTCTCTTCTGGTCCCGTTGGTAGGACTTTCTGTCGGGATCTGTTCTGAGTTCATGTGAGTGTAAGTCCCATTTGGGTTGAAAGATCTTCTTTGTTGGTTTCTTCCTTCTCATCTCATCCGCGGTTTTTTCCCCTCATTTCTATGTGATATATCCTCGCCTTGAGCTTCATTCGTGGACAGTCGAACTATCAGCAACTCCGGCGAATTCCTACCGAATTCCATCATGGGTGCTAACAGCTTCTTCATCGCAAGAAATCATCATAAGAATGCCAGTTTAATAATGGGAATTGCAATCGTTCTAACTACAATGTTGATGCTTTCACCATTCCAAGTAGATGCACAAGCTGCATCAGTAGACATCATCAACCTACTCGGCGATCCGATCACGGCACACTGCACGTCGGGGAGTGTGGATCGCGGAATAGTCACGATCCAGCCGGACAGTGACGATACCTGGGCTTTTGATGGCAGCTTGCTCTCTACGGGCTGGACGTGCCAATTCCAGTGGACGGATTCCAGCAGTTGCACCCCGACATGCACAGTACACAACCAAGTGGTACGCGTGTGGCAAGGCGTTCTCAACAGCCGCCGTTTGGGACTCGGCTTGGGTTCGTCTGCATTCCAGCTCACTCCTTGCGTGGAATGTGTATGGCAGATCAAATACGACGGATTCTATTGTGCCAACCAGAATGACCTTGTCTATAGTTTTATCATTGGTTGGAATTAATTGATGGATCAAAGGTGTGTGTCAAGTTCCAGACCACTTCGAAACTGAAGATTACACTACACTACATCTTTTAGTCGTAGTAGCAGTTCTCTCTCTGTCTTGAATGTAACTCGCTGCACTCCCGCTACTTGTAGTAGTCGTCGTTCTGTCTGGAATGTAACTTTCTACACTACCTCTAGTAGTATGGTATTTGTCTGCTATTCAGCTGGCTGAATGCTTCTTGAATCCACCCACTGTAGGAGTTTTGCGATCGCAATTTGCTACTGTAAGGATCTCAATCTTTTGACAAAACCTTTTCTTCCCAAATTTCTCCCTTCTCCTTAGGAGTGTAATTTTGACTGTATGGTTTTGGAATGTAAACTACTACAGGAAACTTTTTGTTTTCTTCTATTTTTTCCTGCGCTCGGACACCAGGTTCCTTCGTTTTTGCCATTTTGCACAACTCTTTCAATCCAATTTTCTTGAAATCTTGGAGGAGTGGTTCAATTTTGAAATTACCCGGCAATGAAACTTACTATATAAACTGTTAATTCATTCTTGTTGTGTAATTCGCAATCAACTTCAAAATTACTGGAACGTGCTGGATTCTTCTGTGATGCACCCTTTAAAACCCAAGGAGATGCCATAAAATAAGTTCAGAAAATTTGACTGTTTTCATTTCAAAGATTAACATACAGATTCCTCCATTCTACGAATGGTAGAATATGCATGCCATCTTTCATTTCGTATTAGTTTGTGAAAATCTAATCTGGTCTTTAAAAAAAATCAATTTTCATTTTTCAGTCAAAATGCTGCAACATGTTTTTCTTTTATGACTGTAATAACGGCTTGTAGCTGTTCGTTACCCTATGTACAGAGGATGGGATCATCAACTACGTGATTATTATATGATAGCCTGAAGCTTGGCCCGAAAATTGAGGGAGAGCTGAAAAGCTGTTGCTTACGTTACAGGAATCACTTTTCAAATTGGAGAAACCTTCCATGAATGGGAGATCCCTTCCAGAAAAATGGTACCTTCTACTTTTGTTAGGCCTCTCAATTTTGAAGTGATATGGGAGGGAGTATGCTGATAACCAAAATCTGGAATGTTCTTAAAGTGGAAGAACATGTGAGTTTGGACGGTTCTGTTTGCTACAAAACCTTTTGCAACCTTGAATAACCCGAAACCCTAAACCCTTGTTTTATCACTTAGTATGGCTGATTGAAGGGGACCTTGTTTCTATAGCATTACAAACCTTCAGCCATTGAAATGAAAAAAATTTGACACTTTCACACTGCGACAAGTTTGTTAACTTTCCTCTAAAGAAAATTAGAGGGTATAACTCTCAATTTAGGGTTTTGTATCACAGCTCCCCTTCATAGATAATGGCACCAGGAAAGTAAACAGGGCATCTAAGTAAACAGATTATTAGGAACACTTATGTACTTGGTCAATAGAATCTCTACTTGTATCTGTTTACTCACGAAAATGTCCTTGTGGATTTGGGAGGAAGATTAATGGGAGGCTAATTAAGGATCTTAAGTGATAATCACTAGTATTTCAAAACCTGCCGGTTCATTTGGATGTGAAAACTGGTCACCTTAGAGTCGCTCAGGGTATCATGCATCACAATCTTGATACCCGAGGTTCAAAATGCAAATATGCTTCATGATGGGTAAAGGGCACAGGGCCACAATCATCATTACTAACCATTTGATTTGTGTGTGAAATTTTGCACCAATGCAAAAATTAATATATTTTGGGTCACATACTTGTTGTGTTTTGGGGGGCAAATGGTCCAATTTCAACCAAAAAAGTGTTATTTTGTGGATGTTGTCATTCAGTGCTACATCCCTCTTGAGAAGCTTACAATTGATGCAACATCAAAAAATTTGAAAAATAAATAAATAAAAATTGATGGGTTGCCTTCCTTGGGGTAAATTTAGATATTAAATATGGTAAAGGTAACGTGCTAATAAAGTTCTATATTCCACTTAGAAGCAGGAGGCTTACAATGGAAGGATTGTTTGTTTCCATAGAAACCTTAAGCTACCCTAGGTACCTAGTGCTACTTATAACATCCTAGCTAAACATGCAAATTTGAACTCTGGTCAATGGCATGGAAGCACATTGAGACCTCAGACTAGGCCAATTAATTGATGAAACCCTGCCAAACTTTGTAAAAAAGAAAGCACCCAAAAAAGGGAGAGAAAAAGAAACAAGGGGCCTGTACCAAAGTCCAGGCAAGCAAATAGCCCAAAAGAGGTGGGCCACCAGAACCACTAAGAACCGAACCCTCCTCCAATCGTATGAGGCATATCAATTAAAGAAAGGGGAGATAAACCTGATAAAACTCCAAGCTTAGAAGAGCCCTCCTCTGTAGTGATAACTCGTCTCAAGATAGCAACGACCTACACTCTCTGTACTGCTATTAATACTCTTTATCTGAGAAAAGAACGTAACATCGATAAAAGAGGGCCTCTAGTGCCCTTTGTTGTCCATGCCATGTTAGCACATCAATGAAGAATGTTATTGACCTGTTGGTGAAGACATCCAAAAACCTTTATGTCAAGAAAAAAAAAACACATTCACAATTAATTGGGTTACTTGCTCCATATACATTAGAAATATATGGAAAGTGAATGAAATACAATATTTATATCCTGCCTTTGATTATTAAAGGGGTGAGATTGCAAAAAATAAATTTTAAATAGATTAAAATTATCCATAAAATAATGCTTAGTTCAATCTCCTATCCTATCCCCTAACTCAGTTTACAAGGTAAGTTGAGGCTGTTCTTAGGTTTAAAAATTTCTTGGGTTGCTTTTTGGGTTTGGGGAATTTATTGTTATTTCCAGTGTTTGGGGTTATAAGGGCTAATTTTCAGGTTTGGGGAATTTAGGGTTATTCCTAGGGGTTGGGATTTTTTAGGGCTTGGGTTAGGTTAGGAATACTTTTAATGTTTTCAGGATTTTCTTGAGGTACTAATTTTAGGGTTGGGTCACTTTTGGGCTGTTTTGAAGGTTTATAAGGTTTTCTTGGGCTGATTTTAGGCTTTGGAGTTAGGTGGGTTGTTATTAGGGTTTGATAGGTTTTATTGGGCTGTTTTTAGGGTTTGGGGAATTTAAGGCTATTCCCAAGGGTTGAGGTTTTTTTGGGATGTTTTTGGGGCTAGGTTATGTTAGGAATATTTCTAGGGTTTTTATGGTTTTCTTGGGCTACTAATTATAAGGTTTGGTAACTTTAGGGTTGTTTTTTAAGGTTTAGGTTTTCTTGGGCTGATTTTAGGGTTTGGGACTTGTAGGGTTATTTTTAGGGTTTGGAGAATTTTAGGCTATTCCTAAGGTTTGGGGTTTTCTTGGCTATTCTTAGGGCTTGGGGCTTAGTTTAGGAGTATTTTTAGGGTCTGATTTTTCTTGGTTATTTTTAGGGTTTGATAACTTTAAGGTTGTTTTTAAGGTTTTTGGTTTTTTAGGGTTATTTTAAGGGTTTGTAAAGGTTGGGGTCGTTTTAGGTCCATGGCATCTTTTGATAACGATGTTTTAGTGGACATGAGTGATTTTGGTAGTTCTTCATTTAATAGTGATGAAGAATTATTTTAGAGCACATGGAAGGTCCATCAGATGGTGTTTGCAATTGTGATTGCTAAAGGTAACACATTGGACACGTTCAATTCCAACTAACTAGATTTGGGTGTGGGCCAATTGATCAATCACAAAATGGGTGTCTAGGATGTGTTTAACACAATGTGGGTCACTCTTGGTTTGTTGAAAACCTTAACAAATTTTTGTTTGTCAAAATTTGAGGAATTGTGTGTTTTAGTGGTGCCCACCATCAAGGCCCATGTAAGAGCCACTAGTGAGGCTCACGTTTTGCTTAGGTGACCAACTAAACTCACCCCAAACTAGTGCTTGCTCCAATTCATCCTATACATGAAACATGACAATGTAGTCATGTATGTTGTTTTCATATGGAATTGGAGCAATATGTGATGATGTGGTTTTCATCGCTTCCTACAATAATGAAACAATTGATGATGAGGTTCAATGGCTTAACTAAGAGGAACAAATTATTTTTGCCCAACATATGCTTAAGTTCCAAGGTTGTATTAAGCGATGAGTTCATTAATGGGACTTTCAACAAGTTCTAGAAATCCTAGAACAATCCCACTCATCAATCTTGGTTTAATGGGGAGAAAAAGATGTATTATAGGAACAACACGGTGGTCATTGACCATCATGGATTGTTCATCTACTTGGATCCCAAATATTCATGTTCATTCCATGATGTCACCATCTTGCATGAGTCTACTTTATACAAGAACTAACGCTAGTTCTTTCTACACACAAATGAATACTTTGAGTACTTGTTGGGTGACCCAAGTTATTTGGGGGAAGAAATGTTCATTATGTGTTGACTTGGGAGGCGCAAATTTGTTCTTGGGCACGACTAAGATGCAATTAATGCTTTCAATTAAAATCAAGCAAGTTATAAAATTAACAAGGAATAAGGGATTTGGGGATTAAAGCACATATGGAGACTTGATTCCACAAAGCCCAAGTACACTCATTTTTTCCATGCAACAACTATCCTAATTAATTATCTACATTGATATCACATGGACTTCACATATGAAGGCATTAGTAACCAAATTCAAGCCTCAATTAATTATGGTTGGGATGGGGATTTTTAGCAAAAGGTCTAGCAACTATCTAACCTTGTCTTTGAATTCTACATTTGTTAGGACCTCATATTTCTAGTTGCCTTGAGATTAGCAAGTTTAACTTGCTTTTTTTTTCTCTATGTTAATTGCCATCTTAGGCCTTTTTGGTCATCAATGCTCACTTGCATCTCGCACACCATGGCTACAAAACTATTAGATTACACCTTCAACACTTCAACTTATGTCTTTGGAATGCCACTTGTGCTAGCAGATGTAGGCCAAGAGGTAGATGAGGGAGTAAATGGTTCAGATGAGGGAGTAGAGGGTAATTTTACATATAATCAATAGTGGGTGTAGGAGTTATTGTGCATGGTACTTTAAGTGGGTTAGATGTTGTAACATCAATGACATTTTATCACTTCTTGAAAATTATATTGCGAATGGCATGTCCATTTGTGGCTTTCAATTGAATCAAAATTTCATCACTTTATAAAACCACCTTTTCATTCCTTTCTTCATTTGATGTGCTTGTCTTCAACTTTTTTAATGCATCTTAGAGATAGCCTTTTAATGTGTCCATTTGGGACATTGAATTGGAATAAATTTATTTGCCCTCACTAGACATTGCCTTCCACACTAGGCTAGGAATTAATTGGGTCACTTGTTTTTTGTCCCTAAAATATGATCCAAAATGTTGATGATACCTAGTAGCCATGGTGTCCAAATGGAAGGATTCTACAATTTGACATGGATGTTTCTTTTGCCTAACCACCTTTGGTTGCTTAGGCAAAACATCACCTTCATCTAAATATGGAACCATGGTTGGTTTGGTTCTGCATGGTCAAGTGCCAACCCTAACCAATTAGAAGTTAATCAAATCTTAGACCAAACTTTAAACAAATTGTAAACAAAAAGAAAACATATTATAAATAGTCAAACCAAGGGCTTAATCAAACCATAAATAAGTTAACTAGCCATTTATCAAAACATAAAAAGCTTAAACAAACCATATGCAAAGCTTCAACAAGCTAGACAATCACCAATTAGGGCATAAGTAGGTAATTAGAAGCCAATCAAACAAGTAGTAACAAAGGTTAATGAAACCTTCAAAAGTAGTAGTAGACGTTAATCAAACCTTCAAAAGTAATAATAGAAATTAATTAGACCTTCATAAGTAATTACAAAGGTTAATCAAACCTTTAGAAATAATAATAAAGGTTAATCAAATTTTCAAAAATAGTTATAGAGGTTAATCAAACTTTCAAAAATAGTTATAGAAGCTAATTAGACTTTTAAAAATAATATCAAAGGTTAATCAAACCTTTAATAGTTTAATTAGTTAGGATTGAAAATGCTCATGATTCTAAATAATCATTAGTCATGGCCTAGGCAAGTTAATTAGGCCCCAATTAACCAAAAATAAGCAAATAAAAAATTAATTTAACTAGTTGCAAGTTAATGAGAAGTTAATTAGGTTAAAAACATATTAATAAAAAATTAATCATACCATATGCAAGCTAATAAAAAATTAATTCGACCATAAAAAAATAATTGGAGGTTAATCAAACCAAAAACAAATTAATAAAAAGCTTGAAACTAATGATGAGGTTCATAAAAGGCTATTCAAACCATGTGAAGGCTAATAAAAGGCTAATGAAAGGGTAATAAGACCATAAGAAAGCTAATAAAATCATAATCAGACCATAATCAAATTAATTAAACCAAAAATAAAACCAATAAGAAGGTAATCAAACCATGATGAGGTTAATACATCATAAATTTATAAGCTTCATGAATTTGTTTCAAATCTATGCAAAATATGTTATTTCATGAGTTTGTGTCATTTAAACATGAATGTCATGCATTATTTAAACACAAAAGTCATGTGCATGACTTTTGTGTGTAAACAACACGAATAGACATACAACATCTATGTCTAAACAATACAAATAGGCATATGACATTTGTGTTTAAATAATGCACATGACATCAATGTTCAAATAATACAAATAGATGAATGACATCCATGTTTATTCCATACAAACCTATGAAAAGAAAATTTCGCACAACTATTATTACCAAATCATGACCAATGAAATTTGTGATGTAAAAAAATAATAAAAAGTTGATTAGACCAAAATCAAATCAATAAGAGGTTGATCAGACCATAGTGAGGTTAATAAAAATATATTTAGACAATGGTCAAATTAATAAAAAGGTAATTAAACCAAAAGCAAGCTAATAAAAGGTTGATTAAACCATAGTGAGGCTAATAAAAAGGTATTCAGACCATGGTCAAATTAATAAGTGGGTAATTAAATTAGAATTTTTTTTAATAAAAGGTTAATTAGACCATGGTCAAACTAATAGGAAGGTAATTGGACTAGAAGCAAGTTAATAAAAGGCTAATAAGCCCATATGCAAGTTAGTTGGTGGTTAGTCATACCAAAAATAAGTTAATAAAGGGTTAAACAGACTAGTAAATTAATAAGAGACTAAACAAAAGAGGGTAATCAGACCATGAGAAGGTTAATAAGAGGGTAATTAGACCATAAGTTAATAAAATGGTAATCCGGCCATATGTAAGGTAATTGGAGGTTAATCATACTATAATGAAACTAAAAGCAAATAATTTGACCATGGTGAGGGTATAAAAGGGTAATCACACATGATAATGAATTTAATCAGACATTAATTAAACCATGAAAAGGGTAAATTTTAGACCATTGTGAGGGTAATCAAACCTTAATCAAACTAGAATGAAACTAATAAAAGGACAATTAGACAAGAATTGATGATGTCATTAGAAGACACAAAAATGTGGTTTAAGATTAATGTATCCAAAAAAAGGGGCAACAAACAACATTGGAATTGCATTAGTACTTCAAGGTTGTGATGCACAAAAAATTGGGTAGGTTAGGCAATAATTTTTGCAAGAAGGATTGGGGCAAGATGTTTGAAGGAATGGGCAAGCCATGTGGTTGTTAAGTTTCGACAAATTGGGCAAGCTTCACACAAAATGTGGCAATTGACCACATCAACAATAAGAAGTTTTGCCACAAATCCATGTTTTCACCCCAATAGTCAAAAAACATTTCATCATCTTTAACCAAACACCCTAACACCATTTTTCGCACAATAATTTTGGGGGTTGTTCAAGACCTAAACCCTAATCCTCACATGGAATCCACTTGAACCAAGAGTGTTCACAGGGCACTCTTAATCCAACATTCTTACGCTCAAGTCATTCCACCACTATCATTCCATAATTATTGGGGGGTAAGTCGCCTACCAACCCTAAACCCTAAACCTTAAAGAATAGCCAAAACTGGAACCAATTTTTTGAAAACAATCCAGTCCTGTTCTGGTTCCAGTAAATGAACCTCCGAACCAGGGGGTTGATTTTCCCCAGTTCAAAGACTATACAAATAACCCCAGTTCTGGAGCCTCATTCCGGTTCCAGGTAGGTTTCAAGTAACTGGAACCGAAACCAGGCATGGGTAACTTGTTTACTCAAGTAAATGCACAACACTGGTACTTACTTTCATATAATCTCAAATGAATTTCACTAAATGAAAATTTAAGTTTCAGAAACTGAATAATTAATAATAATTTTTTAAAATGAAAATTTAAGTTTCAGAAACTAAATAATTAATAATAATTTTTAAAATGAATTAATTTTTGGAAAAGAAATAATTATTCTTTTGTAATGTGCTAAATCTGACCCTAACTTACAATAATTTCAAGCTTAGGACATACTCACTTCTGGAGGGCTGGAGTGGGTTTAGGGTTTAAACCCTGAACCCTAAACCCTACACACCCACAGTTGGGGGGTTCAACCCTAAAACCCAGTGTAAAGACACTCTCTCACTCACATGGATGACATGGATTCCCTTTCCACTTGTTTGTAGAAGTTCTTGTGAGAATCAATTGTCTCTGTTTCAAGGGCTGTCATTGCCTTGGATGCTTTCCACCACATGCATCAAAATCAGCATGCAATGAACTCATATGTGAGAGAGTTTTTTTTTGTGTCTGCGAGACAATTACTGGTTGTTTTTGCAGTAGACATGTTTATTGATCTACAACTAATGAACATGGGACTGCTGCATAATACAAGTAGCACTGGGGGTTTGTTGGAAATTGGAAATTGATTATGGCAAAGACCAGAGGCTGAGGAAATACCGAGTAAGGCACAAGTGCCAATTCACTCAGATGCATTTGGCAGCTATGAAAGCCTTGTCAATGTGTATTCCAAACTTGAGAGGTATGGGCATTCTGCCACCTTCACCCTTTATGTTCACAACTTGCTCATGGTTTTTGATCCACTGATTTGTTCATGTGAGCTGGAATTGAAAAGCCGTGTTATGGACACATGATGATTTTAATTGGTGTTGAAATGCTCTGGTGCAGGTATGATGAGGCAATTGCATGTTCTAGACACATTGTCAAGTAACTGAAGGAGCTAGGGCATGACAATCTGTTCTTTGAAGAAGCCCAGAGACAGTTACAGAAGCTTGAGGATCAGAAGGCCAGAAGCATGAAGAAGGATTCAAGGATTCCACTGCAGGGTGCCATCAAGAGGATTCCAACAATGAAAACCCCTCTTCAGATAAATCATCAAAATCCTCTTTAATCATCTACTTTGACTCAAGAGTAGTGTAAGGTACTTCAAAATATGTACTTATGATCAGTGGCCAGCTTGACTGTCTTGCATCTTTTGAGTGCCACAGTCAATCATCTGTCTGAAAGTCTACATATTACCTACACCCATTGTTGGAGCTGATGAAGTCAATAGGGAGTAATGAAGGTGATGGCCTGATACTTTGAGAGTGTCATAAACACTAACAAGGTTTATGACCATATTCATTCTTGTCATGTTTGTTTTGATCTGAATGGAACTGACTCAACATTTGTTTGGTTACCTTGCATGTTGTTTTGCAGTTTGTCTTCTCTGCAATCACATTGATCTGTCATACATATGTTGTGGTAATCTACGATGAAGCATCCTTCTCACAAGAAGCTGATTTCATGTTGTCCAAATGGTCACATGAAATTCATGGTCCCCTTAGATGAAAAGTTTGTGGTGTGTTTTGCAGGTCAACTGGACTACTATGCTTGTTTCTTTTTCCAGTCTGAAGGCTAAACAAAGAGTGGGTATCCAGTCTGATTGTGTAAGATTGTTCATTTCTCTACACCTAAATAGCCATGTTGTTTCATGTAAGGCTGCAGTTTTTCTTTTTATTGTTTCAGGATAAGGATTTTGATGAGCATATATGTGTGTGGGGAGCTGTGGATGAAATGATACAAATGGGATTACAGAACTGGTGTTCCACAGAACTGGTGCTTGCTGGTTTTTCAGCTGAAAGTAACTTGATTAGAACAGGAGCAGAGATGCATGTGTATTTCATGCACAAATCTGTTAATCATGCTCATGTGCCGGCATTCCAGGTGTGCTGGAAGAACACTAATGCTTAACCATTGTAGCCCATGTTGGCTGGGTTTGAGAATCAAGTTCCTGCTTCTGAGTGTTTTCCGGGTTTGAGAATCAACCTCCTGCTCTGATTGTTGTCTGGGTTTCAGAATCAAGCCTGCTCTAATTGTTTTTTGTTTCCTGTGAAAATGCTCAACTTTATGTCATCCTGGGCACAGGAGTTGTGGGTTTGCAAACAGTGCAGCTTGGTTCAATCGCATGATAATCCATTGCTTTTGACACCAATTTCTGGCAATTCTTCTACTTGTTCATGCAGTAATTTGTATCTGTACCATCGAGCACAAACAAGGAACATGGTGAAATTGAGGACTCCCAACACAGCAAGAAGCCAATAAAAATAGTCGAGTCTGCTTTCGTCCAAGTCGTCAGTTAACCAGCCGGTATTCAGCCCTTTTGTAGTTGCCTTGATAACAAGGAGGACCAACAAACTGCTTCCGTAGCTACCAAGTCCCTGTGCACTCATGTTGAACGCAGCTCCCATGGTGCGCATTCCCTGTGGTGTCTCATGGTAATAGAACTCATTCAAGCCAATGAGTGTGAAACACTCTGACAAACCGATGAAGATGATTTGTGGGCACAGCCAGAAGACACTCATTGGTAAAGGTTTTGAAGGCATGAAGATGAGAGTCATGACGTTAGCCCTCACAATGAGGAGACGCTTGGATTCTACAAGGGCACTAACCACCATGGCAAGAACTCCCAACAGTGCTCCCACACCCACTCTCTGCAGAGTTGTGATCCCTTGCTCAATCCCTGTGATCCGCCGCATCACTGGCACAAGCAGCTTCTCATAGATGGGAATGAAAATGTAGAGAGCACTGATTGCAAAAAGACCAAGTGAAGCTGATGGGTACTCAAAGTGGGGTGTAATATGTCTATCCATTGCTGAAGCTTGACGAACCAAGAAGGTTGTTGCTTGTGAGTTCATGGTGAACACGAAAATGGTGCTGAACCAAATTGGCAAGATCCTGAGAATGGTCTTCACTTCCTCTACTTCTGTCATGTGACACAACCCCCAGGGTCCTTCTTTGGCATCACATGCTCCAGTACTGCTGCCGATGGTCTTACTTAATGGAATTGCTGCCTTGTCGAGAAATCTGTACAGGAGATTTGCAAACTCTAGCTGTGGTAAGTCTGTCTTTGAAGTTTCATTAGACTTCAGTAACCAGTTTAGGACTGTAGCTTATTGGGACTAGTTGTGGATTACTGCAAGACCTTTTGTGTATCTGTGATGAGGGGATCAAGCAAAAGTTTGTAGTGTGTATCTCACCGAAACTGGTTGGTTTGTTGAAGCCGAGCCCGCCTCCCTTGATGTGCTCCATCTTGGAAGTCATGAAACTGAAAAGGATCTGATGTGGGCAGATTGGGAAGTGTTCGTTTCCCAATTGCAGCAACAAAAACTCGTGCAATATGGGTGAATGGGCTGCCTAGAGGTGCATGATGTCGATAGAAGGAGTAACCACTGAAGAGTGCAACGTTTCCAAGCGCCATGGCGCCCGCTGCAACACCATATCCCCATACCCAGCTTACCTTGTCCTCTACAAAGACCAACCCTGCAATACTGAAGAAAATACCAATGCAGTTGACCAAGAAAAACCAGTTGAAGTAGCTTGACAGCTTCCTTCTCTCCTCTTGATCTTTTTCATCAAACTGGTCAGCTCCAAGCGACAAAATGCAAGACCCATATCCAGCTTTGCCAAGAGCAATTACATATAGTGCTGTTAGAAGGAACCCTACTTGCAAGATCCTAGGAGCCTTGCTGGGAATTGAATGTCCAGTCACAGCATCAAGAGGAGGTGGTCTCAGTGAAGGTGCTGCTGCTGAGATTGTGAGTAGTATAAATCCCTGCAAAAGGCCCACATCACTTTGCCGATCCAACAGTCTCAAAACAATCACAGTAGCATGGTGTCCTTGTTGAGCTGTTGGGTAGATTCTGTCATGTGAACCTGCTGCTAAAACTGTTGAATTCAAAAGAAAACTTTCATGTTTCTGCAATTGGACTAGACTTATCAATCAAACTGGAGCTTCTGGTCCTAATTGTATGCAAGGATGTACAGGATACGGGACAGACACAAGGTGGGTGGAAGTAATGTACCAGTAACTCAACAAATCCCAGAAAAAGAAGTGTCAGGTATCTTCCAAGGTATGTATCAGCAATGAAGCCACCAAGCAATGGTGTTAGGCAGGTGGTCCCAGCCCAAGTGGTGATGGTATTTGCAGCTGTTGGTACTCCAAAATGCATCTCTTCCACTAAATATGTGACTAAGTTGATGACTACTCCAAAGAATGCGAAGCTCTCTAGGGAGCTAGACACTGCACATGGATATGTTGAAAATTCATGCAACAAAAAGTCATATATCATGTATTAACCTTCAAAACAGAGATGCATCTTATATATATATATGAGTGTCTTTTAGTATGTTCTTATATTCCACTCACAACATTTAGTTATGGACTCTCACCATATATAAATGGAATTGCTCTCCAGCCTCCTTGCGATGTGACATGATTTCCAAGGAGCTTACTAGGCACCAGACTCCTCAAACCCACAAACTTGGACTTTGATTTCTGGGTTCCAGCAGTTAATTTGACCAAGTTTAAGTCCATCTGATCAGATGCATCACCTGAGATCTGCATCCCAACATCTGGCACCTGCAAAAGTTGGTAATATTTGAATTCTAGTCATATTTATTAAGATGAGAGCAAGCTAGTTTTAACAAAAATGCAGTGCAATAGAACCTGCAATTTTGACCCCAGATTTTAATGCTTTAATCCTCCCTGCTGTGTGTCTATTGCCCATCTATACTGGGACTACACAGAATTGGGTAGCCTTGTTGTGCTTCAAAAGCTCTTGAAAATTAAACCTTGACACTGAAACATTTATTAATCACCTGCATTCCAATTGGTCAAATGTACTAATATGCATGTGTGAACAAAAAAACATTGCAAAATTTGAAAAGAAAACTGCAAACAAATACTACCTAATTGAGATCAATGCCCAACAAAATAAAATACTATGAACAAAAATGACAGCCAAAATATGGGGAAAATTAGCAAACTAATGCATGCAAGAGAAATTAGCCCACAAGTTGGGATTCTGAAGCAAATGTTGAGATTATAGAGTCCATACTGCAGCTACACTATTTTTGTAGTTCTAGAAAATGAGACACCTACCATGACCCCTTGGAATTCCACAGAGTTCCTCTCTCTCAAGGCAGGTCTTAAACCCAAACCCACCACCTACAACTGATCCCTCAAGGCTAGTAGTCTTCTCTTGTTCAAGGACATGACTAGCTCAAGGTTCAACAAGCTTTGAATATGTTTCCAAGCCTCCCCTCTCTCCCCCCACCGCTGAATGGGAAAAAAAATGATTCCTCAAACCTACCCATGAAACACATACTACAAGATGTCTTAAGTGTGGGAAAAGTCTAGACTGTGATATAATTTATCAAGTTGTGCGTTTGTGTACCCTCCTCCTTCCTTCCTCCCTCCCTCCGCCATGCTATCCCATGTGTGATGAGAAGTTGGACAACATTTATTACTCGTGGGTGGTGTCCGTGATGTATATCATCTTTAACATGCACAACTTCAACTTGCACGGTTCATATTTACATGAGTACAAACTACAAACTGACTGCATTCTCTCTCTCAATGCTAAACATTGCAGTTCCAAAAAATTATGTACTTGGCAGTGGCTTTTGTTGGAATTTTTGTCTTTACCAAAAGTGGCCACCATCTTCCATAGGTTTGTCCCTATGTAGAAATAGTGGGAATGATCCGTAAGAAGATTTAGCCAAATCTGGCTATAAACCATATATGAAGCACAAAACTTTAATCAACCTTGTATATTTGGCTACAGACTGAAAACGCAATATAGAAATCTGGCAATTTTACTATAAAAAACATTCTTGAATTCAATTATGGCGATTGAAAACCTACATAATCACTTACTTTTTGAATTTGAATTTCTCTTTTGGCAAAAAATTTCCAAAAAAAAAAAAAAAACACGCCAGAAAACCCATGTTTTGGGTCTAATATTTGTAAACAAGATGGGCTTGAGGAAAAACCCACTGTGGGCAGCTTGAGAACATTTATTCCAAAGCAACATCTTTTATTTATGCATAGCAAAGCATGTTGGTGGGTGGCTTGCTGCAGGTTTGTTTTGGTTGCAGGTGAAGAAAAAGGGTTTGCTGGACACATGCTTCAAATCTGCACCTACACATATAGTCACAGGGAACAGGCACAGTAGGACAAGGTTTGGGGGTAGGACTGATGTATTAATCTATTGTATATGACTAACTGGTGGGGTTCCACTACCATCTATAGACCATGGTGATGTAATGACCCAGTGTTGTGCAATTCTCTGACTCTGGTATTAACCTCTGGTTCCAGGTTTTTTTAAATGTTCAAAGAACCAAGAAGTATTTTCTGGCAAAGAACTGGCATCTCAAGGTAGGTTCTGTGACCTGGTTCTTTGATTTTTTGAGAACCGTGGGTCAAGGGTTCATATCTCACCCTTACCTACTGATTCTTTCTTTGAAAAAGAGAGAACCGCCCAACACTAGCAATGACCCATAAACCCATGACCCCCTAACCAATAAGGCCTCCAAATTTGTTTAACATGTATATTCTTTATAGGGTGCTTCCATGTCACCAGCCTGCACTAGTTTAGGGTGGATTTGTTTTTGCTGAAATCGCCTAAATTCAATTGTTAACTATTTATTAGGGCTACATGTTTGATCAATGGATGTGAAATGTGGCAAGGAATGGTGATCATATGAATCCAATGGATGTCACTTGGGGGGCTTTACTTCATTTCACTCTCAACAACACCCCATTTGCAATGGTCACTATTGGCACGGCCTCCATCAACATTCCCTTCATTGACCTTGGTGACAACTTAGCTACCATTTCCACTCATGTTCATGGTAGATTCATCTACATTCTTTATATGCATTGAAAGTTTTATGGTCACTTCAATTTTGGATCTCCTAAATGATTTGTGTTGAAACATGTTGAATCTTGACACCCAATATCCAACGTGCAATGTTCTTGCAAGCTTTCAAGCTTGATGATCTTGAATTGAATTTGTAGAGTTTGCAATTGGTGAGAGGATCAAATTATTGAAACTTGAGTTTATACTCTTACATAACAATGTTGCAATGACAACTTCCTTTTGTAGCCCAAGTAAGTTGCCAACTTGTTAATATTTTTGTTTGTTTGAGCAATTTTTGAAATATTCATGTTGTTAATGTGTTGCCTTGCTTGAAGATTTGTTTAGAATGTGCATAAGTTTGATGAGTTTTTAGAGTTCATAGCTCTACCTCACTAGGTCCTAAAACATGTCCTAATTCGAATGCATCATCATTTGGCTTTGTTTCATTGCCTAATCACCAACTAAATATTTGAATGTTATGGTTTTAAAATTTGTATTTAGAGGTTTCTAGTATCTCATGTGCTTATAAGGAAAGAGATCAGTTTATGACAACTCTATGTCCAAGTGGTCCTACACTTAAAAGAGCTCAAAAAAAGGATGGGAGTTAAATTGATTTTCTAAGACAACCAATGTTGCCATGGGTTGAATTTGTGGTGGGGGAAAATGGTAGGTTGAATATGCAATTTATAGTGTTTAAAACATCATGGTAAGTTGTTTGTTCAAAATTTGATGGCTTGCAAAATCATCTTGGTTGTTGAAAAGCCAAGTGTGGTCATCTTAAGGGGTGTTTGTGGGGGAATACTATATGAATTATAATAAATTGAATTATGTTAAAAATGGGAAAGAAAGTTTGTGAACATGCATGGGAGGGAATATATGCAATTCAACAAAATGCTAATGGGGTTTACCTTGGGTGAAAATGAAACTTTGTGCAATTTGTGGCCATCTTTCATCTCCTAAAGTAGAGACAACCAATGATAGACTTCAAGGACATGAAAGACTTATTTAACTTTACTAAAATGCACAACAATACTTGGAAACAACATTTATCAAATTCTTTTGGGTGGAGTATGGCATGAAATGGTTATGCAATTCACATGTGTGATAATGTAAAAGGCCTAGTGTATTATTATGAATTGTGATGTAATCACAACTAACAATTATCAAAGGTGGGTAAATATGCATTTGTTTGTGGTATAATGTTGGAAACAAATGGACCCATTTGACTAACCTTGTAGCAAATTGTGAATGGCCTTTGTTTCTATAGGTAACCTTGTGAAGCTTATTGTGAATGCCTTTGAGCTACAAAATATGGTAGGTTTTTTGAGTTACATATGGGTTCAAAGTTAATATGTTTAGGTGCCTAAGGGTTTTTGCACATTTCTAAACATCATATTGCAATTGAATGTTTTGAATGTATGAGTTGGGTTGTTAATTCTAATCTAGTTTTTCAATATGCATCATAAATTTATCTTTTTGCATATACTATCATAGTGCACAAAAGTCAAATCATGATCCACTAACACTGATTTTCAATATAATATTTAGGGTTGAGTAATTGAATATAATTCAAGATGTGAAAAATGTATAATTGTTATTTTAAGTCTCATTAAAAAATTGGGGAGGAAAGGTTTTGCACAAGATATCATGAATATCACATGAGCATTACCTACTCACAATACATGACTAATTGATTAACTTTGAAATTAAAGGATTAGAAAAATAATTATCTTAATTATTTCTTACTTTAGTCTTCATTAATTCAAAATATATATATATTTTTAAAAATGGATGTGCTACATGATTCAATTGATGGCACATGATAATTTACATATTTAATGTGTAGTGATGTCCTTACTATTTATGAATATGAACAAACTTTTTATAAAAAGTCCACAACAATTAAGGTTAAATACACTACCTTATAAATATGCATATATCACAATTACAAGCATTCAAATTTGAAAATGAATACCTATGGGTGTAATTTAAAAACTTATGTATTTGGCTTCATGAATCGGCTTCTAATGCATATTAATAAAAAAAACCCAATTTGATTTGCATTGCAAGATTTACCTTTTTGTTTACTTTATCACAATTTCATGTGAATAAATAAAATAAAAGATGTTTGGTAATTCATTTTCCTATCACACATGGTGATTCTTGTATTGTTGAGAGTTAATGACAATTTTTAATTAACTATTATAACTTGGGGAATTGTGTTCAAAATAAATTGGAAAGAATTTTAGTTTTGCCATTTCTTCTTATGAACTTGAATTGTCATTGAATAGTTGCCCAAATCTATTGTTGAATGAATGTGTATGTGAAGGTTAATTTTAACCTTCAATATGGGTGACAACACACTATGGGGGAACCAAGATTGTTGTCACATTATATTGTTTTTCAAGGGTATCATATTTGAACTTCAATCATGTCATTATCATGAAAAAATTTCACAATGTTTTTATATACTATGGTCAGCCAAAAACCAAAGAAGTCAAATGCCAAAGAAACTACTGTTTTTAAATTTCATATGATGTGATGTTACATTTATATGTGCAAAGAAAATTTACATCACAATGTTTTTAAAAATGCAAAAAATGATTGAAATGTTTTTTAATCTTTATGAAATTTGCAAGATGTACTTACATTGTGATTTTGTATGATTGAAATAAGTTTGTGAGTCATGTGAAAAAATTGATTATTATCATATCAAAAATGGGTTTCTTCTAGGGCAATGACCTCAAATATTTGGTAATTTAAAATTTTGACAAACAATCACTTTTAAATGGAAGATGACAAAAATTGTGAAATGGGCCATTTTAAAAAAATTCATTTCGAATGTTTATTGGTTGATTAATTCAAACCAAAACTTAAGATAGTTTGAAACAAGTTTTATTATACTACATATACCATAGATATACCCATTATTCCTTGAATTTAATCTTTTAAATTTATTTCTCAAAAATTATATAATATTAAATTTTTGAAAATCAAAATATAAAACCCAAACACCAAAAATGAAACCCAAAATTAAATGCAACACATTTTGGAGGTGTATACTTTACACACCTGCTATGAAACTGTCCAAATTGACCCCCTTTATTAATTTTGGGTTTCATCCAATCACCATGTTGTGTTCTTTTGTGAAGGTTAAACTTATTATCATTTCAAATTTTGAAATGAATGTTCATTTTTATGGTGACATTCATATATATGAAATGTTAGAACAAAGGAATATACCTTAATTATCCCATGTTTAAATTTCAATTCATGTGGGGTTGGTTTGAATGAATTGGATTAACATTTCCAATGAATGCATATTCACATAATTTAGTGCTTGAAAAAAAAATCATGTTGGGCTATTGTTGCTCATTAATAACACTTAGTTCATTAATTTCCAACAAATGGGATTGTTTAAACATCACTTATTACACAACATTAGGGAGGTTAGGATGAGAAGGTTTGATGAGGTGGGTTTGGGTGTTGGGCAACCTTTTTCACATTTGGGGAAATGGTTGTGTGGGAATGTTTTTTAGAAACCCGCCCCCCTCCCTGCCCCCCCCACCCCTTTTAAATCTACATTGACATGCTTGGTTAGCATGCTAGGATGAACCTACACCCATTTTTGTAACTTCACCCTTTTGGACAAGGCCTTTTTTTTACCATATTAAGCCCAATTGTTTTTACATTTAGATTTAGAGACCCTATTATAGTCTAAACAAAAGAGATTTGTAATATTTAAAAGCAATTTAAATGGATTTTGGGGTTTGTACCATGGCACTAGTGTGGGTGCTAGTTAGTTGGCGGCTCATTAGCACACCAAATTGGAGAGATTTTCTTCTTGTGCAACCAATCAATAAAGAAAAAAATATGAACATTTAAATATGTGCTATCAAAACTTGTTTAAATTTCTTTTAAAAAATCATATATGATTTATTGGTGTTTAGGGATTAAAGAAGAAGGAGGAAATAAAGACATGATAGATACATGTAACAACATCCAATGCATTGGTGGATTACCCTTACTATGATCCACTTGATTGGCAGTGGATGTGATGAAAACTCACATACTTACTACCCAACATTAAAATTAGAATTGGTGTAATATCGTGAAGTAGTCGCTTTTGCTTAATTTGGTTTAAACTTTAATGCTACTACTTAGTAAAAAGATTGGAAAAACATTTTTTTCTACTACACATTTCCCCCCAATAAATGAACAATGCAAATGAACTAATACAGAGGCCTTGTCAAGAATAATCTCAAGCAAAACCGAAAGATCTTCTAGATGGAATATCATAGGTAAAGGATTTAAATGATTGGCATCCTAAGCCTTCCTTTGAAAACATTTTTTGTCCTAAGGTTGACCTTATGAATATCCGAAGTGTTTTTCGAGTCTCTTCTTGCCATTGAAAGCTTTCTTCTTTTAACATAGCCAAAATATGTTATGTCGTCACTCTTTTGCCATTTCTTAAATTCATTAAGAAATGAGATGTTAATGTTTTGAGAAATTTTGAGGGTGAAGTGTTGAAAGTGCATAAAACTCCAAACCACATTGAATAATTTTCTAGAGTTTAAAAAAAAAAAACTATATGAAAGTGCAACAAATTTATGCATCTAGACTTCACTAAATGAGACCACACAATACTAATATTCACATGAAATTTCAGAAATTGTCAGATTACATTGGATTTGAAAATTTTGACAAGAACATAGGGTAGTTGAGAATTTTCAAGATACAATATTGTAAAATGCTAACAACCAAATTAAAAAAGGTAAAAATATTAGAGTAGCTCAATTAGCCCTTATAGTATATTTTAGATGAAAAATAACAAAGGATCATGTGATGATTTGGGCTAATAAATTTGCACAAGATCCAATGGACATTGCGCACCAAAATGGTTGCTCTTGGTTGGCTGGCTATAATAATTGGTGATTGGATTCAAATAGTCTCTCACCTTAATTTATCCCATTTTTTAATTTTTATGGACCTTATATCATTCCATTTTTAATATTTGTGGGTGGGGATTGGGAAATAGTTTGAGTACACTATCTTTGATTTGATGAACAAATAAAGGCTCAAAAATAATGGGCATAGGTGGAGAGAAAATGTGTCAAAAATGTAGAAAACTTGAATTTTGAGGTGATAAATGCTTCTTTCCTATTGTAGAAAACTTAACCCATTTCAGCACCTAGGTGTTTGAATCTGACCATCTGATATGGTAATCTAGATATTTTGTAATGATCCTTTACCAAATTTTTAATGCACCAAAATGGAAATTAATTCATTTCAGCACTTGGGTTGTTGAATCTGACCATTAGATACAGTAATGTAGAAAAATATAAAACCATTTTGGCATCAAAAACAGGAATCTAGATATTCTATCACAAGTCATCTACCAACAAGCAATGATTTTGGCTAAATTTGGCTATAGACCAGATGTGAAAGTAGAGAAATTTAAGAACCCTATTTAGATTTTGGCTACGTGCTTGAACAAGAAGTAAATATGTGCAAAATGCAATGGCAAAAGTCAGACCACCAACTTGATACCTATGTGGGTGGGTAATTACAGAAATCTGCGAGATGCCTACTGGAGGCATCCAGCTACAATAGGACTAGTAGTTGCACTCTTGATGGGCAGTTTGTGTTTGAAACAACATTGATTGGTAGTACATAGTCTGAATGAAGAAGAAGCTTGTTGATCAAAGAAACGTGTGGCGAATAGTTTGTTAATTTCATCAATGTCTACACACCAGATGGATGTAGACCTTGTACATGAAGCTGGCACAAATTGATGTTGCAAAGTGTACGTAATAAGTTCATAAATAATTTCACATGTTGCAATTTGAGTCCCCTAAAACTTTGCCTAATGAACCCTAATTATTATTGAAGTTTCTCTCAATTGAGCTGACCTTCCTTTAGATTCATCATGCTGCTGCAAAGTTGTTCAATCAAGTTGTTCGTTCGATCTTCAAATAAAAGAGGAGCTGATGCTGCTGCAGGAAACATGATTTTGAGAATGTGGGAGGTCCCTTTAAACCTTTCTCCCCAAAGTACACACTCTGACCAAGTTGGCTTCTAATTTGCTGGTAATTCTTGATGTACATCCTGATTCATAGTTGAATTTGGAGAGTGCTTTGTGATCCTGCAATTGACATTAAATTTCACAAGTCACACAAATTGCAACATCACACATGAATCAATAAATTGTATTTGAAAGTCTACTGCACATTCCAAAGGTCATCCATCCTAAGAACACCACCTTGCAGCACATGGACCTAATGTGCTTTGCACATAAAGAACGAACTGTACAAAATGTTCTCCATTCATTTGCACTCACCTCCCCTGCAGAATTTCCCTTTTCAACCACACATGATGAACCTTCCATTCATGGAAGTTTTCAACTTCATTTTGAAAGAACCTTCCATTTTGTAAGGTTCAAACTTTCAAACATTATGCACTTAAACGTGAATAACTTTCCCCAGACTCTTCCTGGTTTCCAGACCCAGCTGAGGATGCTGAGGCTATACATCAACTCTGCAAAACCCTATGTCGGAGGGGCTCTTCCTAGGGTTTTAGGGTTTTAGGGTTTTTCAGGTCCTCAAACCCCAGGTAGAGCCACAGAAAAGTTAAGGACAGAAGTGTAAAACAATGAAGTGCAAAAAGTATGGAAAATTAGAGCATGCAGATTATCAAATTGGGGGAGGTGGGGAATTCCAAGTTTGTTCCACATGTACATACGTTGGCCATTTTTTGTAAAATGTCCAAAAGGAATTGCCTTCGGCTTTTTGAGAAGTTGCCCAATAGAATCCATCAGGAGCAACTTTATAGAGACAAGTGCCAGTTTGTGAGCAAGGGGGACGATCGACGTAGTTGGAACCTTCCCATACTGGGAAGTACTGTGTCTCGATTCCCCACTCGAATGAACACCAGAACAATGTTGTTCCAAATATGTTGGCTGTGAACTTGAACATGAAATCCTCACTTATATCGATCATGATCCTACCCAGATCTGAGTCGTGAGATTTGCAGTGCACAGAAATCGGCTCTCCACAGTAGTTGATGATGTCCACAAGCGCTTCGGATGTCACTTGCCCAGCTGTTCCCAGTACAAAAATTGTCACCACAAGTGCATACCATAGTCTTGTTCTATCCAAGTTTAATATTCTCCTCTTCTTCTGTGCATAAGGAAACAGGTGACCAGCAGCAGCCATGAAGAGCAACTAACTGAACGGGCTCAATGCTCAAGCCTTCTATGCATACACAGACAGTCTGACCAGAGAGAGAGAGAGAGAGAGAGAGAGATGATCAATGCCTGTCAGAGGACTTGGTGAATTGAGCTAGTCTCAATGTCTCAAAATCTGGGAAATTTGAGCTGACCACTTGAGAGCAAAATATGTCGTTCAATTTGAGTTCATTTATCTCAGACCCACTTCAACAATCCATCAAAATCTTTGACACTCTTATTGATCTTGACATGAGTTGATATAAGATATACACCCCTCAAGTATGTTTGTTGTGGCTTATGAATCTCATGTTCAAACAGCCCAAATAAGTTACTGGAAAAAGAAGGTGTGTACAATACTGAGGCTGGTTGGTTGCCTACATCCACCCCCTCCTTGACTTCTGCCTCTTCCTCTGCCTCTGCAAGAGGCGGAAGTCAAGGAAGTGCCCAGATGTTAATAATACAAAGTGTAGGTAGAACAAACTTAACTTATTCCTAATCAGCCAACTCATAAGCTGGAATTTCAACTTTCCTTGAAGGCTTGTGTAATTCCGGACTTGCGGTATTAAACTTTCAAATTTAGTGTGAAATGTTTGGTCCTCCCCAATGATTTTTTTTCAGTTTTGTGAAGTAGGTGGGTTGGTGACCCTTCACAAGAGATCTCAGCCAAATTTGACTACATGCTAGAAAGGAAAAGTAGAAAATGTTAGGAAACTTGCAATGTTCCAGTTACAAGCTAGGAACTAATGTATCATAAATATGGCAATTTGAGAACTTTTTTCTTTTCAAAATATGGTGACACTTTGTGTGGTTTTTTTCTGAAAAAAATCTTTGGGCTTTTTTGGCAAGCCCCGTTTTTTTAGTTAGCAAGTGGTGAATTTTTGCCTCAAAACAGAACATTGGCCCTTCCCTACTGATAAACATGAACAAAGTGAACATTACAAAGTGAGATACTATTTAAATGTCACCACTGGGGGCAATGACTTGGAGGTCACTGTATCCTGTAAATATTTAGGGTTTAGGGTATATCTATATTCCCAGACTGAGAGTTTCACATTATTAGAGCATCTCCAGCGGTGCTCAGTATGTGACCCTGCCAAAATATTTTTCACATTCAAGTTTAGTTATGTACTCTTTCACAACCCCACCTATAAAACTGAAACTGGAACAGCAAATAGGTGGGGGACTAGTAATAGCAACCCACTTGGACGAATCATGATGATGGGCCAATCAGAAACACTGAGCAGGAGTTAGATCATATTTATTACAATCTTTTCTCCAGGTGCACAGCGCTGCTGCGCCTTTTACCGGCCTCGGCAACATGCTGAATTACGTGGAGCCAAAACCATTTTCCTGAGCCAAACGAGCATACTTTGGATTTTCTTCATCCAATTTTACTGTGCAGGATCACATACCGAGCACCGCTGGAGATGCTCTTAGACTTTTATCCGTCATCTAGAATATAGTGTACTGCCATAGTTAGAGTAGTTGGACTTTGAGGTTTCCTTAAAAGGCCCTTTACTCACCATTGCTAGTCGTAATCCAGGGATTAACATTTCCTACCCATGACAATGGTCACACTTGATGTGTGAAGAAAATTCATTCCCTCATGTGATGCATGATATAATTATAATACCTTCAAGGATGTTTTGTGAAATTTCAAGCAAGTCACAAGAGAAGCCAACATTTTTTGCACAAGAAGCCAACAATTTATGCATGATGAAACCAGGCAGTGACACACATAACTTGAGGCCTAGAATCCACAAATGCATCTTGATTCTAAAAGCAAAAGGATTGACACAAGTGTTATGATCTTGACTCCTTACCCACCCCCCACCCCCCCACTAGGATTGAATTTCTTGAGAGCTTTTTAAAGGGGTGGGTGCATTTGGGGATTACGGTACCCGCATTCATTTCTAACATGGTTGTGGGTGAATGGCCACCTTCCTCATGGCAATGTTCTGGTTTTACGTACACAAAGGACCTCACATTCCCAGTATTTTCAGCATACTGGAAGGTAGTTGTTATACCTATCCCACCCAACAATGAGCTTTGAATCCACAGACTTTAAAGCACAGGACCTCAGGTTGTTCATAAAACATCAAGGTCTGGGGTGTCACTTGCTTTACCCTATTATTTGACATAATCTTCCAGTGATGATCATACACTCACAATAGTGACCAAAATCTCTGTTGAACATGACTTGTTTTTCAAATAAATTGTTGAATCTTCTTATACCCCAGACCTTAATGTCATGGAATGGTCTCACATCTCGGCCTTGCCCATTATGTTGGGCCCTAACAGGCTAGTGTAGTGCCAGTGTGTTTTTTTAAGCATTTTTTTGTTTGTAGCCAAAGTGGCAATCATGCCTAGGAAGATTAAGCCAAATCTGGCTATAAACCAGAAATAAAGTATAAATATCAAACCATCCTTTTATATTTTTGGCTACACATTGAAAACCAAATACATGGATATGATGATTTTTACAAAAGACATTCTCCTCACTTCTGATTTCATGATTGTAGTTTGCCAACATCAGTGTGCCAGAGTAGCTCATCCCCTTCTACAGCCATTGCCTCAACTTTCAAATCCTTTCTAACTATTGCAATTGGGGGCACTCTGGATTGCAAAGTACTCCCTCAAGTACCACATGATTGAGGACAGCCCTAAAATTGCACTACTAATCCCCTATTAAAGCTAAGTTGGCTATAAGAAAGCCAGTAGCATCAAGCATCGTGTAGTGCTGCTGATATGTATAGGGTAACAGAGATCCACCAGAACCCACAATGCATATTTACAGGTTCAAACTTAGTTTCATAATTAAAGGTGCAAACTCAGAATAGAGATGAAACAACATGATGTTTTTATGGATCCACAACAAATTGAGTTATTGGATTGATGTTTGATTGGCAACAAACAATCAAGGTGAGGGAGCTTGTAAGATTGTAAGACCATCAATCCTTATGTTCCAAAAGGAGCGAGATGGATTGATGGCCTTACCTTTAGCTGTTGATGGTGTGGATGGGCTCCAACTATACTAATCAAGATCCATGTGCCTTTGTTGGCAATTGGTATTGCTTTTCCATAGCTCAGACTCTTAAGTGTCTTTTCAGTTTTGAATATAGTGTACCTTGTGTGCTTTAATATGCATGATTGCATATTCATAACAATACACATCTGAATCCTACTGCAACTTATGTATAGTATCTCAGTTTCCATAGAGATATGTGTAAATATAATTCCTGGCTCTTGCTTTAGGAACATTCGTAAAGAACTTTTATAACTTTCCTAGCTCATTTTGAGTCACCTCCTTTGACATAATTTCCCTTTTAAACCACAAACAAACCTTCTCTTCATGGAAGACATCAATTCAATTTTCAAAAAACATTAAATTCAAAACTTCTTTACATAAGGTAAGGATCTTCTGGAGTTTTCAAGCCTAGCCTTGGGCTTCCCACCACATTCAACTGGGCCTTCACACCCAACAAGATCCTCAGAAAAATTCCTTACGTTATACATAAAAATCGTTGACAATGTGCTTGACAACCAAACATATACAAATATTTGAAATACTTGAGCTACTCATCACATTACAACTTCAACCAATCAAGTCATGCGTCATGTAGCTATCTGTCTAGACTTTTAATTTTATTAAAGTTATCTTTAACACAACCTTGCATTTGGACCCTTTTTTCACCTTGAAACCTTTTTCACTCCTATGTGTTAATTATTTGCAAAATGAGCAAATTTCATTGAAATTCATTTTCAAATGTTGAATTTGAGCAATTATTGCACGTAATTTAAAATATATGCTAAATATTTACAACAATGACAATAGTATTGAAAGAAAACTTTAAACTCATGATGAAATTTGTTTTACCATCAACATTCGAGGAAATGGAATTTTAGACCTTGTCTAATGCTAGTGTATTCTTTTAGTGTTAGGTTTCTATGTCACCTTAAGCTTACCTCTTTTTATAAGAAAATTATGACTATTGGCACTAAGTTCCCTTGCTTTTGCAAATAACTTTATCATAAATTATATATTTTCATCATCTTCACCAAATTTCTTTTATATTGCAATCCAAATTCTAAGACCCATTATATCACAAGTAGTGACAATAGTTATGTATGTTAATATCATTTTTGCATATTTTGTGAAGTCAACTTCCATCTATACAATTGAAGAAAATTTCAATTTTTTTTGGATAATATGTATACTATAACAGTATCAAGTTTTTTCCCAAGTTGTCCCAAAAGAAGGGTATGGCAACAAATTAGATGACAAGTTTCTTGCAAAGTCATGGATATTATACAAATGCCAAGAGTTAATAATTTATAGGTAATCGCCAATGTCAAATGGATATTTAATTTTATTAATAGCTTCTATTTCCAATTTTTCAATATTTCAAAATCAAAGAATTGTTAACTCCACTTTCCCAAAAAGATTAAAGTCAAAGAACAATTAATTTGGGTTGTTTCAAAACTTCAAATAACTTATGGTTGTCATAAAAGAACTAGTAAATCATTGATGGTTTTATAGTAATTTTTTCAAATTTGTTTGAAAACCTTGATTATATATTAAAATGAGTTATTAAATGTTTTTGAAAACTAAGGTTATGAACCATAAGAATTGCCTTGACATTGGGGGTTTGTTCCTACTTTTTTAAAGTTGCATGCAACATTGTTAATCTTTGCAAATTTCTCCTAGGAGTTGGTTACAAACTTCCATGAATGTTACAATCTCTATAAAATGCTTCAAAAAGTCTATTTGAATACACAAAAGACTATGGTCTACAAAATTTGTGTTGTTGTTTCTTGCAAGTATGAAATCATGTCTACACCAATTTTGGGCAATTATTAAAAAGAGGACCAAGTTCTTCTGACAACTATGATGGTGGTCTTAGTGTTCATATTTGTGGTTCTCAAAAAAATCAAAGAACTTGTTCTAATATATATAATTGCATTTTTAAATTTTGGGAAAAGTCAAACAACTACAAATAAAACCAATAGTTTTTTCATGAAAACCATTAATTCTTTGAGGCTTTTGAAATAATTGAAACTAATAGTTTTTCAATTTTGATTTTTCTTAAAAACTAGAACTATAGTTTTTTAATCTTGGAATATTGGAAAACCTAAAACCAAGGTTCTTTTTAAATAATTGCACAATATTGGTCTAGAGAATCTCTTCCCTCTAGTGCAAGCATAGTATTGTACGAACAATTCTAGTAGGGCTCACCACACACTCAATTATTGTAAATTTGGCAAGATGTTCACTTTAAGCCTTCAATCTTGCCCCAATGACAATCATGTTAATGTTTTAGTAGTTACAACCTTGGGAAAAAATTTCATCCCATGCTACAAAATGTGGTGCATTTGTCAATTGCTTTGTCATATTTGTGATCATTGTCTTGTGTCTTGTCTCATTGCCATAAGGAGCTTGACTTTATCCCTTCATTTAATTTCGTTATGATCTTATCAACAAGAGTTGACTACCAAGCTCCTTGTGGTTTTATTTATTTATTTATTCTTAATGTATTTTGTTGTTAGGATGAGTTCAACTTTGCACAACGTTGTTCACTTTTCCTTTGTTATTCTTATCTTTCTATTAAACCTCAAAACTTTGTTCTTCATTTCTTTTTTTCTTTTTTCAAGTGTTCCTTGTCTTGTCTTGTCTTGTTGTCTTGTCTAATTGTGAAGGGAGTTTTTCAAAAAAATTAGAACCTATAAACACAAAAAGTTGGACTTCTAAGCTTTTGAAAGTTTTTTGTCTTAAACAAGAAGCTCAAGTATTTTCATATAGAGATCAAACTTTTGATGTGAATTCATTTGCTCACTTTTATTGAACTTGATTGGTTTTCATTTTTTATGTACTTGTAATGGAGCTACTTATGTGAAATCAATGAACAAAATTATTTCACAATCAAATTTTTTCTTTGAAAGCATTAAATTCAATGTGTTGAAAAAACTATGGCATTGCAATTCAACACCCTATCATTGGAGTTGTTCTAACATACTAATTTCTCCCACATGTTACATAAAATCTAGCCGTAATATTTTATTTCCTTGAGCACTACCTTGACATCTTTTGACTTTGTGTTCCCCCACTTTTGTGTGGATCATTTCTACAAGGTCCAATGCCCTTGGGGCATGCAAGAAAAGATCCAACATATATTACCCAAGTATTCACATCCTTGTGACATAGCCTTTATCAAGGCATTGCAAATGCACCATTGTTTTTAGAAATCATTTTCATGTTTTCAACTCAAATTGTAAATACTAACTATTGAATCCCATTTTGAAACAATTGTTATAATTGTTATAGTGACAAAATATTAGGGAAGGTATGCTCCCCAAGGCCTCCCCTATTTTGAAGGTTATAGCCTAAAAGGTGGGTAGATTGAGTGTGTAGGCCAAATAATTAGGGGAGGCCTTAAAGTAAGCCTTCCTTAGCATACAACATGAAAGGCTTTTTTTATTCCAACAAATATTTTGTGTGGGGGAGCTGTTTTCACATACGAAGAAAAAACCTTGGAATGTTTTATGAAAGTGAAAGCATTTCCCAAAATAATGGGGCCTCATTGTGACAATATCCTTCGAATGTGGGGCCTGTTATGGTTCGTGGGTGCAAGCATTCCTAAAATAAATGACCTTGTTGTGAGGACATTACCAAAAGTATTTTGAAAATTCCTTCAATTGTGGGCCTTACCCTACTATAGAACACAAGTCTACAAGGTGGATGCATGAAGAAAATCATGCAATAGTCATCGAAAGGAAGGCAATGATGTTAAGTTATTTGTAGAAACAAAACATTGTAGTCCTAAATTAGGGCTTTCACACATTTAAAATATGATGAATCTATGGTTACGGAATCACATCCGGTTTCAACATTGGTGGGCTATGCATTGAATGATGATTGTAGAATTAGGGGTTTTGCAAATTGGTTTCATTGCACCTGAAAAATTAAAGCAAAATGTAGGAATACCTTTAGATGTTTCCAGGTAGAGGCATGGTTAGAAGTGATGATAATCTTTAGGAGGTTATGAACTTATTTGATTATTTTCCTTGATTTAAATTTGGTATACTTGGGAAATTGTAGTTTTATGTTTCAAAGGTTGAATGGTTGACTAATGAGAAATGAAACCTATGTTGACGAGAACTATAAAAGAAGTTTGAATCTAAAATGTTGTCAATGTAACATTATTTAGAAGAATTATTTTGAATTCCTTGAAGTTGCTATGAAGTTTAATGGAACATTTATTGGTGTCAAAACTTCTAAAGTTACGAATTTGGAGTTGGATGATATTTACATGGGTGAAAGCATGAAAAAAGGAGCTAGTCTTGTTAGGGTTAAAGTCCTTCCAAGGACTACATTTTCCACATAACTGTTTTTATTGATTTATACTACATTTTTCACACAATTTTTTAAACCGAATATCAAATTTGAGGCCAAATGAGTGAAAGCATGCTAGGGCATTACAATTCTAAACATATTGTCGAACTAAAAGTCCCTTGCACTAATGTGATTTTGTTTTCAAATTAAATGACTAAGATAAAACAAATCCTTGTTGAGTTTAACCTCATTTAATACCATGTTGATTTGGATTTTCAATGAAATTTACATTGATTTATTGAAATGAATGCATAATTTAAAGCTCCAAAGTAATTTCATTCTGAAAATTTCAAGTTATTAAATTGTCCATTATATTTATGCATCATTTTTCAATGAATCTAGATACAACCAATGGACTTGAAGTTTTTAAAAATCAACAACATGATTCCTTCAAGCATAGTTATGGGTGGTTGCAAGGTAGGGTGGCTCACTTTTTGTGTCACACTCCATTTTTTTGTAGAGTGACATGCATTTACATGTTATTAACATGGCATAAAAACAATAATTTTCCAAATTTGTGGTTAGATTTAGATGTCAAATTGAAGAAAAAGACATCTATAAAAAAAATTGTAACATATATACACCAAATATATAATAATGGACTTTTGAAGTTGAAAAATAAGGACTAGTTTACTATTTGTGCCTTTATATACATGCAATTTTGTGTATGAATTTTATTTGGGATATATTATAAGGATTCAATATATGATATGTTAAAACAAAAAGATCATATGTGTAAAAATTGCTAGAAAAAAATTAATCAAAAAAAGTGATGGACTTTTGAATGGCTTAAAATGAGCCATATTTTCATAAGTCCGTATCATAATCATTTTTGAGTGGATTTCAATTTATATTTTCTTAACATGTACATTAATTAATTTTTTAGAATGGCCTATTTTCATATGGGCTTTTTAGTTCATTAACCACCATGTAATTCTCCACTAAATTAATGATATCAAAATAAACTGTCATTTTAACACTATTGTATGGACTTTTAAGGAGTGGAACATCTGCCAAAAATGAGCCGCCTTAAAGTGCATACACCCTCATAAGAACATTTCATCTTCAAACTTCTAATTGAAAATATTGATTTTTGATGTATTCCTTTCAATGGACATTTTTTTTAATATTTTATTTTTGCCAAATTATCCCAAATTAATATGATGTTTCATAAGCATTTTTTTTAGGTTTTTTCATAAATTAAGATGTCTTGGTTAATGGAAAATATTAATTTTTTTAAACATTAAATTTTTATAGTACTAATTCCATGTGATGTGGAAAATTATATTCTAGGACATTTGTTGAGAAGAAAATAGTATAATCAAAGTATAATGTAATTGTATCCAAATTCAAATTGCGTTTAAAAATAAGAAGGTATGTTCATAACCATTATGATTTTATCATTTAATTTGCATTATATTCTTATATCATTGTGACGTTAAGTACTTTGTTAGTGATAGTATGGAAAACTACCATTTGGGACAATACTTTGCTTCCCCCAATCATGCTTTCACCCAATATGACATATAACATGATAAAAAATCTTTTTTTTTTGCATCAAATCTTATATTATAATCAAATCTACAACTTAACTTTCAACCATGATTACAAATTCAAAATTATAATAGTGTTTAAGGACATTTGAATATTAAAATCTAAAAGGGTATATGTATTTTTAATTTTTTGAATGCTTTGAACACATGGATCGATTCTTGTGGAATATATTAAAGTTCACAAAAAAATTGAAACAATTTGGTGAACATTGGATAAGGGAAAATGATTGATACAAAAAAACCACTTGTCCACATGCTTTTCTTGAATGTTTTAAACATATAAAACGACTTTTGAAACATGGTGAGTTTTCATGAAAATTATGAAGTTGTAATTTTGAAAGTATAAGAACTTATCTAAAAAATAAAACATTTTTTTTTATATATAATGTTCCCATGGTGATTTTTTTAAAATTCAAAAAATAGTTTTTAAGGATTGTCCACATTACTTGGCTTTTTTTTTCTTGCTTTCACCCACATGTCTATTGGGTGTGGTACTATTGATAGGGTAAATTTCCATGCCAATACAAATCTGGTGTTGGAAAAGGATAAAAATCACTTATAACCAATTGTGATTAAACTACACATGGGAAACCTTTTGACTATATCCTTATGTAACGCAACATGGAGTTGATGTGTAAGGAAACCATAATGAAGACAATGATAGCCCAAAAAAGAGAACTCAAAATGATAAACGATCCAATATTATGTGCCTATAGTTTTTTTGTTATTTATAGTTAAGGTAGGATGTTCATTGGGCTATTCAATACGTTTTTGGAAAGTTATCACCACACAATAAATTTTTGTTTTTAGGCTTGTGTTTAAGAAGTTTTTATTGAAATATCTTCAAAGTTTACACCTTTTCTTTTGGTATTCGAGCAATATATGACTTTGGGATATCTATGTGGATAAAAAGATTTTTGGAAATAAAAATGGAATCAAAATCTTGCATAATGTTGAGTTCATGTGAGAGGGACAAACCTATAATTGAGGAAAGAAATTTTCAAATAGACTTTGAAGACAAGGTTAGACAATTGTTTAATTATTCATTGAGAAGTAAAGACTGAAGACTACATTATATCGTTCTTCACATTTCAAGTTTTTCATTTTTGAAGATTATTAATATCAATCTTGCACTTGCATAGATCAAATATTTAGATATTAGTATCATTTGTAATGGGTTTGTCACCCATGTTGAAATATGTGTGAAAATTAAAAATGGAGAACCAAGATGGATCACTTAGTTTGCACTAATCCAAGGGTCCAAACATGGTAAATTAGACCACAAATGTTCCTTGCATCATAAATGAAAAGTACCCATTGAGTAGGCTTTGATATGTTCAACTTTAAAATACTATTTGGTTCAAGGATTAATATGAACATTTTTTTCAACTTTGTTAAAATTCTAAATAAAGACTACATGTTTTAAATAGGTTTAACTAGATTCATGGGAATTTAAGCAAAGCTCACAATCTACTTTATAGCCTTTAAGTAGGTTGTAAGTAAATGAAATATTACATTTTTGAAATTTTAAATTAACAAGGTCCTAAAATGTATTTATGACTTTTCATCTTTTCACATTCTAATAAAAATATATTTAGCTTATAGGAAAAAGTAGGTTTGAAAAAAATATTTATTAGTCAATTTCAAACACACGTGCTACCTATTTTTATTATACTAAAATTATTCAAATTTATACTCAACTTAATATAAGCCCAATGGAGGCATAGATCTTTTCAAAATGAAAAACAAAAAACTTTCGAATATATTTTCTTGTGTTTTTGTAAACAACTATCATATTTAAATGGGATTTCAAACAGATATTATTTTTGGTTTAATTTATTATGCTTGGACCCTTAAGGAAGACATTATTTTACTACAATCTATGTTACAATCATATGTTCAAATTCACAAACAACAATTCATCATCTTTAGAGTTCGAGACATTTGAATCCCATTTACTGAAATTTTAGAAGAACACCAAGTGTAACTTTTTGCACCTAGATTGGAAGATTTGTTTATTGACCATGAGATAAGGTTTTAAAAATTGAGAATTGTAGTTTTGAATCAAAGTTAATTTATTGGAAGAAGGTGTTCAAGGTTGATGGTGAACTAGCATGGTGGTTTGAAAGACATGATGAAACAATCTTCCTTTTCAAAACCTTGGGTTTCCAAGAATTGACTGATGTTAGAGCAATCTTTGAATGAAAAGAAGTTGCTTAGTAGTTTGTGGTTTTAGGTTTTGCACAAATTAGCTGGAAAAGGAGAACCTACAACATATGGGTTAAGGTTGTAACTTCCAATAGATTAGTAGATTATAATTGTGAAAGAGCTTGGAGTATGTAATGGCTAGCTAAAAGGCATGAATGAACTATTATTGGGAAAAATGTTGAGGTTGTTTTTGATTGGGCAAAAATATTCTAGATGGTAAATCTCTAGGTATTGTGAAGGTGAGAAGAATGTGAAATTAAAGATAGGGGGGTCGGACAATAGAGTTGGAAGTAGTTGTAATGTAGATTATTTTTTAAAACTTTTTGTGTATAATTTCACAATTCTAGCTTTTGAAGATAAAAAACATGCTCCAAAGTTGGGTGACATTTTGATTCTTATTGCATTGAGGTTCAACAACATTTTATTAAATTGTATATACCCAAAATGGGGGAGATATTCATAATAGGAGATAAAATCATTAGGGTAGAACATGTTGGAATTACATTTAGGTTGATGAATTGGAAATTAAATATACAAAACTATTGGGTATTAGAGCACATGGACAATGTGTAGTTTGTTGTGCTTTTTGATTAAATGGGATGATCATTTATTCTTTTGATGTAGTAGGAATTTAGTAAGAACAAGGCTATTAATAGATTAGAATAGGAGAAATGACAAGTCCCCAAGGCATGGTTGAATTCATTTAGGGCAAGGATTATGAAGATGGCAACATGATAGGGCTAAGTGATTGACAATTATTGTGGAAGTGATGAAATCAAATGCCATTAAACTTTTAAAGATTACCAAATTTAATTTATATGGCAAAGTAAGGGATTGGATCAAAACAATGAATCTTGCTTTGGCTAAGTAGGCTACTTTAAGGACTAGCAAGTGCCATGGTGGATAAATATGGCAAAGTGGATAGAAATGACGTTAGGGTGAAGTTAGATGTTATCAAATAAGAATTGAAAAAAAAGGTCTAGAAGTACTATGACAAATTGGGCACACTATTTGAGTGAGGAAAAAATCAAAATGGAAAACAACATAAAAGATATTTGGTCAAATTGTAGCTTGAAATCTTGAAATTGTGTGTGGTGAAAACTTACATTAACATAAAGGAAATGGTTGTTATTGCTATGGAAGTAGAAAAACTATTAGGAGATTTGGGTGAGATTCCTTTTGAACCTTGGAAGGAAAAATATACACTATGTACTAGAATTCTTGGTTTTTCAAATGGTCCAAGTTGACTATTTGGTCTTTCTTGATTAGTGAACATGTACATTTTTACTAGAGGCTAGGGGCTTGAATGACATGTGTATCTTTTGATCAATCAACATGGTTAAATGATTTATTTGACTATTTGTTAATTTTGACATCTAATCAAATTGGATAAAAATTTGACGACCTTGGTCAAAATGACCAATGACACTTAGTCAAATGGAATATTTAGTCAAGTTGGAGATAATCACGTCACACTTTTAGTCAAATGGCCAATGGAATTTTAGTCAAGTACGACATTTAATCAAGATGGCCAATGTTAAATTACTACATACCTACCTACCTACCCATCCACCCACCTATCTACCTACCTACCTACCTACCTTATTACTTAAGGTACTTACTTACTTATCTACCCACCCACCCACATACTAATTACCTATTACAACCTATCTAACCACCTAGCCACCTCTAAATACCTACTACAACCTACCTACCCACCCACCTACCTATGTACTTCATAATCTTGTAGTGATGTGTTGAAAAGAACATGTGAAATAAAATTTTTGACAAATGTTGAACACCTTAAGTAAGTACCTTAAGTAAGTTAATGGTGGTGTGGTCCATTGGTTAAGGACTTGGTTTATCATTGGGAAGGTCAAGGGTTCAATTTTTAATAGTTTAAGGGGCTAAGGTAAGTAGGTTAGGCTAAACTCAATAGGTTAAATTAAATTAGGTGAAGTAAGTGGGGTAAAGTAGGGTAGGGTACCACCTACCTACTTGCATTTTTATGACCTACCTACCTACTCACCTACAAATATATATTTTTGATAATAATTTAAAAAGGAAATAATTTAATTAGTTAAATGGTCCACTATTCACTAATCAAAATAACCAATCAAATGGTCTTTATTATGCTAGTCAAAAAAACCACCCCATTCACACTAGACATGTTAAAATCGACTTGTCCAAAATGATAAGGGGTTTTTTTGGCTCCTATAGAGATTTGGTTTTTTTTGCCAAAATTTCTAATTTGAAAAAGCAAGAATTCTAGAAGTGATAAGAAGATGGAATGCATGGGGAGGCTATTGTGGAAAAACAAATGTTTACCATTAATGAAACCCTATTTAACTTCTTCAAACAAGGAATTGTAAATAATAATTGGGTGAAAGCACAATCAAATATACATTTTATGATCCTTGTAAGAAAAATGTAAAGTATTAAGCTTTAACATATTAAATTTAAAGATATTATTTATTTCAATGATCATGTTCTTTGAATATATGTCAATGATATTGAATAATCACATGTTTAAAAGAGATTAGGTAGATTTTTCAAAAATACAAATAGATTTTTTTTTACTTTGTTAGGTTGTTTAAACAAATAAAATAAGTAAATAAGTTGAAATATTGAATTCATCTACTTTCTTGGTTAATGCCACTTAAAATTTAGTCATAAACTTTCAACTTCCAAGGTAAAAGTAATAATCTATCAATATTTTAATGTAAAAGTATTTTTGAACGCAATTCTAACAATTAATTTCAAATACTTTTGACTTACTTTTAGTACACTAAAATCTTTCAAACTTTGTATACAACATATTATATACTCAATATTTAGCACCATGATGGTTTGAAAATGATTGAAAAGATTTCGACTCTAATTTATTACATTTATATGTGAAAATATGATTGCAACTTTTTGGATTAATTTTTGTGTATATTTGATTATGCTTTCACCCAATTGAAGCAATTTTTCTTATTCATTTAACTTTCTAAAGCATGTTAGATTTGCAAAGCTACAAATCATATAGCCACAACATATCCAAAAATAGGTGGCTTTAGGCTTAAATGTGCCAAATGTGGGTTGTTGCATATGACTAAAAATGTGGTGTGAAATGTAACTACTGTACATGTTCAAGGCATACAAAACATTGTTGAAAAAAGGGCAAGGAAAAAAAAAAACTTTTACCACTACCAATTTTCTTAAGGTTTTGGTCAATGATGAACAAGCACTTTGGAGTAGCTGATTCACTTGTGTGGTTGCAAGACTAACATATTTTCATAGGTCAAAATGCATTAAAGGAAATCACATTTGGACCAACCAATGAAAAAGGTGTTGTTGGTGCATTTGTTTTTTTTAAGAGCCACCAAGTTTGTCACAACCTTACTTTGAGAGAGTGTGAGGATGAAACTCACACTCCCAAATTTGGGACTTGGGAATCCTCCGAGACTCCCGAAACTTCAAAGTTCAATCGCAGGGGTCAAAACACCTTGCATTGGGACGTTATTTATATCATTGGAAAGCTATCAAAGTGTAGATGTTGAAAATGGGCTTGCATGGGCCATTTGGATGTCTGCAACACACGTTATGGAAAAAAAAAAGGTTAGGAGTCAAACTAGTAGTTTGACTCCCAACCATTAAAAGTTGGGAATCAACCCAACCTCGGTGCGTGCAGGTGGAGTGCAATACACTGTTGGAAAGCTCTTGAGGAAAGCTACAAGTTTGTTTCAGACCTCATCCCAATCGAAGGTCTAGGCAAAGAGTTATGACCTCGCAAAGTCTCAGGAGTCCAAATCGAGATAATTTCGAGACTCCTCCTTGGGAGTCTTGGGACAAAAACCCATTCGAATGTAGGTGCCACGGAGAGACGCAGAGAATACTATATGGGGGAAGGTGGTGGCTTCCCCCGAGTCCAGGCCGTGGTGAATCTTGTGAGTCCAGAGTTGCCTGTGACTTGTCCTAGCACTAAAGGTGTTCTAAAAAGTGATCTAACCAACTTGTTGGTTGGTTTGATGCAAGTTCAAATAAGTAACTAAATCTTGTCACTCTTCCTAATCCCATCCTAGAGCTTCAACATGCCCTTCTACCCCTTTTAGTGCTAAGAGTTGGGAGCGTGCCTCAAGTTCCTCATAATTTGTTGTTTGAGTAACCTAAACCCATCTTGGGTCTAATTAGGAACTTGGGAGTGCGTCACTTTTAAAAAAACTTTTACCATTGCCAATTTTCTTAAGGTTTTGGTCAATGATGAACAAGCACTTTGGAGTAGCTGATTCACTTGTGTGGGAACAAGACTAACATATTTTCATAGGTCAAAATGCATTAGAAGATAATCACATTTTGACCAACCAATGAAAAAGGTGTTGTTGGTGCATTTGTTTTTTTAAAAGCCACCAAGTTGACATAACCACTCCTTAAATTGGATGTTTAATGTCTTCAAAATGGAGTATTGTTAGAGTCTTGTAAATTTTTTGCATGGAACTTTTCATTATGTATTATGTTGTTAAAATCCAAAGCAAAAGATGCTAATAACAACAATAGGGAATGCAAAAACACATAATGTGTTTGGTCTTACTTCATTGAAAATTTGGTCCATTTGATGAAAAACGTGTTTAAATGAATGAAAGTGATGCTAGTTCAAATGGGAGTGATGGATTTAACATGGAAGGTGATCATGTTTTTTTCAGTTTAAGGCAAATCATTTGCAATCTCAAGCTTTTTGTGGTGATATGTATGATAGAAGTATAAATCAAATTATAATGGAGAAGGTTTTTAAACAAATCACAAATCTCATGTGCCAAAATTAGGGAGAATAAATCATTGGTATAGATTAAATGTTTGAGGAGAATGAGTATTAGATTGGATACATTGGGTTGATGAGGGGAAAAATAAATAAAATGGCCTAGGTGTAGAAAGTAAATGAACAATCTAAAGGACCTTTGGCAATGGTGATACAACTTACCCATATTTCTACCAAAAAAGAAAAGCAAGCAGTGTTGTTTAGACAAGATGACATTAAGTGGTTGGAAATCAAAAGAAAAAATTAAATTAGATCTTGGATTTGAACATGGGTAGATTCCAAAAATTTGGAAAATTTTGTTGCATTGATTTGTAGATTTTTTTAATGGCATAAGAGAGAATTGGGATGTGGTACTATTGGAGAACATGCAATTGACACCTAAGGATTTCCTCTTTGTAAGATAGGTTTTAATAGACTTTCTTTATGGGAAAAAGTAAAAGTAAAGTGCCAAATTGAGGCATTAATTGATTTGCGCAATATGAATATAAAAAATTCAAAATATGCATATAATGTATCTCTACAAAAGAAGAAAGATGAAAGTCAAAGGTTCTGTGGTGACTATAGGCCAATAACATGCAAACTTAAAAGGATTCATTATTTAAAGCCATTAGTGGATGATAGGTGGTTGCAAACTACGATGGCTCATTTTTAACGAATGCACCATTCCTTAAAAGTCCATGTTAAATGTCTAAGTTAATGAACTTTTAAAAATCATGTATGAAAAGAAACAATTTTAGATTTTTCATTAACATACATGTTTTTTTAAATTTTGAAATCCATTGAAAATGATTATGATATGGATTTATGAAAATATGGCCTATTTTAGGCCATCCAAAAGTCCTTAATTTTTTTTTAGTTAAATTTTTTTCTAGAAAAATGTTTGCATCTATGTTCCTATTACTTTTATATATCATATATTAAATCTTTGGGTCAAAACATGGTTGGGGTACCCAAAAGGACTGTTTCATTTTATATTCACTGGACTGCTTCACTTAAACATGTTGTTGAAACTTAATAACACATTCATATTGAAAGTTTGATTTTATTCATAGATAAATACATTACAAAGGTACAATTTTATGCATAGAATGTCAAGTTTGAACAAGTTTAAAAATTCCTACCAAATCTTTGAAAAAAATCCAAGACTTTGTCTCATGAGAAAAAAAGGTTCAAAGACCCATAAGGAATGTTAACCAACTTTTTTTGGCCCAAGATTTTCACCACAAACACCTTATGTGTTAATGTGTATAAAATGCATGAATGTGACAAGAACCAAATGTCCTATGACAAGTAAAAAATTTCAAAAAATCAAATTTTTGAGAATTTTAGGCCATTGATAGAACATGGCCCACATTGGATAAATTTTATTATTCTCACTTTCATAAGTGAAAATAATAGATACTTTAGAGGCCTATATAAGATTTGGAACAAAATTATTTCATCTAACATGAAAAAAAAGGGTGAAATGTAAGACATGTCATGGGAAAAATGAAAAAAAAGGTGAATTTAGGAATCCTCAAAGTGGATTCCTAGGACTTAAAGGGGATATCCCAATCATGCTTGGACCCCCTTGTAAGACAACCCAAATAAAAAACATACACAAAAATGTATGTATATAAAAACATAAACATAAAGCTAATCCATATTTTTCAACTTTAAAAGTTCATTACTATATAGTTGATGCATATATGTTATTATTATTTTACATAAATATCTTCTTATTCAAGTTGACAATCTAGATTTAATAAAAAAATTGGCCAATTGTTAATTTTAAAATATGTTTTAATAGCATGTAAATGCATTACATTTTGCAAAAATTTGCATTTTGATGCAAAAAGTGAACCACCCTACCTTGCAACCACCTTGATGTGATCAACCAACTTGACAAATTTCAGTTTTTCAATGCCCTAGATTTGTAATCGAGATTTTGGTAAATTATAATTGCATTTGAAGACATCACAAAGACAATGGTGATCATGAAAGCTAGTGTGTTTGATTATAATGTTATGCCATTTAGCATAAAAAATGCCACTAGCACATTTTCCAAAACAATTTGACTAAATGTTTAATGATGATTGGAAAGATAACTTTATTAAGGTCTTTGTGGATGACCTTAACATACACAACCATGATTGTACTAATCACATGGAACACTTATAAAAAGTGTTGAATTTGAAACTAAATTTTGCTATGTGTTTCTTTGGAGTGCAACAAATTTCCTTTCTAAGGCATGTGGTTGGTGATGAAGGAACATCACCTAACCTACAAAAAAATTCATGTTGTGGTGGAATGATCAAATTCCTCAATTGTGACCAATGTAAGAGCCTTTTTGGAACTTACTAGATACTACAAAATTTACATCAAAGGCTATGCAAAACTACCAAGCCTATTATTTGAACTAACAAGAATGGATTAGAGGTTTACCTAGAGTTATGCATGTTTGGAGGCATTTGATAAACTAAAGAAATGTTTAGTGGAAGCACCGATTTTGTCCAAGTTAGACTTTTCAAGGCCTTTCATACTAGATGTAGATCAATATGTAAAAGGAATTAGTGCCATCCTATCACATAAAGATGGAAGAATAGAAATGGTGGTTGTATATGCAAGCAAAAACTTATTTGATGTTCAAAAGAGGTTTCATCCTATGTAGAGAGAATGCTATGAAGTGGTATGGGGAGTGAACTACACTTTTGACAATATCTACATCAAACATAGTTTTTGTTGAAAATTAACCATAAACCACTAGAATGATTGGCTACTATTTTTGACACACATGGGAGTTGAAATGTTGGATTGATATGTTGCAAGATTTATCATTCAAGATTGTACATTGCCAAGATCTCAACATACAAATGTAGAAGTGCTTAATAGAAACTTGGTGGATCAAATAGATGAAAATGAAGATTTCAACAATGAAATCTAGGATGTTAAAGTTGTTTTTGCAACACCAATCACAAGTATAGAATGGGAAGGTTTGTGTTTTGAGAACTCACCTCATTTAGTTTTCACCCTAGAAATTACTTAAAGGAATGAAAACTTAGTTGTCTAAGTTTTTACCAAATGGATAAAGGAGGTTCAACTTTTGGTAATAATGAAGTAGGAAATGAAAAAATATTAATGGATATATAGACTATTGTTATAAACAAGAAAAAACCATCATGAAAAGGTGAAACATACTTACCCTAAGATGATAAGCATGAAGGAAGAAATGGATTTGATAATGGCAACACAAATAATGATTGAAGGGTTTATGATTAGGAAGTTTTTAACAAAGAGGAAGAGGAAGATATTGGTAGAATGATAGACATTTGGAAGGAAAAGGAATGATTGGCTTTATTGCAAAATGAATTTGTGTCCATAAAAATATTTTGTGGAAGAGCTCAACAAAATTAGGAAGCAATTATTGAATTATTACTAACATGAAGATTAATTCTACTACAAGAATCTAATGGTACCACAACTAGAAGAGAAAAAATGATTTTTTGAGATTTAGATGAAAAAATCAAACACTTTGGGGAACAACAAATGTTGGTTGAAATTTGCAAAAGGTTTTTTGGCATGATTGTACCAATTTTATGTGTTTGGTGGTAAGGTCATGTAATATGTGTTAGGTGGTAAAGTAGATTAACAATTTTACGTCTAATTATGAAAAGTTCAATTCTTATGTTGAATCTATTTTTCAAAATTGCCATGGATATATATAGATGGACCATTGCCATAAACTACAATAGGCAATAAATATGTTTTGGTGGCTATTGACCTCTACTCAAAGTGGTTTGAGGCGAAAGATGTTCTAGATCATACCACATTCATTGATGTTGAATTCTTGGAGGTAGAAATGGAGAAGGATGGGGTACAAAATTTGAAAATGTACGTTAGGTGTACTATGGGATTATTTGTCAACATTTAGTATTGTAATAGCCATATTGTAATGGAATGGTTGTTCATGACTTATTAAGACTTTAAAATATGGGCTTCTTATATTATTTGTAGTTCATAATTCTTAACTAGTTATTTAAACTAGGATAAGTAGTTGCCCAAAATTCTTTTTGGGTATAGAATTGGAATTCAATCTAACATAAAAATTTGCACCAAATATTACATTTATTGAGTGCACCCCACATTTGAAGATGGACAATTGTTTTATTTTATCAAACAAGTTGTTAATGATGAAGATTTAGTGGATATGGTAAAATAGTTCTTATTAAGAAGATGAAATTAAGTGCTACATTACATTAGGTAGTGGTAAAAAATGTGGAGTGAGCTCAACAAAGGTAAAAAAACCTATGTATCTAGGAAGGGAAATTAATTGTGGGTCAAATCATGCAAACAAGAGCCAAACCTGCCTCCTTGGGTGAGTCCTTTGAAAGTAGTCAATTTTGTTTTCTTGTCAACGTGGCACAACGAGATTAGTTCTAGGGATTCGATGAAGGCTAGTCAATTTTGAAACCCTTGATTAAAATGTTTTTGAAATATCCATGTACTATGTGCACATCTTCTAGGTCAATTGCATTTCACATGCCTTTCAACACACATGCACAAAGAAATGGTTTTCTTCTCTTGTTCAAGTTCAATTTCAGTCGACTATTGTTTTTTTCACTTGAGTGCAAGTCCAATTGAGTTTCCCACATTTTCTTCTCCTACTTGATTCCTCGAGTCATTATTCATGTAAATCATTTTTGTGCATAATTGACCTCAATAAATTGTAAACTTTAGAATTTAGATTTTACATTCTTTGCTCATTTCTCCGAAAGTCACAATGATGATGGTGAAGGAAGAGATCATAAAGGTAAAAAAAAAGAACACATAATTCCCACCATGGAAAGTTATTGATTATTGGCTCTAAACAAAAGAATATTTTTCTGTTGTCAAGAAGTTACATAATGGAGGTCTAGATCCGAAAACAGACCTCACCAGGGCACATGTTTGTGAGAATGATTTAGTAAAGGTTTTTGGTCCAAAGTGTGTTTTAAAGCTTATGAACCCACTCATTCATGTTGATAACAAACATGACTCGAAGAAATTGCACTAGTAAATCTACGGTGTAGCAACACCAACCAACAATGATTTCACACTTTGGTTGGTCAAAGGATACATAGCACATGAGAAGGGCCATGAGATTAATTGGGCGAAAGCTACAACATCAATAGCTAGAAAGAAGGCTCGGAGGAGAAATGTGGAGATAATCAAAAGTGGAAGTATGGAATTGTTAGATTTGAGTGCAACAAAAGCATTTGCACAATTTGATATTAAGCCCACATTAAAGATGAAAAGTGGGAGCTTCTTCAAGGAATGGGGACTATGTCCATATGACATCTTGCCATAAAAAATCAAGAGGATTGTAGATTTTCATGTTTTGTTGTGCAAATTGGAAAAGTGTGCTTGTGCAAGAATAGGTGATGAAGAGGCTGAAAATAAGAAGTTGGAGGAAAATTTGATAGGATTTAGGTTACCATGGGGGATTGAAAGGTTGTTGTAGTGGAGGCGCAAAACTCCATAACTACAGCAAACAAGAACTAAAGGTGATTTTGCAATAGAGACACAAACTTGAAGAAAAGGTTATATGTTTTGTAATGATTTTACATTTGATTTAGAACTATTGTATTCTTTTGTGGGTTATGACTGTCCTTGAAACCTACTTAAGCATTTTCCCTAGCAATTTCATGCCATGCCATTTAAGCATCAGATTTTATTTTTATTTTTTTTGGGTGCAGATAAAATTGCAACGCATACAAATAGAGAATGCTACTACTGTCAAAGCGCACATGGAACAAGAGGAAATTCTGAAAGATTTGGTGGGCTAGTGTGATGTAGTTCATCAGAACCATCATGCTAAGGAGAATGATATAGAATACTCTAAAAAATGTTTGGAAGATATAATCAAACATGTTGTGCATGGTGAAGAACTATGTCAAGATTGTCAGATTGAACACCAAAACCTTGATCGTTTTCTTGGGGACATTAAAAAACAAAAATCTTTGCTAAAAAGGGAAATAAAAGTTATTCAAGTTCAATCAAGGTAGATGGAGAGTGGAGGGGGTGTGTCATTTTGGCCTAAGCCCATATTGCATCCAAATTCATTAATAGAATCTAAAAGTGCTAGTTTCATTATTGTGAAACTTTGTAAATTTTGTGGTAGAGGCTACCATTGTGGTGACGTTGTTATTGCTTCCTACAATCACACTTACCATCCTTTTTATTTGGCTGAAGTTGTAAGAGATAACAACAAATGTTTGATTTGTGGTGAACTTTTCCACCCTAATTGGTGTACTAGCTAGGGGTTTTGTGCTGAAAATGAGGACATGAAGAATTTAACATGTGATTTGGGCTTCAGTGAAGTATGGACATTGATGGCGGAGAGCTTGTTACATGTATCTTCAGAACCAATTATGCCAAGTGTGTTTGTTTCCATTAGTTTGTTCATTTTTCCTAAATCCTTCTACACTTCAATTAAATTAAAACCTATTGACAAAGTTTCATTTTAAGGTTTTATTTGCTACTTGGTTTATGGAAAATGGAGTTTCAAATGGTTGTTGTTAGTAATTAGTCGTGGTAGGGCATGTCTACATACTTGACCTAATTTAGATAGAATGGTTAGTGGTCATGTATTGAATGTTTAATTTTAGAGAGGCTATTAATAAGTGATTTGGCCCAAGAGTGTTTCATTCTAGATGGAGAAATTGAACTATGGCTTATGTAATGAAAGCTTTATTGTGGCAATAATTGTTTAAAATTTATTGGTAGTGTTCAAAATGTACCCATTATGCTTGGAGGTTGATGGAAGTGTTGGTAGAATACCCATTGTGTTTGCAGGTCATTGGAAGTGCATGGAAAACATCACTTGTGCTTATTGGTTACTTGGAGTGCTTGGAAAGCACCCACTATGTTTGCTAGTTATAGAGTGTAATTGGAAAGCACCTATTTTGCTTGTTAATTTTTGGGAATGTTTGGAAAGCACCAAGTGTGCTTAGAAAGCACCCATAATGTTTTGATTGGTTATTGGGAAGTACCAATTGTGTTTGCTAATTATTAAGAATGCTTGGAAAGTACTTATTGTCCTTATTAACCTTACTCATTGTGCTTAAAAATCACTCATTATGCTTGGAAAGAAATTGTTGTGCTTGGAAAACATTCATTGTGCTTGGAAAGAAATTGTGCTTAGAAAACATTCACTGTGTTTAGTGGGTATTAGGTGTGCTTACAAAACATTGATTGTGCTTGGTCATGGTTACTAGGTGTGTTTAGTTAACATTGATTGTGCTGGGTGGTCACTAGGTGTACTTAGAAAGCATTGATTGCACTTAGTGGTTATTGGGTGTGCTTAGAAAGCACTTGCTATGCTTAGTGGTTAGTGGGTGTGATTAGAAAGCACCCATTACATGTGGACTAGTTGTCGATAGTCAAGCTTGGAATGGATCCATTCATATGCTTGCAGGAATTGGGACTTCTTGGAAATTGCATTGTGCTCAAATGCAGATAGTAAATGTTAAGAAAAGAGTCTAATGACAACTCATCAAAATGCTCCACTTTTGTTGCCATCTTCATAGCTAGAACCAATGTCACATGTGTAGTTAAAATTGACTCCTCTTCTAAATCTAATGATTCATCAAACAACCCATCTTTCCTTTTGGTAGACAAAATAATTTTCATCTTTTGTTTGAAACTATGGTACTTGCAACTCCTTTGCTACCTCATCCTTAAGATTCAAAAGGCTCTTCATTTGAATCTTCCTCTTTTGAAGCAATTGTTACTTTTACTTTTGAAACCAATACAACAAGGTTCATAATCTCTTTTTCATCATGTGCATGTAAAGAAGAATCATTTAGTGAGGATTCTACCTCAGTTATAGTTGCAATAGTAGCACATGTAGTCACTTTCACTATCCAATTTAAAACTATTGTAGCAAGAGTACTTTTATTCATTAACACACCATGGTTCTATTCCTCATCCTCACATTGAATCCCTATAAACAATTTCAAAAAATGTTAAATAATCCATATTTGTTTCTGCATCTGGAAAATACTTAGAATGTTTTTTGATGATTGGTTTAGTGCTTATGTAGTAATCATATGATTTCAGTGTAAAATTTATTAAGTTTATTTGGAAGTATGAGGTTGTTTTATTGCTCAAGATGAAACTCCACACAATAGTTGGTCTAGGTGCTTATTAATGCTAGGGCCTAACATGCATGCAAATTTTGACATAATCAAGTATGTCATGGGGTGATGTATAGGACCTGAAGCTTCAATAAAAAAAACAAAGCTTGGTTCCACAAGTATTGGACATGTTCTAAAGAGGCCAAGTTTGGGGCCAATGGGTAGCAACCTTGTTTGGCGAATGTATTGCATAGGTGATGTTCACTTTACACTTCCATCATCTCCAAAGCAGCAAAATGATGAAGCTGAGTCACCTTTCAAATTATGAAATGCCACCAATCTAGACCCCCAAATGCATTAATCACCTACTACTTTGGAGATGGCTAGTGCAATATGTCAACTTTTGCTCAAAGAAAAGTCCAAGCCAAAGGAAGATGAAAAACTCCCATACAATTTGACCTCATATTGGCTTGTGGAACCTACATGTAAGAAGAATTTACCTATTTGAAATGTTTTATGTTTAAATTTTTAGTGTTGATGTGAATTCTTGTGTCAAATTGTAATGTTGGATTGAAGTTAAATTCACTTTGTGGAATTGTTCAGTTCTAATTGCACAACATCCACATGACAAACATACAACTGATGTGGTCATAGATGCCTTTGTTGGGGAGCAAGAAACATAATCAAGGTTGTGGGTAAACAATCCTAAAAAAGGTGTGATAGTTAATGAGGAAAAAGATGGTACTAGCGCACATGATGTATGTCTAAATGCCTTACCTATAGAGGGATCAAAATGTCCTGCTTTAGCACAAGGAAGATATTCATTTTAGAAATGAAAGTGTCTTGCATTGGATGAACACCTCCCAAAGAAAAAGGATTCCCAAAGCCATTTACTCACACTTACCCCTCTAATAGAACCTTCAAGTAAACAAATAGATGTGTAATTCACTACCCAATGATAGGATGAAATTGAATTTTTAGTAATTGCATTCCTTTTTGGTATAATATGTGGCCATGTTTGTGATTTATTATTAATTGAACGTTTTGTGGCTTTGCAACTCTTGAAAATGATCACAACACTTCTAGTTTTCAAGGTGATCCTCATAAGCCAAAGGATTTACACAATGCCAAGCCCAATGGCAAGTCAAACCACTCGTCAATTTGCAAAACCAAGCAACTTAAGAAGCATTCAAATGTAATGGTAGAACCCATTGTTTATACGACACATTGAGCAATAGAGAAAGAAAAGGAAGAAGCGGCACCAAATTAGAGAATCATTAGACGAAAATCATGAAAACAAGATTTCCAGTCTAATGACCTATGAATTGATTTAACTTTCCATCCTAAAAGTTTTTTCCACATGTATCTTGGATCTTTTTAGATGTTGGAATTGTATTGAAGATCACAAATGTTTTTCTAAATTGTGTGTCTTTGCCTAGTTTTGGGTTATTCAATTTTTTTTCAAGTGTTGAATCAAGAACACATTATTTACATTGGGTCTAGAGGTTTTGTAATGCAAAATTAAGTTCACATAAGATTTTAGTCCCTTAGTTGATTCAAGGCACACAAATACTGCTTTTGTTTTCAAAAATCTTTGTCATGTTACTATGCCATACTTGCATTTGCACAACAATGTTTTATTAGCTACACATTTTAAATGGATTCCAAATGGTGGGCCACAATAAAGACAATGGTGTCTAGGATAGGCATTAGCTTTAATTCTTGATTGATTATTTGGTTGTGCCAAATTTATAGTTCATTCCATTTATCTTCAGGAAGATGACATTGGAATGCATTTGAAAGCTTTGAGAATCAGGGCCTTCTAAGAATGTGTTGTATAACTTCTTCCTTTGGGCCAATTTTACAAGTTGGACATTTTTGCCACAATCCAAGAGGTGGGCAGAAGTGAAAGTGCTATTAGGATATGGCATTAGATGTTTAATTTAATGTCTTTAAGGTATGCCATTATTAGTTATTTCAATAGTGTCCTTGAAGGAAGTAGGCTATGCATGTGGATACACTCTTATGAACACATATCTTGCTACATGCTTTTTGGATTTGATATATAAACTGTGGATTAATTCTCTTTTTCTTGGCTTTGCATTTTACCGTCCCTCCTATTTGTTTTGAAAATATTTGATGTGTTATTATTTGCTCAAGAGCTCTCTAAGCTTTCAAGCTGATGCATTCACTTTTGTTGTTGATGCCATTTCTTTTGTCTATTGGACAAGGCTTTGGCATGAGTATTGATATTGTTTGACTCACGGGCCTTGAGCTACTAAGCACCAATCTAAGTTAGTGTAAATGTTGTTATTGGGAAAAAAAAAATTTGTGTGACATTGTGGATAGTAGAAATAAACAACTTGAAGCAAGAAAAGGAGAAAGATAAAGCAAGAAAAGGAGAAGCACAATTGTTCTATTAAGAAACAAGAGTCTACAAATATTTCTAATTGAGACATAGTTTGATTAAATAACTACTAATGCTACAATATAAGAACTTGCCATTAGCAACTTCACAAGAACAAATTCTTTTACTATTGGTATTATATATATATGTAGCAATTCCCATTCCTAGTTTTCTCCCAAATTTATTGAAGGAAATTTGTCAAAGATATACTTTTTATGCTACCAAAAATACACACAATAGAGCCAATTCTACCATTTAAGGATAGCAAATCATGTTCACATCAAATAGATTCCCAACAATATTTTCCTCTGTATATCTATATAAAGAGAGATTTCTCATCAAAGTAACAATAGTTATGTGAAAATGATGTGAAATTCTTAATACTACACTATAGAATCTTTTGGTTTTTTCATGTTACTTATTAAGGGCTCACACAAACCACAAAAATTCATAAATACCGAAAATTTCTCTTGATTTTTGGTTTCAATTTATCTGAACAAAATTTAAAAACCTCATATGACCCACTATTGAGGTTCATAGTAGATTGAATACTAGTTTTCTACACACTAAAAAACTTTTCCCAAGACTTGTTAAATAAATACTAAATTTTTTAACAACATTCTACTAAGTTTTTCCATTGAAGAAACATTAGACTTTCTACTCATCTCCTTATGTTATCTTCTCCGCCATTTTTCCTCCAATTGATGCGTACAAAAGTAAGTCTAGTGAGTAGTATTATGAAACAATCTTACAACTTCTTTTTTTTTTTCCAACTATAAAAAAATTGTGGGTAAATCTATCTGATGATAAAAAACAAACAATTTGAGAAGTTTGGATCTCAGACACACTTTATCAAAGATATCAATGGCCTTTGTAGCCATGAATACTTACAAGTTAGACATAAAATATTTATAAAAACCTTTTATTCACACCAATATTGTTTAAATCAATATGCACTCAAGTTGAAAAGTAATGTATTCACATTTAATTAGCACCTTCTAGCTCATTTCCTACTTAGTAACTTAGGGTATACATCACTTCAAAAAAAAAACCTCAGTAGCATCAGACTACATGTTAATTATTAAAGCAAGGTCTGCATTCAGGACTCACTAGCTATTAGAATAGAAATCCATGAGCTAGGTTGATTTTGGTGGGATTCCATTCCTAAACACTTCTAACTTTCAAGAAAAATTATGCAACCTAAAGATTAAAAATACCAAACCAACCTCCATGAATTTGTCCAAATTTGATATTGCAACTCTTTTCATATCTAACTTGAATGGTAGATACAAACACAAAAGTTCATTCTAATAACTGGGTATCCTCTATTGCAACTATAACTATATTCATGGCTTCATTAGATAGTTCATAGGTTGCATATTTCCCTCTAACAATATGAATAATGGGGGCGAAGAGAATTTGGAAGCCAAAACAAGATGGCTAAACACATATGCCAAAGGCTTATCATCCTGCAAGAAATATGTTCAGCTACCACGTTGCAAGACATCATACCAATAACCCCAAATTACAACATCGCCTTGTTACCATGTGTTCCCCCATGCATCTTCATAATCTGATTCAACAAAATGTGAGCCTTTATCCACAAGCATAAGCCAAAATGGATCAATAGTGTTAGTAGGAACTACAACATTATCATTTGGAAACAAATTATCTATGATCCATTTACCACTAGTCCTAGCTTCAATTTCTTCATCAGAATTGTACATCATCTGCTTTACCTTTAACCTATTTTTAGGTTTTAGCCTTGTTAATGTCCACTGCGAGACATGTTATTTGTTATCACACTCTAGCTCAAGATTTCCATCTAGGCAAGCTATACAAAAGTAAGATAGTTACATAAATTGGCATAATGTCGGATCCTTGCATGAAATGGACTACACTTGATGCACTTCTCAACTTTTGCGTATTGTTTGGCAATCATAAGGCTTCGACCTATCCACATCTCCCATTTTCACTAAGTGAAATACTTGTTGATATGCTTTCATGCTAATGGAGTTGCTACATGGAACATGTTTGCTTCTGCTTGAAGGTGTGTTACAACTTCAATTGCATTTTGCAACTTCTTGCCGTGGGGCTTGATTTATTCCTTTCAAACCTCTCTTTTCAATAAAGCCTTTGCTTCATCCACCTCCCCCTTCCCATGGCCTATTGCGAAAAAAATCCAAACCATTTAACAACCCTCCATATGACATTGGCTTGAGGTGACATTAAGGTAATGAAAAACAAAATACCAAGCCCTTACAAACTTAAACTGCCTAGAACATCCATTGGACCACCTTACATGCTAAGATGGCCAAAACCCTCTATTCATAAGAAATTCCAGTGGAACAAAAATGCATGTTGTATAAATAAAGTATCATGGCTAGAATCATTAGAGACATAATAATGCACTTCTTTCAAAAGTCTAGATTTTGGAGTGACTAGGTCAAAATTAGGGTTTTGCCTATAAATAATGTGGACCGGAATGGTTATCTGAAAATTGTGCCAATGCATATTTGATATTTCATTTTGCACCATCAATTTGTAGTTGAATGAAAAATCAACACAAGAAATGATTTTGTCCTCAAGCACATTGAGAAGGCAATCCCTAAACTAAACATCTTGTCACCTAGAAATGAAGTTCTGGAACACAAAAGCTTTGAGGTGAAGTTTCAAGTATTGTATGAACTCATTGGAATGTGTGTCATGGTATTTGATTCTAGAAGCTTTTTGATCCTTACCATCTTCAATCTACCCAACAACTTCGTACGTTATGTTTTGCAAATGGATGATCTGATTTGTTTCCAATTCATTTGGGCAAGCCTTTAGGATATGAACTCCACAATGGCTACATTCACCCATCAAGCATTGTCTAGAATGCCATTCAGCTAAAGCAAGCTTAGGACATAATATAGATATCCAGAATTCAGTCAACCTTTGTAAATTTGGAACTCAGCAATGCACGTGTCTAAACTACTTATAGGGTTTAACTGAGAACCACAAACCTTAATACATTTTTAATTACAAGTACCATGGATGCCCTTGCCTATTGTTTTCATTTCATTGAATCTATTTAAAAGCTCCTTGAACTCCATGTGATATTAGCAACAACACGTGTTCCAATCTTTCAACTATCATACAAACCATGGCCTCAACGCTTGGAACATTGTAAACATCATAGGAATTTTTGGAAATTTTTCTTTGGAAGTAGTAAAAAACTCAAGCTACACATATATTATCAATATGTCAATTTTGTCACCTTGCATTTGAAAAGGACAATAATCTAGATCCTAAGACATTTATAGTAACATTCAAACAACACTAGCCATAGAGCTACATTCCTTACCCAAACCTTTAAGGACTGTAGTAGAGTGGTTACACAAATGAAAAAAATAAATTTATATACACAATTGTTTTTGGGAATGAATCAATCAAACTATGTACAAGGGTTGCATTACTTAGACAAGGGACAATCTACTTTGTTAAGACTACTAGTTGTTTAACCAAGGATTGTGCAAGATATAAAAGGACTCCATTAGTTAAGTAAGGAACAATTTGCTTTGTTAGGACTACTTGCCACTTAGCCAAGGATCAAGCAAGTAATACAAGGATTCTATTGGTTAGGTGAGGAACATTTTTGCTTTGTTAGGAATGCTAGCTACTTAGCCAAGGAATCAAGCACATACTAAAGATTCAATTGAGTAGTCAAGGAGACCTATGATGTATAAGGACTTAACTTCTTAGCCAAATATAACATTTGTTGTACTTAGGATTGCTAACTACTTGGGAAGTAACATAAACTAGAGTGGTTAGGAAAAAAGGACCCAAGATGACACTAATATTACATTGATTGCCTGGAATGTTGACATTAGAACTAGAATAGTTTTGTAAGTACTCATTAAGAGTGCTCAACAAATATAAGCACAAAAGACTCCAAGTGTTCATTTGATACTAATCATCTTATGATGAAATAGTCTATGCAAACCATGAGAAACAACAAATTATCAAATCTAACTCTTATAACTCAAAAATGTGATTAAGTCCAATACATCTTATTTTTGAAACTTGGAGAAAATGTTTGGGATGCTCCTCAAAGTGCTTGACAACAATTTGTCTCTTCATAACATCTTTTGTATTTTGGAGATATTGTTGTTTCTTTAATCCACCAATCTATAACAACATTTCTGAGTTCTTGTGGCAAAGCATCTAAACAGCTTGCTTGTCCCTAGTTGATCCATAATACATTCTAGATTATATCTAATTGAACCCATCTACCCATTGCTTTTATGTTCTATCTATCAACCACCAATGTTTTAGCAACACCCCTATTACTATTACTCATAGATTGGTTAGATGCTAATGTGTAAACTATGTCTTTAGCAACCATAAGCTCAATTTTGTGAGATCCTAGCAAATTTGAGTTGTTAAACCAAATCTAAAATTGTTCAAAATATCTAAGTTGCATTTTATTGAATTTAAGTCCTTGAAGTATTCAATCATCATATTTCTAACAAGGGGATGGGTGATGAACTTCTCAAATGTTTCTTGTTGTAGGTCATTATCTAGACCCTTGATTTGTTCCATGAAGAACAAGGCCATATTCCTTGAAATTTCTACAATTATCTTTTGAGGTTGTCTTCGATACTATCGCAAGTTTTTGGGGGCTACACTTGATAGTACTTCAAGAGCAACAACCTCTTCTATTTGAGTGGCATTAGTTGTTACTTTTTTTAGAGCTTTACACCTCTTGACACATTCTTGAGTGTCATCCTTTTTCTTTTGTGCATACCAAGCTTCATGCTCGATAATTTGTCCAATTTGTTAGAATTCTTCAAATCCTTCTTTGCTCCTTGTTTCTTTAAATAAAGGTGCCATGATAACACTTAACCTAAACCTACAATCAAAACACAATGCAAAGATTCAACTAACTTCTTCAACGGTCACTACCAGGTATAGAATGGAACATTCAATAGGAACTATTTTCCCAAATTTTGCAAATGGTTAAAATTCAATTAAGGTTTAATGGGGTGAAAGCACACTAAGGTGGAGTACTTTGGCATATGTGGAGTCCATATTAGTGTTAAAATAAAAGTCCATTTTACATTGTAGTAGAATAACTCATATTGCACAAGTCATATGGCAAGATTAAATTTTTTTTTTTACTTTTAGACTTTATCAAATTGTAAATTAATTGTTTCAAAATTTTACATTGAAAAAATGAGAATTTGAATCATTAATTCAAATTAATAAATGACTTTATAAAAAAATCCATATTTCATTATATATCTTAATTTATGATTTTAAAAATCTTTAAAAATCGTCTTCTTTTGTATCAATGGCATCACACTACTTTCTATGTTAAAGAAAATCACTCAACCAAGCATTTTAGTAGATATAAGGAATCCATAATCATATGATATGGACTAAAATGCTAGGTTTTTGGCACTTCAAAAGTCCAATATCTTATGGCAACTCAAAATCTATTCATGAAATTCATATAATGTGATTATATCACATGTAATATTATTATTTTTAATCCTTTTCACATATTATTCATTTATGTTTTTCTCCATGGCCCATGATTGACAATCCAACAAGGTGTGATAGGATTATGTATTCCACATTAGTGTGCTTTCACCCAATGGTCACTTCCAGATATAGATTTAAAACATTTAGTAAGAGTTACAACAACAATTTTTTCCTAAATTCTACAAACTATTTACTTCAAATGAAGAGTTTAAAAAAAGATTTTACCTTGAAAAGTGTGTGTAGCAAATTAAGGCTTCAATGTTTTCCTATTACTTAATCTCTTAGTAAACACTGTGCATTGTGATTGTGAAGGGCTCAACCAATTGACAAAAATTTCATAATCAAACATTGGGGCAATTCCAGTTTTATCATTATGATGATATGTCCAACGAGCATAGGTGGAATCCTTTAAATCAAACTCCTAATGATGCCCAAAACTACCTTCTGTCTAAAAAGACCATTTTAGTTGTAGATTGTGGAAACTGCACTTGCATCACAATTGCAATTAAATCCCAGCAATTAGACTATATGAAGTCTAAACAAAAAACATAAGCTAACCTAGATCACAATGTCTGATGTGACATTAAGATGGAATCATGAAAAAAATAAGTTGGCCGAATATGATGTTAAGATGGAATCAACTAAGCTATGTGCATTGATTCAAGCTAATGACAAACAAAACTATAACAAAATTGTTTTTGACATTTAGATCCTTACAGCAAGTTCAATGCATGATATTCAAATAATAATTGTAATAAAAAGGACCCACAAATCAAAGTGGGACTAGAACCTTGCACTGTCCATTAACCATTCTAGATGTTGATTAAGAGACTTTCACAACACAAACCAACCAACATTTAAATCCTTGCAAAAGTTTATGAAGTTCAATAACAAAACCATAAAACATTCGAATGGAATAAACCTTGCAACATCCAAAACTATCATAGTAATTCACATAATAGTGCTAGAAAAGGGTTGTACTAAGCTTTTGCAAAGAGAGCAGCATAGAATAGATTTGCAACTACATGAAAAAATTGGCAAATCTCTAGGAGAGAAATGCTAAAAGAGTCATATTGCTAGTCGATTTAATTGATCAAACCATCATTCAATGTTACACATCATCCTAAACAAGATGATGGTTTGATGTTCAAGCACAACAACAAGCGCCTTGATCGGTACATTTTTGGGCATGTCCTCATAATTGGTTGACCTTCTTGGATATAGATTAATTAGCAAGCCCACTAATTACTTAAAACCTCAACCTAATCACATTCAAATGCTAAAAGAGATGCCTTTGGAGATGTAAAAAAAATCATAATAACAAACTTTGCATGCACCTTATTGGATTGAAGCTTCAACACATTTAAGAAGATAATGTTCGAGATTCATTATAGATGCCACAAAGAGCATCAACGTTTCACTGTCATCTCCATCGTCATTTTCCTATGTTTCTAAAAGTAGGTTGAGCTCTACAAAACTCCAACCTACCAATTTCATAACCCCCCATGCCTCAAGCTCATTTTCCCAACACCTTCAAACCTCTTGATGCTTATGCAACTCAAAACTCTAGCCTCTACACCTCTATAAACCTCCCAATGATGATGCAAAGCATGCTCAATCTGTTTCTAAGCATCCTCAAAGCTCAAAACTCTTGTGCACCTTCATGATGGAAATTCACCGATGGGCAATGGCAAGGAACTCGTTAAACCCTATCCCCCTACCACAAATGGTTATGATTATTTAGGTCAATATACAAGACTCATGAACCATTGATTTTACAATGGATGTTGATTCAAGTTCCTGCATCAATATTTGATTGTTGTGTTTTTCATTCAAAAATTAATAGATTAAGCACTCAAAGCATTGGTTGCAATGTTTAATGAATGTTTTTGGGACCTTTGCCATGTATGGTTTAATTTCATCTTTTGCAAGGCAATATTATGATATATTTGTAATATATTTGTGAAAAAAAAATCAATATATCTAACAATAGTTTAAGTGTAAACCCTAAAAATGTAAAATATTAAACAATGGTTACGTTTCTTGTGGTACATGTTACCATGACTACACCCTTGTACTTGGGGATTTGTTGAACTTGTTACCAAGGTAAAGATGAAGAAACCAAAGAGGAAGAAGGACCTACACTACAAGAAATCATGATTTTCTTAAAATGCGAATTTGACTGAAATGTTCATTTTGACTAGAAGTGATGTCCATCTTGACTAATGGGTGGGGCATGATACACATGTGTTATATTTTACTAATGTATTCAACTAAAGTGACCTTTATGATAGGTGTCAATTAGACATTTAATCAAAAGGGATAACCAAATAATAAGGTTCATCAAGATGACCACGGTTTAGTCAAATTAGACATATTAATTTAATATTAGTTAGGTAGGCCTAGGCCAACACTAGCTACATACCTAGCATAAGTACCTTGTTTTGTTTAATCACATAATGATTGAAATTTGAATTTAAAGACTCATTATTTACATCTTTCAAAATTTGTTTTAAGAAATTCATTTTAGCATTTATGAAATATATTGATTTCATTGAATAAAATTTTGAATAAAATTCAACATTATGTTTTATTTGCTTCATTTGACCAAGATTTGAGACAAAAAAAATTGTCAACTTTGGGATTTTTTGACGACTTCATAGTTAAGAAAATAAAACAAAAACTTACAAAACCTTTACCAACAAAAGGTGGTGTTGCTTGATGGCAAAGGCATTGGGATGCCTCCATGAGGTCTTGGGTTTAAATTCGGGCAAATCATGTGTATGAAATTTGTATGTGGTCATGACATATACATTGTACATGTACATTGTATATATATGGTTGTAGATAGGGTATAAGTCAATATATGCCTATTTACCTTTTGTGACATATGATGCCACATCACTCTCAAAGATGTAATATAATGATGACACATGGCATAAATCAAACCATAAATAATGATGACTCAATTGACTAGTGATCAAATTGAGAATTAGTCATTTTGACTAGTCAAAATGTCCCATAACCCTTTGGTCAAAAAGATTGTGTCAAAATTGACTTGTCCAAAATAACAATTTGATCAAATTGGACAAAGGGGTAAATATTACAAGGAATTTGCTAATAAACAACTAGATTTACAACTAATTTTTAGTTATAATTACCACATGCAACTTACTACAAGGCCTAATCACCTTGGACAAGTCATATAAATAAGCAAATTAGGCCTTGTGCACACCATAACATGCATTATGATTCCAACAATAGTTTTGAATGGAATCTCTTTCATGGCAATTACATTTTCAATAGTAATTGGGGCCATACTTTTGTTAAATTTAAAACTTGCTTGAAATGGAGGAATCACAAGATGGCATGAATCCATTTTAAATTGTGCTAATATGTCATTGAAATATTTTTCTTGGGACAAATGGATCTTCTTAAATTTTTTATTTTGTTTAACTTGGATACCAAGAAAATAGGCAATTTCACCACTATTAATCATCTCAAATTCCTTAGACAAGAATTTTTTGATGTAAGCTAGTAAGGCTAAGTGATTGTTCATTAAGATATTGTCATCAACATACAACCCTATGAACAGAAATGGTGCACCGGATCATCAAACATATATGTTAGTGTTAGTTTGACTCTTGGCGAAGCCAATCCCCAATAGAAAAAAATTCATTTGTTCATACCATATTTGAAAACATTGTTTAATTTTGTTGTATAAAATACATAAAAATTGACATACTTTATTTTCAAAACCTTTTTGTATATAGCTTTCAGGTTATTACATGAATATTTCTTCATGAAAAATGCCATTTAAAAACCTATATGAGCATCCATTTGGTGAATTTTGAAATCCAAAGCTACTATAAACGAAAATAATATTAGAAGAGAAGTCAACTTAACCACTAGAATAAAATTTTCATGGTAATCAATTCCAAGCTTTTGAAAAAATCCTCGAGCTATACGGTGAGCTTTATATTTAAGGATGGACCAATCAACATTGTACTTCTTACAAAATATCCACTTATAACTTATTGTAAACATATGTGAGTCCAAATTCTTTAAGGTGTACCAAAATCTTGTCACAACATCACCTTTTTCTTGTTTTTTTGCCTTTTTAAAAAAAAATCATGTAAAGACACATTTATGGATGTTTATGATGGAATCTAGAATTGTATTGGTTTAGGGATGAAAGCAAACTAAGGTGGACGAAAAGTGGCATGTTAGAAGTCCATTTTTACATAGTTTTTAGTGTTATCAAAACTTTCACAATAAATATGTCAACCAAAAAATCATTCTTTTGTAAGAACTATTTCTTGCCCTCCTTTTTTAATACATTATTGAATACTTTGAATGAAAAAATTTCCATCAAATTCAAATTTTTGACATTGAAAATGGGATAATGAATTATGGAGCTTTCAAAAGTACCTAAATGATTATTCCCATTTGTAATCACATCCCCAATAAGTCTCAATATGATTTATTTTTTTCATTTTAATCATATAATTTATGTTAGAGTACCATAACATATTCATTTAATCTTCCAAGAATTATGTGTCCATTTAAAAATGTGTATGGACTATGACACAAGATGAAACACAAATTTAAAAGTCCCCCAAAGACCAAAAGATGGTCATTTGGTTTTTTTTTTTGCTAGTAACTTCCTATAACAATGTATATTTATAAATATGAGTCCCTTTTTATAAATTTCCTTATGAATTGGAGTTAGGAGACATTAACATAATAAGAGGTATTGGATTTTTGTTTTGTAACGTGCAAAAATGGATAGTGTTGTTTGCTTTTGCACTTAGAATATGGTCATTTTGAAACATTTGACAATCTTTGACTCATTATTTTTTATAGGATTAAAATATAGGGTAAAAAAGGATTGTAGTAAGGGCTAGGTCCTTTTCATCTTCTGTGGTACACCTTAAAGGATTTTCACCCATGTGAAGGTAATGATTTAAACACCTTGAGTATTATTCTGAAGTAAAGAATGATACTAATCATTAATGGCTTTTGTCCACTAGGTTTTATAGCTTCCTTAAATGTACATGGTTCATTCATTCCTATATAAAACATATAAAAAAAATTCAAATGACCTTTATATTTAAGATTTGGTTTATGAGGTTGAGTGGATCATTTTATAGGTGGAGATTATAATGGATTTTTTGGGGAGTTGTTTATAAATTTGGTAGAAAATTTGTGTTTTGGAAGTCCAATTTGAGAAAAGGAATGAAGAGAATCTCAATAATGATGAGCTTCATGGATAAACATGGGGGTGTGCTTGGTACAATTGTGGGTGTCAAATTTGGTGGATTAAGTACTCTTAGAGACCCTACTATTGGAGGAATGGGTATGACATGGGGTATGGGAATATGTTCATCAACTTTAACATTAAGAGGCATAAAACCTTCATTTTGTCCTTTTATTAGGTCATAAACAAATGCATCAAGTATGGGTTTCCCTTCTTTCAAAACCATGGCAACTTCATTAAAGGTCACATCTCTTTTGAGGATAACATATTTTTTTAATTTATGACCTTTTGTCTCCCCATAACCCAAAAATATGCATTCATGGGCCTTCACCTTCAATTTATGGCGCATTTCCTTAGGAATATGGGCATATGTTAAAACAACCAAAAAAATTTAAATTTTTCACATCCAGTTTGATACCATACCAAATTTCATATGGTGTCTGATCTTGTAATGTTGACGTGAATTTCTTTTTTGAATCAAACAAGTTGTAAATGTATTATTTCATCCCAAAACCCATTAGATAATTTTGCACAGTTCAACATAAATTGTGCGCTTTCAACTAAAAACCCATTTTTCCATTCGGCCACCCCATTTTGTTCTAGAGTGTAAAGCACTTTGAATTGTCAAAAGATTGCATTTACTTCACAAAATTGTTGAAACAATTTACTAACAAATTCACTGCCATTATTTATTCGAAGAATTTTTATTCTTTTTCCAATTTGATCCTTCCTTCATGCATTCAATATGGATGTGCATTTGGCCTAGTTGTTGTGAAGTCATGATACATTTGTCTTTTGTAAATTCAAATTTTAAACCATTTTGGGTTTATTTGCCCATCAATATTAAAATTTTCAACAATTTCGATACATGTAATATGTGTCAAAATTCAATTTTCAATTCGAAATTCAATTGGATTAGCATGTTTCCAATGCCAATTGCTTCTTGAATATTATCATCATCAAGCTACACCATTGTTGGATTGGAAAATTCATTACAAGATATGAGCCACTCTTGATTTGGTGTTAAATTTTCCATTGCTCCAGAGTCTTAATACCACACATTAGGTGATAATTGACCACTCATTAGACATAATGTAAACAATTGGGGGAGTTTATTTTTCTACATTATGTGGGGTGTGATTTATGACTTGATTTGGTGTATTATTGACCCTCACAATTTGGAGTGTCGTTTACAATAAAATTTGCTCGTGTTTTTAAGATTCCCTTTGTTCGATTTGTAATCCAAAAATGACATTCTATGGCATGGTGATTTGGTTTTGGACAATAAAAACAAGTGGCTCCTTTTCAAAAAATTACTTTGACTATAATTGTGGTTTTGGGAGTTCAAATTGGATTGTTTTCCATTATCACTTGGATTAGTTTTTCCCCATTGTGTTTTACATGATTTCTTAGTATTATTTCTTCTATAATTATTCTAAAATGCCATTGTTAAATTTGAAGATGTACCCTTTAGTATTATTTCTTAAACCTTTTTAATGCTTTACGTAATTGATCAAAAATCAAAGTGGTTTGATTACCCATTGAACTTACAAAACCTCTATACGATTTTGGTAAGGAATATAATAATTGAAGTGTGATTTCATTAGTGGAATATATAACTTCTACTCTTATTAATCGATTTCTTAAACTAAAACAATTCCAAGAAAGATGTGATATTTTCATCATCTTTCATTTCCAATTTGGAAACTTTTTAAAAAATAACACACTACAAGAAATCTCGACTTTTTTGACCTGGAATTTTAGTAAAAAAAACTCTCCCTATGGTCTTTTTGCGACCATGTCCAACTTGACCAAAGTGCCATTTTGGACAAGTTGATATAAACCCAACCATTTTGACTAGGTTTTTTTTGTTGGTCTAGTAGGCTTTGTAATTTAGGCTACTTAAATAGGTCACCTAAGTAGCCAATGTAGCCTAGGTTGCAAGTGTGAGGATTTGAACTCTTCACCTCCACATTGAGGAATCAAGTCCTTAACACTTGCACCACCACCCCATAGTGTGATTTTTTGTGATAACATATTGTAATGAACATGATTTTGGACCAACATATTGTAATAAACTTCCATGAATTTTTTTTCAACATATTGCATTACATGAATTTGAATTGTTTTACACTACGTACACAAATAGGTAGGTTATAGGTAGGTTAGTAGGTAGGTAGGAGGTACTTAAATAACATGTAGGTTATAGTCTATTCAACTTTATAGGTACCTATTAGGTCTATGTTCATACCTACCTATGCTTATGTTATTTAATAGGCTATGTAGGTACCTATTAGCCTATAATTAATATATCTAGCCTAGGAATACTAGGTAGGTAGCTTGACCTATTAAATAGATCTAGGCTTTAGCTACCTACCTAATACTAAACTAAGCTACTTATCTAGTAGCCTAGGTGGCCTCACCTAGGTTAACTACATACCTATTTAATAGGTTTAAGTGCCCTAGGTAGCCTAAATTAGGCTACGTACCTACTTAATAGGCCTATCTTAGGCTAACCTAGGCTACCTAGGCTATGTACCTACCTAGGTAGCATAGGTTAGGTTACATACTTACTTAGTAAACCTAGGTTAGCCTAACCTAGGCTACTTAAGTTAAGCTATGTACCTACTTAGGTAGTTTAGGTTACGTTATGTACCTATCTAGATACCCTAGGTTAGGCTACGTACTTACCTAGTAGGCCTAGGTGGCCTAAATTAAGCTATTTATTTTGTAAGCATAGGTGGTTTAAGCTAGGCTACATACGTACCTAATAGGCTTAAATGGCCTAGGTTAAGCTATTTATCTTGTGGGCCTAGGTGGCCTACACTATGTATGTAGCTACCAAGTAAACTTCAACAACTTAGGTTAAGCTACTTTATACTTAACTAGTAGGATAAGCTACCTATCTATTAGGCCTAGGTGGCCTATGTTATTTATCTAGTAGGCCTAGGCTAGTAGGCTATTTACATGGGTAATAGGTCTACCTAATAAGCCTAGGTCACCTAGGATACCTACCCTAAAAACTTACATTATTTAGTTATAGGCTACTTAGTAGTTTTAGGCTACGTCCTGGGTAACTCACTAGATAGGTCTAATTTAGGCTACTTAGCTAGGCTACTAGTTAGGTTATTACTTAACAAATAGCCTATGAGCCTATTAATTATGTTAGGTTAGGTAGGTAGCTTGTCTTAACAAGTAGGCTAAGTCATCAAATGAGTATGGTTCATTTGATTAAGTGTCAAATCATAATGGTCAATTTGATTAAGAGTCAAATTAAGATGGTCAATTTGACTAAACCTTATCCATTCAATATGGCCAACTTGACTAAGCCATGGCCATTTTGATGGACATTTGTCCATTTTGATCAAATCTTTGGCTTGACACTTGATCAAAATGGCCATTTTAATCAAATGTTCTATTCAAATTTAACATGTGTTTTTCATGCCTTAAACCTTTAGTCAAAATGGACATACCTTTTGGTCAATGTGGACATTTTGGTCAAGTTGGCTTTTTGAAAAATGACATTTTCATGGAGTGAGAATTGTTACTTTGTCTAAATGTTCATCCATTAATTTAAGCACATCTCACATTACTCTAACAATTTTATGTGGTTTGATTGCTTCTATCTAGACATCCCCTAAATTGAAAACACTATTTAAAACATAGCCTTATTATCTTTTAACTTCCATGCCTTTTGTGTGGTAGGACCCATAGCACCAAAATCAACTTCTATGCCATCAATTAAAGGTATTAGATCAATCCTCATTAAAATCATTTTTAATTTAATACTTCAAATTGAATAAATAGTCCCAATTAATTTTTCAACTTTGTAATGACTTTGATTGATTTATGATAATGTTGACATTGTTGCTTTAAATTTGAATATCAATTTGATTTCTCCTTTTTTTAAATATCATACAAGATTTATCAACAACATGTTCAATGTCACAAGAAATTGTTTCTTTCAACATTGTTATCAATTTTCTATTGTGTCAAATTGATAATTGACTTTGATTTTTGACATTGAATCATGTGTGAACTCAAAAAAATCACTATGCTAGAATTTAACAAAAGATATTTTCTTTTTCTACATACTCCTTCTCTTTGAACTTTTTTTTAAATGACTAACTAAGTTCTAATACCATATTAAGATACTATTCAACTTAATCAAACCAAAAAGTTATAATAACAACAATTGAATGTTATAGTCTTATGTTTTCAAAAGTGAGAATCTAAAAGAAAAGGTACCAAATATTAGAATTAGTCACAACTAAATGAATCTAGGAAGGGATGAAATAATGAAATGAAGTTTCATCCATCTAGTTTTCCTACACCAAATATTGAAAAATTTCAAAAAACCATAGGTTCATTGGTTTTTAATTTTTGAAGAATCACCCAGCATTTGTTACCAAACACATTGTTAACAAATAGGAGATCAACTCAAGTGCAACCATAAATCTTTATTGAAAGGAAATTACAACATGATGCTCACAACACAAAACATAACATCAAGAACTCCTCAAGGTTCTTGTCACATGAAATACACAAACTTGTGTAATGAAGAAAAGAGAGCCAAACCATCAACACAAGGTATTTAACTAAAAGACGAACCACAAATAACCAAACTAATATAAGTAAAAAATAATAATTCAACCTTGTGAAAGTAACCTAGTTACTTTCCTACTCTAGTTACAAATGAAACCTAACTAGTTGAGCTTGAATTCTCAACACTCCCCCTCAAGCTCAAATTCACTTCTAGTACACCAAGCATTTTTCTAAACTTCCTTAGCTTGTCTATACCTAAAGCCTTTATGAAAATGTTAGCAACTTGATTTTCGGTATTGACATGAATAAGGTTAATTTTTTTTGCTAGAATTTTTTTTTCTAATAAAGTTGTAGTGCACTTCAATGTGCTTTGTCTTAGCATGATAGATCGGGTTATTAGCAAGTAGTATGCTACTGATGTTATCATAGTAAATGACAACAAGAGCATCCACTGATTGTCCCAAATCTGATAATAATTTTTGTAACCAAACTACTTCACATACAACAATTGCTGCACCTTTGTATTCTACCTCTGTGCTTGATAGTGCAACTGTTGGTTGTTTTTTACTACTCCAACTAACAACACCACTTCCAAAAGAAAACATGAAACCACTAGTCGATCTTCTATCTGAAACATTGCCAACCCAGTCAGCATTCGTGTATCCATGTATTTATAACTGGTTCTTGGCTTCATAAAAAATTCCACATTGTAATGTATGTTTTATGTACCTCAATATGCGCCTCACTGCATCCAAATGTGGCTTTCGTGGTGTTTGCATGAATTGACTCACCACTCCAACTTCATAACTCAAATCTGGCCTTGTGATGGTCATGTAAATCAAATTCCCCATTATGCGTCTATACATAATGGTATCCTCCACAAGGTCTCCTTCATCTGCACTTAACTTCACATTTTGCTCTAATGGAATTAAAATGGATTTGCAACCCGTCATCCCATATTCGGTCAATTTGTTCAAGGCATATTGCCTTTGTAGTAACCATATCCCTTTAGGGAATTGGATTACCTCAATGTCGAGGAAGTAACGCAACTCTCCCAAATCCTTCATTTCAAAATTTTGCTTCAAAAGCTTTTTCAAATCAAAGATGTTTGCATCATTATCTCCTGTGATAATCAAGTCATCAACATAGATGACTATGATTACAATCCCATGATCTGTCTTTTTCACATATAGTGAAAAATCTGCATTAGATGTTTGAAATCCACTTGTGACAAGATACTAACATATCTTGTTTGACCAAGCTTTAGGTGCTTGCTTCAAGTCATATAAAGCTTTTTTCAACCCACAAACCAAATTAGGATGTGTTTGGTCCACATAACCTGGTGGTTGCTCCATGTACACTTCTTCATGTAAATCTCCATGAAGAAAAACATTCTTTACATCCATTTGATGTAAAGACCATCCTTTTGCTACTGCCATAGCAATGATTGTTTTTACAATTGTCATTTTGGCAACTGGACTATAGGTCTCCTCATAGTCTATGCCATACGTTTGGGCATAACCTTTGGCAACTGGACTATAGGTCTCCTCATAGTCTATGCCATACGTTTGGGCATAACCTTTGGCAACCAATCTTGCTTTGTATTTGCTCACAGATCCATCTGCATTGTGTTTGATTTTGTACACCCATTTGCACCCAATTGCTTTCTTGTCCTCTGGTAAAGCTACCGATTCCCAAGTAGCATTAGCATCCAAAGCCGCCATCTTTTCATCCATGGCATTGTCCCATTTAGGGTTTCCAACCACTTGTTCAAAACAAGTGGGTTCAACCTCTTGTATAATTCTCACCATGTATGCGTAATGATGAGCTACAAAGCCATCATATGTGAGTCTTTGTACAGGGTACTTGACTCGTGTGGATCTTCATACTCCATTGTTGTTGTTAGGTGTTTTCAAAACTTTATTGGCCATCCAATCTCCAGGAGTAGTAATTAAAGGGATTCTTGATTCTTCACCCACACTCTTCTTTGAATCACTTGACTCATCATCTACATGAGGATTTCTAGATGATGTTTGAGAACTACTATGTACAATGCTTAAAGATCTTAATCTTCTTTTCCATGGGGTGTTATTGGACCCACTAATTGAAGATTCTTGTGGTCCATTGATTAATTGTGACTCTTGTTCCACATTTGATGAAACATCACCATTTCTAACCTCTCCATCTTTTGCTACCTTCAGTGGTGAGTACCAGCTAACCATCTCATCAAACACAACATTTGTACTCACTTGCAACTTTCGAGTGAAAGGATTGAAGCATCTATATCCTTTTTGTTCTAAGGAATATCCAATGAAGATACATTTCTTAGCTTTTGGGTCTAACTTTGATATCTTCTCATTAAGAACATGCACATATGCAATGTAACCAAATACTTTGAGGTGTGAGACATTTGGTTTTTTGCCTGTGAATTTTTCTTCGGGTGTCATGCCATGAACTGTCGCTATGGGTGTTCGATTCATGATATAGACTATAGTTGCTACTACTTAAACCCACAAGTAATTTGGCAAATTCTTCTCATGCAACATGGCACGTGCTATTTTTGTAATGTGCTTGTTATTCCTTTCAGCAACTCCATTCTGCTATGGGGAATAACTACATGAGTATTTCCTTTGAATTCCATGCTCCTTCAAGTACTCATTGAATTCATTTGAAAAATATTCTCCCCCTCCATCGAACCTTAGGCATTTGATGCTCACACCATTTTCCTTTTCCACCATTGCTTTGAAATTCAAAAAATGTTGAAACACTTCACCTTTGTGTTTCATGAAGTAGACCCACACCTTCCTTGTGTGGTCATCAATGAAACTCACGTAGTACTTGCATCCTCCAATG
>Ga0116227_10000394_pt1 | contig 83016 bp, 72 predicted proteins | sample S1TSphgellanicum_FD_89693 | JGI IMG/M metagenome (GOLD analysis project Ga0116227, IMG submission 89693) | Host-associated microbial communities from peat moss isolated from Minnesota, USA - S1T2_Fb - Sphagnum magellanicum MG | ecosystem: Host-associated > Plants > Peat moss > Unclassified... | reverse complement strand
TTGGGTCATTCGTGTACTGTAGTTGGAGCATCTTTTCTTTTTGTGTGAAACTTAGCCGAATTTATTTTTTGGGGCTGCGACCCTACAAATGCTTTTTTGGGAATTTTTTGAAAAATTTGCCCCAAAAGCAAGGATTTCGCACTGGGTTCGTTAAATGTAGAAGGCATGCTCTGCAGGTCGCCAAGTGGTAGCAGGATTACAATATTTTTATTTTATTGTCTTACTTGTCATGCATATAATGCTAATGCCTGCTCCTGCAAGTCGTCAAATAGTAGCAGGAATACAACTTTTTGTTTTATTGTTTTAATTGTCATGTTTCCATTTAATGATAAGTCCTTCTCGGGATGCTAACCAATAATGCAACAGCAATTGTTTTTTAAAAAATGATTGAGTTGAAGAGGTGATCATCTAGAAGATGTAAATCTAAATCTGGCTGCCAAAATTAAATGAATATTTTAAAATTAAAAAATCCTTTTCTATTGTTTGCTACCTTACTGGAACACAACACAAAAATCTAGTGATTTTTATTTTAAAATTCTGACATTTTGATGACGAAAAACCTAAAAATGTTTTTTTTTCACTATTTTCCAAAAAGCTTTTGGTAGAGTGTACACACCCTTAATCTTTAAACACCATGCATCAAAATGACTGATTAAAATCACTGTTTGTCTGATGTGACTTGTCATAGTGTCATTCATAGTAATTAGATCATGTCTGCCCTCACAACTTTTCTTTTTAGTTTTTAAAGGAGCCATATTGAGTGACCCATCAGCAATTGTTTTTGGAACATTGGGCATTCCCCCTGTAGAAGCACTTTTTTGGACCCCCAGTTGCAAAATAGAAATAAATGTGTACCCCTGGATTTTACCTGGTTAGTTTATATTAAGGGGAGTTTCAACTTTGGGCAAACTATATGGCATAAAACCCAGGTGCTATTGGGAACAAAGTTGGGAATGCATCTGGGAACACTTTGAGAACTTGATGAGAACTGTTCGAGAACCAGGGGAAAAAAAATGTCCCTGTCACCCCCCACCAAAAGAAAAAAAATTGAATTGTTTATGAATCTATGCTGAGCCTTTCCATTGGCTGCATGAAATTTCTCTTTTCAAAATTGTTTGTCACCATTTTTCCCCTAGGCTAATGCAGGGGCAGAATTTTGCAGACATAAAACATGCTTGGGGAACACATTGGGAACCCAATGGGAACTTGATGGGAACAAAGGAAAAATGAAAAAAATCCTCTCCCCAACCCCCCCACCCCCTCCCCCAAAAAAACTTGAAAGAAAAAATCAAAGCACTTTGAGTGCATGCTGACCCTTCCCATTGGCATGAAATTTCATTGAATAATTACTTGTTTATCAAAAACATATGCTGTGAAGTGTTCAAGCTTTATGAACTTTCCCAAACCTTTTTTTCTTGCCAAAGCTCCAAAACTTGTACAGTATTACATATAATAAAGGATGTCATGAAGCATCATTTCATTGATCTGTCTCATCATCCATCCATCCAATCATCCATCCATTTCGTCATAGTTTGTTTATTTTGACAAGGCAAAGAAAAAGTGGAATACAGACGTGACGCAGCGAAAAAAGCAATAGGAAGAGATAACACACATGCCAAAGCCCTGCAATCATAAGCATCCATCAGAAACTGAGCCAACTACAAAAGGAACTCACCTCATCTCTTGTGACTTTCTTGCCCTTTTTGCCTTTTCGCTTCTGCAAGGCTCTTGCTTCCTCAAGCTCCTTTTCTTCAATCTCCTTTGGAATCCTTACTTTCTCTGGCCTTGCTGACTCATTTGCAAACCTCTTGGCCTCTGCAGTAGGCATGTGATTCAAACTAGTGTAATAGTATAGGAGGGCACCTTAGAGCAAGGAATAGTGCCTCCTCCAGATGCAAAGGCTACAAGAGCACCTTATAGGTGCTTTCAGACCTGGGGGTCCACTGCTGACTACCTTCTGGTCTACAAGTTTATCATCACCTGTCAGCTAAAGTTTACCTCCTAATTTGAGGCCACAATGAACCAGCACCCACTTGTGCACCATGAAGGATGAATGGTAAGTGGTCAGGAGACAGTTTTCTGTTGGGTTCCAGTTCCCTAGCTAACCATGGTGGTTAGTCGCAGTTGTTTTTTTTTCTCTCTACCTAGCTACTAACAACCTGCTTGTGAGTTATTAGTAGTAGGTAGTAAAAACAGCCCTTATCTATACATAAACCATCTAATCATCTAGTAATTACGTATTTTCTTACCTATCTACCCATATATGAGGCCTACTTCCTACAGAATTGGTTACCAAGGTGAAACCAAATATTAACTCGGTTGAGGTTCATCCACAACTGACTAATAACAGGCATCCAGTGGATGGTGTGCTGGTGGGTGCTGGTTCACTGTGGCCCTAATTGGCCACATTCGATATGTAAGTTTACAGCCCACTGGTGGGGCATTCCCAAAATGCTGGGCTAGGCTTGATTACAACTTGCCTAGGCTACTTGTTTCGGGAATGCCGAAAGTGTGAGTTGTTACCTTAATCTTAACCTGTAGCTCACGTATTTGGACAGCCAATGAGCTGATGACACGTCACATGTGCCACAGTCAAACACTATGGGGTCTGCGCTGCACTATAAATAGCTTTGCCTCGTTCAGGGTTGTATTGTGACGTTGTGAGTGCAATCGATCTTCTTACCTGTTCGGCCTCGTCCTTGAGTTCATCTGTGAAAGCGCAATTCATCATGTTTAGTTCGGTTCTTGGGAATCTGAGTGTCGCTGGTGTTCTTCGACTGTGAAGTGCAACCAATATTGTTTTTTTTGGAAGTCTTAGTCGTTCTATTAATTGTGAAGTGTCGTTGCTCTGTTCAACTTGTGTACATTGGAACCTCATTCCTTTCTGTTCATCATCTTTACCTGGAAGTTTGAGTCAAGTTGAGTTCTTCGCTTGTGAGGCACGACAATATTTGATATTGTTTGCCAACTAGAGAAACCCGAGTCCTTATGAATATCTTTGTTTGTCGAATGCATCTATTTTATTTTTTTAAACTTCTAAAAAAAAAACTTCTACCATGTAACTAATGTTGTTCATCACTTGGATAAGGAGAACTTATCCCGCGTGATTACCTGGTCGTCTGAAGCAGTGTGATTTTGCTTGCCAACTAGAGAAACTCGAGTCTCTGATTTTCAAAAGTATCTATCCTATTCTTTTACTTGTGTCCTGTAGTTAATCTTTTTAATCGCTTGGAAAAGGAGAACATACATCTCACAATTCATCATGATTACTTGGCCATCTGAATCGGTGTTGATGTTGTTTGCCAGCTACAGGAACCTGAGTCATTATTGAGGTCTTTGATTGTCAAACGTATATGTTCTGTTCATTTACTTGTGCTGTGTAGTTCATCTTTTTCATCACTTGCAGAAGGAAAACTTAAGCCTCGCAACTCATTGTGAATCGTTATTACCTTGCCGTCTGAAGCAATGTGAGTTTGCTTACCTGCTTTAAACATGAGTCTTTGATTGTGAAAGGTAGTTCCTTAAGTATAGATCTTGATTGTGAGGTGTAGTTTGTTTTCCATGCCTGAAAGACGCAGTTTAGCTTGAATTCTAAGGTCCATATGTAATGTATCGATGGTCAAGAAAACATTGTTAGGGAAGTCAGATTCTACTCTAATGATGGAGGACGAAGAGCTAATCACAAGAGCCAGCTCTGGGTTAGCTCTGTGTGGAATTCATCTCGGTAGCGACGATGGTGGGAGGCGAGCTTCAAAGCAATTGCTTTGCACGCCTACGGATTGTAAACTCATAGGTCCCGGTCAGGAATTCAAGATGGAGACACTTTCTTTCTCCACTATTGAAAGCAGCCGGCGTTTTTGCGACACCGTGAAGAAGTCTGGGTGGAGTCCTGCAGTCACTGTTTCAGCGCCCCTAGGTGGCCTCCTAGTTGGTAGTTTGTCTCTAGGATGGGAGAGGAACAAAGGAGAAGAAAAGAAGATTCTTTTGGATCAATTATCCACTGAGGCATGCCAGTTGCAATGTTGGTATTATCCAAAAGCGTCATTCAACATTCCTCGGCATCAGATGCGGTTGAGTGAAGAAGCTATAGACGATTTACGTCGCATGCGAACTCCCGACGATGCAGAGATCTTTCTGCGCAACTACAATTCACATGTCTCGACTGGTAGATATCACGTCGGTGGAGTGCTTTTGAAAGGTGTCACCATTGAGGCAAAGTCAGCGATAAAACTAGAAACCTTGCTAGAGACAGCTGCCACAAACCTGAACGGTGGAGTCAAATTTGGGTACATGGGATTCCATGCTGGTGTAAAGGTTATGAATATGCATGAAGCGGCTTCTTCCTCTAGCAAACGGATCACGAACCAGCGGGCGACGATGGGGACGGTTGTCATCGCACTTGGTCCTCAGACAACAGACGAAAGCGAATTTAAGACTAAGTTGGAGGATCGCTCTAATTGGTACGTCATCGACCATGATGAAGGAGATATGCTTGTGCCTGTCTGGGAGATCGCTCCGTTTGGAGATTTCGAGGATCTTCAAAAACCCCGCAACATGCTCCGCGAGGCGTGGCAGAGATCCATTGAAAGCGAAGCCCCCACCAATCCCAGACTCCATAAACTGCTCGTAAGCTCCTACGACACCAGATCTACCAGGTTGAATTCGTTCATTTCACCACCTGTTAACAAAGACGAGGCGATTGCAAGGCTGAAATCTAGGCTCGATGTAATCCCTAGATTCCACGATGTGGCAACATCCCCTTCATCTAGTCCTAGAGATGCAGAAAAGATTCTTGCAGAAGTCTGGGCCACTTCATCAAGCGGGATCATGGATTCAGTAGATCAGCCTTCCAATTGGAATCCTAGGGTGCTGTTATTTGAACATCCTGAATTTGAGAAATTGTTGCTCTATATCGCGCAATCAACGGAACCTGAAATGGACAGAGCAAAGAAGCTTGTGCGACAATTGATCAGCAAAGAAGTGCAACTTTTGTTGATAGAAGCAAATGTCTCCTTACAAGAACCAGTGAGAGTTTTACTCCAAGACGTTGATCCTGTCGCACCAGAGCTCACAATGCCCTTTCATCCTGTGGAGTATTTAACACGTATCCAGTTAGTAAAGCGTCTGCGAGGCCTGGTAGCAAATTGCAACTCTGGTTTGACCACTCGTGTGGTGACAGCCATTAAAGTATGCTTAGGTCAGGACACAAATGGAGCAGTCAAGAAGGTGATCGTGAAGCATGGTTTCAATGGAAGTGGAGATTGCGAAATGGAATATGTGACAAAACAACAAGTGGAAAGCATGATCTTGGAGCTACAGGATGCTTCCGACAGTGGTCAGTCCATGCCGAGAGAAATCTTACCGCCTGAAGGTACTTGCGCCTAAAGAGATACTTGATAGATCATTCTTTCTTTCGTAATGAATGTTTGGATGGCAAAATGTAGAGATGCAGTCGGTAATGACCTCTAAAAATTCCAACTATTCTTGACTTTGGGATATACTCCGAATGTGCACGTTAGAAGGATGTTTCTTAGCCTAATCTCCCTTTGTGCATGTGCTGAATTGTTCTTATCAGAGCGGACATCAGTTACTCAATTTTCTTTGGCAGTACCACCATATAACGTGGATCACAAGACTGAATACACGTATAATGGTGATGTCCTCGTTGATCGGCCATTGAAGGGCTTTGAGCATATACATGGAAGGATGATGGACTGCCTAAGGCACCGAATGGAGCCGTTTGAATCAACAAGATTGAACCAACCAACTTCGTCCAACAGCGAGCCTGATGATGGCGAGGATTTTTTTGCAAGCTCTAATGCGGGCAACTATGACAACGAGTGCGATAAGTTTGGGGTAACCACGAACGACGGTGCCCCTGATTCCCTGGGGCCGTTTGAGATTTTGGTGGAGCTGTTGATCAGTTCGGACTTACTTGCCCAAATTGCACTATTCCAGTTGTTACTTGAGCAACGATTTTCTGTGCCACTTGTCGTTCCACACGTCAACACCTACTACATTCCTCCTGAGACTCATCCAAACTTTGTTAAGGGCTTCAGCCATCTCGTAGAAGCTCTTAACTTTGTGCAAGTAAAGTTAGCGAACCAGGAAATTTTGTCAATAGGTGAGGACAGAAATTTGCCCCGCGTAGTTTTTGTTTCGAACAGAGACGACCCATCTCGTCGTGAGAGTGCAGACATGGCAAGTGAAATAATGAATTGCCATTTTGTGAGTAAGTACAGCAAGAGTGACATTGGAGATGGGCCCATAGCTGAGCTTGGAGTTGGCTTTTTGGCAAAACCGAATGATCAAATCTTGAAGCACATGCCATGCCTTGTGCTTTGTGTTTGGGGGCCTCACAGTCGACTGGAAAAGTTTTTGCAGAAGTTTGCAGATATCGTCATCGTGGAAACAGAGCCAGATCAAAAACCAAGGGTTCTTCGGTGGAGTGGAGGGCATCACGATGTTGCAGATGTGCTCTACTGGAATATCAATTCAACAAAGAGGTCCCGTAACAACAAGGACAATGTCCAACATGTGTGCGGTTCATTTAAGGACTTGACGGAGGACATAGCCAAGTACCTAATGTTCAAATTGAAGAGCTTCATAGGCAGGAGTGGGGGAGGCAAAACTTTGGAAGAGTGCCTAAGTCAAATTCGCCCCTTGAATCAGCAGACATCCATTTCCAATGTTACAGACATTGAAGCGACTCAACTTGAAGGTGTAAGGGATTCTCTCAAGTTGCAGAAAAGCTTTGCCACGGAAGCACAGACTCATGTTGAGTTGTTGCGGCAAAGCGGACATAAGGTAGACTTTGTCCATAAGAAGACAACCCCTGAGGTTGCAAATGATCAACTGAAACTGCCAATCCTTCAACTATTTATCGGATTGCTTTCAGAACACCAGCGTGTAAAACGACAGATTGGAATTGTGCACTTCCAACTATCAATAGACAAGAAGCTGCAGTCTAGCCTTAAGAAGGCTACTGACAAGGTTAATGTCGCTTTTGAGAAGTTCCAACAGAACCTTGGAGATTCTCAGTTGAAGGACAAGTACCGATTTGCTAAACAAGAACATGTAGATCGGATGCTGGGGTTGGAGCACCTATGGCGAGAGTTGAGCCATATATTTACCACAGACCCCTCCAAGAAGGAAATCCCAAGGCTGGCTGCTCACCACTTGTTGGATGGCTTCCCACTTGAAATTTTAGATGGAGATGCAGCCATGTTTCACAAGTTGTGGGTGGACACAGTCTTGACCGAGTTGGATACTACGCTAAGTGATCTCCTAAAGCGCAAGCCCAAGGTATTTGTCTTGAGCGTCGTAGGATTGCAAAGCAGCGGTAAATCCACTTTGCTAAACCTGATGTTTGGTACACAACTCAAGACTAGTGCTGGTCAGTGTACTCGTGGGGTCTACCTTCAGCTTGTCAAGTCAGAGTGGCCAGCATATGATTATGTGCTACTACTAGATACAGAGGGAATAAGAGCCCCAGAGTTTTCTGGCACTAAGGATGCGGCGTTACATGACAATCGATTGGCAACTTTTGCTGTTCTTCCAGCAGATGCTTGTATTGTAATGGTCACAAACGAAGAAGACAATGGGCTGAAAGAAGTATTGCCCATGGTGATGTTAGCGTTCAAAGGATCTGCTATGGCGGAGGAGCGTGGAGGGTGGATGCAAGCAAAGCTATTTTTTGTATATAGGAGTGTTGACACAAATGATGTTGAAAAGTTGCAGAAGAACCAACGAAAGCTTCAAGAAGACTTGAGAGGAGCAGCATTTGAAGTTGCAAACACAAGATTTTATGGGATAGATGAGGAAAGATCATCAGAACCTTCCATTCGAGATGCTCATCCAGTTGTAGTCTCTCAGTCCACCATGATCGACTCACTCAACAATTTCCAAATTAATGTGCAAGAGGAGAAGAGTGATGTGAAGTACTTTGGGAATTTGAAGAAGGGTACTGTACCACCACTGGACATTCCTGATTGGGATTATGGCACAAAGGTTGTTGCGTTGCGAAATTACATCCACAACCGTGTATTGGAGGACGGGCGTTGGGAGAGTCATGGGCTTGTGGAGTGGAGACAGTATTTAGAACTAGTTTGGAATTGCATTGAAACTGCAGATTTTGAACTAGGGTTTTTGAATCGTATTGAGTACATGTACTATAATGACCTTCGAGCCAAATTGTTGCTTCACCAACAATGTGTGGGAAAGAAATATGTGGAGGAGTTTGAAATCCTAGAAAGGAAACTCCAAGCGGAGAGGAATCTTGAAGAATCCTTCAACCATTGGTGGATCATCTTCAGACACAACATGGAAGAAACAATTGCCAATGAGCAAGACAAAGTGGGAAAGCTTCTTGAAGAAAGGCAAGGCCAGAGATGGAAGGTTGAAGAAACAAAACAGTGGGGCAATTTTTGCTTGGACCAAGAAAGACATTGGAAAGGCCAACTTCAACAATTAATTGATAGCGTCTTCAAGTTTGACAAAGTTGTAGAAGACTACAACAATGATATCAAGAAGGAAATTGAGTCGAATGTTCAAGATTACCAGTTTGATCAAACTTCACAAGGTGATCGAGAAAGAAAAATGAAGGAACGTTTTGAAGAACTTTTCACAAAAAAGTTGCATAATGCTGAATCTCTCTACCCACCATTGGAGCCACAGGTACCTCAAAAAGTCCTTGATATGTACCGTCAGCACATTGTTGGTCGACAACATAATTTCAATTTGATCAAAAATGATGATGAAATGATTGAGGGCAATGACATGAATCGGAAGCCTTCATTTTATGACCAATATGTGGGCTTATTGTGGAATCGTGGTAGAAAGCTTGATATTGACAAAGAATTGACATCCAAGGTGGAAAGTTGTCTACAAGATGCTAAACAATATGCAGATCACCTAGTGTCAAAAGTGATTAATACCACTGAGAGGTTGTTAGAGGATGTTAAATCAAGAAAGGAACGACATTCTATGCATACAAAAGCTCAAGTTATGCTCACCCGACAGTTGAAAGTTATTCAAAAAAAATGGGACAAGGATCATAATGTGGCGAAAAGGTTGGAGGCAGAACACGACCAACTTTGGAGGTTTTTCAAAAATTGTGCAAATCGGGTGGGAGGAACAATCATGTTATCTGATGAGGTGCTAAACCTTTTGGGCAGCAAATTGGTGGACTCTTACAAGATTTTACTATCAAATAAAATTGCTGACAAGTTACAAGATGAGGCTTGGGTGTGCAATTGGAAGATAATGAGGGCGCATCTTGATTTGCACTTGGTGGAACTTATGGAGGTGGAGCAGACAAATGAACTTCTCCAATGCGTAGGAGATGGTGCACTACATTACAGAAGGATTTTACACAAATTGATACAAATAGCAATTCAAAAAGAGCACATCGAAGAAAATATTCTTTGGAAATGCTTTGTGAAATCCATCCAAGAGGCCATCATGTCTGCAAATATTTTAACACAAACTTCAAATGATAGCTTCAAATCAACCATATTCATTGAGGGTTTGAAACGCAAACTTGCCAATGATGTGAAGTCTCCAGAACTTGCTAAAAGCATCTCTCTTGTGCACAATTCTGATGTTTATTCCAAAACTGAAGAGGTCATTGATTTTGAAAAAGTTGCAGAGACTGTTTGTGCTGGAGTTGAAAGAATCCAAATCAATCTCACATCTTGTGAGATCGAAGAGTTGGTAGGCATGGTGAAAGAAAGAATGATCAATTGTGCATCAGAAGTTGCAAAACAACGATGTGAAGAAACATGTCCTCACTGTCAACTCACATGTGTTCATCCAAAGGGGCATTCTGCAAAACATAATACATTGCACCAGCCCGGAGGACTCGCTGGTATGCACTATATTATAACCGGCGAGCTAGTTCATACAACATGCTCTCAATCTGTTGCTCTGGATGAACCATTCGAATTCAGTCTAAGTCCTGAAACAATGATCACTGTACAATGCAAAGATTTTGAGAAATATTATCCTGATTGGAAACTTCCTACTGAAGGTCTTGGAACCATTAAAGTGAGAGAACACATTTTTGCTCACTACCAAAGGGAGCTTATCACACAATATCCATTTGCCAAGATCAGCAGCAACATCCCTTCAGAGTACAAGAATCATGATTTGAAGGCACTACGCTGCGAGCTAGAGAATATCATTAAATCAACTAGTTAAAGTTGCACAACAAACCTCCAAGCTCTTCAAAGAGTTGTAGGTAAGTACTACACTAGTTCAAACATCAAAAGGTTATGCAGCTTGTGCAAAGTGGAGGGTAAGAGAATAGGATCTGCCATATTAGTGAAATGGTTTGAGGTATAACTAGGTTTGAGAGGGTAGGGTTTGAAGAGACACACCTTGCAAACCATGTCCATAGTATGATGGCAGTTCAAGACAAGGGTGATGGTGTGCCAAGACCTTTAAAGACTGGCCTGTGGCAAAAGGAGTTCAAAGATGTGAATGCTTCAAGGTGGTGGGAAATTCTATGCGAGTGTTGGCGTGGTGAAAGCCATTCTTGGAAGAGATTGAAGGCTGTCCTTGAAGTGAGAACATGTAGAGGAACTGGGACTGATTTTGTTGTTCTGACATTCTACTTTAGAATTTGAAGCAAGTGTGTTAGCACATCTAAGAAAGAACAGAGCCTAACAAGCTGATTTGAGATCCTAGAAGGAGATTGCATCTAAATGAAATTGAGTGAGGAAGATTATGAACTCAAGTTTGTGAGATTCATGCATTTTGAAGCATTCTATAAAGCATGTGGGAGGGAGTTGGTGGGTATGCGGAGTCAGTAGCGTAGAAATTGTGTTGATGAGTATTTAATATCTTGTTGGGAGAAGTAGAAACAACTGGTGTGGTGTCAGAAGGTGGACAATTGGAAGATGTGGAAAGGAGAAGGGAGGAAATTTCAAAAGACAGTAGCCACAGCAAGGCAGCCCTAACTCCCTCCATTGTGAAATAAGAAGCAGGAGATCATAGGACAGTCATTTGCCCACACACCACCTATGCAAAGATGCTAATCACAGAAATTTGCACACAACTACAACAAAGGAGCCCCAGCTTCTTACTAACTGCAACTTGAGAGTCCGATTTGTGGCTTGCCTTGACCATCCATGGTAATCTACGTCCCAATGGGAGTAATGTACATCAAAAACAGTTAAGACTTATACACACACCTTGAATCATTGCATGAAGCAAACTGCATAACCTGAACTCCATTAAAGGATACAAGAGATCATTTTATCTTTGCTTTTGAGGTAAAGATGAAGATCTCAAAACAGTCTTGAACTCACATTCAACAATTAGTGCAGCAGAAAGCCAACTAGATTAAAATAGCAAGCCTGAAAGAATAGTACCAGACAGCAGAAATAATTATCAGACTATGACTCCTTTCCAACTACTTCTTACAGAAAAGTAAAGACCATGAAGAAGAGGATCAGGTAACACAAGTCATAATTATGAACATAGTGTCCCATGCATATCTGACAACTTCCAAAGCCCAAATCTTGTAAGGCTCACAGCACAACTAAAAAAATTTCATACAAACCACTGAAGGGATTTTCACCCAAGAAAATTCCCCAGTGTATCTGTTTCCAGATAAACATAGACAATCCTTTCTATTTCCAGACTAATATTACACTGTAATCCTTTCATTTGACCCATGATACTGGCTGACCTTGATTCTGATGTTTCAGAATAAGGCATTCACTGCCAAGCTCAGTGCAAGATGATCAGCAAGGACTCCAGTCTTCAAATTAGAAGAAACTTTTGAGAGTCAGGAAAAGAAAGCACTAGTGAGAAGCATCAGCCAACAAAATGTTATAATATGGAAGATGTCACATACAGAACACAGTTTGATGAGAATATAACCAGTCCACCCAAAACCTACCACATAGGATTACTAAAATTATCAAGATTATCTGTCACCTTTTCTTGCTTTCTTTTCTTAACCAACCTCTTTTGTGTTGTTCAAGAAAAGAATAGTCAATTTGGTGTTTAAATCTTCTGGACAATAGTATGACCCAACTTTTGGCCTGTACTGTGGAATTCATTCCGAGGAGTACCACATGTGAACCAGCAAGCAATCCAGAATTAATAGATATCAACCTCACTCTATGGTTCTAGCAGTAGTGGTCAATAGGGAAAATCATGTCTACTTGATGTCATTTTCTAAGAGCACCTTGCTGATTGACAATCAAGAAAAAATGAATGATAAGACTTGAGCATCCACATTTCTGAAACAGCCATTAGAGGGTGGAGATGGTGCATGATTACTATAAGCATGGAAAGTGTCTTACATGTTTAGTCACATAGGGCACTGAAAGGATCTATCTACAACAAAAGCACCTAGAGTCCAATCCTCCCAAGAGGAGTCACATACATGGATAACCAAGCTTACTAATTTCAGTTTCCTTGACTTTTTTCAAAACTTATATTTCCAAAGGCAGTTGGACAACAACCAAGGTTCAGGTACATAAAACAGAAGATCCACATTATGATGGTCAAATCTATGGGATTGCAGAGAAACCTCCACAGTAAGACTTTTAGGAATTGAGCTTTTAATGCTTATCCATTTCTATTCAAATGAAGCCAAAATAACGACTCCAAGTTGCAACCTCCATATTCTAAATATTGGGAAGGCCTTGCTTTGCATACACAAGCAAGTCCATTAGATTAGTCGGACACTCACTACATTCTCCATGCTTCAAAACTAACATTGCTAAAACTATCCTATATCTTACAAAGGTTTGTTCTCCCTATGCATACTTGGTGAAAATTTAGTTTAGACATCCAACCAATTCCTTCAATACTAACCCAATACCGAACTTCTCTCATTTAATACCAATTCCCTCCTTTTCTGTAACAATTGGTACAAACCTCCCATGACTTCATTGAGTCTTGTGTTTGTGAAAGATGGATACCTGATGCATCAAGTTGCTCCAAAATTGCTCATACACAAGTCTCCATAGAACTTCTAATTGTCAACATGAATGAGAGAACAACCAAACATCCACCAAAGTCTCGCCACCTAAACACCCACACACCACTTCCCAAGATCTCCTCCTGAAAATCTCTATGGACTGACCTAAACTTTTCACCTAACCCTTCAACCATATCAAATTAATGTCCATTTACAAGTCAAAATTACAAACCAAAATGTTTGATATGTGACAAATAAATAAGGTTACTATCTCAAACAAAATTAAGTTTATTGCAAGCTTTGAGATAACAATAAAATCTCCTAGTGCTTATATTACTGAAAATGAGCCCTTCTTGTTTCAACAGAATAAGCTCCAGAGTAGGTAAAGGGACTTTCAATTACAGCAGCCCTACTCCACACTTAGGTCCCACACTCAAACTTAGTGATTTGCTATCAATCAAACATGCAACTAGACATCTAAAGAAAGATAAACCCATCTATCACATCTCAACATCCAGCCACATACACCCCTTGATCCTGAAATATCCTTATAGACTTTTAGATAATTCAATTTTGTTTTGTTTATGTCATGATGAAACTCCAATTATGACTTCATTCCTTGTTTGTTCTTATGACAAAATGTTAAACATGAACTTGATCTATAATCCAGTTAAAGATGTCAATTCACAATATCAAACATGTGGCAGAAACCCCAAAAACATCAATTCATTTTTCTCTTCTTTTCAGAGGTTATATTTCCAAGTGTGGTTCCATTGGGGGTCAAATCCATTTCATCTGCCTTCATCAACTTCAATGTTTTCTTCAACGAACTGATACATTTATATACTAAATAACAGCTTCTATTCTGCCATGTTACTATAATGAACACGTATATTCCACATTGCAAAACATTTGCAAAACTCATATTTTGCATGAGTTACAATTGGATCATATGGAGCATATTGTGAAACCTTCAATCAGTCCTAAAATGCATGAAGGAGTCACATGCACAACTTCATGACTGTGCACCATGCCATAACTTTATGAGTGACAATGTTGACATGTAGACAACTATTAGCAACTATACACATACTCAAAGGATTCTGAAAAAGCCACCACTTCAATTTCCACTTCACAATCCCTAAAACAGAGCAATGGTACTTGCATAATTTGCAAGTGCAACCAACAAGTATCAAATGCAGCATGTTTTCATTTTGTGTAAAAATGTCAGGTTTGCACATATGCAATTCTCATTGCCTTGTAATCTCACAGGAAGCTCATATTAATGTTTAGCGTGATTTACTAACTAGTAACATGTCATGCACACATCTAGAGATAATGGTTAGTCTATACATGGAGCAAGCATGTTGCACCACAATGTGACTATATTAGCAACACTGAAATGAAGTGTTACCATCTTAATATACTTATTGATGCCAACAATGGAGATATGACCAGCATCCTAATTACTAGCCTCCAAAGAAAATCTCAAACACAACAAAACTAACCTTTTGAGGAGGTCAATTTAGGTGCAATTTGTGACCATGTCTGCAGACTAGAGTAACGTTCTGGAAAAAGGGCAGGGAATCTCTGCACTGACTGCACTCAGTACAGCAGGTTTCATAGGATAGGCATCAATGCTCCGCACTGTGATGGGTGTCATTCCATTGTTGAAGAGATAGAGGTTTGCTAGGTCATCAACAGCCACACTTGGATATACCCGTGAGGTGACTACCATACGCCCATGTTGCACAAAACTTTCCACTATAGATCGGTCCACCTAAACACAAAAACAGATTAAAGTAGAATATGATAAAAAGAAAGACAGATATTTGGGATTCACAGAAGCTACACTACATCTATGAAATAACAAACAAACTTCGATGAAAACAAACACATTCATGGCTTTCGTTCATTATCTCCTACTATTCTTATAGCTATGTGAATTTCCTGTATCGAGAGGGAAAATGTGAAAGCCATTTTGGTTGCGCACTATGATACCCCACCAAATTGACAAATGAAAGTAAATAGCCTGCACTAGTGCAAGTATCTTAGACTCCATCCAGAAATCCTGTCTATAATTGTACAACCTAATGAAATATGTTTCATTCTCAGCATATGGGAGGAGAATCTCACAAGGACACGGAGTGCAAGAAAATCTTCTGTTGGTAAAACCTTCACATAACTGCCATATACTAGCTTCTCAACACCAGGTAGCAAAGATGATCTGCACAATACCAGTGCCCAAATCAACTTTTTTCTCTTCAATTCCAAAGTAAAACTTAATTGCAAGGATAGATACATTACATTTAGCTGCAAGAATCTGAACACTTTTCTGATACAAAAAAGTAGTAGGAAATATCTTTTCTTAGACTTTTATCATACCTGCTCTGGTCATTGCAAAACCTTGCGGTCCATTTACCATCAGTTGAACGTGCAATGTAAAAATACACAGCTGTTTGTTCCTGGAAGTTCTCATCTGTTAAGACGAGCAGGCCAAAAGGCCCAAAGATGCCACGATGTTCATACCCACCCTGACTGCAATTGAATGCATCATCAAGTTTGGCTTCATCTGTAATTTCCACATTTGATACATCCGGGTACTCAAAAACTACCTCCACATCCAACTGCACATGCTCCATGCAATCAACAGACAATGATTGTTATAACTTTGAACAGCGAAAATCCACCTCCAATCCAATTGCAAGTGGTTTCACAATCATTTTCCCTGAGAACCATGAAGCTTACACCACACTTGACCATGCTGATGGAGTGTGAAAATCCCTTCTATGTGAAAATCTTTTTGCTCACCTGATTGCCTGCAGCACCCTTGACTTTCACAACAGCACCCGCATCCAGCTTCACATCTGTCTGGGACAACTTGTGACCCCTCAAAGACTCAATTTCCTCAATTGGCCACTGGATGAGGTTTACACCTGTCTTGCTGTCCAATGCAATTGTCCTTGGTATTCCCTGCAAAAGTGGAAGATAGGACATTGGTGAGAAACCCCTAAAATCTCACCCAACTCACATTTTCCAATTCTTAAGTGCTGCAACTCAAAAGAGCACATACGGGGGGGGATGGGCATCTTACCTGAAGAGATGACCAACCCTTCTGAAGGTCCATTTCTTGTGTGCAAGATTCAGGCACCCATGCCCACATAATACGCCTTTTCTTCACAGGGTCAAAAAATGATTTGGAGGCATAATATTTGCCATAGTCTAAGTGGAATCCAATCCCAATATCAAGCTCTTGATGGTCAGGGATAAACTTGTGCGCAGCTTCATCATATGTGCCTATTGTATAGTAATCAATGTGCACATCATAGAGGCTTACTTTGAAGACATACTTCTGAGTATCCGAATGGGTTGGTGTATCATAATCTACTGGGAAGAAATCAACACACTCCCACATTCCAACCGCAGGCCCTGAATGCAAGAGCTTCTCTTCCAAAAACTCCCAATTCTTCAGATCTGTGCTTCTGTACTGCAGGGCAAGTCCAATATCCCCTACCTTTGCACCCACTGTGAAAATCCAAGTGCCATCTGACTGCTGCCAGGCAGTTGATGGATCCCTAAAGTCGTGCAAACCAACAGATGGAGGACGTTTGAGGATAGGATTCTGGGGCACTTTGACCCACTCCCTCAGGAGTGGGTCTGAGGGGTCTGCAGGCACTGCCATGCATTGCACCTGCTCATGTGTGTGCTCAATCAAACCTGATCCAGCTAACACCACAGAGTCATTTTTATACGGATAAAGCACAATGGCAAATCATACCTTGCAAGCACATATTGTGGATTTACAGTCATAACTGCTCGCAAGAGACCCATGTGGCCTACTCCAAAACAATATTAGCCTGAGGCAAGAGGGCAACAGCCTAATTAATGTACAAAAAGGTGTGATTGAAGGAGTTCATTAACTTTTGCAAAGAATACAAGAAAAGAGGAGGCCCAAGAACTTGAGAAATTTTTTTTTATCAAAGACAAAAATATCGGCTGTTATCCACTATAGTGCAGAAGGGAAAATCCTAGGAACCAACACATCACCAAAAATTAGGCTTGAGCTGACCTGTATAAAGAATGAAGGGGATGCCATCAGGATCTATGGTAGCTGAACCTGACCACACTCCCATGACATCATACCACTGGTCAGGCTTCAAGACATCCTCCAAATAGAGCCAGTGAACAAGATCTTTGGAGACAGCATGGGCCCATGTCAGGTTGCCCCACACTGGTCCATGAGGATTGTACTGGTAGAACAAATGGTAGTATTCCTTGTAGTACAGGGGAGCTGCAAAAACAAAAAACCAAAAAAATTGAATATTTTTTGAAAGAGAACCAACTTTACTCAAAAATCTGACAAACTTTCTAGAATATTTTGCACTACCATGCAGGTCATAGTCCTTCAACATTCACAAAATATAACTGAAAAAAAGAAGACTCCAGATGCAATACCATGTGGCCAAACTAGAAAATTGTTTGGGGTATCCCACTTTGTGTTATGACAGTGTAAACTGTTAGATTGGAAGATTTTAAATGCAGATTCTGATATTGGGGGATAAAGATTCAAAGCAAGACAAAAGGCAGGAGCATTGGGTTCTGGAGGGGTTTGGAAACATACCATTAGGATCTGCAGATCAGAAGCAATTCCAAATTCAACCACCCACATGCCACATGCCACAGACCAAACACAAATTACTTTCAACAATTTCTGACAAGCAGAGAAATTTGTCAACAAATTGAAGATCAGGGGTGCATAGTTCACATCATCCCTCAAGGCCACAGAGCATGTTGGCTTACCATTCATCCAGTTCTTGGCAGGCTGGTAATGAAATGCTGTCCTGTACAGCTGCTTGTGTGGATGCTGCAGGACATCATTATCCTGCATATTTGTAGAGGCAAGCACATTGAAGAAATATGCATAAGAAAATGTGTGTGACACCATAGGAAAGCAGGTGAAGGGATGAGAAAACTGAGTAATACAAAACAAAGATCAGTAAACGTAGACCACATTGATGATTCAGAGTGGCTGCTAGCTGAAAGGGATAAATATCCTGTTTGCATGAATCTTCAACAAAACACCCTTTCTTCTCTCTTCCTCAAAGACACTCATTTTCTTTGTCTACCTTGGCAACAGCTTGAGGCTCAGTTGCTACCATATCAAATGCCAATGCATATCCTGTCAACCCACAGGTCCAGTGTTGACTTGTTACAGAAATCTCTCACAATTCCTTCAGCAGTGATCACAATTCATTGCAGAGTAATCTGATCCATGAAACTGGAAATGTTAAAGCATCAGAATTTTTAAGCAGATGGATCCAAACCCTAATATACACTTGGCCCTCTCTTGAATGGAATTAGGACACTCAGTTTGACACCAACTCTCATCTCCAGTACCCAAATATTGAGTGCTTCATAACCTGTTTTCTGACCCAATCCCAACTCTCAGTACAAAGGAAATGTGTCTGCAAGCCCACCCTGAAAATCTAACTTCAATCACAGCATTTACCCTAATCAATTTCTTACACTCTCACGCTCATAATATTTCTGACCAGTTCACCAATTAAAAAGAAAAACAGCACAGATGAAGAAAGGAAAAACAGTAGCCTTGCTGCTCAAGCTCTTCACACATTACAGTGTAAGTTATACAAATGACCAAGTTCAGGATTCTCTGGTGATTTGGAAGCCAATGCACCATGATTACCTTAAATGGCTCGTAACTAGCATGCTAATTCCTCATGTTTTAGTTCAGAAGATTGAGGAAATCGACAATGGCAAGCATTCAGGCATGTTGGGTAAGCTCCTAGCAACACATGCTACATTGATTCAAAGTCCATAGTTGTGTAGGATTTGTGGGATGAGTAATCTAGAGTCATTTCTGCAAAGCCCTTTTAAAGGAGGAGGAGAAAAAAACCTCAAGTAGTTCATAGTGCAGCAAAAAAGCCACAACTGCCCATGAACCAATAACCCAAACAAAAGAACCACAGTCGTGAGAGTACCATCAACGTGATCCTTAGCAAGATCTTGAGGACTGTCCTCGCCCTTATTCCCGATCACAACCCCAAGATCGACTCCTTCGTGGTCGAGGGCTGTGCAAGGATGCTGGACCTCTACCGTCGCCATTCCGTCAGTCGAAAAAGCCCGCAGTTTCTGTCCAAAAAAACACCTCTCCAACAATCACTTTACAAAATTCCTCAACTTCGTTTCTTCCCTCTCCGCAACTAGGTACTCACCGAAATCTCTTAACTCTTGTACTCTTCGCCTCAAACAAAAACCAGCAGACCTCTTTCCCTGTTGATCCACTCTCTCTCCGTCTCTCTCTCCAACTCGATTACCACTCAACCCGCAAAACTGATCGATCCAAAAGAAGAGCAAATCTTTACACCTTCAAATGCAACAAAAGTGACGATACACAATAATGCACACCAAAATAATTGTGGAGTGATTTCCCAAATCATTTGGAAAAATCATTGTCCCAATTTGGACGTCTTTGAACTCCGGAGTCGCAAGGAGCTGGCGTCTCTTGCGTCGAGCTGATCCGTATGCCGACAACTGCCCGTGTTTTTCCTTGTGTACACCCGCCTGCCCGGCCCTCCCAAAAGTCTGACTTTTGTGGTAGGACAAAAAGTAAATGTATTTTCATTTAAGGAGAGATGTATTTTTATTTTTAATTTAAAAGTTAACACTTTGACTCTTAATTGAATATTTTATGCAAAGAAAATTTCCAAATTCTCCCGGAAAAAAATTTGGGGGTGCTGCTTTGCAAGGTTTAATATTTCAGATTTTATTTGTTTGGTTTCACCAAGAAATTTTCTACCAGATTAAATTTTTTTTTAAAAGATTGGTTCTAATTTCCCGAGGACTTGAGTCTTGACTCTTTAGGACTATGACACCAAAAAAATTGCCTTACCATATAACCTACATAATTTTATTGCTCTTTATATCTTTACATTGCAACTAGGCCTAGTGTAGCCTGTGCTGTTTGCCCAAGTGAGAACACATTGAGGGGTCAACAGATTTTTCCTTCCAAACACAATTTTTGCAATTTGTTTGAATTCCCAGCTACAAAATCTACTCCAAAATCAATATCTTCTACAGCTTAGCTCTGAAAATTGTGAAATAAACTCTATTAAATCTGACTTGCCAAGGGCTTTCCAACAACAACAAGAACGCCCTCAAATTTCAATTCAGTTTTGAGTTTTGACTTTCTTTAGCTTTCATTGAGAAAATGGTTCAATAATCAATAGCTTTCACACCATAGTTCCAAACGGTCTAAAACCAAGATAGTGCACCCATATTCATCATCGAAGATACAAAGAGCATGGCGTGAATCCCTGCGATTTGGGAGATCTCAGTGTGACAAAACAAAACAAACTACCTTTGCTTCATTGACAGAAAATCTTTTTTGTACTATGGATCTGGACAATGACTATTACTCATCCAGATGTAAAGACATAAATGGTCTTTGAATGTTTAAAGGGACTTGTTTGTGGGTAGTGACAGTGATCATTAAACACTATTCTATTTTAAAATAAAGGAGTTGTTTACAGGTTTGGGGTCGAGTGTGGAGATGCTCTTAGCATTCCATTTCCAAGAAGGACAAAATAAAGGGGAGCTGAAAAAGTAAAGCTTGCATACCTCCCCAACCATTTTATTTTTGTGCTCGGAACTTGCATTTCCGGCAAGCTTATAATCTAATGGTTAGATGTTTTCCCTGGCTCCAAACTTTTCAATCTGAATGGCCCTAAAGGATATTTTCCATAGGGGTGGAGATCCCAGTATTGTCCTTACCCAGTTTGGTGGTTTTAGAAGCAGAGGTTCTGGTTTGGCTTAACCAAAAAGGAACCAAAACCCGGGGGTCCAATGTTTGGAATCCAAATCAAAACTGGAAACATTTAAGAACCAGACCCAAAACCAGGTTCTAAACTTTATTTATGTGTGGAGCCCGAACCCAAACTGGAATTTTTTTTTAAATAAATTTTTAAAAAAAGTGACTAGAACTACAGCTAACGGAAGGTTCACCTGCAGTTAACCTGCAGTTTACCGCTGGCTCTAGTCTGGGTTACTTAAAACCAGGTCTGATTTTCATGACCTGAACCCGAGGTTCTTGCGAAAAGGAAAGAACCGCCCAACACTGGGAGATACCCATTGAGTAATACCTGGCGGTTATTAGTAACCATGAAATCTTACGTCACAGAACATAGGATTAGGATAAGAGAGTTTGGGATCGTGCTGCGCAAAAACTCCCACCCCCCTTCAACTGTGTCGTCGATTTTCAAAGCACCAAATTCGTTGCATTTTGTTGCACCCAAATTGACACAAATTTCTTCAAGAAGCAGAAGAAGTGCACACACACAAGCAAGCACCCGTTTTCTCACAAACAGCACACTTTGACGAGGCACACAGGAACACAGAAGAGAGTTTTACAGCAATGGCGAGTATAGCTGCATCTCCGCTTTGCACACTGAGTTCGTCTTCATCAGCAGGGATGTGGGGCTCCGTCAACTTCCAAGTCGCTTATGTTCCTCTGCTTCCCAAGGGTGAGCAATTGCACCAGCTCTCGAGGCTCTTCATGAACTTTGCTTAAGAGAAGAGAAGAGAAGAGAAGACAGAGACATTACAAACCTGCTTTTTGGTATGTGTGTTGTTGTTGTAAAGGGGCAGGGAACATTGTGCGTTTTGGAGATGGAGGTATTCGATGTGGGCAGGCCTCAGAGTAAGGGTGCAGGAGGTGATTGCAGCTTCCATTGCTGTTTTTTCAATTCATTTCTATGTTGTTGCAGGAGGCAATGCATTCCAAGACCATAGTATAGAAGAAGGTTATGGCACTTGTCTGCTTTGAAAGTGGTTGTGGGGCACCAAATCCCATCTGTATGCATGCCAATTGATGCCTACAATCGTAATCAAGCTGTAATCCTGGGCAATTCGATATCACAGGTGTTAGAACTCAAATTTCATGACCTTGAGGGAAGAATTGGGCAATTTCATTGCTCTGCTAGCTACATCTGGAAGAAAAATTCCCAATCTCTGATTTGAAACCCTAACCCTGAAGGTCAATCCAAAGGTGTGAAGAGACCTCATAAGAGACGAAGTCTTTCTGAAAGCTCAAACTCCAGTTTGAGGTTTAGACAGGCTGAGAATTTGTGGTTTTCTCCTGAAGAGAGTTGAGGTGCATGTGCAGGTCAAGTGCTTGCCAAAATCAACCACTGCAAAGAAGGAAGATGATGAGCCAAGCCTTATTCTCACTGTGTCTCTCAACTCTCCCTCTTCCTGCAAATGCAACCACTGAAGTAGGTAAGCTTGAATATCTCTCTAACTTGCTTCAAGATTGAAAAGCTGTAGCTTCACTTCATTGAAACAATGTACTCATAGATAAGTTTGTTCTGTGTATCATTCTATGGATTCAGGATCCCTCTGAGGACATAGAGGGATCCTCATTATGATCATTTGTGTCAAAGACCTCAGAAGCTTAAGACTTCAATCTATGAGAAAGCCAACCCAAATTGATGTCCAAAACCTGATGAAAAGAGGTGATGTTTATTTCTTATCAGATGCAACAGCTGCATTCAAACTTTATGAAGATTCTGGAGACAAATTCTCACTCTTAGTACCACAGGGTAAATGAGTTCTGTAAACTGGATTGTTTCTAAGTTGTTTCAGCAGGCATCATTTGCTGTAGCACTCTTGTAGAAAGCATACTTGTCTCATGCTACAAATGTTATACCTTAGAGAACTTATCACATATCTTTGGAATTCTGGACACACAGCTTTTGGCCTTTCTTGTTTGATCACTTGGGGTAACTTCAAATATGCCAGGAATGTTGTTCACAGGGAGATCTAGGAGTTTAAAACAAAAAAGTCTAGACTGAGTCCAATTTCAACTCTGATAGAAACCTTGTTCGTTTTGTGGTTTGTTTTCATCAGAGTGGTCAAAAGGAGAGGGCATGGCATCAGGGCAGAGGAAGGTGACAGCTTTCTTCCCTGTTGATGACTCATTCACAAATGGTATGCCACACATTCTATTCACTGACTCATAGAAATCCAGCAACTGTTTGGACTGTATGATCTGAGAAGGGACAGAAAGCTTTCACTTCTCTTCTTCACCCAATCAGTCATCCATGTACAGGACACATTCACTCTGACAAGATGTTCATTGTTTGCAAATGGCAGTGAATGTGGTGATAACAGGTCTAGGTGCTGACTACACAAGTTTGGGCTCCTTTGGCACAGCTGATGCTTTTGCAGAAAATCTGGTAAGACTTGGTTGATTTCAGAATCACTCAAGAGTAGAGGAACAGGAATGAACATGTAATAGCATAATTCTACTGACAGTTGTTGCCTGGGAGTGAAGCCTAGTGCCTTAACACACAGTTTGGGAAACTGAAAGAGAGAGGAATCAAAACTTGGTACTCCTTGCACACCTTTTGGGAAGAGTATTATTTGCCACATAGGCTCTGCTGTTAAGGGTTTCTAATTTGCCAGCTCTTTTATACTACTCTGCCACTCAGTTGACTTAGGATCAAGTTTTGAGCTAATATGGGTTACCAGTTGCTCAGTGGATGGATTTTGGTTTGAGTGGTTGGACGCTCACGGGTATGCACAACAGCCAGAACAGAGTAAGGTAGAAATGAAGGTTTAAGGCTGCATGATCTGGGTGGCAGGTGAATAGTCTGGACAGAAGCTGGAAGAAACCTCCAGGCCAAGCAGCCAAGCTCATCAACTCTCGCTCAAGAGAAGGTTAGGCCTTTCATTAACCTTTGTCCAGATGCATAATCATGCCTCATAGTTTTGCTAGCTCTTGCTGGTGTCCTATACTGGGTGCATGAAGTCAATAACCCAACTATGGGAACTCACAGCCACCTTAGAAGTGTTTGTGGGCTTAAACTCAGTGGATACATTCCAACTTTTACTGGTAGGATTCAACACATCTGTGATAGGTGTCAGTGGACCACAGAATCATGCAAGTCCTGGGGATTGAAGGGCTTTCACAAAGGATTTGTATTGTAGTTTGGGCAATGCCCTTTGCATTACCCTAATACAGTGGCTTGCTTTATACTTCTGTTGGGCTTCATGAATCTGTGTACAAAACTTCAACCAGAACACACCTCCAGGCAATCAGAAGTGTAACTGATAGTCATTCTATCTCAAATGCTGGGTCTGTCATTTGATGCCCAGGAATGTACTATGTGGAGTACACAATTGAAAGACCTGGGGAGAGAAAGCGACACCTCCTCTCTGTTGTGGGAATTGGCTTCAATGGGTGGGTAAATCGCCTTTATACTGTATCTGGCCAGGTACACCAACTTCTATCTGGACCCCCTCAAATGGGATGGATAAACTTTTGATCAAGTTGCCACTTGTTTGGGTATTAGGTGGTTAATCTAAAATTAGTGTAATTCCTGCAACCAGAGTGTAATGGAGATAAGTATCCAGCCTGAGTTTCTCTTGTGGAGCTCTGTTCAAAATGTCTACCCTAAACCAACAAAACTACCCCCTATTTAAGGTCAACATGGTATTATTGCTACTTCTATTTTGTGCACAGCTAGGATGCTATATGGAAGCTCTCCACCTTAGGTTCAATTTTTTTTTAGCTGTTTTAGTTGTCCCCATTCTGGGAAATGTCTGCAATGCAACTCATTGTTGATTCACTGGCAGTTCTGGGAAGAGGATGCAGACAAGTATAAACCAAGTCTTGAGAAGGTATTCAATCCACCCTAAACGTGCACATTTTTAAGTCTCAGATATCTGTGCAAAAGATCTGATTGCGACCCCAGACAATACAGTCCCCTATTACATCATCATGCATAATTGTGGTCACAGAAAAGACAAGTGCAGTGTTATGGCCCTCTTTGAGACTTTTACCACAGGAACATGGCAAAGTTATCTTCCACTTTTAGACCTACTGAGTTTTCTCCATTGAAAGGGACTGAATCAAGAACCTGGGTTTCTTTGTTTGCAGATTATTTCTTCCTTCAAACTCATTTGAGTCAACCCTCGTCAGTCTGATGATTCTTTACTCCATCTTTTGAGAACTAGCACGCTGTAATTTTCTCACATGAGTTTGAGAGTTCTGTATTTCACCACAGTCTAGAGAATCCATATTGAGACTGAATGTAACTTACCAGGCCCCAAGGAGTGCCATCTTCCATAAACATGATCACAACTGGCCACTTTTTCCAGCAGGGAATTGGCAAGATGATCTGAAATGAGGATCCTTGAATATTTCCAAAGACATTTGCTTCACACTACTTGAGAATTTGCTGAGTTGCAAATACCTTTGTTCTTCGAAGATATGTAGACACCTTCAACAATATGAAGTTAAGGATCAAACTCCCTCCAATTAAGTCATGGCACTTCCTGCTTTCAAGTGTTAAAATTAGGATAGACTCTGCAAGGCACTTGAATGATGATTGATCATTTGAAATGCATACTGTTGATCTAACAATAGCATGTTTAAGTGCTGAGTTTAGTGTTAAGCTGATTCTGAATTTTGGTGGTCGATTTGGCTTAGAGATGAAGTATTCATATTTCCTGGACAAATTTGTTATCCCAGGTGAGAATTGCTTTCTGACAGTCCATATTCTTTTACCACCTTTAGTGTAGCCACATTTTCAGTCTATTAGTCAATTTCTTGCTTACCATCAAAGTTGGAAATCCCACAAGAGAGTAATAGACTTAGGTATTCAGAGTGAATGGGCATCTAGCCACTGGTTTGGGTCAAGGCTTATGGAAACCTTTTAATCACTTATGGTTTCAACTTCCTCAAAGTGCAATTGAGATGCTACCTGTACACCAGCAGAGCAAAGAATAGACACCGTGGTGATACCTTGACTGAAATCCGTTGAACAACCTCTCCACACAAAGAAACTGAGGCCCTCTCGTGGTACCAACCAGAATACTACATTCAATTTATGTTTTCCAATACTCCAGAGATTGCTGAACTGTGCTTCTTTAACTTAGATCTCTGGGGGCACACAAACAACACAAACCTTCACCAAAACACATCAGTGAACCCTGTTACCTTGAGAGTTAGCCAATACTGTAGATGCAAAATCAGGACAAACAAGATTTGGAAGAAGAAACCAGGAATCAGCTAGGTACCACAGGACCGACCATTTATTTCACAATCTTTTGCATATATTGCAGCAGGAAAATTTGTGCTTGAAGGATGGGCAGAGCAGAATGGTGAACTGAGAAATGGAATCAAGGTGGTCACACCAGCCGGCCTTGGGTGAACCACCACCTACACTAGTAGGAGCCAAGAAAATTTGTGTGAAATTTTACATCTACACAACACTTTTTTTTCTTTTTGAGTATCACAAGACTACTTTTAGATGCTTTTTTATTCACCACATCGTGATGAGATCAACATGGAAGCCGCCATATTTAGACACTGGGTCCTTGGAGTTCGCTAGAACATAGCAGGATTCTAGAAAATGTCTTCTGTCCACCGAGACCGCGACCAGTTCACTTCTGCGCGTGTGAGCGTTAGCGGGACGGGTGTGTTCAGTCACCAGGACTACCAAAACATTCTGAACAGGAGGATTAGGGAAGGCGGAGAAGCAGCAGTCGGGTGCGAGAGTTTCGTATTGTAGGGTTGGGGTATTGGGTGAACCCCAAACAAGGGACTCGAATTTCGTTTCGCAGCGAGGGAGGGATGCACGAGGGTGTGTTGCAATATTGGCAAAGCTGGACTCGGCGAATTGGTGATAATAAGTAGCTCTTGCGATGGAGAAATGATAGAATATGGAATATAGGAAGTTTCTTTCCTGTGAAGCAATGAAGATGATGTCGGAGATTGCAGACGCTGTTGCCGAGGAATCGAGCCAGAGATCGTGACCCAGTGTGTGAGATTAGTGTCTCTGGTACGAGAACCGCGTTTGTTTGCAGGAGTTGTGGGATTGAAGCGTCAACAGCCGTAGGTAATCTTTGCGGCTGTCAGACTTGCAGTCACAGCAGCAGCCATGGCTGCACACTATGCCATAAGCCCCATGGAGGATGATGTGGTGATAAAACAACGGCTATTGACTCGTACCACCACGACAAGAGGGGAGCCCCCTCTAAAGAAGCTGATCAAGAAGTTCATAGCCTTTGCAACGGAGATAGAGAAGGAGGGGAACAACTTCAATGATTGTGAGAAGCTGTACAAGTCATTTCTGCAAGAACTCGCCACCTTTGAACTGCCACTTCTCAAGACAAAGGCAGTTATTGAAGCTAACAGACGAGAGCAGGAGAGCTTCAAAAACCTGCACGTGGAACTCAACAACCAAATAGCTCAGGTGGGCACCCCGTCATCTCTTTTTCCCAATCTGTGGAAAATAGGATATTTGAGCCTGTGCTTTGGGTATAATCTATGTTTTGTACCGTGCTCTTCTTCTTCAACAGTTCCATGGGTGTGATGTCTAAGGGTAGTGGAGGATAGAATGCTACAGCAATCTGCAGCTTATGTATCAAGGGTTGATGCTGCTGGTTTTCAACCTGTGTTTTTTGTGGTAGCTTTGATACTGTGAAGCATTCATCCATTTAATTACAGAGCTTTGTGCTAAAGGTAATGGCAATGAAGAGAACTGTGGAAGTTGTCCCAATCTGGATACTAGGGTTTTCAGCTCTAGGTTTTGTGTTGTTTTCTCTGAAATGGCACTTTTGGACTACTATTTGGTTCCATTTGGTCAGTTTTGAGCTATAGTATGCAGAATTTACTGGGCATGAGATGGTTCACGATTTAGGAATGTGATAGTGCAGTTGTTGCCAATCTTCACATTAGGATCCAGATCCTGTTCTGATCAGGTCTCTGACAGTTTTGCTTTTGTCCCAATGGAATTAAAGTTGTGGTTGTGGCTCTCTTGCCAGACTTTTTGTTGTGTATTTGAGATTGATGAGTAGAGTATTTTCCATGTGCGTATAATTGCCATTATACAGTCCTATTCTGTAATGAAGGAAATAATGTGCACCTAAGCTTGGCAGTGGTCATATTGGCCACACTGCAAAGATGCCTCAGATTCCATTTTACCAAACAATGCCTTCTTCTGCATAATGGATGTGAGGGCTTTGGCAGGCACAAAAAGACATAGAAGTGTTGAAGGTACAGCTTGAAGAGGCAAAGATTGAGAGGCAACACAAGGAAGAGTGTGAGGCCATCAGAAGATTGATAGCAGCTCAGCCACCTCGTGCTGAGACACAGCGGCAGCTGAATGAGCTTGAGAAAGAACTTGTTGGGATGGAAGCTGAGAATTTTGCAGCATCCCGCACCCTAGAGCTGCGCAAAAAGCAATTTGGCCTGCTTCTGCATGTGGTGAGTGTCATCAACTTCACCATGGTGTTTATCACTGCAAAGTTTCCCACTGTAGATACAATCTTTTATAGAGTAGGTGGTCAAACTGCAGTGTAGCTTGGTGTGCATAAGGCAGGGTCGCACTGCATAGCACTTTTTTTGACTTGACACCTCCTATAATGATGTCATTACCAATGCACTGATGGAACATATGTACCTATTACTGTTGGACTTATGCAACAACATGGAATAGGCACACATTTGACTTGTAACATTAGGGAGCTAAGTGCATCACTTGTAGCTGGAGTATGAACTGTTTTGTCTTTCACTCAAAGAACTACTGACATCCCTTGTAGTAGATTGTGATATATATTTTCAACCTGTGAGTAGTGCAGGAGCATTCCACAACATCAATCATGCCAGCAAAAGTTAACTTCTTTCATTGGGACTTGAGATCTGTTGCTATCCCACTTGCTTACAGAAGTGTATTTGGAGGTGTCAGGTGGATGAGTTGCAGAGTACATTAGAGGAGGAGAAAAACCCTGTGGATCCTGATGTGGGTATGGTGGGCACATCCTTGGCTGGAGCTGATGGCAGCACTTCAGAGCCAATGGTGATTGATACATGATGTTTCTCATAACTCATCCCCTTTGAAGCTGGAAAAGTTTGCTAGTTCCTTGGTTCTGTCATAGAATTTGTCTCATCCTGCATGGACAATTACAAGCACAGCATGTCCTCTAAACTTCTTTCATAAGAGCAATTAGCAGATGTACTGTCAGGTGTGACTGAGGTTTTGGTCTCCAGTTGATGCTGATCAGGTTGCACTTCTAGAGCTGGTTCTTTGTTTCTACACAAGCAACCAGTAGTAAGCTAATGGAAGGCTCCTATTTGGCTATGGTTTTATTCTATTTCATTTGGTTTCTGAAAAATCTTGCCTTCCTATGACTAACTCTGAGACACGAAAGTGCTGAACTGATGGTCATTTCAAGTTTGCCAAACAATTTTGAGCTTTCCCATGTCTAAAATGGCTTGGATATTCCTAGTTTCATTCTGGGATAATCTGCTTCTGTTTCATGGATGGTCAGAGCTTATTGGTTGTGGAGCATGAATACCCTTAAGTTCTTCACACATTACACATCAATGTAATAATGTCTTTAGCACTCTAAGAATGTGTGTGTTGCAGCTGGAAGATGACCTCGAGTATAAGTCCAAAAATTCTGGTTGAGAAACAGAATTAGAACCTAAGCTACAAACCTTGATGTTGAGATTGCTGGGAAATGAACACATGCAAAATGTTTTTCTTGCTGACCATGCCGCACAGTGAGGAATATAAGAATCCAAGACTTTGTGAAGGGTTGTTGAGGAGAGGCTAATTCTTTGTAGCAGAGATCCTAAATGTTTTGTAAATGCATCATAATTGACATTGCAATACCATGGTGAGATAAATTAGTCACATAAAAATTGAAGTGCGTATGATGTTTTATAAGCATCTTCATTGATAGTTTGGTATCTATAAATTTAGATGATAGATACCTGTGCATTATGTTTGTGGCTGAAATAGTTAAAGCTATGGTGGTGGTGTTGTAAATTAGATCGTGGAGAGGAATCAGAGAAGAGATGAACAAGAGGAGTAAATGATGAGTCAATGCTTGGAGATTTTTGAACTTCAGTTTGAGTTGGATGCCTTTTGAGTATTTTTGTGGCATAAGAGTATTAGCGCTCACTAGTTGTATGATGGAACACTTCCCTCGAAATAAGAGTTTGAGTGGCTTGAGAGTACATACCCCTTGTGATGATGATAAAGAATGGTTCTCAAACTTTGACATGGTTTCTTTGTTTGTTGGCTCTGCCCCTCAAGGGAGAGACTATTGAATGATGAAGAGCTCATGTGGTCCCACATTTTCAGGAATGTGCACCAGGTCTTACCAGTGAACTGTGACTTCATATTTTGAGAACTCCATGGAACATATCCTATTTTAACTATTGTTGGTTTGAATTTGCAATAGGGGGCAGAGCCACAATGTGGTGAGTTCCTTTTGTGGGAACTTCATGGAACATTTCCTATTTTAACTGTTGCTGGTTTGAACTTCCCATGAGGGGCACAGCTAGTAGGTCATGAGCTGCTTTGTGTATACAGTAAAAGTTCAATATAGAAGCCTTGATTAATTTGTTGTTTCACTGAACCACTTTAGATTATTAGTCTGCTACAGATCATTTGTTGCAAGAATAAAATGTGTGAAATGGTCCAGACCAGTCTGTTGTGTGGTAATTAAAATCTGCTGTAGATGGTTACCAATCCAGGTATATAGCCTATTACCCAGCAGGAGTGAATCTTCAAGAAACTGGTTTTGGTGTTTGATTCTCAGAAAAATTCAAAAACTCAAAAAATCGCTTTTAAACTGATGATTCTTTGCTACAACTTTCATGAAAACTGTCAATTCTTTGAGCTTTCTGAAATATATAGAACCAGCAGCTCTCTGATTCTGATTTTTTCTCAAAAAACTGATTCTTTGATTCTGAAAATTTCAAAGAATCGAATCCATCGGTTATTTAAAAAATCAACTAACCACACACACTAGTCCCACTGTTCAACACCATCAAAAGTAGAGCTACTGCCCCGGTTTGGGAGGGTTAGGACTTAGACCATGGCTGCATCTAAACAAACAAACACTTATATCAATATGTAGATTTGTTGTGGGGATGTTGATATGTTGTCCTTTAGTCATAGACACTTGTGGGTACATCAATTTTTTGAACTTGGGTGCTATGTGTAGGGTAAGGCTCTAGGATGATGCATTGAGTAGGAGCAACCCCACCAGCACATTACAAGAGTATGTTTTTAGATGTTTAAAAAGAGAAAAAATTTGTCGTTTTGAATTTTTAAATGGGTTTGAGACAACATATTTGCATTGGATCTGGTGACTAACAAAAGCCACTACATAGTTTAAATCTTATTGTGAATTGATTAGATTCTTTGATTGGTTCTCAAGGCATATTCTCAACTGTTGTTGATTGGTTAGATTATTTAATTGGTCCACTCACTTTTAGTATTATTGGTTTCACTTTTCAAAGTTCCAATTTGAAGTTTATGGGTGAAGCTTGAAATATGTAAATAAGTGATGATAATGGACATGAGAAATATTGATGGAAGTCTGAATACCCAGAATGTTTGGGGATGTTAAAGGCTATATTGGGCAATAATAGCTGAGTCCAAACCTAATTCTAGTAATCGCCTTTTCAGGAATGATGCCTCTCAGAAAGAAAGAGGCCAATAGACAAGATCAAAGAACACAAATGTACAATCAATGGTCAAGAAAAACTTGCATGACTTTATGAACTTGACTCGTACATAGCAAGAACTTTACAAAGCTTAAGAATCCTCCTTGAAATGAAGTATAAGTTTTCCATTCTGGAGGTTAAGTACAGAAATTCCACTTTATAAGACCCACACGGTGTTAAAAAACTGGCCAAGGGCATTATGTTTTCAACATATGTTTCAAGGATTTGTAATTATACCGTATGATGGTATTAGTTCTGTGTTAAACATCTGTTTGGAGGGATTTGTTGGGCCTTCACAATGATCTTGATTCTGTGTCAAGTCTGCAAGGGAAAAAAAAAACCCAGTGTTGTGCAGGTATCAGAATCACCTATCTGTATATACTCACTTATCCAGGGAGGGTGAAAAATTCAAGAGATTGGTTTTGGTATAGAATCTCGGTTTTCATGTTTTTTGAAAAATTCAAAAACCTGCCTTTCTAACAGCCAGTTTTTTTTTGCTGGTTCTTTCACAAAAACTGCTGGTTCTTTGTTGTTGCTGAAATACCCATAACCAACGATTCTCTCATTATGATTTTTTTTCCTTCAGAACTGGAAATTTTGATTCTGAAAATTTTTAAGCACCCTAACCACTGGTTATTTAAAAAATCAAATAATCACCCAACACTGGTAAGAACTCATTATAATTTGGATGAAATTCATGTTACTTGTTTCTCAACAAGAGCATCAAAGACATCAATGGCATCCAATATCACTGCGAGAAAATCATGTTTATTATAATTAGTCTATGTAGTTGTAATATAGTTTTATCAAACATTTTTAAGTTATAATTTATTAAATATTTTTTAATTACATCTAGTTTTATCAAACATTTTTTAGTTATAATTTATTAAACATTTTTAAATTACAGGAGCCGAGACAAGTTGTAATGAACACAATTTTCTCATAATGCACCCACTAAAATGAAATGAAATGAAGTAATGTATGCTTTGTAGGTTCGTTGTTTGCTGTCGTTGGCGATGTTGTTGCAAGCGAAAAGACTGGTTGGTTGGTGTTGATGAAGGATTCAAGCAAAGTGTTTTGGTAGCATGCTTGATGGTGTTTGTTGTTGCTGATGGGTGTCGCTGGTAAAGTTTCTCAAGCGAAAAGACTGGACTGGTTAGTTGGTGTTGAGGACGAATCGAAGCCTTTCGAGTCACTCTGGCAGTCAGTAGATGCGAGTTGAAAATGTGCATGAAATCGAGGCACCCACAAGAATCTGTCTGTCGCAAGAGCAGCAGTCGATATTGGCCAATATTGCAGCTCGCAATTGCTCCATTCCACTCAGATTCTAAGCTAACACATGAACTACAAACAGCCGGAAAATCTCCATGATCGCACAGACAAAACATGGCGAAGGATTTCTTTTTTCTGGTGTCACGCAAACGACAGAAAGCACTCGCATGCAAGGAAAAAATTAGCCACTCCCTTCTGTTGCAGCAGAATGGCCCCGCACCCTGCTTGTACAGAAGCAAGTTTTTTGCAAGCAGATTTGAATGAATGAGTGCACGAAGAATAGAAATTGCTGACATCGCGAATTGCGAGGTGGCAAGATTCCAACACTGTACCTACGTATCTCGAAGGTTTAGGGTTTGACGCTGATGAAACAGAGAAGAAGACGACGACTTGGGGAAGAACCCAAAAACCCGGGAAGATTCACTCAGATGCTGCGCGCCACTACGATCGCCTCTCTTTCTTCCAACCCCACCACCAGGTGCGCACGCACATGGGCAAAAAAACAATGCGCGCATTAAAAAGAACGTGCGCATTTCCTCAAGCTCAAGCGCGCACTCCCTCCCGCCTGCCACCAGCAATTGGAAGTTCCTTCATTCTCCTGCAAATTTTTTTGGGTCTCGGATCTGATTCTTCTCACGCCCGTTGCAGGAGAGGGAATTCGCAAGCTTGATCCAGTCTAGAGTCCGATCTTCTTCTTTGGGATGAAGGAGAAGTAGTAGAAATCTCCATCGTAGATAGCTTGCTTTCCGATGGAGTACTACTCTGCTGCTCCGATGCTGAAGGTTGTCGATCAGCTTACTGGTTTTCCGACTGTTTCCGGACCAACGACTAATAAGACACAATGATGCAGGATGCTGGATCCACGGGGCGACGGCCCGTGCGCGGGGCATCATCATCTGATGAGCGTGTCAATTCGAGTGCGAGGATCGTCGAGGAGGAGCTGCTCCAAGTTCCTGAGGAAGATGAATCGAATTGGGCTGAGCAGTTGCTGAATCTGTGTGCAACAGCAATTGCAAGCAACAATCTCGCCAGGACCAAACACTTGATGTCGGTTCTGAACGACTTGGGATCTCTGACGGGAGATGCAAATCAGAGACTGGCAGCTTACGGACTCAAATCTCTCTACTGTCGCGTCACCTGTCGCAAGGACTCGGCGGTTGCGAGCTACTTGGGACCATTGCGGCTGCAAGTGCGAAGATTAGGACCCAAGACAGTGCACCGTGCTCTCATCAAGTTTCATGAACTGAGTCCTTGGCATCAACTCATCCACACTGTCTCCAACCAAACTCTTCTGCAAGTGTTCGAAGGCCATACCCATCTGCACGTGATCGATATCGGAGTGTCGCAAGGCTTGCAATGGCCGTTGCTCATCGACTCGCTCGTTAGTCGTGATTCCGGACCTCCGGCACTGCTTCGGATTACAACCATGAAGGAGCAGCGTCCTCACTGCGTGGAGTCTGCTGCTGGAGGCGAGGAGTCAGACCCATCTTTTGAAGACAACCTCAATCGGTTGGTGAAGTTCGCTGGTCTTTTGGGTCTCAACGTGGAGCTCAGCATCTTGACAGAACCGTTGGAATCCGTCACGCGCCAGCAGCTCCAACTCAGAGAAGGAGAGGTAAAGAACTCTTTGTGCTTTGCATCATTCTTTCCAGCTATAATCATTCTCCACAGTCTGGATTCATCATCGTCATCATCAGAACCTGAAGAATCCATCGATCTTTGCCTCTAATTCTTAGGCATTCCAATCAAAGCTTTAGTTTCAAGCTTTGAGTACCTGCTATCTTCAAGCTACGCCTCTGCATGTTCCTGAATCCAGTATGTTCTCTAGTTCTTGAAGCTGTCAAAAATCTTGTCCCTTAGACCCTGATCTGTACAGTCAAAGTTTTAGTTTTGAGCTTTGGATACCTGCCATCTTCAAGCTACACCCCTGCATGTTCCTGAATCCAATATGTCCTCTAGTTCTTGAAGCTCCCGAGACCCTTGTCCCTTAAACTCTAAACTTTCTGACTTGCTGTGGGTGTTCTTCAAAACTAGGTTCTTGCAATCTGTGCCCAATTTCGTCTGCATCGGATCATAGAGGATGAGAGGGATTCAGGCATTATTTCTGCACCACCACATACTAGCCATCATGCCACAAGTCGATTGAGGCATGAACTCTCTCCTCGAGATGGCTTTCTCCACTTTTTGTTTCAGCTACAACCTCATGTGTTGATTCTTGGTGAGAATGATATAGACCACCTATCACATGACTTCCTCACTCGTTTCAAGAGTGTGATGAGTCTCTGGTGGAAATTCTTTGATTCTCTGCACGTAGCATTCCAGGGACGGGATGTAGATGAACGACAAATCCTTGAGGATGAAGTTGGCAGAATGATGCTTAACAATGTGGCCTGTGAAGGAGGTGTACGCATTGAACGATGTGAGCCACAGATCAGCTGGGCCAGGCGCTTGCAGATGGCATCCTTTGAGCCTTTGAATCTTACAGCAGAAACTCTGGAAGCTGTGCACCTGCTTCTCCACAAATCTGGTGCTCATTGGGGCATTGCAGTTGCTGCAAACTGTGTGACTCTCTTGTGGAAACAGCAGGCCACAACTTTCTGCTCTGTTTGGAAGCCCCATACCTCACAGCAACATGGAGATGCTTCAATGTTGCTGATATGCTCACAAGCTCAATCAGCTCCTCCCATGTTTTCTCTCCCCTTCTAAGGTGAGAGGAGACTGTTGGCCAATGCATACTTCACCACACACAACCTGGGCAAGGTTTTCTTGCTGGTTTGAATAGTGAAGAACCAAACTCAAAATTCCTTCCTGCAACACCAAGGATGACTAGCAGTTGTGGGATGAAAGTATGCACATGAAGTCAACCATGAGCTTGGTGCTCATTCGATCACAGATTTGTAGAAATTTTTTGGCTCTTCTTCCTCTTTCCTTCCATCCATGCAGAGCTTCTTGGGCTTCCAAGTTTCTTGAAAACCCATGACAATTTGTTGCTGATGAAATTGAGTACACTTTTGTTGCACAATCTTCAAGCTTCAATTTTGACACCATCGATTCTTTGAGGGTCCAACTTGAACTGCAGAACCTCACACTTCTTTTGCTGATATATGAATGACTCGAAGCAAATTTATTCAGATCTGAATTACAAATTGATTTATGAATCTTTTTTTTTATCAATGTCAGCTGCTCTTTTAAGCATACAGCGATTGGGGAGTGTCTTTTGGGTTGAGATTCTTTTGGGCTTTCTGAATGGAGATTGATCAATGGTGGTGATGGAAACTTGAAGAGTGGGAGGATTGTTGAATGAGCACCAGATGCTATCTTGCAAACCATGATTAGAAAATGCACAAAAGACTTACAAATGAACTGTTGTGAATTTGATGTATGATTGCCACCATCATGGACATATAACACAGGTGCAAATTGCTTGAAACAAGTGGGTTCTGTCAAGTTAAGCATCACCGACAATCATTACAAGGTGAATGCCAGAACTTTTCTGGGTTAGTTAAGGACCCAATATGTGCAATCTAACCCAGATGATTACAAGAGAAGTCAATCTTCTATTCAGGTTCATCTTTTTGCAGTTAATGTTCTAAGACAGATACCTTGTTTTGGAGTTGATCTTCTAATCAGATACCTCATTTTGAAATGCATCTTCTAATCAGATACCTCATTTTGGAGTTCATCTTCTAATCAGATACCCCTTTTTGGAGTTGATCTTCTAATTAGATACCTCATTTTTGAGTTCATCTTCTCATCACATACCTATCTCTTCTTAAGTTATGGTTACAAAGGACCAAAATTTGATCAAGTTGAGCTTCTGTGCATCTTGAATTCCACCAAATTATAAAGATTAGATCCTAAAAACCTACACCAATAGATGTGCATACAAGCTCAAGCTTTCAATCTGTGAATTAGTGAACTGCTGGTGGCAACAACAATCCCGTGAGATTGCATTCCATGGATCCATCATGAGATGAGAGCTCAACAAACAAAAACGTTGCTTGGAGTGACGATAAATAGTCTTAGAATTTCATAGCCCATACTACACGAATGAGCCAATAATCCATGCATTGCTTGGAGTTCATGTTTATCCTGAAATTTTCTTTTAGAAAACCCCTGAAAACGTAGAAATCCTGACAAGAGAAGTCTCAGAAAAGAAAGAAGAAAGAAACTTGTGCCATTGTTACCATGCACATTCTCTCAGCTCTATTAGTTGCAACAAAGTGCAAGATTCGGTCAATTGCATACTGACAAGTGTCAAAATAGAGCCCATGATAGACAAAGAAGAGTAGGCCCAATATAGATCATGGTAGACCATGTCAAACTTACCAGATACAAAAGTTATTTGTAAAGTCAGGCGATTAAGGGGCGAGAACGGGTATCCCCGAAGTCATGAAATTGCTCTAACTTTAAATCTACCCACAAAGATTTAACTTAGAGCAACTCCACCGTCGCACTAGAAAGCAAATTTTGGATGAAGAAAAGTCAAAACATGCCAGTTTGGCTTAGCATAATGGTTTTGGCCTGACATTTTTGCACAAAGATTTAACTTAGAGCAACTCCACCGTTGCACTAGAAAGCAGATTTTGGATGAAGAAAAGTCAAAACATGCCAGTTTGGCTTAGCATAATGGTTTTGGCCTGACATTTTTGCACAGGATGCTGAGGCTGCCAAAAGGTACAGCAAAGCCTAACGTGGCTGCTTCCCATTAGCTATGCTTCCCATTAGCTATCCAGACGGTTGATTGGTCCAGGAGGGTTGCTATTACTAGTCTCCCACCAGTTTCAGTTTTATGAGTGAGGTTGGGAAAACGTAAATAACTAATCTTGGATGCGAGAAACATTGTTACAGGGCCACATATTGACGAGTGAGCATGCATGAGGGGGAGCTAGTCTAAGTTGTGACACCCCAACCTATTCACACTAGTCGGTGTTCCGTATGGCCATAGGTCATAGGAGCTTTGACCGTAGGTCTACCTAGCCAAGTGAGAAATAATTCAACTCATCATCTTTTACGTAGTTTCCCAATCCCTTCACAAGATTTATGCATTCCCCAAAACTTGATTGTGCTTTTTTTTTCCCTCCCTCTTAGCATCATAATTTTTTTTTAAGTGAACCTCCAACCATCATAACACACCTTCATGGTTCCCCTCTTTTGTGATCCCATGCCAGTCCAAAATAATCTAGTCTGCTTTGCCTTCAACTCCATCATCATCCATGTTTTTCCACCACTTTTTGCATTGATATTTTCACTTGTGGACTAACACATCCATCTTTCATCCACATCTATATAACTTCCGTCTTTCATATCCATCTATAATTGAGCCCTATGTTGCCCCCTATGGACATTGTTGCGGTTCTATTACATAGTTGTTGTGACATCTCTCCATTGTGCTTGTGCTAGAGTACATTTAATCAATTTCTATTGGAAAAAGTAAAAACAAATTATGATCCCTTGTGATAGTCCTTCTCAAGCTAACACATGTTATTGTTTGTAAATTACATTTAGTGTAATGCAAAACTTAGTTTCCATGGATATGATCTTTTGCAATATATTGTTGATCATATCCATATTTGGAAAATGGTGATTATGTTTATTTTGTTTGTTGTGTGTTGATGTGAATGATCAATTAGAATGTCACCATTTGAATAGCAAATCTTGTCTACCAATTTTTCATGCATTCATGGCAAGTCTTCAAACAAGTTCCAACTTGTATACCCATTTGCACACTTAAATCAATTCTTTTGCATTCTTAATAACAGATTGACATAAAACTGCTTGAACAATTTTCTAATAAAACTTTGTCAATTTGCAAATGTCTATGGATTTAAAACACGTGTAATCATTTTGAAGCAAGTTACATGCATGGTTATGCCAAAGTTTGATTCCTCGTACAACTTGTTGGATTAATCATGCAAGAATCCATCAAAATACAATTCGCATTAACACAAATCCATAAAACAAATATGAAGACCATGAAACAAAAAAAAATTAAATATTTATTAACATATCTTCTTTCAAGATACGGATTTTTTCTATATGAAGTAAATTGCATTTGAAAACTAAAAACACAAAATCAACTTGGTCATCCAACAACTCACAATTTGGAATTGTCAATGATTTGAAATCAACAATTGACATATTTACATTGATTCAAAGATCATCATTGTCACCGTTAGCACAAGAAAAAACATCCATTGAAAAAGCACCTAACAATTGATATAACCTTTCAAAAATACAATGACAATGTAAAGAGACATTTCATAGGCAATTCAGGTACATGAGTAAGCATATTAAAAATGTGAATCCACAACGACTTATGGTTGTTGATGATCATTGATCTTTGTTTGAATGTGTAAAGGGCTAATTAGCATGTCAACATTATTGTGAAAACAATATTGAAACTATACTTCAAGTCACAAAGACATCTTAAATCTTTTGTTATCCATTTGCTAAATCTATGGGAAGAAGCTTCATTTGTTTTATATATGCCCTAGGTAGGTATGTATTCCTCAAAATTCATTTATGCCTAAAAGGTTTGGCATGTTATTTTCACCATATAAATACATATGTTACATAAGATCCAACAATGTGATGAACATTACAAGCAAATGGGAAGAAATAATCAAATCAAAATCCACCTCAAAATGGAACCAATTTAGCCAACTATATAGTTTATTTATCTTGGTTCATGGTTATTATTCTTGTTTGGCAAAACCTATGTATTTGTGCTTACTTATATGTCAAACATCATCATTGTTCCCATGGGCCATATTTTATGATTAACATGGATGTATATTGACAAATGTCACATTCATGAAGAACATCCATGATGTTTCCTTACACAATTGTTTACCAAATTCAATACATCAAATGTCACAAATGTGTTATAGATGATGTTAATGCATGGGCACCTTTCATCTAGAATAATCGGTTATGTTCATTCATCATGATGCACTCCCATCTAGAATGAATATGTATATATCATTTAGGAAAGTTCGTTGGACCTTAAAACCCTAAACCATGGGCCTTATGAAAAGCACTTTGAACATTTCCATAACTAAGCCCCCTACCCCCCACCTAAACATAAATACATGTTATATGCAACACATCATTTTTTTTGTGAATAACCTCAATATTCGAAGTATACTTGCAACATCACCTCTTCACCTTGTTTCATAAAATCAAAGTTTTTCATGTTAAAAATATAATCCCATTTAAGTCCATGTTTCTAGCCCATGTTTACATATCTATTTCTTGTGTTAATTTGTATCTATCTCATGTATATTTGGGATTATTAGCTTAGAGTTAATGCTTTGTATGTTGTCATAACCAATGTTGTGCATGTAAGTGTCAATAGTTGTATATATGGCATGTAAATCCCATGTCTGAACCTTTTACATCAACACTCATACTGTTGTTGTATTTTTATTTTTTTGTACACTTACACAAGGCCAGTGTAAATATTTGTCAAATACATTTACATGGCCCTATGTAAATGTTTTGAGGTGTGTAAATATATATATTATATACCCTTAATGACCATACCTTTTTGCAAATCCATATTAATTAATTGTCAATGTATTTTAAAGCTCAATTAATTTTTTTACAACAGGCCACTTTGATACTCTCCAAACATTAACATTTTTTTACCAATATGGGATTATAATGGTGTTATTTCAAAAAAATATCTTAAATGCACATTTTGCCCCAGCTCATTGCTTGAAAACAACTCTTATTATTAATAATTTTTATAATTATTACTACGTTTCTGAATAGCACTCAATAATAATTTTTATTATTGAGTAGTACTTAATGTAGATTTTACAAGAGTTTAAGTACTTATTGTACTTATTGTGATTTATATTAATTAATTAATTTAGTTATGGAGCATCCCAAAACACAGATATTTTGATGATTTTTTTCTTTTATAATGGGGCATTTGGTTGGCCTATTACCAAAAAAATTATGAAAACCCCCTTCCCAGTAGAAATCACATTTTTAACATTATTTTACACTTACATTGTTTTACACGATGATATAACTATATATTTTTAATATGTTATTTTACATGGCCTTGTAAAACCATATAAGTGTATTTATATTTACAATTACACTGTTTTATATGGCATAAAATAAATTTACACAGTTTTACACTTAAACATTTAATGTTCTACATTTACACTTACACAAACGTAAATGAATGTTAAACACTAACACAAAATAGAAATAAATTTCATTATGGGATAATCACAGAGTGTAAGCCCTAAACCATTTATACACACAACCCTACACTTGTCATAAGAGCATCTTCACCGGTGCTCGGTATGTCACTCTGGATAATAAAATTAAATGTCTAAGTTTGACTTTTTTTGTTTGGGCAACCCCACAAATAAAACTGTATCTGGAACTGCTTATACGAGGGAACTATTAATAGCAAACCACCTGGGCCAATCAGTATGATCGACCAATCAGAAACACTTAACGGCAGTCAGGTCCAATTTATTACACTCTTTTTGGGAGGTGCACAACTTTGTTGCGCCTTTGCCAGCCACGGCAAGCTGCATGAATTTGGTGCAGAAAAATCAATTTCCTGAACTAAACCGACACATTTTGATTTTCTCACAATAAATTTTACCATCTGGAGTCACATACTGAACAGCGGTGGAGATGCTCTAACCTTTGGGCAAAATGGTGGAAATACTCGTTTCAATTCACAATAACTTGGTGTTTTTCAAAAGTGAAGAGAAAAATTTTAATTATTAAAAAAAAATCCAAACGTACATAATAACTGTCCAAGGAGAAAGTGAAGGATATGACTATCTTTTAACCCTAACCCTAACCATACAGAAACTCAATAAGGAAAAGTTTGCATAAGATTGTAGATTTTTAATAATAAAAGGAATTTCATTCCAAATAAAAAATTCTCTTCACATTTGTTGAAGGTTTTTTCCAAAACTATAAAACCAAAGAAAGTGATACCTAATCAATAATAGCAAAATAGTATGATGGTGAAACAGGCCTAGTGACTAGGTCGACCCGGAGAGTCACCGGGCCCGATCTGAGAACCCCGCGCCACCCGGTGACGAGTCACGACTCCTTTTTTGAGGGACATCGCACCCGGACATCTCGCAGCTGGCCTGGAGCGACGACACGTGGACAAAAATAATTTCTTAAAGTGCATGGGAGTACACCAATCAAGTAATGCCACGTCCTATAAATATCCGCACTGGTGATCGTTTATCTTCGCCAGGTGGCAGCTGCGCGGCGGCTGCCACTCGGAAATCGCCACCTTAATACCACCACCCGGCTGCGTCTTCTTCCCCACCTCATCGCAGTAGTCGCGAGCTCCAATCCCGCACTCTCTGCATCCGGTCCAAGGCGATCCTCGCACACTCTCTTGCGCTATTCGCTCTCTCGGTCGGAGTAATTCCTGTTCCTTGGAAACAGTTTTTGTGTGATTCTTTTCTGTTTTTTTCTGTGACAATGTATTGATTCTTTTGTTTTTTCTTCCAAGTCTTGCCGCAAATTTCCAAAAACTGAAGTGGATCGAGAATTTCTGGTTTTGCAGCGAGGTAGAACAAGACCAAGAACGAGAAGAACTTAGAAGCTGTGGTTCTTGTGCTCGAGATTCGATCCACCATGCCTCAGTATGACGATCCCGCTCCGACTTCTGGTATGTGCACTCAGCCTGGACGAGTAGAAATCAGGATTGTTCTGTTTCGATGTCATGCGGAATTCGTTATGCTTTTGGCACATGTAGACATGCTCGACTCAATGAGAATGTAGATAGTCGTGCCGGTTCAATTCGTGCTTGCGTCGTAGATTGCGATCTTCATACTTGGTAATACTATTTCTTGTTGTATGCATTCAGTATGGTTGTTTGCAAATCGGCTGTGTGCCGCTTTCTTTTGTTTTCATCTGTGTGAATTTCGTGAACATTGAACTTCTTTCTTTCTAAGTCTATCAGAACATTGGTTGAAATTGTTGTTCGTATATTCTGCATTGTTCCTTCTGTTGTGATGTGCATTCTTGTTGCTTGCGTTGTTGCGCATTACTTGCGTTAACATCGTAGGCTTAAGCTTTCGACAGTGTTTTTGTGTTTTATTCAATACATGCGGAGAGTTCCGTGAGCTTGATGATCGTAAATTGTTTATGGTTTTTGCTCAGGGTTGGACCTGGATCCGAACAGCGCGGAAGACCAGGGGGAGAACCACCCTGGCAAGAAGACTTCCTTCTTCGGGAAGCTCAAGGACAAGACCAGGGACAAGGTGTCCAAGATCAAGAACAGAGTGACCAAGAAGAAGTCTGGTGGCAGTGCAGGTGATGGATCAACTCCTTCTGAATCTCCGTCTGAGTCTCATGACAACGACGAGGCGGGACCGGACGACAATGATGAAGAGGAGGAAGAAGAAGATCATTCAAAAGAGGTACCTTCCGCAGCCCCCGGATTTGTCTTGAACTGCAGTTTTGTGGAGAAAATTCTTGATGTTGTTAACTCGAGATTGGAGAAGCTTTCGGGAAGTCCTGGTCGATCTTACTCTGTCATGTTGTTCTTGCAGCTGCCCGCCAGCGACGAGCATGAACCACCGCCTGCGCCGACTACGCCTTCCATTACAGAACCTGAAACTGTTCCAGCTTCTACTCCACTTGAATCTGAGGAGGAAGGCCAGACAAAATCTGCCCAGGAGTTTACCCCGTCAGTCGATGAAGTTAGCAATGGTCAGCCCGAGCACGAAACTCAGACCCCTCCTCCAGAGACTTCCTTTGGCAGCGATCAGCTGGAGGAGCCCGAGCCTCAGACTCCTCCAGAGTCCTTTGAGAGTGATCAGCCCGAGCCCGACACTCAGACTGTTCTTCCACCAGAGTCTACAACACGCTCTTTTGAGCCAGCGACAAAATTGGGTGACGTTGATACTACTGCCAGTGAAGATCCTGCAGTTCCCTCCTCAGGTATGTATCTTCCATGTACTCTGAAATTGAGATACATAGGCATCTTTGCACATGTGAGACTATGTCTAGGGCTTATAACTCAGCCAAGACAGTTGCATCTTTTCACAAATTTCTGGAGGAGTTGTGGAGGATTTTAGCCAGCATGACGTGCTGTGATTTTCTGAAGGTTCCTTTTGCTTTTGCAGGTCAATCTGGGATTTCAGGTTATCCTGTATCTGATGAGCCTGCCAAATTAGAAGGTGGACAGAAGTTTGAGGATGATTCTATTGTGCAACCTCAGGATCGTTCTTTAGATCAGGACTCGAGTGCAACACCTCAAGATGATAACGATAAGAGTTTCACTGACAAGGGAACCGGAGGTGCTCAAGGATTGAAGGATACTGCCTATGGTACTGCAGGAGCTGCTGCAGGAGCTTTGGGTTATGACAAGCTCACTGGATCTGAGAATACACCTCAGAACACTGTTAACACATCCCAGGATGAGGCCTCTGGATTGGAGGAGGATGCACAAGATCATGGCCAGCAGGCTTCTGATCAGGATTCAAGTGCAGCAACTCAAGATAAGGATCAGAGATACACTGATAAGGCAGCTGGAGGTGCACAAGGACTTAAAGATGCTGCCTATGGCACTGTTGGAGCTGCTGCAGGAGCTTTGGGTTATGACAAGCTCACTGGATCTGAGAACACAGCTCAGGACAGTACCACACCCCAGGACGATACTCCAAAAGAGCAGGAGAAGGCTCAGGATGGTACCACATCCCAGGCTGACACTCCTGGAGAGCAGGAGAAAGCTCAGGATCTTGGGCAACAGCCTTCTGATCAGGATTCAAGTGTAACAAGTCAAGACAAAGACCAGAGCTACACTGACAAGGAAACTGGAGGTGCACAAGGACTGAAGGATGCTGCCTATGGCACTGTTGGAGCTGCTGCAGGAGCTTCGGGTTTTGACAAGCTCGCGGGATCTGGGAAAAGTACACCTCAGGACACTTCACCACCCCAGGATGAAACTCCTGGAGAGCAGGAGAAGGTTCAAGATCATGAGCAACCAGCTTCTGATCAGGATTCAAGTGCAACAACTCAAGATCTTGGGCAGCAGCCTTCTGATCAGGATTCAAGTGCCACAGCTGAAGACAAGGATCAAAGTTACACTGACAAGGCAGCTGGAGGTGTGCAAGGACTGAAGGATGCTGCCTATGGTGCTGTCACAGCTGCTGCAGGAGCTGTGGGATATGACAAGCTTACTGAATCTGGGAATATACCTCAGAGCAAGGATGCATCCCAGGATGATGATACTCTTGGAGTGCAGGAGAAAGCTGAAGCTCTTGGGCAGCAAGCTCCCAATAGTGTAACTGATACAGCAAGCACCGTCAGTGATAAGGCCCATGAGGGTGTTGCTCAAACTCAGGAAGGCAATCCTGATGTGCCCTCGAGTGCAACAGGTAAAGATTGACCAGTCATGGCTGCAACTGATCTTTTCTCTAGTACAAATTCTCAGCATTTGTGCAGCACATATTTCTGAGAATCCAGCAACCTGTGTAAAGTGTTGACAGAACAGATGTTTCTTAGCAAAAAGTTCAAGCAACAGTTTGTATATATATATGTATTGTCTCTGGCACTTAAGAGTAAGCAGGCCTTGGAAGGTTTTGCATTGATTTTAATTCTTGTCATTGTTGATAGCAGAAGCAGCAAAAGATTCGGTTTCTGGGAAGGCCAATGACTTGAACAATGCAACTGGAGATTCTCAAACCTTCACACAGAAAGCACTCGAGAAGGCTGATCAATTGAACAATGCAACTGGAGATTCACAAACCTACACAGAGAAGGCTGCTGAGACTACTGCTGCTGTGACAGGCGGTATAGCTGCAACCTTGGGGTTGGACAAGAGCAGCAACACATCTGATGGTACATCAATTGCAGACAAGTCCAAAGGTTACCTGAATTCTGCTGTTGACACTACCAAAGCTTTCACCCAACCTGCGGCAGAAAAGTCAAAGGAAGTTGTGGGAGCTGGCACTGGCTCAGTGCAGGAAACTACTGGATCTGTGGCAGATACTACCAAGGATGGTGCTGGATCTGCAGCTGATGCTACCAAGGATGACACAGGATCTGTGGCTGATACTACCAAAGAGAAGCTAACTTCAGCAACAGGTGCTGTGCAAGATGGAGCTCAGTCAACAGTGGACTCTTCAAAGGGCTATGTACAAACTGCCACCAACTCTGCCCAAAGTTATGGACAGCAAGCTGTTGATGCCACCAAGAATTATACACAGTCTGCCACTGACATCAGCAAGGATTATGCTTCAAAAGTTGCTGATCAAGCTGCTGGAGCCAGAGATACAGCAGTTGACACTGTAACACCCAAGGATGAACACAAGGCTCTATCTGATCATGTGACAACAACAATTGGCAACTTTCCAACTCAAATCAAGGACTCTGTTCTCAGCACTGTGCAAGGTACAAGCCCACCAGCAGATGCTCATCAGACCGACTCTCCAAAGGAAAATGGACTCTTTGGTCGATTCACAGATCTCATTTTTGGCAAGAAGCTGCCTGAGCATGATGAAAGTGGAAAAACCACCACTGAAACCTCAGGTATTGACTTATCTTAAACTATCATCTGCAAATACATATGTTGTATGCAAATTACATTTGCTTCCTTATTGGAAAGAAAGTAACAACCATCAAGAAGTAGTTACTGGCATCTCTGACACACATGAAGCATGCACTTGTTGTGAATGTACAATGAAGTTCTGGAATTTAGAAATGGAAACTTTTGTTAATTGCTATAAATTTGCAGGTACAGATTTATGTTCACAAATTCTGTCCAAACAATATTTTGAATGAACAATGCTTCAAGTGGCTAATGGGATTTTTGAAGATATTGTAACCTTTATTCTAACTGGAAGGAAAGTGGGAAAAATTGTAGATTGTGAAGCTCTTCACTAATTTCTGTCAAGACCTTTTGTGTGCGTCTTTTTGTGCAACAGGGGCACCTCCAGCTACAGAAGAAGGATTGTCTACTTCTGAACCAACTTCTGTTCAGCAGTAAGTTTGATCTTCACTATGTCAAGCAAAGTGAAAAGAGTGACATTGTTGATCTCTCTACAATTTTCATGGTGCGAACATGCAGATAAAATTTCCCATGATCAAAAATGGGGAACTACAGTTAGTGGATATAATAATATCAGTGCACTGAACTAGTGTAGATGTTTTAATGTAAAATTGTCTTCAATAATGGGAGTTGTAGAGTAGTAAATATTGCATGGGGAAAAGAATTAAAATAGAATCTTTGCTTCTAAAATCTGTTTAATAAACAGGTGTACATGACATTGATATCGAAAAAACCTGCACTTATATTCAGAATTGTCCCAATAGTTTCAGCAACCTATTCAGGCCTGTGCTCCAGATTTATGTCCCAACGTCAATGCAACAAGCTCTTGTAGTTTGGGTGCACAGAAGGAAGATGTCAGTTGAGGTCTTTGGCCTGAAAGGATCAAATCATAGTCCATTTTGGAATGATCTTCAAGACGAATGTTTCCAGTCAATGTTCTTATAATACAGCATCTGGAAGTTGGAAACATCTGAGTTCTTGGAACGAACAGGTCTACTACCTACATCTTGTAATGCTTGTAACACTTCAGGTGCTCTCCAAAACACAGTGCCCACTATGCCCTCTAAACTTTCATAGTTCGCGATACTAGCCATTAACAGAACAAAGGATGTGTCACACTGGGCTTGCCATTTCATATTTAAAAGTATCTTAATGCAAAAGAAGAATTATGGAAACTCAAATATTGCACCCTGCAAACATGTGATCTTCCAAAAATCCTCTAAAAGAAACCAAAATCCTTCAAGATATTATAACTCTGTAATAACTGATCTCAAGTTTCAACACAAGCCAAAATATCATCTTTCGAAAATCCTTGTATAAAAATAGATCTATTACATAGTGGCCAAAATCACTTAAAAGCTACTATACTCCATAATGAATCTAAACACAATAGCCTTGCGTTGGTAGACAAGGCCACCAAAGTTCAGGAAATGTGCCAAACTAAGGAAGTCCCATATTGCTATCCATTTCCCTTTCGTTACTTCGTGACCAAATAACAAGAAAATTTGAAAGGTTTTTTTTATTCTTTTGCCAAATTTCTCCGCTTGGGAACCTAAAAAAGTGGGTTGTGAATTTTACTAAACTTTTTGGCAAAAATCCTCCTCCATAGTCGCCAGAGGGGAAAAAAAAAGAAAAACAAAAAAGGTTGAAATCGCCTTATTTAGACAATAGGTAGCTTTTTCATCACAGTTACCTTGGATTACCAACTCTCCTACACCCTCTTCTTGAATGAATGATAAGTAGCTTCCTGATAGGTGGATGAAAACAAGAAAATGGCGGGAACCTGCCCGCGTTCGATTCCCGCCATCACCGCCGCAACGAAACGCAAACGCCACGATTGGAGCGCGCGAAGGAAGAACTCGTCCGCTGTTCGTTTTATCGCTTCTCTCTCTGTTCTCGCGATTTCGTCTTTTCTTTTGTTTTTCCGCTAATTTTGAGGAGCTTTTTGTCGACGGATTTCGAAGTTCGTTGAAGGATTTCGATGTTAGTTCAAGAATTTGTCGAAGCATTTTCATGTTTGTGGAAGGATTTGTTGAACGCTTTCAATGTTTGTTGAAGGATTTGTTGGAGGATTTCGGTGAATAGACGCCTGCATTTCGTGCTTTTGCACCTGTGGCTTCTGGGATACGTTTCGCTTGCAGCAGCGCGGTCGTCAGGCGGGCGGCCATCTGGAGGTTAGTAGCAAGTAGAACCCTAAGCCTACTTCTTTTCTTTGTATTGCGGATTTCTACAACTGTTTGCAGTTCAGTCAGTGACCGAAAAGTGAGGGATTCATCTCCTAATTTTGTGAGGTCAAGAAGAAAAACCATCATTTTTGCACTTGTCACGAGACTTTGATTCGAACTTTTGTTCTCTCTTCTCATCACGAGATGCACCTGTAATTGATTGATTGGCAGAGAGTGGAATTGGTGGAATAGGGCTTCGGGTTGAAGATGACGGGGGAAACGCAGCCTGCGGTCATTGATGCAGTGCCTGCCAAGTCTTTTTCCCAGACAAAAATCCGGTCCTACTTCATGCAGCATGGCCGTAACCAGAACTCTGTACTTGTGGAGGGTACACCTCCAAGAACAGGGGTATTGTCTGGATCAAGCTGTCCCTTGCTTTCAACTCTGGAGTCTAAGGATTTAATAATGGATACGAGCACTACAGAGATGGCCATGAAAAAGAGGTCTGTGGCTACTGCATTCTCTGCTGAATCTCCAGTTGGGAAAGTTTCAAGGGTGGATATGATTCAGCGAAGCAAAGGGCAAACATTCATCCATACTCCTTCCTCAGCATCAGGAGGCATTATTAGAGATGAAGAAGCATCTCCAGGAATTGTATCCAAGGATTGTGCAGATGCAGGGTTGGTGCAGAGTCTTGGTATTGAGGGGGGTGCTTCACAAGAAGAATTGTCCAGTCTGGATTCTGTGATAGGTCATCAGCACATGCCAGATAACACAGTCCAAACCATTGAAGAGACTACTGTTGCTGGCAAAATGAGTCCTGAGGTTACAATTAATGGATGTCCATTAATATCAACTATCATGCACAGCTTTCCATCTCCTCAAAATGCCCCGGTGGCAGACTCTGATTCTGAAGGCTTCTCCAGTGATGCATCTCCTGTGAAATTGCCCTGCAATAATGGCAGTAAAGTCAATCAGCTTTACTCTGATGATAAACCTGATGGGCTATCAAAGACACAGCACTGCAAAGTGCGCAATGGTGGTGCCTTGACTATGCTCAAAAGTAGCAAAGGCAGGAGGATACCAGCCCTCCCAGAACCACCAGAGGCAATAATGACTGATTATGAGAGGGAGAGGGAGGAGAACATCCGGCGCAATGCACTCATCATGGAGAAGCTTGGGATATCTGGTGCAAAAGAAAGTCTGGAGAAGGTTGTCTCTGTTCGTAAACAGGTTTGTAAACCTCGCAATAAAGTTTCTAACCTAACACCTGCGCCCCTCCGAAGAAGTCTGCGAAAGCAGGGAATTTCACCTGCTGATTTGTCTGCAGAAGAGTTGAAGGGTGAAAAAAATGAGGAATCCAGGGAAGAATGTGATGCAGAGCTTGAAGAGGTAATGTATGATGATTCTTCAGTAGTTAAATACAAGTGTGGAGGCCATCTAGGTGATGGTCTGATTCCTATGACAAGCTCCATGAACTGGTCGGACCTTGGTGGGTTTTGCCTGATGCCCAACACATTTTTGGACCATAATCTGACAAGGATATACACCATGGATTTTGCGCCCATTGCTGACAGAAGGACAGCTTTGCTGGCAGCAGGGGGGCATAATGGCCGCATTGCTGTGTTTGGGATTGAATCTGGTATGTGTGCAAGACCAAGCACTGAAACAAAGGAGGTGGAGGCAGCTAGACCGATTGTCTCATCCAAAGAGGAGAGCCCAGATGAGGCTTGTGAACCTTTATTGTCATGGAAGGGAAGTTCTGGATGGATATCACAAGTGCATTTTCTGTCACAGCAGCCACAGGTGAACATGCAAATTTTGCAGAATTGAGTAGTGGGTAGAAGGGAATTCCAGGATTGCAGGCTGTTAGATTTCTTTGCAAAGCCTACTGAAAGCACCTGTGACAGCCACTTGTGTTATACTAATTTCCAATTGATCATTCTCTTTAAACCTGTTTGGTCAAATGATCCACACACAGTCTCACAGTACTACATTTTATTTTCAGGGTGCCACACTTCTACTCTCAAGCTCAAATGATGGCAGCATAGTGATTTGGGACCTGAATAAGCAGCAGGCAACACCAAAGGTACATAATGGCAGGGCTGGACGGGCCTTGCAAGTGGGGATGCCTCGTATTGTTACTGAGAGGCAGTCACTTCATTCCAATGGCATTTTTGCAATGCATGAGCTGGATGGCCAAATTATTACTGGCTCAAAAGACTGCTCAGTTGCTCTCAGTGTTATTAAGGATGCTGGCATATCCAAGGAGAGAGTCATTGAAGGACATCACATGGGCGCTATAAGGGGCGTACGCTTCAGGTTAGACCTGGAATATCCACTTTCCTTCTACCCTCTCAATGTAGAGATTATATGCTGTGTTGTTGTGGCAGCCATTTGCAGTGCTGTCCAGCAATTGAATGGACCTATTTGACCCCATTCTAATTAAGTTTTATTCTCTGGTGCTAGTTATCAGAAGGTATCTGTGTCTTCAGTTTCAGTCTGTAGGTCATGTTCAAAAGGTGGTGGTTATCCAGACCTACATTTTCTGTTCCTATGCATTGATTGCTTAGCAGTTTCCATGAGTATAATGTGAGGGAAAAGTCATGAAATTTTGGTTCAAGGCTAATTTTCGTTGTATAGAATTGGCTATTCCTGAGACCAGTATCAACCAGTAGTGCCTATTTACTGTCTTGGGTCTCAAATGTCTGCTGGTTAGCAAGTTGTTTGGAACTATGAGGCATATTCCAGCTAATGGGCAGATACCTATACCTATGGCCACCTTGGACTTTGATTCCTGCCCGATCTTGCTGTGTTGCCAATTGTCTGACTTGTCTAGTGGATTCCACTTTGCAGGGAACCCAACATTGTTGCCGACTGTGGTGCTGATGGACAGATCTGCATACTGGACCTGCGGCTGCGTGATCCATGTACACTAACTATTGCCACCACACAGTCAAATATGAATGTAGTGGAGTGGAGCCCTAGCCAAGGGAACTTGCTTTTGTCAGCAAGTAATGACCCTGAAATACTTGTGTATGACATTCGCAGCCATGGCAACCCTCTTCACAGGCTAGGGGGACATGTCAAACCAGGGTTGCGTAGATGCTCCCGTATCTATAGACCCACATTTATAGGGGATGGGAGCTCGATTGCCACTAGTGGAGAGGGATCTAAGATGCTCTCTCTTTACTCAATGAGCACTGGCAAAGCCATTAGCAGAGGTTACATAGGGTGTGATGCTACTACACTATTGGGCAGCAACAGGACTTCCGGTTCAAGGTCACAACTGTGGGCTGCTTGTAAGCACATAGTCCAATTTGCTCCAACTTCAACCCACATGCAAGCAGATGGCTGCTAGGGTTGATGAAAAGCCCACATGCATTTTCATTTCCTGTCTTGCACATGGCCAATGTTTGACAATGCAAAGTTCTGTTTTCTTCACTGTACCTAACATTCTCATTTTACTACTCAACACTCACCTTGACGCAGTTTTTCTTCTTATCGTTCTGTCATGCCCCAGTGGTGCAGCATTGCAATCACGACACTTCTTTTTTTGGTTTCTGATTATCTCCAAACTGCTTGATGTCTAGACATTCAAAAGAAACTCTTCATTTTCTGCTAAGAAGTCCAGAATTGATGGAGAGAGTTACGGAAACTTTGCCCTGCTGAATCAACAACCCAGAGTCAAGAACCTTCAGCAATGGTCGGTTGGTTTCACCCCAAGATCCCTGAAGAACTTGCTACCTGTTAACTTGAAGCAAGCTTGTGAATTTTCACCAAGAATTGCATTCTTTATAGCTTTCTGGGAATCTGTAGATAAAGCCAAAACGATGGTTAGATTCGAACCCTCAACCACCTGCAATCTGCTCGTAAACTGTAAGCTCCTCGTGCCGAACCTGATTAAAGACATGTGGATCTTCATGCCGAACCTGTTTTAAGGTCATGTGGATCATCGTGCCGAGCCTGATGTAGGCGATATGGATCGTCTTGGCGAACTTTATTTACGTTGTGAGTTCTAGGTTTGTTTTTTTAGGTTAGGGACGAACCTGTGGTCGGCGCTCCTTCTGGTCGTGGTGGTCTTTAGGGCGTCGCGTTTACGCTCTGTGTTGTTTGGAGGTTTTGCTGCGGCGGGTGGCGGAAATCTTGCTGAGATTTGGTGTTCTTTTAATTTTATCTCTTCGGGTTTGAAGGGCTTCTTGCTTCAAGATGCAGATCTTTGTGAAGACCCTGACGGGCAAGACGATTACTCTTGAGGTGGAGAGCAGCGATACCATCGACAACGTGAAGACCAAAATCCAGGATAAGGAAGGTACGTTCATCTGTCGCAATTCCTTTTCCCTCTTCCTTTTTATTTCCACCTTCTTCTTTTTGCAAGGTGTATTTTTTTTTTCTCGTGGTTTTTGTAGACATTTAAGGCTATTCGAAACAAGCGTCTTCTGGTTTATAGAAGGTCTCGGTCACTTGCTTCGCCTGGTGTCGGTGTAAATGAGATTGCGGAATTGGACTGTTCCATGTATGTGTGTGGCTGTTGCCGTAATTTTGTTCCTACTTTTGTTTTTGTCACGTTTGATTGTCGATTTCGACAGCTGATGATGTTGGTTCCTTTCTTCCTTACAGGAATTCCCCCTGACCAGCAGCGACTCATCTTTGCTGGCAAGCAGCTCGAGGATGGACGCACTTTGGCCGATTACAACATCCAGAAGGGTAGGTTCTGGGTGAAGAATGAGTTTCGGTTTAAGATTCCAGTTGCTATAGGCCTTTTGCAAACAGAGAGATAAGAAGTTGAATGAATACTTCAGGTTCTGTCCTGAAGTCTGTCAATCACAAGGATCACACAAGACTATTGTTGTGCTTTTCTTTCAGCTATAATCATATGGAATTGGGGCTACTGCATGCAGAGTCAACCTTGCATTTGGTATTGCGCCTGCGAGGAGGAATCATTGAGCCCTCCTTGATGGCTTTGGCAAGGAAGTACAACCAGGAGAAGATGATTTGCCGCAAGTAAGTGCATGAGCCTCAACCTCTGATATCTTTCAAATTTTTTTGGTGAACACCAATTTTTTAGCCATGATGTCTTTGTGGAAATATGAGTTATTTGGGAATTTCTACTTGTTTTTCCAACTCTCAAGTATCAAATTCTTGACCTGCTTGGTCAAGGAGAAACAGCATAACACAAGAAGAGTCTATGGTTCAGGTTCAACAGTCTTCTCTGGCATGAATTTGCACTTTTACCAGCTTAGAGATTGAGCAGAGTGTATCCCATCAATCACTTTGCAGTTATGGTGCAGTCAAATTCAGGGATCACATGCCTGCTGCAGAAAACTTTTAAAAAGTTTATCATGTTTCAAGTCAGTGAGGAGATTTCTAATGACAAATTATTTCTTCCATTGCAGGTGTTATGCCCGTCTTCACCCTCGTGCAGTTAATTGTAGGAAGAAGAAGTGTGGCCACAGTAATCAGGTTTGCCAAGCTGTCTCTTCTGTATTACTTGTGCACACAGTAAGTTGTGTTTGTGGTATAGTTAGGGTTGGAATGGACTAGTTGAATTTGACAACATGTAGTGTTGTGAGGCTTTTGTGGTTGTTGATTTGTTTACCTTTTGGCTATGGCCCCATGTGCATAGATGCTACCATCTGTAGCATAGAATGCTTGTGAAGGTTATATTTTGTTTTGATCATCTCCTAACTGTGTACTAGCAGATATATATGAAAAGGTTGCTGACTTTGGTTTGTCCTGTATTGTGATTGACAGTTGAGGCCCAAGAAGAAGATCAAGTAGACTTTACAATACAACTTGGTGTGGGTTTGCAACCTCAATTTTTTGCACACAGTTTTTTGTTGCTGGGGTCCTTTCTCCAGCCATTGAGAGAAATGGTTGTGGAATCAGACATATTGACTAAATATAAACCATTTGAGGATTTGAGTTTGCTCAAGAGTCATGATCAACTTTTTTGATGTTCTATTGGTGGAGATGTGGCTGATTTTTCTATGGTGCATGAATTGATTACAAGAGAATGATATTTAAAACTGGAGTTTTATTTCAAGACTGTTCAATGTCTGAGATTTTTGCTTCCTAAGTTTTACACAGATTTGAATTTTTAATGTTGCTACTCTTTGTAGCTATGCCAGTCAATTGGATCATACTGAATGGTGTGTTCTTTGTTGATTGAGATACATGTTGTTTGATGTGGTAAAATGTGATTTTGTTTGAGTGTGACTGCATTTACAGTGGCCAGTGACTGGCTGTGATGGAGCATGTGGTGGTGGGTGAGGATGGGACTTTTGGTTTCAACCAGTGTGGTGTCATTTGCTAGTATGGGTCTTCTGTTTTGGGGGAAATGCAAAGAAGATACAATGGAGATGGTTATATGTAATTATGAGTAGATTTGAAGTTGTAATCTGGTTTGTATCAGATTATATGTTCTGTCTGAAACATTTCAATATCGACAGAGCACACAGTTTTTGCAATGACAAAACAAAGCAATATCATGTAGCTAGAGGCGCAAAGTTGAAAAGTTATTAGCAAGAAAGGAAAGAGATGTCAACTATTTTTCCAATTAAATTGAATTACCAATGATAAAAGTTACTCAAAATTCAATCTTTTCTGCATCTGAGGTCTAAAGCAAATCACCTCATTCGATCTTTACTAGTCATGATCAAGGGCTTTCAACAATATCAAGGACATATGCTTAAATTCCCTTATAAATGATGTTGTTTTAATTTTATTGAAGTGCAGTGAAAAAATTGTTCAATATTAGGTCAAAAACATTATGAAAGGGACTGAGTCCTACCGTACTTATTGAGAGCTTCTTAACAGTATTAAAGGTTCAAGAAATCTCAATGTAACAATCACACAGATAGATATAAAGGTATTAAACTATTATACAATTTGCTACATCTTTGTTTTGTTTTCTTCTGGGGTGTGGGTTCAATTATGTGCTTCATTTGAATACATTTTCCTTTATTCGGCAGTTTAAAAACATTCAATTTCACTTCAATTATTCTCCCTGGGATTGTATATAACTTTATATTCTCCTTGTAATTTTTGGTATGTTGCAATTTCCATTCATTTTGCAGATTTCTAATTTTAAGTTCTGATAATTTGTATTTATTTTGACATCTTTGGAATATTCATATCTTTTTCTGGTTTCAGTGGTTTTACTGAATTATTCTTAAAATTCTGTGATATTTTTCTTGAATGTTTTTACTACTTGTTCTGATGTACTATTTAGAAACTGTGGTTTAAAGACAATTTTCTGACCACAATAATTTCATCTACTATTTCCTTCATACAGTGAAGGCCAACAACAAAACACTATTTAAAGATTTGTGCTAAGTAACTACAGTAAGTACATGTCTAGCCTACCCAACAACCAGTGCTGCCATGAAAATAATTCTAGCACTGATTTATCATTAGCACATGCTTCATACCCAACCAATAAAGTTGAAAACAACTCAAACCATGATTGCATTAGTAGAGTCAAGAATTCACATTACACATACTACAAAACTTTTCAAACAAGACAGAGACATGCAAGACTATCAACCATAATAATTCCCATTACACAGCAAAAACTCAACTTAGAATAAGACAGATACACAAACAGAGTAGATGCTACTGCCGTTCAAACTAACTCACATTTACTCCCATTTACATGCACCATCATACCATATTGTGATAACTCTTTCCCTAAGGGCTCCCTCTCTAAGGGCTTGACTAGTGTTCTTCCTGTGACTATCTCGTCACACAAGAGGAGTGGAATCTCAAGTACCTCACATAAGCACTACTGCCAAAGAATTTTCCATTTTCATATCAGCATTTTCAAAGATTCCATAAGAGTTCTATGAAAGTTCTAAAAAGACAGTTGCCGCTCATTTTTTTCTCCAGCAATATATGTACACTACTAGATCATTTAATGAAGCAGATTTGCACAATGAAATAACAGATCAAAAAGGGACAAAACATGATGATACAACCATTTGGAAGAGCCAAAATATTTTTACTGCATAAAGGGAGCTCAGACAAGTGGTCATATCTTGACTCAAAATGGTTACATTTTGCAAGCACAGGTTTTCTAGGATAATATTTTCCCATTTCCTAGGAAGACAAAAAGACCTATATATTGACTGGAAACAGTTTCCTCATACTATAAACACAGCTACAAAAACACAAAAACCACTGTTGAGTACCTGACTTTGACAAATTATAAATACCTCAGAGCATGATAATTACACCTCACATCCTGCATAATAATGAGAACTTTAAAGAGAGTTGCCTGTTTCTTTAAGTACCTAGAAGGTTTCATTCAGATATTGTGCTTCACAGCTAATCAATATACTCTCACCTTGTTCCATGAAGCAAACTTTTGAGTGTCATTTTCAAGACAGGTTGCTTTGCTTCAGACACTTGTGAAATTCAAAGCTTTCATGATTGAGATGATTGATCTGCTTACTGATTGGTGGCACTCACATCAGCCTGTGCATTTTTGACAAATTCCTTGTCACTGTCCTGGATGTTTTCCTCTGTTTCCTGCACTTCCTCCTGTAGCTCTTTTGCTTTCTGTGCCTTCTTGACAGCAGTTTCTTGACGGCCGCGGATAGCACTCTTGTGTTCTTCCACCTTCACTCCCACCTTTCTAAGCTGCTCCTCCAGGTCAGAATTTCTTTCAGTCAAGCTTTCTACCTCACTTTCCAGCTCAGAAATCTTCGACTCCAATTCCCTCACTCTGCAAAAAGACACAGAATCAAACAATTCATCATCATGAGCACTGTAAGAATGAATAAATTTACTTTCACCGCACCCTACAAAGTTCTGAGATAGATCGTGAGAAACTTTCTAATAGGGGTATACTCACAGAATCACACTACAATATAGAATTTCTGTACTGTTGCTAGAAATCCTGAAATAGGAGTTTAGGATTTTAGCAGCCTACTTCTCTTCATTGGTTTCAGATTTGCTGACAGCTTCATCACGCTCCTGGCGCAAGTTCTGAAGCTTGGTGCCCAAGTCTGCCAATCTATCACCATGTGATTTCAAGTCACTGTCCAATTCTCCAATCTTGCCTTCCTTCTCTTGCAGATCTGCAGCTGCCTTCTCACCTGTAGCTGCCTTCGCCTTGCTTGCCTCCAGCTCCGTACCCAAGCTGTTTGCAGCTTCCTCCTTCTCTTTAGCCTTGCCTGTGGTGGACCCCACTGTACCTTCAAGTTCATCAACTTTCTGCCCCTTCTCTTCAGCTTCAGAAGCTTTGGCAGCAGCTTGAGCTTCCTTGTTATCAGCCCTGTAGAATGCTCCCTGAATCTTTGAGAGCAAACCTCGCTTCTCTCCTTCAAGGTTCTTAGCCTTGGATTCGACTTCAGCTTTCTTCCCAGCTTCAGAGTCCTTGCCCTCGGCCAAAGACTTCTTCTCGCCCTCAAGGTTTTGCTTCACATTCTCCTTGTCATCCGTGGTGGTAGAAATGATCTTCTCCAGCTTAGCGATTCTTTCAGCCAGCACTCTGGCATGAGCAGAGTCGGCATCATTCTGCTTCTTCAGTTCTTCAAGCTCCTGCTCCAGCTGTGCGGTCCTCTCCTTCTCCTGACTGAGGGCCTCCGCAATGGTGTTAGAACGTGCCACTGAATTTCTGAGCTCCTCTTTGTAATCGTCAATGGCACCTGCCGTCTGGTCCTTCTCCTGACCTACGTGTGAGAGCTTTTCCTCCGTTCCGGCCGCTTTGCTCTGAAGCTCTCCAGTTAGCCCGCCAAGCTCCGAGGCCTTTTCCTCTGCTGGAAGAGCTCTGGACTTGAAATGATCTACCTTCTCGGACAAGTCCCCGATCTTACTCTCCTTCTTCTCTATGGTAGCGTCTTTATCAGCACCAACCTTGCTCAGTTCGTCAAGCTTCGTCTCCCTATCCTGTAGATTGGTTTGCACACCATGCAAGTTGTTCTCGAACTTTGCATGCGTGTCTTTTGCGCTGCTGAGTTCGGACTGCAGCTTTTGTATCGTCTTCTCAGCTCCCGCGTACTTTTCTTCAGCGTCCTTCAGCTTGAGCTCCAGTTCCGCGCCCTTGGCACCGGCGGCCTGCACCGCGTCTTCCAAATCGTGAACTCTACTTTCGAGCTCGGCGATTTTCGCCTTCGCATCGCGGGCGACTTTGTTAGACTTCTCCGTCTCGTTGTTGGCCATCTGTAAAGCCTCCTCACAGTCCTTCAACCCATTCTTCAGCTTCTCGTTCTCCGTCTCCAGGAATTTAATTTTCTGCGCCATTGAAATTCATTCCACACAATAGGATTATTAATGCAGCAGTTCACGAGTTGATGACCATCGTCGCACAAAATCCTTCTCATTAGTGCAAAACAGAGCTAGATTCCTCATTGAGAAATAGCAGAGCGTGAACAAAGTGCGAAAAAGAACAACCGGAGACACTCGCGGATCGACAGTTCAAAATGAAAGCAAATTCAGACGACCAATCTGATGATCCCCGTATGCATGCACAGAGTCACGGCAGGAGCTCTGGCATATTGTGCACGGAGATGATGCATCTGTATAGAATGGACACTCAAACTGCAGAACCACTCCAAAAACCGTAAAATACGATTTCAGACCACCGATCTGACGATCCCCCTGAGCAAAAGGAGTCGCAGAGCTCTGTCACACTGCACGGCAATGAATCTGTAAAGAACGCAGACTCAGTGTATCATCAAATACATCTGCTGCAGATTCCGGTAAGCCGAGAGCCACAGAGCTCTGTTATACTGCACGGCGATGAATCTGAAGAGTATGCACACTCGATGCATCATGTTACAACAATCTACTAGAATCATAGTTTCAGACGACATCTGAACATCCCGATACGTAAGGCAGCGAGACAGAAGAGTCTGGCACATCGCACGGCGATGAATCTGTAAGGAATGCACAATCAGTGCATAATTATAGTACAGAAAACTATGGAGACTTATGATTTCAGACGACATCTGAAGACCTCCGTAAGCAAGCATAGAGCCACAGACCTCTAGTATATTGCAAGGCGATGATGAATCTGCAAAGAATGCACACTCTGGGCATCAAAACATTAAAGAAAAGTTGCAAACTACTGCCACGATGATACTTATATCGCAGCTCTGATTCAGATGAGCTCACAGGGAAAAGTTCGGAAACAGAGCTGCAATTGCAACATACATACCTCTTGACCCTTCTTGCCAGCTTCCGAGGGAATCACGACTTGCGACGTAACCACCGAACTATTCTCAGCCCCACCAAGCTTCTCCTGCAACTCCTTGGCGTGACTCTCCAGCTTCTGCTTGGAAAGCTCTGCCGCCTCGTTAGTCTTCTGCGCTTCGTGAGTCGCCATAATTCAAGAAATTATACTACCCCCGCTTCTTGCACAGCAATTCCCCGAAACTGAGCCCAAAAAACAGAAACACACAAAACAAAAACAAAAACAACAATAACCGAATCAAGTTCCACCTTACAAAACACACGATACGTGATAGATATCAATTCCACGTTTCGCGATCCCCGCAAGAGAGAAAATTGCTCGAGCAGAAACTCTTCCTTGACACTGCACTCTCTTCTTCAGCGCGGCGCTGGTATACATACTCGCCAGGACGAGGAGATGGTGAAGCAAAGCGGCGCCCTAATTAACTTTCCCCCCCACTAATTAATGAATTGGCCGCTTCACTAATCAAGCCCTTTCCGTCCGGACTGGGACCCCCTTCGCCCGCGTCACGGTTCGCTGACGACCGGAAACAACCGGTACCAGTTACCCGTCGGAATGTGACCGGAAAAAGCCGGTCCAGAACTCGACCCAAAAGAAAAACCGCACAGTTCCCTTCCAAGAACTCGACACCCCTCAGCAAGAAACTGGTGGTTAGAAGCCTTACCCGGTGGTTGCAAGCTTTTATACGGTCACTCGCTCGAACTAGCCGTTGTATTCCAGCTTAAAGCCCGTAGCGTACGTTAAGTACGTAGGTAGTAGGAGTAGGAGGACTGGTAAAGAGAACTAGACTAGGGTGATTAGGGGAAGGTTAGGAGTTAATTGAATTTGACTAATTACTTATTAGTGCGCTAATATGATCTTGCGCTTTTGATTTAGAAGCGGCGATGTTAACAATGCAGGCGGGGCCAAGTGTCAAAGTGACGGGACAATTGCCCCCAAGTATCGACACGTGTAGATAGCGGAAGGCAAAGTGGCTCTGCATTTTGAGCCTGCCATTTGGCCCTACCTACACGGCTGACTTGGACTGTCGATTGGGACGTCGTTTCAGCCTCCACGTCGGCTGCGATCCACGGTCTTCAGATGACTAGGATTCCAACCAACGGTGCAGATTGACAAAAAATAGTTCCATAAACTGCTTTTAAGGGACAGTGGAAATAGGGAATATATATATTTTTGGGGGTAGATCCTCTCGTTTTTATTGGCATGCAAAACAGGACCTGGTTTCAGCATCTGGATGAGAAAACAACACTGTAATTAGTTTTTTTTTAATATATATTTTTTTAATTCGGAAAAAAACATATACTCTGGGAAGAGGTATAAAATAAATAAATATCCTATTTACCATCATTTTTCAAAAACTCATAATTGTACTTGATTTAGAGAGTAATATGGTGGGAAGGGTATTTGCCAAAAACTCAAATACCTCATTTGGGGTATCCCTAGCAATGAAATACATTTAGGGTTAGGGTTTAGGTTTTTGGTCATCATTTTCATCATCTCTTTCCTTTTGTCACTTTGGCAACAATTGATTGTGAACAAATTCATTGAATATGGACATTACATGTGTTCTCTTTTATGAGTCCTTTCCTTTGAATGTGAGATTCAAGCTTCTAATTTTTTACATTCTAATCATCAATGCAGTTTATTGGCAATGAAACCCTCCGGAGCTAACCTTTTTGTCTAAAAGTTCAAGGTGTTAAAAAAGGTAAGTGATTTCAGCATTTTCACTCTTGCATTTGTTGTTCGATGTTTGCAATTTGCAATGGTTTCATTTTGGGGTTTTTAAGCTTTTGCAATTTTTGAGCTTTGTGTTTTGGTTTGACACTTTTGGTGTATTGATTATTTCACCATATTGTGTTTACAACAAAACAAAGCATGAAATAAGGTTTGTGAAGCTTTGGATTTATGTTTTATTTTTATCTTTGGTCACCTCTAACTAGAATTATTGGAGATCCTTTGCTTTCCATTTTGTTTGCTTTTTGCCACCTCCACTCTGAAACCATTGCATTCAAGGGTTGTCCATATGTAATGATTTGCTTACATATGAAAAAATGGTTCATAAATTGTCCTACATAAAGACTATTGTTGACATTCAAAAATGTATTACTTGGCAAAAAAAATCTAGCGAAAAGGACACAACTTGCATAGATTTTTACTTGAGGCCTAGAAAATTATACACCTATCAAGAAAAGGTATGTGATTTTTATTTCATTTTTTGATCACTAGGTTTTAATTAATACAACTCTTGAAATTTTGTTAAAGGTGTAGATTTTGTTAAGGTTTTTGAACATCACACTCATGTGATGTGAATTTGATTTTCTTATTGATTGTACATTTGGAAGTGAATTTTTATTATTTCAAAATGCTTTGACTTTTCAAATTGCAATTGCACAATCTTATAGTCAACAAACTATAAAATTACAAAGTTACATTCCTTTGTTGTGAACTTGGGCTATTTGCACAATTGTTATCAAAGTTTTGTCACCCAATGTCAAGGGGTTGTGTTTTGAATGAAATTTGAGGGAAGTTGCTCCTTGGGAAGCCTTCTATTTTGTCATATCCACATGTTAGCAACTTTGTGAAAAGCTACCACCAAAGCATTATTAATGTCCTTATTGAAGGTGAGGCAAATGTGTTTTATTTTGAATTGAGGGAGTTCATTTCCCATTTCAATGCAAGGTGTTGGAGGTCCTTTTTCCTTTCCTTTCTTTTTTGCATTTTGTTGATAAGAAATATGACCATATATAACATGTTAGTTTTGATGTTGGATTTCAAGTATAAGAGTATGTGGTTGGTGAATGCTTATTTGGGTTGTGAAATTACTGCCACCTTAGGTGTTCAGTACAATGAACATTTGTTATTACTTCTACTGTTGGAGGTTCATAAGTTGTTAATGTTCAATGGGGTTCAAAACATTGTGAAAGAGAGCTTAGATAATTCCATCATTGTTATCATACTAATTTGAGAATTTGCAATTGTGTTGTGTCATGGTGGTGTAACAAATAGAACACAAATTTCCCATTGTGATTATATTAAGATAAAAAAATTTGGGCTTCCCAATTAACCAAATTGAAATTAAGAAAATATTTTTTGTTATTAAAGCTCTCACAATACTTTGAAGATGTTGGTTTCAAATTGACAATTTGGACAAGCTTATTCTTGTGAACAAAAATTAATTGGCTGATATTTGTGTTGGTTGCTTGAAACTTGCAAATTTGGCATTTATATGTGAGGCTAAATCTGATTTGACAAAGGAGTTCATGTTGAATTTATGGATGACATTGAATGCAAAGAATTTCTAAATGCCCTTGATATGTTTTATGGGATGATGTAACACTTTGTGATTTTTTTGGGGAATGTGTAGGTGTATCAAGTTTGTAGTTTTTTGCCACATTGTTAACCAAATATATAAGTCCTCATACATATTAAACGTCCATGAAGATGATGAAATGATTTCCATGTTAGGGTTTTTGCACAAGAAAATATTTCTTGTTTTCAAATTATGAGGTTTTCATTAAGTTTCCTTGAAAGGAGTGTGGGGGATTGAAAGTCTGCTTGTTTTTTAAGGTTTGTCTTAAGATTTGAAGGTCTATTTGAATTTGAGAGGAGTTTGGAATTGAAAGGGAGCTTTGTTTTTTAAGGGAGTTTATAGTATAAAAGGTCCATTTTTTGTTTGTTTTTGAAGGTTTGCCTTATTATTTGAATGTTTGTATTATTTTTTGAGGTCTATATGTCTTTGAAGGGAATTAGGGATCAATTGGAAGTTTGGAATTTTGATGGTCTATCTTTGAAAGGAGTATTTCTCCAAAGGTTTTTTTATCTTTTGAGTGTATATCCTTTCGATTGTGATTTATTTTATTTTTTCGAATATTTGTCCTTTGGATTGTGATTTTTTTTTTTTTTTTTAATTTTTTTTCCTTTTTTTTTGTACTTTTTTTTTTTTTTTTTTATTTTTTTTTTTTTGTTTTTGTTTTTTTTTTTTTTTTTCAATGTTCATCCCTTTGATTGTGAACTATTTTTTCTACTTTTCAATGTTTATCTCTATTATGGTCTACCTTAATTTTTTAGATCTATCCATCTTTGAGGTTTGTGGAAATGTTTTTGAAGTCTATTTATCTTTTTTTCAATCAATCAATCCTTGAGGTTTTGTCTGTTTGTCTTTGAGGTTTGTCCATCTTTTTGAGATCTATCTATCCATCTTTGAAAGGGAGTTGAGAGTATGTGAGTGAAGTCTTTAAAGGCCCATCTAGAACAATGGAGCATGGACCATAGAGGGAGAATGGAAGCATGGACCATTGAGGGAGAATGGAAGAATGGCCTACAATAAAAAACCAATCTAACAAGAAAAACCCATCATTCTAATTCATATTAACATTTCCTCTTTTGAATTAGGTTTTGAAGTTAAGAAAAAAGACAAACCTTTTATAATCTTATTAGTTACTTACAATCAAATTCGAAAACTCTACATGTTTGTTCTTGGTTTCTCTTTGTTTACTTGCATCAATGTTGGTGGTTGGTTTCCTCATTATTGCAAGGTTTCATACAAAGTGTTTTCCAAACCTTTGCATTTTAAAGACCCATGTACAAAATCATTAACTAACACCCAGTAAGGTTTCTCTCAAAGAACAAAGATGTTTTGAAAGGGTCTTTGTTTAGGATCTGTTTGAAGGTATGTATGGTAAACCCTAAACGCTAAACCTAAACCCTAAAGCCTAAACAAAGATGTTTTGAAAAAACCTAGTAGGATATCAATTAAGAATTTCTGTTGGGTTTAGGGTTTTACCATACATACCTTCAAACAGATCCAACCCCTAACCCTGTCTCATCATACCTTCAAATCACTGGAATTAAAAAAAACCCCAAAACCAGCCTGTTCTTTGATATTTGAAATTTTAATAAACCCGGAATGCACCTGTTTTATTTTTTTAAATTAATTAATTAATTATTTACTTATTTATTTTTAAATTTAAAATCCTTAAACCCAGACCCAACTATTATCAGAATCTTCTAATACCCACCTTACTAAGTGTATTCAGTGTGGGCAGGTCATTTGCTTTTTCGGAGGCACTTAGAAATGAAGGAATGCACAAGAATTATATTTTTAATACAAACCCCAAAAAGACCCTAAACCCTTAAATGGGTGGGAATCTGAAACCCTAAGCCCTAAAGTGCCATTTCACAATTGACTAGGAATTAGAATTTTCCCATCCATCTTTCTGACATTATAAATTTAAGAAATAAACTCTTGATTTTAAATTTAAGAAATAAATAGTTGTTTCATAATTTAAGAAATTCTCTTCTAAAGAGCTATTTTTCTCTTATAAAAAAGAGATTTTCTCTTATGAAAAAAAAGCTTCCCTGCATTCCCTTGCTCTACCTCTCTCTCTCTCTCTCTCTCTCTCTCTCTTTGCTTCTCTGTCCATATTCAAAGGAGAAGCTGCTGGCAAATATTTCTAAAACAAAAGAGTTGGTGGTTTTGTCACATACTTAATCTTCACTTTTCTTCTCTGGCTTCAGCTCAACCAAGCAAAGGAAAAAAGGATTGGGGCGGGGGAGGAGGGGATCAATGGGATCATCCTCATCATCACTTACCTCTGTTAGAGAGGCGCCAAGAGATGGTAGATTTTTCTTGGGGTTTTGTATGGGGCTGTGATCATGTGGCAGTCATGCCATCACCAGCAGCCCCTGTGGGTCCCCCCGTCAGCCCACTTCTCCTCTCTTCCCCTCCTTAAGCACACCTTAACTGTGCTGTCAAAAGCAAAGGACTAACTTACAAGAAACGAAAAGAGATCAATTTTCTGACACCTGGGAGCATGCAAAGTTTGCACATAAAATACACAATTTATACATGTAACAAAGCGCACTTGCATTTGCATGGCTCAACACAAAATTCCCTTTCACAAGAGTAAACAAGATATCCACAGATATTCCCTTTACTAGAGTAAACAAGATCGTCACAAAATTCCCTTTCACTAGGGTAAAATGCTCACAAACTTTCCCTCAGTAGAGTAAACAAAGATCCTCATAAAGTTCAATTTGCTAGAGTGAACAAGAAAACCCCAAAATTCCCTTTCACTAGAGTAAACAAGATACCACCTGCTTTGAACCCAACAAAACAAGATTACTTACACTCCATAAAAGTAAGAATCCCCACTTGATGCCATCAGTTGATGCTTCTGCCATTGAAGTTCTTCAGATCTTTTATTTCCATATCCGAGAGAGACAACAGTAGTCTCTCTTGTTTCCTTCAAAGTTCAATGACCACAATCACCATTGATTAGTACAAGTGCAAGGCAACCTCCCATTTGTCAACCCCATCAAGAAATGTACCACAATCTCAACAAGAAAGGAACTGTGGTATATCATTAGGTATATTTTTTTTTCAGCAAAGGTTTAATTATAGGACAGTCATCCAAGTATGCATCCAGCAAACAGCAAATAGTAACAGACACAATGAATGGAAAGCTCTCTATCAAGAGATTCACCCAACCAACTATCCCGAGCAAAAAACAGGACAGGGCAAAGCAGGAAAAGTGACGTGGATTTGAAATAAGCAAGCCAACAACCAATGTCAATTGATGGTCTGTTACCTGCATCATTGGTGTGAACCCAACGGAGAACACCTAAGAAATTCCAGACAAATCTCCATAACGACCATCTGAAGGAAAGATGACAATGAATGCAGTAATAAACCTTCCAAGAGTGAGTCACAAGTGTCAAATCATACCAGTGACAAGCTGCCATAACTACCCACTGACTTCATCAGCTCCATACAGTAGGTTTAGATAAAAGTATATACAGTAATCAGACCAAAATCTGGGCAAAACCATCATGCAAAATCCGTGTCCTGAGTTTCTGTTGCATTTCCAGAAGCAATGGGAAGACTCAGTCATGATGCTGGCTCACACTCCAGAGACATGACAGAGAATGCATTAGTAGCGAAGACTTTTGAGCAATCACAAAAAATTGATATCTTGCTGTATAGGAGAGAATGCACTCTGACAATATCCAGGAGCCTCATACTCTAATTAGAACAAGAAGATCCATTTATGTGGAAAGCCAATTGGAGGTACACAAAAGTGCAAATGATAAATTCATGGTACAGATCACTTTCTTTGAAGTTGTAAGCAACCTCAAATTGCGCTTCAATGGACACAACGGATGGGGTCAAAGCTAATTAAAATAGCTGAAACTAGAATTGGTAGATTTTTGCAATGTTTTTACTGCTGAGAGATGCTGCATCTACTTGCTTTTCTAAAACAGGAGCATTTTGTTCGAAAGACTGTACACTTGTTTTTCAGGTTCTACGTTTTCCTCCCGAAGTATTTGGCAATGAGGCATGCCTTGCCAGTTCTTGCTGACCTCTCTCTGTTGTGCCACCCTGGGGACCTGGTTCAACACCAGCAAAGTTGGACGGTTTTTATCAGATGGAAAAGAACGGCACTCATCTACCAGCTACCTGCATCCAGTGATGCAGGTTGGTGTGTTGCAATTCATGAAGAACCAAACACATGACATAAGGGGGTAGACATTACTGTACTATAGAGTTCAGTACCTGGTATAGAAGTTCCTCCCAGAGAGATGGTCCGTACTACTGAGGGCTTGTCAGTAAAAACAGCATGCCCAGCACTCGTGTACCTTCTAATGCGACCTGCTGGCTGCACTCCTCCTGAACTGTTGTCACTTTTTAGTGGAGAAACTAAGCGAGCACTCTTCCCTGGCGGACGAGGAACTGGAGATTGAAGCACAGCTCTGCAAAAAACCATGTTTCATAACATGAGCATGCAAAGGAAACAACACTTTCTCATGAAGGCTACTTGCTGTACTTCCAACAATAAGAAACTCAGAGGAATAGCAGCTACTCACTTCTTTTCGGTTCGGGGCCCAGGGCTTGCCTGCTGCTTCTTGTTCTCATCCACCAGCCCTAGAGTTGGGAAGTCAGAGTCCACAGAGTAACTACTCTCTGACAACAAACTTCCACTGTCATCTTGATCCCCATCCTGCAGGTCAAAAAGTTCATTGTTCCCAAAATGGTCATCCAGTACAAGACCATGGAGCATTGAGGTGCTCGCTGATTTCATAACAGTGCTGTTTCCTCCCTGCCAGTTGGGAACTCTCACCTGTTCTGAAGCATCCTCGCGAGGATTTTGAGGACTACTGTACGGAGCATATGATGAGGACTTTAGGTCATTTGCGGACAAGCAAGAATGCATAGAGCCTGATTCACAGCCTCTCTTTTCTACACCATCCACTCCTTTCCTGTGAAGACCACTATTTTCAAACATTGGAAGTTTCTCGCTGCCTTGAGGACCTGACACACTCGCAGTTCCATCATTCTGGTACCTATCATGCCAATCTGACATGCTGACCTCATCCTGCATGTCCTGGTGTGCAAGTAGGACAGCTTCCTGTTCCTTGCTGCTTTGCTTTGAGTACAACTGTGAATTGCTTCCCTCTTTCACATATTTGATACTTTCATTTACGCTGGTGACCCCTTCTTCAGAAACTTCAGATGGGGGTCTGAGCTCTGTTGGGGAATCCAAGGGTGAACCTGCCGATGAATGTGCCGAGTGATCTATGGGATCTTCAGTATCCTGCATTGTGTTCAAAACAAGGGAAGGGGGCCGCTTTGGTCGCCCGGATAGCTTCCGTTGAGCTTGGCTAGCCTGCAACATATCAAGTTTCTGTTAGAGCTGTACAAATCAAGTTTCAGAGAGGACACTGGCTTTACAGGAAAGAGAAAGTTAGAACAAATCCCTCTATGATAAAGAGTCCCACCTTAGCTGAGTTCTGAAGGAGATTACAATGCAACAGAGGATCAGATAATCTCTTATCATGCTCAAACATACTGACAAATGCAACTGATAAAGCTCCCATTTAACCATGCTTAGAAACCCATAGGTCATGCTGCTATTACCATTCACTCAGCATACACAAAGATAATGAGAAATGCAACATAGACATACATCACCAGTCCCAGTTGCTGCATCCATGATTGCCCTGCGGGGTTTTTGAAGAGAACCAGCATCCATGCTTATGCGACGAGGAAATGCAGTAACAGGCTTGAATTTGTACTTTTCTACACCCATACCGCTCTCAACTGGAAGGCTTAGGTCCTTGAGACTTTGCAGCCGTTCAATCTCAGCATCTTTCTTTGCAGCTGCATCCCTTAGCTGGGCAATCTGTACAGGGAAACTCAAGATGGTCAAATCAGTAAAGATAAAACAGCAATCAAAACGGTTAAAATTTTAATGCAACAAGCTCAAGGTCAACAGGGAGGGAAACAAACAACTAATGCCAGGATGGAATGTGAAGATTCCAACAAATTCAAGATGGCATGCTGATGTGGTAACTTGCTAGGTCTTTCAAAGCAACTGATTGCTTGCAATTCACCCAAAGACTCCCTGAGTCAAAGAGACGGACAACTTCCATTTTGGGTTTCATAGTAGAGAACTGGCTCTGCGACCTTGGGAAGAGTTTATTGACATCAAAGCAATGCCAGAAGTTAAGGGATATACCAGGACACACTCCCTGTTGCACTATTAATCCTCTGGCAGCTAAAACAACGGAATTGAAAACTTCCTTCTGCTTGCTCCAAAATTGATAACTGAAAATCCAAAAAAATTGCAGTACTTCCCCATGTCCTAACAAAGTTGCCTCAAAGACAACAACGTTGCACAATTTATGTATGGAAAGACATAAACCTGATCCTTGAGATTTTGCATGTCCCCACTTTCCTTATTACTGCGAGCAGCCCCAAGCTCGACTGATGACACTCTCTCTGCAAACTTCAATGTGCTCATGGTTTCTCCAAATGACTCCATGTCTGGGCTTATGTGCACAAACATCAGAGTTTTTGCTTGCCCACCTGGATAGACATAATTGTCCCTCAGGTTGATCAATGCATGTCCAAAATAGATGACAAATTAAATCTCAAATCATTTAACATGGAATTGTCCACAAATAGAGACCTCCTATCCACAAAAGGTACAACAGCACCAGACAAAGTGACAGCACCCCAAATAGTCAATGAACAGACAACAAAGGAATGAAGGCTTAGAGTAATATCCAGATCTCCATCAGGAGCAGAAAAAATAAAACACATCATCAAAATCATGGCTGAAGTTACCATCAAAGAAAGCCATATAGATGACAATTACCTAGGGAATCCTGTAGCAGCTGGGTGAGCTTGCTATTGCGATAAGGCACATGCGAATTTTTCTGTGCGAGTGCAGCAATCACATCACCAAGAGCAGAAAGAGATTTGTTGATGTGTTGAGCCTCTTTTAACCTGTCTCCTGTTGCTTCAGACCTATCCACACGTTCACTCCCAGCAAGGTCGACCAGGTGCAGGGAGCCTCGGAGAAGGGCACCAGAGATCAAATCTCTGCCTTGGACATGGACTGTCAGCACACTGTACACACACAGAGGTGAACATGTGAGTTCCCCAATGAAACGGCACTGTATTCTCATCACATTCCCATGCCTTATATCAAAACTAAAAAAGATCCAATATCCTTCTTAATTGCTCCAGTCCCAAAGGTCTTGTGAAAGATCAAACAGTTATGTACAATTGAGACATAGACACACTGCAGAAGAAGCATACAGAAACTATAGGAAATTGAGGATGCAGGAAGGTTTCACCAATAACAAGCTCTAAGTGGACATCCTATTCAAGGGGTCCTAACATTGCTATATCAAAAGTTAGAAGATAATGGAGGAAATGACAGAGGGGTGAAAGCTACCTATGAGATCTGCTACTTCGCTCATTCAGAGCTGTGGCACCAATAGCCCTGTTCCTCTGACCAACTCTCATAAGCTCCACAACATCTTCTGTTGACCTGACTCGCAGCATACTGGCATCGGGTACATTCATCCCATTAAGCTGTGAGTTGTTCCGAATCTCCAGTGTATGAAACAAAGTAAAGGAATTCTTTGATTGACAACAGCAGAACAAATCCTAAAGAGCACTGCTCATAACATTTATCAAGTCCTCTACATACTGACAATAAGCAAAGCTATGTGGCAACTAATTGCTGTTCTAGGAAGAATTCAAAGAAGCACATGTCAAGGCTTCATTCACTAGGTTGATTTCATCCAGTTCCTACAAAAGTAGTTGCTTACTCATTAGCCTGATCTTGCATGGAGCATCAATTGTATTTGAGTTAGATTGCACTATCAATAGAGCAGCCACAGACCCAACATATTACAGCCCTTGAAACACATCAGCCTTGGTTAGAACTCAACTGCAAGTTGCATGGTAACATGAGGAGAGCTAAAACAGACAGTAGTCCACTCCTGAGTGGATGACTTCACAAAGAGCTCCAAAAATGGAAGATCAGTTTCAAGAGGATATTTCTTTTGGGTGCCATCCATGATAAGCAGATCACGGACTTGTTCGTTGTAGATCTCAAGCATTTGCACATCAATTTCATAGTGGAACACACCAAGTCGACTCTGTGTCATGTTGAAGAGATCATGCAATGCTCTGTAGTTCACTCCCCAATCACTGCTTGGGCCACTCTGTTGATGAGTCAGACCACAAATTTCAGAGAAAAGGTATGTGCCTTTTATGGTCCATCCAAACACTTCTTTCAAACAGGACCACCATAATAAAACAAAAACCTGAACTTTTCTTTCAGCTCAATTATCCTCAAACTGACTAGATTGTAACATACACAACAACCCTAGTTACAAATCAATTAGTGCAAGTGGTAATAATATCCTATTTCTCATGCCTGGTCTTATTAAGCAGGTTGAACTGTTAAATTGCACTCAAATATTTGCTTGTGTTAAAGCTATCTTACTGGATTTTTGCAAGAAAAGAAAATTTGAGAGAACAGTCTGGAGACACACATATACAGTGCTTCATTACAACCACCAAATAACTTACCATGGTGAAAGTCTTTCCTGACCCAGTTTGTCCATAAGCAAATATGCAAACATTGTAACCATCTAACACAGAACGTATGAGTGGTTGTGTATCCAGGAAAACTTCCTCTGCATGGACAAAATCACCAACCATGCATACTGTCATTTCACTTCAGACACTTGGCACTGTCAAGTCTCTGTGAAGATACATGAAGAGAATTTGAAGAACCAACATCATCTACAAAACTTCTCAGTAACAACCACTTAAAAGGAAAATAAAAGGAAAAGAGAGACTTAATAAAAAGATTCAAAAACAATAATTCCTAATAAACAGTTAGAAGTTAGTTGACCATAGACTGCACAATTAGTGCCCACTGGACTACCAACTAATTTCTTGAAGACTGATTGACTTAACATATAGAGCTGATGATACTCAAAACAAGAGGACTTCATTAGGGGAATGTGCATGACTGTTACCTTGTGAAGCGTTGGTTCCAAAAACCTTGTTAAATGTAAACGACTTACGGGCATCCTTTGCTCCCAGCTTGCTGGGGTTCACCACCACCAATTCCCCATTTTCTCCAATATAGTCGACGGTAGTTGGTCTCCCAGGTTCTTCTGTTAGAAAAGGCCTTACTCGGCAGTAGACCCTGATATTACCTGGCCAGATCAGACCACAGACAGATCAATCAATAGTAGTTTGATAAAGCCTGGCATACTATGACAGCTACAAAGATGTGAACAAGAAGTGAGGGAGACCAGATGCAATTTATGGGAGCTGCATCAACAAAGAGCATATCAACTCCCAGCAGGCAAAAGGGTCAACATTCCTGAAATGAGAAGCTTGATGCTCTATACTACGGTTATGTAAACACATGTTTCCTTCCTAGGATATGCAAAATGTTTAGTCACCCTGTGTGTATTTGGCCCATGTAACACCAAAAACAAGAACCTACCTTTCAAATCTTGAACTTCATTGTATAGCTGTCTGTTCTCTGCCAACACCTTGTGATATCCTGCTGCTGCCCTTGCCATTTCTGGAAGTTGGTTCTCTGGAAGTGGAAAAAGAAATAATCAGGATTACCAGTTTTGCACATGAATGCAAAAGCACAAGCAAGAACATGAGAGATACACCATGGAGTATTATGATGAATTTGAAAGTAACATTTGCAGGTGGTGATAGTTACCAAGTGCGCTGAACTGTGATCTAAAATCCTTTTGCATTTGCAGAACCTCTTTCCTCACATCGACTTGTGTCCATCTCAGATCCTACAAAACCACAAAAGATGCAATCTAGATGTTACAAGGACTGCAGCTTCACTATGCACTAAATTTCTGAGATGACCTGAAATTGCTTGCAGAAATCAATTTGCTAGGTAGCAGATATGAGTACCTTCACATTGTAAGCCTGGTGAGCAAGACAAGTTTTGTACTTGACATCCTTTTTCTGCAACCTACTCAGCTCCTCAGTGAAACTGACTTCCATCTCATGCCTCTGCTGTTGCGATTCTTGCAACTGCTTTTCCAGTGAAAGTAATTTCTCTTGGGACTTCAGCTCTATTTCCCGCTTCTGGTTCTCGAGGCTGACTGAATGTTCCTCATCCAAGCGCTTGATATAATCCAATTCATTCATCAACACTTGGACAGTTGCCTCTTTCTCTTCACTCTCCTTTGACAATCTTTTCAGTGCCACCTCCTTCAATTGATTCTCATCTTCAATTTGCTTTTTCTCCATCTTCATCAAACACATGGAAGTCAAGAATGGTCCAACATTCAGTCTGCACCAATGAGCTCAACCCATCTCCTCACTAATTACCACCTTGGTACTGATACAAACCATGACTACCATGACCTTTGACATTGATACTCTCAAATTTAACAGCCACAGGACAAGCAAATGAGGGCAGAATCAGCTCTATGCCAGGCTACAGGTAACCACTTTCCACCTTAAAGATTACCAAAGCTGTGGATAGCTCTGGGCATGACAGGCTCAGCTAAATCCTCTCATGTTCCACTGTTTATGATTCAGGAATAAACCTGCAGTGATCCAAGTAGTCTGGAATCCTTTTGAGCATCCCTAAAATGGATGTCAAATCCACACATACAGACTTTTCACAGCATTGTTCATGACATGCAGGTCATGCTTCTTCATGCCTCTCACAAGAAATCTAGCCAAAAAAACTGTTCAGGTTGAGAAAGAGAAGCCCACCTTGACTAGCTGAAGTTTTTTAGTAATCATCTGGTAATTCCCCCATGCCATTGCAAAGCAAAAACCCACCTCAGTTCCAAAGCTAGCAGTTTGCTCATTTCCACCATCAATGTAAAAAGCCCACTCCGGGTCAAAAAAAAAGGCCAAAACTGCAGAAAAATATTCTTCACCAACAGCCCAACAGCAGAAGCTGCCTTCTGAGTACAACTATGGTGCCAAATCACCTTTAATTTCCCATAAGATCATGACGTCCTTGAAGGATGTGGCAAAAGGGAGAGCATAGAGTCCCAGCGATCTACCTTAACTTCCTCCTGTGAACCAGCTGCCAATGCTTCAAGCACCATATTCTGTGAGGCACGTTCCTCAGCCTGCATTAGTAAGTCCTTCAAGGCACTTTTCATCTGCAACATAAACCAAGCCAGAAAATTGTGCAATGTGAGCATGGTGAATCTCAAAGAATCCATTTGCATGGGGTGGCAGCATCAAGACAGAAGCACAGGAGTCACATAACCCCTACTTTTACAACTTGTCGCCTTTGTGCAAGAAGATGATGCTCAAACTCTTCCATCACTTTCCGTAGCATGAATTCCACTAACTGCACAGAGAAGAGAAACACTGAAGTTTTAGCTTTCAACTTTGCTGATTCTTGTTTCTAACGAAAATTTGGATATCTAAACAAAGTCCATGAACTCACGTCAACCTTAGACCTTATCCACCACAAACAGTGCTCCTGTCTAGTCCCATTGAAACAAGACAGCCACCTATCTCAAGCATGTCAATGGATCCAAAGCCCTAACTAGTCCTCTTCTTCTGTGTATATAACAAAAATCACAATGGCTGATGAGTTCTTTGTCAAAAACGGAGAAACCTGAGCTTACAATGCATGACCAAGGAAAAACAGAAACAAAACATAATAATTCCAAGACTCTTGCATGAAACATACTTTTGTGGCAACCCCAATCTTGGTGTAAAACTGAACATCTTGGACAGGATCACAAGGACAGAGAAAAATGTTAAAAGCCTAGGAACTTTTGGACTCACCATTGGCACTTCCTCCATAGGTTTGCCACCAAGAATTGCATTCACAAGGCTCAAGAGTGACTGGGAAGGAGCATTCTGCATGAAACAACATTTGAAAGTCATTACACAGAGATACCATGCATCTAGGCTCAAAAACTCACAGTAATGCAACAGTGACAATGCTTCAAGCCTCATCTCTAGTCACTGCAAGCATGAACACTAATTAAAGAAAATGCACTATATGTACTCTCCTGCAAAAGATTCTTCAACAGTTCATTGCTGCAATGAGACAATCCATTATACTTACATCCATTGCTAAAGCTCTTCCATGACCATCTGCAGCAATGGGCAGATCTTGCATATCCCTCCCCTTGACTTGCAAAACCTCCCGGAACTTGTTCCCGATGTGCTGGAGCCAGGGGGAAGGGGAAGCTGCAAGTTATGGAATGAGTTGTAAGCCATCAACAACTAGCAACCATTGCATACCCGGCTACAAGCACAAGCTGAGGTGCATGCATATCTGACATGGATTGCAAACTAATCAGGAATTGATCATTGTGAAGGAAGTGAAAACATTATTCACTGCACTGATTCATGGACATTCCAATAGATGTGGACAGATCTTGTGATGATGATTAAGGTGCACAAATATGCACCTAGCAAGTGGTCCTAATCTGCAAGGAGACTCTCAAATACAAGAGCAAAGGAACTAAATTGGTTAAGTTCTTTCTGTTTCCTCAGATGAGAGACAAGGAGGTCATCCCTGTGTCTGATCCCTTGGGGAAAGATGCAAAGAAAGCTTCAGCCACAAAAGTGGTGACGTGTGTTAGGTGTCAAGACCAATATCACATCAATTGTACCAACCTGAGGCATTTGTGTTGAATGGTAAATCCTCAGAATCTCCATCCAGACTTCCATTGAGACCCGAGCGCACACTCTCCAGCATCCCTTCAAATGAAGCTCTACTGTCCTTGTCAAAGCTCATTGAGTTGGTTGACTGAGCAGATGGTGAAAATGACTCCATGTTGTCAGCATAATCTTGGTCTGTAGGAAACCACTTTCTTGGGGCCTTGATACCACGTGTTGAAGTTTTGGAAGGGCTAGTTCCATATACTGTTGGGAGGTTAGGGGACTTCAACCTCCAGAACCCCAATGCTCCTCCCTGCTTCCATTCGTGGTACGACCTTAACGCCAATATGCAGGCAACTACTTTTGCAGAAGAGCTTGGGGACAATGACCCCTGTTGACATTGTACAACCAAAAACAATGTAGTCAATAGGACCATTGCTCTATGTCACACTCCCTACAAAAGCATAATCTTGTAAAGGAGCCTTTGTAATCACCTCTATCACAAAAGCCCATAATCAGATTCCCACAAAGCAACAGCTATTTATGAACTTGCCTCCTGCACTCAAGCCACACATCTCACCCTTGCCAGCCAATCTGTGCTTCAAGCAGTGTCTGGACTCAAAGACAGTATCCATAAGTGTGTGCTTGCCTCAGGCTAATGGCCACAGACACTGCAATTAATCTAAAATGTAGTTTTATGACCAAAAATTGCCACATATGACCAGATGGCATAATATACCAACCCTCACTATTTACCATGTGGCCCAGGAAAGCTCTTTAGAACTCATCTCTCATGCTAAGCTCCACCCCTCAGTTTAAGCAGTCTACTTGATAACCATAATTATGAATGACACAACTGAATTGCAAAAGGTTCTTATGCTGAATTTCTGGTCTGAGGTCTCAGCTGTTCAAGAAACTGCCACAATAATTTCATTCTTATTTACCTCACCTCCCCTCTACTGCAATCCTTCATTGCAAAGGGATTCCCAGAAAATGGAAAAATCTCCCAACACCCTTTCAACACTTTGAGGTTCTGCAACTCTGTACCTGTTCTAAGTCTGAAGCTTCAAAAGCAGGTAATCCCATATCCTCCACTGCGACCAGAAAGTTTCTGACGTTCTCAAAATGCTGGTAAGCAAACTGAGCTCCATCATGACTTGATATTGGATTCTCTACCACCTGTTCATATTGAATAAACAAGAATGAGGTCTCCTACTCACCAAAGACAAAACTCAACCTCACCAAAACCTAACAGGCTATTCATCTAGAATTTAACAGAAGAGGGTGGAGGCTGCATCTGTGATTGTCTTCCTTCCCTTCCATAGTACATTTTTGCAGCATTGAGACTACTAATTGTCAACCAAGGGTTGTATCCTGAAGAAAAAGCATTAACCAACTTATTCTGACAGTTGTCTCAAGAAGAGTTTCCTACCATACATGTCATTCTCTTCAACAAGTGTGCTCGATACCACTCAAGAAAAACCAATAAGCAGAGGTTGATCTCAAATAAATCACTCCTCAGAATTCTACAGTCCTAAGGTTTCACATCAGCTGGGTTCCCATTCCCACATTGAATATGGGGCACAGGTCCATGAGAAGGAGGAAAGGCTTTCAACCTTGGAGATGGAATCAAACCTTCGGTACCGCTCCAGGGTGGACTTTGTTGATTACATTGCAGAGCACAAGTCCATTTCTAAGGCAGAGTCTGAGTTCTTCTTCAGAGGGTTGTCTTGGAAGTGATAAAGGGCCAATCATCTCCTGCAACCATGATGCTGCTTGACACCTCCTGTTTGCTGAGCATCTCAAGACACACTGATTGTTAAGTCTCACTCATCCTCTAGCTAAATCAGGAGCTCATTGTTTTGGCAGCAGATTCTTGAAACTCAGAAAAATGAAGGGTTTCCATCCTAGGCAAATAATTGGCAAACAAGGGCAGCTTTGTGTTAGAGGCCAGAACAGCTTAACCTACTGCAATTCATAACCATGTAAAATAAGCTAAAAATGCACAAACCTGCTTCTTCTGCCCTTCTGGAAGCCATGTGGGTTTCACTCAGTCTTGCTGCAGAACCTAGACTGCCAAATGTTGATGCATTCCTGTCTGTTCCAGTGCTATAATCGGTAAAGCTGTCATCAGACTGACCTGGGAGCTTGACATAATCAGGTATGCTCCTGTCTGGGTAATGAATAGAGGGACTTCCTGAGTACGAGGAATACACTGAAGCAAGACCATTTCCATTGCCCCCCTCAAAAGAAGAGCGAACAGGGGAGGAACTGTTCTCTGATCCCCTTGTAGAACTCCCCCTTGAGTCATGCATGGTACTCATCCAGGCAACCAACCAGAACACTAAATGGGTCACAAAGCCACAAAGCCTTTACTACTCCTGCAAGATGCTGAACCAACCATCCACCTGCTTTACTGCTTCACAAGGACCAGTGTAGACATGAACCCCCAGCATTTATGAAATCTTTGGTATATAAAGCCCTGGGCATCTCCCTATAGAGAATTATCATCAAACAGTGTCGGTGTTCAATGGACCCATGAAACCCATAGCATTCCACAAAGTCACAGCTCCAGTGTTTCTACAATGCTATACATTAAAATGGTAGCTTGTTGCATGCCTTGCACATATCCAGTTGTGTGATAATTAGCTGCATTTAAGCCAATGCGTTCAAGCTCTCAGCCACTGCATTGGTATTGCTTCATGAGTTCAAGAATACAAAAGACTTATTGATGGTGGACAGGTGGTATCTCCTAATCATGAAGTGGGACTGACCAATTTTGCGTGCAATTGCTGCATTCAATGACAAGGAGAATCTAGGGTTAGAGAATAGTGGCAAACTCACTCATTGCAAGCAGTAACTAATAAGCAAGAAGAAGAAAAAGACAACAACTAGAGGCAGCAAGACAAAAAATCACTTGATTTTACAGAGCAGAATTACTTAGGAGCCAGAGAGGAGCAGTTCTGAGCAGACAGAGAGAGAAGTACAATGTTGCAGCAAAACAGACACATGCATACATACGACAATAGAGGACAAGTCCTATCATTATAGACATGTTGGACGGTGATTCTATGGTGCGGTCCGTGTGCGGACGATATGCAGAAACTAGGCACAGATAAAGGAAGGAAGCTGCTGTAGTAAAGAAGCAGTGGGAGCAAGATCTGGCATAAGGAATGGGATGGAAAGAACCTAACAATGACTACCTGTTATGAAACAGTTGCAGATATGTTTGTTCTTTCTTTCTCGCCAAAGCTCCGTAGTGCTCAACTAAGCGCCCCGTTCAAAGGGAACGCGGGCCGGCCAGCAAAGATCAGTTCGCTACAAAATGCTCACCTCCTCCTCCTCCTCCTCCAACCTCTTGACAAAAGGAAACGTACAAACCTCAGAATCATTACTGAACAGCCATAGCGAAGAACCCGATTGATTGTCGTGAGGCAATAACACGCATCATCAATACTTACTCTGTTTGCAAAGAGGAACAGCGATCTACCGTAGGAAGAAAAGGAACAATATGATTAAGAAAAAACTTGAAGGAAAACCTTTAAGGACACCATTTTTGTTTCGTATTCAATAGAGGAAACAATCTCGAGAAACACCGAAGAAAAAAATAACCGTTGCAATAACAAGGATGAGTCGGAATCGGAAATCGCATGAAAAGCAGAATGCAAGAAGCTGTAAAAGGTCGAATAATTACCAGTATATTTGGCGGCGACGGTGGGTGAGACGGGCGTGGAATCGAAGACGGAGGTGCAATGGAATTTTCTTTGCAGTACGGGGATCCGGGAACGAACTCTAGGTCATCGGAAAACGGCTCATCAAGGGGAAATTTTTGGATTGGAAAGCCTCACTGGAAGGTCGTGGACTCGGATACATTGGTGGGAGCTTTGGTTTGCGAAGAAGACGAAGAGAAAGGCGTGGCGATTGGCGACGAGACGACGTTGGGGTTTGTTGTTGTTACCACGACGAAGACGACGCGCACACGAGAGTGTAACAGCCATCGCCCGACCCCTCCAAAGAACACAAGAGACAGAACACAGAGAGAGAGACGATACCCCCTGTTTCGCCGGGTGGAAAGCACCGAGTCGCCCGGCATAACATCACACCCGTCTTTTTTCCTTCTGTCAACCCAAACCCACCGTAGTAGCGGTTATTTCGAGATTTACAAAGAACCGGGGGTTCCAACTCTGGTCGGATGGGTCCGGCTCAGAGGCCTCGCCGGTTCTCTCTGGGTCAGACTCTGAGACCCGCCGGTCTCGCTTCTTTCGGGATCTCATGGCGACCGGCGGTTCCCACTCTGGTTGGCTGGGTCGACGTCAGGTTGGCTCACGCTCTCATCAGAACCGGATATCCTCCGCCGGTTCTCCTGAACTCGCGAGAAACGCTCCGAAAACCCGACGGATCACGGAGGAACGGAGCGTGAATAAGAACCGGCGGTTTCCTGATCTTTTCCCAGTTTTGGAGAGCCGCGGTCACGATTCCCTGCCTGGAACCGATTTTCTTGGATTTTCTGAGAACCGTCCTTCGGGATCCTAAGAACCGCCCAACTGACTCCGGGGGTCTGTGGTCTGTTCCTGTTTCTGATAACCGCCCACAACTGAACCAAAACCTCCCTAAAAAGTACCAAAACCCTAAAACCAAAAGAAACCCTAAAAGAATCAAGATGAGAATAAATTAATAAACAACCCACCCTCCCAAAAAAAAGTCCCAAAGAATTTTTTTATTTAAATAACATAATCCCAAAAATGAAAATAAATAATAAATAACCATGAAAAACCAAAACTTCAAATAATTAAATTAAAAAAAAAGAAGAACAAATAACCCTCCTAAAGTTATATTAAAAAATTTATAAAAAAAAAAAACTCTATTTGAGTAAATTTTGGGCCGAGTGATTAGTTACAACTTACCTTCATAAGTAAATGAAATTTCCAGGGGATTTTTTTTTCCAATTTTGTGATGTAGCCAAACTAGCAATCATCCACAAGAAGATTTCGCCAAATATGGCTATAGATCAGATATGTGGAAATCAAACAATCTAAGAATCCTTCTTTGGGCCATTTATTTTTTAAAAAAATTCCCACAGAAATCACTTGTATGTGTCCATCCAAGTCATAATTTTCAGGTCAAAAAATGTGAAAATTCATCAAAAAGAAAAAAAATACTAATCACATCAATTAAATTAATAAAAATGTGACTCTAGTAATTATTATTATTATTATTATTATTATTTTCACATTTTATTTACCTATTATAGCTAAACAAAAGTTTTAGGGTTTGTTATAATAAAACCTAAACCCTAAAACTTTCTACCATATTAATGAAATATAGAAAAATAAATGATTTTTTTTTCTTTTTTTTTCTTTCTTCTTCTTTTTACACAATGAATGGATTATATCCACTTCGAGGAATTTTTTTAATTTTTTTTTTAAGAGCTCCAAACCCACCGACCCACCTACTCACCCATCCACCCACCTATTAGAGTTTGTCGGCCACCAACCCTAAGTCGTGTTTGTTTTGTTCGGGAGAGCAAATACATTTTGGGTGTGTTTGTTTGTTGGTGGTCATAATATATTCTTTTCTTCTTAGAGAGAGATCTTTTTTTTGCTTTGGAAAAAGCCTGATCTCCAAAGAATCAGTCAAACATACAATTATTAGGCGGCCAAAAAAAAAATTTAAATTTGGAAAAAGTGTTTTTAACAAACTCAGAATTCAATCCCGATAGAAATAATTGAGATCTTATTACATGAATGTTGTTAATTAACTAGTTGTTACTAGTTATACCCGTGTCTTTTTTTTTTTTCATTTTTTCATATTAATGAAATTTTGGTGAAATTAATGAAAATTTTATCAAATTAGTGGGAATTTGCACTAGAAAAAAAAAAATTCCAAAATTTTCCCAATTTCTTTCTTTAAAAAATAGTGAATATTTTTCACCCCCCCCCTTAAAAAAAATTTTAAAAATAAAAAAAAACCCTAAGTTATCCACTTTAGAGAGCGAGAAAGCGAAAAACAATTACATAATTGGACACACGGTGCCACTAGCCCATTTGAAGCCCGGGAATTTAATACGACACCCAATAAGTATACGGACAAAATCAAGAAGCGTACGTAATGCACCTCTCGCTTGGTGTCGTGTATGTATACATATGCTTCTTGATTTTGTCCGTATACTTACTTATTTATTTATTTATTTAGTTACTTTAAGCCAAAGGCACATATTATATTTTAGTGGGCCAATGAGATGATGAATTTTGCTCGAGCAATGATACACAAATTTTTGCTCGATCGACGATATACTCCAAATTTGCTCGGTCAATGATATACGAATTTTTGTTCGAGCAATGATATATGAATTTTGCTTGAGCAATGATTTACGAATTTTGCCCGAGCAATGATAGTTTGGGCTTTTGGTGAAGTCGTATATATATATATATATACACACGGGTAGGGCCGGCCGTCCCCCTCCCCTTGGGGGGATATCGTTACATATAATAATTGTTATTATTGTTGTTGAGCCGGTTCCGGCTTTCACAAGTAAGAATCACCAGTCTGGGTTGGTTTCGGTTAGTAAAATCCGAATTGCAATCGAGTCTGATTTTTGGAATCGGGATCAGAATTTAGTTTTTATTAATGATCGGATGAATTTATTTTGTGTCGGAAGCTACCAGAATTGCAATACAATTTTAATTTTTAATTTTTTTAAAATTTAAAAGTGACTAGAACCTTTTGGGTTAACCATTACTTCACCCTGGTTAAAAAGTGACTGGTTCCCTTGGGTTAACTGCTGGTTTCAGGCCGGATTAGGAAGGACAAAATCCAAACCGAGACTCGTTTTCATCACGGGAATGAGAATTTATTTATTTATTTAAGAACCAGAACCAAAACTGAATCCCAATTTCACTTCTTTGTGGAACCGGAACCAAGGGTAGTTCTACGATCTGAAACCGGAGCCAAGATAGCTTTTAGAATAAAAAACCGGAATCAGAGGTTTTTCGGACAAGTAAAGAACCAGCCAACACTGGTCTATATGTATACAACTAGAATTGGGTACCCAAGAATCAAATTTTGTTGAAATATAATCTTGAGGTAAACAAGCAACACCCAAAACATTGGATTCCGTTAATGAAAAAAAAAAAAGGATAAGGAAGGAAACGAAAAGACCCCCCCCCACCCAATTGTAACTATTGGACTCTATGAATGAAAAAACATAAAAAAAGAAACACCCGGAACATTGGATTCTATTAGGAAAACCAAAGAAAAAGGAAGAGGGGGGGGGGTACACACACTATCCAAATTATTGAATTCTATGAATAGAAGAGGGCAAAAAAAAGTAGAACAATAAGGACACCCAAAATATGGAATTCTAGGCGGGGGGGGGG
>Ga0116227_10000393_pt1 | contig 83212 bp, 71 predicted proteins | sample S1TSphgellanicum_FD_89693 | JGI IMG/M metagenome (GOLD analysis project Ga0116227, IMG submission 89693) | Host-associated microbial communities from peat moss isolated from Minnesota, USA - S1T2_Fb - Sphagnum magellanicum MG | ecosystem: Host-associated > Plants > Peat moss > Unclassified... | reverse complement strand
TTATTTTTTTTGAAATTCCTCATATATATATATATATATATATATATATATATATATATATATATAATTTTTATATTTTATTTGACAAATTTGCTAACAAAATCATCATATTGTAGGAAGTTCTACAATTCAAAGATTGTATTTTGTTATAATAAACAAAATGTTGTGAAGATGGTCCCACCCAAGTTCCACCTCCTTTGACATGGCACATTTGCTAAATTATTGCTAAATGTTTTCCTCATTTTATATATGTTTAAACTTGAACTATGCAATGACGCATTACATTTTGCCATATCCATAAGTTTGAAATTGAAAGGAAAACCTAAAATTTCACCTTCATTTCAAAACCTTATGGTGTCATTCTTGAGTTGATTTGTTTGGTTTCCAAGATCAAAATGGAGGTTTGTTGTGTTTTAAATTGTTTTACCCCTTTTAAGGAAATATGAAGCAAGAAAATACTATAATTTGTTGTTTTCTTATGTTTAACCCTAGGTTTAAAAGTATTTGCTTAATATCTTCATTTGTTGGTTATGACACTACTAGAAAACATGGCACTTTTCTACTAGCAAATCTAATTTTAAAATACCCAATTTGACCAAGCGTTTAAAAGCCCATTCCATCATTTTGGACAAGTCAACTTTGACATGTCCACTGTGACTGGGGTGGTTATTTTACTAGCAAAGTATGGACCATTTCACTAGTCATTTTGACTAGTCAAATTTCTATTCATATGAAAAAAAATTGTGGCAAGTAAGTAGATAGGTAGGTCGTAAAAAGGAAGGCAAGTAGGTAGGTCATAAAAAGATAGGTGGTAGCCTACCTTAACCTACCCTATCCTATTTAACTTAACTTAATATATCCTACTTAGCCTACCCTACCTACCTTAGCCCCTTAAACATGTACATAGGTTATAATGTTAGGAATTGAACCTTTGACCTCCCCAATGATAAACCAAGTTCTTAACCAATGGACCACACCATCAAAAGGTCTTCAACCATTGTCAATTTTTTTATTTCACATGTTTGTTTCAACATTTTTCTAGAAGACTATGAGGTGTGAAGGTAGGTAGGTTATAAGAGATAGGTGGGTGGGTGGGTATGTAAGTACGTAATACATGTATGTAAGTAGGTGTGTGTGTGTAGGTAGGTAGGTAGGTAAGTATGTAAGGAGGTAAATATGTAGGTAGGTAGGTAGTACATCTAAGTGGGTGGGTGGGTGAGTAGGTAGGAAGTTAATATGTAGATAAATTATAGGTAGGTGGATAAGTAGGTAGGTAATACATTTAGGTGGGTGGGTAAATAATTAAATAATCAATATGTAGATAAGTTATAGGTGGGTGGATAAGCATGTAAGTAGGTAAGTAGGTATTACATCAAGGTAGGTGGGTGGGTTGGTAGGTAAATACTATATCTAGGTAAATGGGTGGGTAGGTAGGTAAGTTGTAAAATTATAAGTGGGAGGTAGGAGGGAGGTATGTACTAAGCATAAAATGTCTCATTTGACTAGAGAACATTGGTCATTTTGACTAATGATGTTTATTTCTTATGTTCAATTTAATTAGATGTTTGATTTGATTAAAACTCATTGACCATTTTGACTAGGGTTGTCTAACTTGACTAGATGTATGGTCAAATAAGTTATTTTAATCAACTTAATTAATCAAAAAATACATGCTTTGGGCCTCTAGTCAAAATGGACATGTGCATTAATAAAAAAGGACCAATTAGTTAACTTGAACCATTTGAAAAACCATGTTTTGTACTAGTGTGAGCTAAGTATGGCCATTTTTATATTGAAAAATATGATATAAAATCCTTATATCTTATGCTCTTAAAATGTTATCATCATTTGCACCCATGGGTTAAATTTCAAAGTATCATTGTCGATTAAAAAGTGGATGAAAATTACAGCTTGGATTTTTTTGAAATGATGGCAAGGACAAGTGAACCAACAAAAGAGCTAATTAGAAAAAAACTTTTGGTTTACAAGTGTTATCAAATGGATGTCAAAAATATCAAATGTTTTTCTCAATGGCAGGATAAGCATGAAACTATGTTTCAAGTTTTGGCATTTTAAATTTTAGGGATTGTTGAATCACAAATTGACATGAAAGGGATATTTTCTTTAATTGAAATATTTATTAGATTAAGGAAATGTCATTTGCAATTAAACAATTTGGACAAATTGATTTTTGTGAACAAAAATTGGCCCAATGACTTCAAGGTTGGTTGTAAATATTTTTCTAACTTGGTAAAATTCATTGCAATAAATGCATATTTGCAAGAGGAATTGGAAATTTTGAAGGAGTTTTAAAAGGGATGAAATTGTGGAGATATAACATTTTGGATTTTTAAAATATTGCAACTTTTTCAACATTTTTTAAAATATATATTTTTTAAGTTTTTTTTTTTTGAGGTGTACTTTTTGTAATTGATGAATTTTTATATTTGGGTTGTGAAAATCAAATGATAAAACTAATTGTTATTACATTTGTGTAAATTGGCACTTTTGATAACAAACTTGTTATGAAAAAAATAATGGAAGCCATGGTTAGTTCTCACCATCCCCCAATTAAATATAAAAAATTTGAACTAGTTTTCATAAACCAACTTTAAAAACCAAAATTAACAATTCTATTTTTAAAATGGGAACTACCCAACATTAGTTACAACCCTAGAAAACCTTTGACATTTGTTTCATTAACAACCTTCTCGTTAACACAAGGTATCACCTTTGGCTTTCATTGGCCCAATGATTTCAATATTCATAACATTTTATTATAAATGGATGAACATTTCACTTTTTTTTGCATGGATAAAATGAAGGCATTTTTATTATCACGAAGGATGCTTATATTTGGTAAACACAAGAACTTGCATTGGTTATTGCAAATCATGTTGATTCATTCACACCTCGACCATTTTGGTAATCAACACCCTTTCATTGGTTACCTAGTCCATAGTAGGTAATTATAACATGTTGTCATGTTTTTCATCGTGTATTAAAAGTTAGGGTGACTACAATCAATTCCAATTCCTAATAAGTCCATGGGTGAACCCATCAAGACAAGTTCATGGGCAAATTTGTTAGGACAAACCTATGGACACATTAATAGAGCCCATGCGACCCAACACCCATTAATCCACCATTTCATTTTGCCCCATTTTGAGTTCAAGTGAATGAACCCCTATCACATGTCCAACAATTTTTGCCTAAATTAATTTGCATGCCTACTTACATCCACCCAACTATTTTGTACCTGCCTACTTCTTAAATACCACATATTTCCTCCCTACTTATTTATTTCTTTTGTTACATCTCCTTTTTCATACATCCTTCCCTCTTTTCACAACCAAGCTCCATAGCCATCCCAACCCCTCCACCCCCACCCCCAAATTTGTGAAGAGCTTTTTCACCATTCTTGCCAATTTCCTTCACCATTAGCATTGTCATATGTCCCCAAGTCCTATTCTCTTGTTTTGTTGCCACATTCTAGCAAGCTAACTCCTCCCCCCCCTCTTCACTTAAGTTCCCTTTTTATTTTGTCGTTGCACATGGCAAGGGTTTAAAAAAAACAAGGCAAGGACAAATAGGCCAAGCATGGTTTTCTTTTTCTTTTGTTTATTTTCCCCATTTGTCTTTTAGTAATTCTTTTTCTCTTTTTTTTTCTTCTTCTTTTCATATTATCCTTGATAATTTTTTCTTCTTTTGTTTTCAATAGGAACTAGGGTGATAACATGGGACCCAAAGCATTGGAAGCACAAACCATCAAAAGCAATCTGGCTCAAGGCAATGGAGGTATACCATGACTAAGAAATGATTCATGGCCAAAGTAAGTTTACAAAAAAATCTTATAATTTTTATTTCAAAAGTTTCACATTGTCATGTCTTTTACAATAATTCTAATGATCTTTGTTTACATGGAATGGACTTCATGCCACCACATAAAAGGCTTTGTGGCGAAGGTGATCCACATTCAATTGATATGTCAACAATTCTTCACACTAATCCATGTATTAAAGGTGACTCAATTCCAAACATTTGCCATCAAGTGCATAACATTAGTGATGAAAATAATAGTTTTAGAAAGGGTTTTGCTTTCAAATCATAATAGTATTTATCATCTATGTTTATACATTGATGGATTAGTTCTGAATTCTTATACACTTTGTAAGATGACACATTTATGTACAATTTCTTTCCCTTTTGCAATCTAGGTGTATATATTAACATTCATTTGTAAATATAAATAATTATTGTTATTTGCATATCAATTATGAAAGTAATGCATTCATTTTCCCAACATCAATTACAAATACATATAACAAATGAAAGTATTGTAAAGACCTTTGCCATGCTAGATTGCAATTTGTAAAAAATGAAGGCATTGCGAACGTCCTTAGCATGTTAAATTAGAGTTTGTGAAAAATTGGAAGATATATTGTAATTATTTTGCCATTTTGCCATTTACAAGAAATGAAGGGTATTGCAATCCTTTAACCATTCTACCATTTTTATTACAATAAAAAAAGGGCATTTCATTCATTTTGCCATTTTGTCATTTGTAGTTAGAGTTTGTATTAAATTTTCCAATCTACCCATGGAATACATATCTACTTACCAATTCTGAAATAATAGTATTAAATTATATCTCATCACAAAAAAATTGGTTAAAATATGTCATATTGACCCTATTTCACTAGTTATGAAGCATAAATTTTAAAAATCTAAAATCTAATTCATTACATAATGACATGATTGTAATTTAAGACATTACTTTGAAAATATTCAAATAAATATTATTAAGTTAAATTCTATGTTATGAAGCAAAAAAATATTTTTAAATATTTATAATTATGAAATCCAAGAAATGGAAACCCATTGAGGAAGATTTTCATTTGAGACTTAAAAACTAAAAATAAATGTAAGTTTAAAATGTAAAAATTAATTGGATTTTAATTTGGCATGTGAAATTGCATAATAAAATTTACATTATTACAAGTAAATACATTTTTTGAACTTACATTAAATTAAAAATTAAAATATTTTCCATTTGAAATTTGTATTCAAATATCTAAAATGAATGTAATTTCTTTACACTCAAATTTAAATTAATTAAGATTAATAGATAATAAAATATCATAATAATTTTAAAATGTGAAATTACATAAATTATAATCTTCTAATTAAATATCTGAAATTGATTTCATTATTAAGTTATAAAATTATATAAGCACATTATAGTGTGCAAGATAGTAAATAATCATGATTATATATGTGTGATGGTAGTATTTGTCACAAGATGAATGTGTGGTTGGATGGTTCAAAAGTTGGTCAGGGCCAAGGAGGTGTTGGGTTCAATCCCTCTCCTGACATTGACTTACATAACTACATAGTGGCATTGGACACTTGTGTGATACATGCCAACATAATCAAATAAGACATGTCACTTTGACCATGGCACATATGACTATGTTGAGGTGTCTAATGGCATGGCGACAATGACATAAAAATTTTGTAATTTGTAATGCTTGAGAATTGAATTGGAGAATATACATGGTTGTAGGGTCGATGAGATCATGTGCATGTATAAGATTTAAAACCAATCTAGCAAGCATCATCATTTCCATCATTTTGTAAGTAGCTTTGTTGAATGAACATGGAAGGTTGAGCCAACCTTTATAATTAAAATCAACAACATAAAATTTATGTCAAGGTGTCTAATGGCATGGCAACAATGACATAAAACTTTGTACTTTGTAATGTTTGACAATTGAATTGGACAATATACATGGTCCTAGGGTCGATGAGATCATGTGCATGTATAAGATTTAAAACCAATTTAGCAAGCATCATCATTTCCATCACTTTGTAAGTAACTTTGTTGAATGAACATGGAAGGTTGAGCCAACCTTTATAATTAAAATCAACAACATAAAATTTTGTATTTTGTAATGTTTGACATTTGAATTGGAGAATATACATGGTCATCAAGTCCATAATTTCATGTGCATGTTTAAGATTTGAGAGCAATCTAACTACCATCATCATTTCTATCATTTCATAAAATAGCTTTGTTAAAATAACATGAAAGGTTGAGCCAAACATTCCTTTAAGATGATAACAACCAATATTTTCATTGGACCTTATGCCATTCTTGTAATCACCATTCAACATACCTCATTTCTCCTTCCACATTGGTTTGTTGTGTAATTGTAAATAATGACTTGCTTTCGTTATTGCTTTGATTATCTTCTTTCAATTGGTAACAAAAAATTCATTTAGTCTCTTGAATTGAAAACTCATGACATTGTAGCAAAATACTCATCTCCTTTTGCTTTTTACATGCACCAGAGGGACAACCTTGTCGTGATCCCAATTTTTTTATCAAGATTTCTTGGTTCTCACTTGTAGGATGTGGATGTGTGGCTTCTTGTTTCCCCTTGCCCTTGTTTCCAAACAATTCATGAAAAGTAATCATTGTTATTTTTTGCTAAAATTGTGATTGGATTCTTCAAGTTTATTAATAACGAATTTTATTTGGGAGACATTGCAACAATAAAAAAAAGGATTAAAAATTGCATAAAAGATTCAACAATTTCTTGCTTGGATTAAGTTTTCTTGATCTTGACATTCTACTTGTTGCTATGGCACAACATTTTTTTTTCATTGTGACTAAATCAACAAAACAAGGAAGCCAATGGCAATGAGCTCACAAAATTGAACATACCAAATTGAAAAAATAAAAAATTGCAACAAAAGAACGATTGTAGGGAAAGAAGATGACATAACACATACTAATTTGATCATTTTTATTAAAAAATTAATATATCACCAAGATTTGATGTAACATGAAAGCATTAACATAAGGCACCAAAAGCTAATGTTAACTTTATCACTCAAGCAAAACCTTGATATAACACCACCACCTACATGTCTGCCAACTCGGACATGGTGTTAACTAATGTGTAGATCTGAACATGAAAGTAAATAAATCATCACATGGTATCATCTCTATATCACCATTGCATCACTATGTGTGAATGATCCTTTAAGTGTTGTTTGTAAGTAAGTAGGGAAGGGAATGTAATTGACTACTATGTTAGCAAGTAAATAAGTAAGGGCACTTGGTGGTTGCTAGGTGGGGAGATGCATGTGGATGGTTAGCAAATAACCAACCACCAGGGTTAAGTTATAGGTCAGGAATATGATGGAAAAGTGTTTCCTGTTCACACAACATCCATCCTGCATGGTGTGTTGGTGGGTCCTGGTTCATTCTGGCCAACAAGAGATGCCTTCACACTCTATCTACTGAACCCAAAATGGTGGTGTTGTACATAAAGGTACCTTACTATGCCCCTTTGGATATAGAGATACTCTTGTTGGACAAGTGATTTTGTACTGGCTGCTGCTGCACAAAGTGCTTCCAAAATAGTGTTTTAAAATGGGTTTTGAAATTGCATAAAGCTTGCTTGCAAGATTTTTGCACTTCACTTCCCTCAAGAGATCATTCCCCAGATGTTTGGATTTTGTCCATCCTCATCAGCACTTGGATGACAAAAGGAACTTTCTTGTAAATCCCCTCCACCCCCTCTTCCCTGGGCCCTCCCCAGTGTTTTTTAAAAAATTCTTTTGAATTTTGAAAAAAGGTGAATTTTTTCTGAATAAAACACAGTTTACACTGGGGGGAAAAAAAATTTGTGCCAAAAAAATCATTGAGCCGCCTTATCAAGTGAAGATTTTGTATTCTGGATGTCTTGTTCACTCATACTATTGTAGCCCTGCTGATGGCACAAGTGTGAACCGGTCACCCAACTAAATTTTTTCCTTCCAAAATCATTTAATTGAATTTCCAATGACAAAAAAAACCTACTCAAAAAATCAATATCTTATGCACCTTAGCTCTAAAATTTTCCAAATCACCTTCATTAAATCCTACTCATTGACGGCTTTCTAACAATATCCAAAGTGCACCCAAATTCCAAGATAATATTTACATTTAATTCAAATGAATTTTCAGTGGGAAAAAATTGTTCAATATTCAATAGCTTCTTCACCCGAGGTTGAACATTCTGAAAATCAACTAGTGCACTCCTACTCACTCACTGAGGTTTTTCCAATGGCACCAAGAGGGCAGGCAGTAAGGAAATCTTTCCCCTTGGGCTTTACCCTACACTAATTATTTTAATAACCTAATCTAAGCAATTAGGGTTTAATCTATGATTATTGAAGGATTCTCAGAAAATATGATGCTACTATGGACTATAGGGTTTGTACACACAAGTACACACAGATCACAACTTCTGCAAAGTGGTTTGGTTGTGGTGTGCAAGCTATCCCATCTCCCTGAAACCTCTGAAAGCTATTATACCAACTCTGCTCGATCATCCTCTGTATGTAAGTTACTGAGAGTTCAGGCAGACTTGACAATGTGCGGTGCAGTATGAGTTGTACCCTGGTGCGGGAGGTGGTGGGGATCAGTGTTGTGCAGTCCAATGATTTTGTTAATAACTTCTGCTTTTGGTTCCCCTTTTTTTTATTCATTTTAGAAATTGGCGAACCTGCTTCAAGGTTTTTGCTTTTCTGACAATTTTTGAGAACCACACAACCTGTGGTCGTCATAGCTTTTTGAAATGTCTCAGAAAGCCAAAGAATTATGGGTTTGTGAAAAGAAATTCAAAGAACTAGCAGTTTTCATTAATTAAAGTAACCCACAGTTTAGGGTAGGTTCTTTGGCCCAGTTCTGTGATTCTTTTGAACCCCTGATAAGAGTCGAAATGTGATGAAACCCTGCCAACCATAAATTAACCACAGCACCCCAAAAAGGCCAAAACAAGGAACAAAATGGAAAGACCTATGTCCAAGAAGACAAATGAACCACCTAAGAGGCCAAACCACAAGGGGAACATCAAGTTCCCAGACCCCCTTCACTTGCAAGAAGCATATCGAATAAGGAAAGGGGAGGACCTCTTGAAAGGATGCCTAGCCTAGACAAACCCTCACCTACAGCAACAACACATCTCAAAATAAAGACTATCTACGCACATTGTAACACCACTAACACCCCTTTTGCCTATAAAATGCGCACAAAACTGAAAGAGTAGGGCCTCCAATGCCCTTCACTCCCCACACCATGTCGGCACATCAATGAAAAAAGTCATCTACCTATTGGTGAAGACGTTCAAAAACCTTTACAACTAGAGGGAGAAACATGTCCACTAGGATATATGTTTCTCCCTCTAGTTGTAAAGGTTTTTGAACGTCTTCATATGTTTTCGAAGCACTTTAATGAGCCTGGACCCAAAGTCTCTCAAAAACTCCCATCAAGGTCAAGTAAAAAACAACAAGATGATTTTGAAAATCTAGAAAGAGGGGGAAGCAACTATTGGGCCCCAATTAGCCTAACCTAATTTTGGTTAAGCTTAAGTAGTTTACTAATGAAGTTTTAAAGTAACCTTGGGTTCATGGGATAAAAACATAGGTTGGCTTTTGTCCTAAATGGATTAGTAGGGGGTGGGTGGCCTATATAAGACAAGGTTATCTTATCTAAATTAATTAAATTTGTTAGATAGAAGGGTACAAGTAAGGTGGAGGTGGTTTTAGGAAAGTGTTAGTAATTAAATTTAGGTCAGGACAATAGCAATATTTTGTTCTTAAAGTTGAAAGGGAGATGGAAGAGGTGAAGGAGGCAAGCCAAAAGGGATGCCAAGGATTGTGATGCCATCAGGGGGGGCAACAAAACCTTTAGGGGAAACAAACCTAGGAAGTAAACCAGACAGAACCTAAGGTGAACACTTGTGGGGTTGGACAAACCACGCCATAGAAACTAATTGGGAAGCAAAATGCCGAAGGCAAGGGAAACAACATGGGCAAGGTTGAAAATATGGGTGTCATTGGCAAGGGAAGGGAAAAGACATGAAAGGAAAACCCCTAAACAATAGCACAAAACTTGAAAACGAACTAGCATAACAAGACGCCCTACAAGCAAGTTGCCCTAGCATGTGCCCACAAAAGAAGAAATGATAAACAAAACCCTTAAAATGATGACTTTAAAAAAAAACAACCTAAAGGCCATAAAAAGAATGAATAAAGGGGAAAAGTTGGGACAATTGGCCTCTTATTGCCTAAAGCTCCTAAAATATGGCCTTACACGAAATGGTGTTGAAAACACTTGCAATGTCTACTTGAAGCACCAACCAATCAAGATGGGCATCCAAAATGGCTTGAAGACCATGGACCATAGCCTCACAACCTCTTCTAATTGCCATCCCAAATTGATATGGTGATAAATGAGAAGCAAACACATCATAAAACTTCAAGCATAAAACCCTACTCACCTGTCAATATAATGCCCTTCTCACTACAATCGAACAAATGTTAGTAAAAAGCTTGGCTAAAACCAAAAACCAACTAGCTTTAAAACCCACACCATAGACCCAAAGATACGATTAGCGACCACGGGAACATAATTGGTGAAGTTGAATGAAACCACTTGCTAAATCCTTTGGGTTAAACGAATCTTGAAAATGCTCGAAGACCATACTAAATGGACCACTAACCGATAAGTGAAACATGCATAAAAATGCCGACCTAAAAGAATCCATGAAAAGTTCAAAGTTTGAATCTAGTTGAAAGATCAACAAGGAATCCGAATAGGGGGAATCTATGTCTAATGAGTGCAAAATTAACAATGCGTTAACCATCTTTGAGGATGCCATAGTTGGGGCAAGAGGAACAAAAGCCCTAACAACATTTGTAAACTATCTAGTGCACTCCAAGGTTAAACTTCGTCCTAATTGATGCAAGGAGGATGCCATATAGGGCAAAATTAAAATCAAGCACAACTGGTGATGTGCTCATAACTAAGGACAAAGTTGCCACTTACATCTACACCTACAAAAGGTGCTTTGCTTGAAACTCCTTCCAATCACCAGAAAATAATCGTTGAAGCTATGCCTTAATATCTTTATGTTTGGCTAATCCCCCACGAGGCGGAAGAGAAAAATACCATTGAGGGAATAACAAGAATAGTTAGACTGCCACATCAAATGAACCACGTGTTAGGAAATCAAAAGGAAGGCAAAAAGAAAACTACATGTCTCGCCAAAGAATGAAAGGGATGCACACATACAAACACGGTTGAAGAAAGCCCAAATGGAAGGTGCTTAAAAGATTTAATGCCAAAATCTAAACGCAGGCTACTAGGGGGAGAAGGGGCCAAAGAAGAAATAAAAGAACCTAAAATACCATATAGAGGAAGAACCTTATAAGCTTGACAATGATTTTGATGCCAAACTATGCCACACTAAAAAAAAAGGCTCCACAATCAAAACATGGAACGTTGCAAAAGGCCCCACCCTTAACCCTAAAGGATGATGATAAACTAGAAGGGTTGTGAACCACTCAAAAAACCAAATTGGAACAAGAACCCAGAAGAGGACCAAAAGTTAAAAAAGGAAAAGCTTCCATTACATCAAAAGATAGGGAAAAAGAAGGAAAGAAAAAAGGAAGAAAAAATAAGGGGGGAGGAAAAGAAGCAAGAAAAGGAAATGAGAAAAAAAAAAAAAACAAGAATAATAATCCTACCTACTTAAAGACTACTGCACCACTCTAACCTGCCAACATCTTTCCTCTTGCCATCGTTAGGACACCTCCCTAATGCACCTCTTACCATTGTTAGGACCTAGTTCTAAGCCTCTAGAACTCATGTAATTTGTGCATATGCCAAACCCTAATCTATCATTGTTGCTACAACGTGCAATGGTAGCCCAGGATGATACTTTGCTAAGTTACTACAATGGCTTATAATTCTCACACCGCCCACTATCGTCCTTTTTTTGTCAACTTATTCCATTTGTAGCAACAACCTAAAAGTCATTGAATATTCCACTAGTTTTTAATTTCTTGATTCTCTTTCAATGGAACTAGTGATCATTATTATTATTTTTTAAAATGTAGTTGAGAATATTTTTCCTTTGTCAAGACATATTGGAAAGGCTAGTGGATACCCTCTATCTAGAATCAACCCTTTTCAAGTACCTTTGTCAAAACCAATTTTATGATTCCTTGAGAATTGCACATCAATGGTGAGAACAATTCTTTGGTTTTTTTGAGAACCACTAATCAAGGGTTCACATACTAAACTTGAGTGATTCAATACCCACAAATGCACTAATTGTGGACAAAGTTGTTTTGGTCATTTTGGGATGAACCTAAACCATTTAATCTAAAGCTAACCAAACCTTGAGGTGAGTGTTTTTTTTGGTTTTTTTTCACAAGCTCACCCTTCTTTTATTTTTCTAAAAATTTTCCTTTTTTTTTCCCTTCCTATTTTTTTTTCTCATTTTCCTTTGTTCTTTTTTTTTTTCTTCTTCTCTTCCACCTCATCTTCTTTTATTCCATTGTTGTAATTCTAGCTTTTTCTTCATTAATTTTTTACATCCTTGTCATACTACTATTTTTTTTTCTTTTTTTTCTTTTTTGTTGTTGTAGATTTTTCTTCTTGATCATTTCTTTTTCCTATTTTAGTTTTTTTTTTCCATCTTTTGTTTCTTTCTTTTCTTCAATTGTTACAACTTCTATTATGGCCTTCATGTTCCTTTGTACTTCAGTCATCATTCTTCTTCAAGGGTTTTGTTGGTCCTTCTTTCGTCTATGGACACATAGCAAGGCTAACCTTTAATAGGGCCTTTTTCTATCCTCGTTCATTTTCGTGCTTTGTGTTGTTTTTCAAGGGTTTTTTTTTTGTGTCTCTTCCTTTCTTTAACCAATGACACCCATATCCTTGCCCTTGCCCATGTCATCTCTATCGCCTTTAATCATTTTGCTTCCCTATTGGTTTTTGTGGGGTTGTCTATTCAACTTTGTAAGTGTTCAGCTTGGGCTCCATCTAGTTTACCTCATGGGTTCATCCTTCCTACTAAGTTTTATTGCCCCCTCAGTAACATCAAGATCCTTGGTGTCCCCTTTGGCTCTATTTCCTTCACCTCTTCTTTTTTACAAGAGGTTTTAGGCAAGGATGTTTGGCATGTAAATGTGTTTTTGATATTAAGGGATGTCTATGTGACTTTTGATTTTTTTCTCGATGTTTCGCCCATAAGCCTTCTTTTTTGTTTTGGTGCTTCCCCCCTTTCTAGGTTTTTGAAATCAACTTGTTATTTTTTACTCCACCCTAATGGGAGTTTTTTTTAAACTTTTGGGTTTGGGCTCATTAGAGTGCCCCAAGGCCCCTCTTGTCCATCTGCAAGTGGCTCTCACCATTTTTAATGGGGGCATAAGGTTGACTTCCTCGAATGTCATTGCTCTAGCTACCTATTTGGGGAGTTGGGCCTTAATAACCTTTGTCATAGCCTCCAGGTTTTTGTTGGATTTTCGCCAGTTTTGGTTAAAGGCAACAGGTGCGAATAGTTCGGGATCCCTCCCTTTCCAAACGCATCTGAAATCAACATGAGAGCTTCTTCGCCTGGGGGCTGTTGCATGTGTCCCCCCTTTTGAACAATTAACTAAGAAAGGTGCAAATCGCTTTCAAAAGATCATTTTAAAAAGATTGCACAACCATTCTTTTATTATCATCTTTTTTTGTTTACTTTTTAATTCACATCGAACACGTTTGAAATTATGTGTGGGGCAAATTGCGGGAGCTTGGTTGTTGACTTCCCCATCATTCTTTTCTTTTGCCTGCTTTCAAATGTTTCCTCCACCGCATTACACGTTAAGTTGAATCTTTCCCTTCTTTTAGTCCTTAGGGTATCACACTACATTTGTAGCCAACTTTTGTATCCTATCAGGATTCACCTTTTTCGTTGTGTGCATGGTGGGGAAAGGACGACCTTGCATGATGTTGTGTGAGATGTTTTCGTGGCCATTGCAAAAGATGCGAGATTTAATGTCTCATGAGGGCAAACCCATATCCTTCTGCCCCTACCCTAAAAACTTCGCACAATCGAATCAACATTGTGTTATTAATTGATATTGTTTACACATTGGTAGATGTTGTCATCATTGACCTCATTAGAATTGATTTGGTTTCACGGGCTATTATTTTTAATGGGGTTGCAACAATAATTGCAATTCAAATGAAGGATGGTCTTTATCACGATTAGTTCCCAATGGACATATTTCTCCTTCTAGTTGTGGAGGTTTTCGGATGTTTACATCAATAGGTGAACAAGTTTTTTAATTAATGTGCTCACATGGTGTGGGGAGCACATGGCATTGGAAGCCCTCCTCTTTCAATTTTGTGCACATTTTATAGGCAAAAGGTGTTAGTGGCATTACAACATGCACATGTGTTCTCTATTTTGAAACATGTTGTTGCCATAGGTGAAGTTTCTTCTAGGCTAGGCATCCTTTTAGGAGGTCCTCCCCTTTCCCTATTTGATATGCTTCTCACGAAAGGAGGGGGTTCAGGAATTTGATGTTCCCTTTGTGGTTCACCCTCCTAGGTGGTTCTTTTGTTTTCTTGGACGTGGATCCTTACATTTTGTTCCTTTTATTCCCCCTTTTTTGGGTGTTTTGGTTTTTTATGATTGCTAAGGTTTCATCATTCTTTCTTCATCATCTTTTTCTCTTTTTGATTTCCTTTTCCTTTAAAAAATAAATCTCTTCTTTTTCATCACATCATTGCACTTATTGTCATGCTTGTTGCACCATTAGTAAATTATGCACCTTGCACCAAATATGCCTTTGTCCTTTTTTCTTTTTCTTTTTTCGCTTTGGTTTGTGAAAAAAAAGCAAAAGCAAGAAGGAAAAGAAGAAAATAAAAATAAAAAAGCAGGAAATGATTTTTTTTTCAAAGATGGAAAAAAAGAAGATAAAAAAAATTATTTGTTTTAATTTTTCTAGTTTTTTAATTCCATAAAGATGTTTGTTTGTTTTTTCTTTTTTTTTAAATTCAAGAAGAAGAATTCCATTTTTTGTTTCCTTTTTACTACTTTGTTTTCCCATTTTTTTTCTAAAAAATGAGAAGATTTTTTGGAGTTTTTGGTCCTATTTTTCCAATTTTTTAAAAAAAATGTTAAAAGAAAAAAAAATTATTTTTTTCTTATGTTTGTCCTAAAGAGTTTTTCTTTTACTGCTATTTATTATTTTTTAGTATTTTAAATTCTAAAAAAATGAAGTTTTTATTTCATTAATTTCCTATTTTTTAAAACGAATTTGTTTCATTTTCTTTTCTTTTGTTTAAAAAACTTTAGTCAATGATTATATGTGTTCATACCCATGCAATTATTTTTGAGTTTAATTTATATTTTTCAAACTTGCATGTTAATGTGTATCATGTGTTTGATGTAGACTTTGAATAACTATGAAATACTAATTTGTAACCAATGTCATTCAACTCAAATTATATCACCATCAACTTTACATTTATTAACATGCTACTAAGGTGGTTACAACAACAAGAACTTATTAATGAACACATGGCATGTTGATTAATGAAAATAGTTTTAGAAAGGGGTCTCCTGAGGTTAAAGGGTAACATATGTATTTTACTTGGGTTTTTTTGGCATAAATAATGGCATGGAATTCATGTTTTCCATTTTTGAACATTTAAAAAAGTTTTGATAGATGTGATATTTGCATCAATATATGCAAGTTTTGTCTTATTACAATTGTCACCTCACATTTGTACTATGTTTGCATGCCTTGAATGTGAGCATTGCATTAATATTTTGTTGAAATTTTCTTTAAAAATGCAAATTTGAAACATATTGTATTATTGCGTTAAAAGAACTTCAATAAACATAAAATTCAATATGAAATATTTACATAGAGGTCACAAAATAAATAAACATTTGTTATCCCAATTTTGCAATATCCACATTTGATGGTTTGTGTAATACCCAAATGTTGGGCATAATATATGCATGTTCAATGAAAAAAATGATGGAAAAAAAAAAAAAAAAAAATAAAAAAAAAAAAAAAAACGAATTGTGATTAAAAAACAGGAAAATTTTAATTAAAAGCAAGAAAAAGGCATTGAATATTTAGAAGGAGAAAAAATAAAATAAATTTTAAAAATAAAAATTTAGAAATTTTTTAATTAAAAAAAAAGGAAAAAAAATACTTGCATTTTGGTCTCAAAATATTTAATAATTATTGAGGTGTATTTTATTTGAAATGGAATTGTTTTCATATGTAGGTATTGTATTTTGTGATTGGATTTTCAACTATTTTAGCTTTTAACAATAATTGCCAAAATATGCAATAGTTACATGTGGGTCACGAAAGTTGATTGAATTGCAATACTTGCATTTAGGGCTATTGTTTATCAACATTGAGGGGTCAAATATGATTAAAATGGTTGTTAGTTCATTTAGTGCAATACTTTCATATTTTATATATCATACATTGGCAAATGTTAGCATCATGTAAATGATAGGTAGATAGGTGTGTAGGTGGGTGTGTGGATAAGTAACTAAGTATGCAAGTAAATAATTCAAAGGTAGGTAAATAGGTACATTGGTGGCTAGTAGGCTAATAGGTTTTCATTTATACACAAATGAAAAGCAAGTTAGGTCAATAATGTAACTAGGTCAATAGGATAGCTAGGTCAATAAGGTAGCCAAAAAAATTTGTTAAAAGATTTTATTGAAAAACTAATCGTTAAGTTCATTCAAAAATATGTAAAAGTTTTGTCAAATGGTATAGGTTTTGCCAATCAATATAAGTTTAACCGTGAAAAATGGAACTTTTTTCAAAAAATAAAAATTTAATCAAGAAAAGATAGAGATTTAGCCATGAAAAGATTGAAGTTTTGTCAAGAAATATAGATTTAACCAAGAAGAATTAAAAGCTTTTTCAAATGATAAAAGTTTAACCTAGGAAAATTTTAATTTTTAATTAAAATATAAAAATTTAACCAAAAATATATAAAAGTTTTACCGAGAGATAAAAATATGAAAAAAAAAGTTAAAAGTTTTTCCAAATGGTAAACAATGGGCCTGGTCTATCACCTGAGTTCAAGGTGACAAACCAGAGGGCCACTGGATTTCAATTCCTCAAAAAAAAAAAAAAAGTCAGATTCAAAGATTAACCCTCGATTGCCAGTTATTTCCAAAAATTGAAAGAACCTGTGGTTTTCATGAAAGAACCGATAAAGAAAATAGGTAACTACTAGGTAAGTAGATGGTTTATACTTTATGCATATGTAACGGACGCTTTTACTACCTATCTACTAACAACCTGCTTGTGGGTTGTTAATAATTTACTACCTATCTACTAACAACCTGCTTGTGGGTTGTTAATAAGTGGGTAGTAAAAAAACAAAGGAACTGAGCTAACCACCATGGTCAGCTAGGGAACTGGAACCCAACAGAAAACTGTTTCCTGACCACTTACCATCCATCCTTGGTGGTGCGCTGGTGGATGCTGGTTCACTGTGGCCAAATTGGATCACCCTTGCCCACACAGCCACAGTGAACCAACAGTGACCAGAGCATCATAAAGGATAGATAGATGGTGCATGGAGGGGAAGCCCCTTTTCCATTGGGTCCCAGTTCCTCAGCTAACCACAATGGTTGGTTAGATCCGATGCTCCCTGGTCCTTAGATACTTATGGAATGGATGAATGAATGGACGGAACCACTACGGCCTGCTCCATCTAGAAACGGAATGAGAATGATAAGTTGAGCTGCTGTTCCGTTGCTGCGTGGTAACAGTACTACCAGTTCATGTTCCGAAGCATAACCAGTTTTCCTCACCATTGATACACAGTTCTGAAACGTGTTCTCCGTTGTTCATTACCAGTGACATTGACTGCACCACCAAAAGTGGAACCAGCAAACGGACAAGGGAAAAGCATGAAAACTAGCGTATCTAGGGACACCCAAACTGGTTACGTACTAGAGAGTGGGCCAATCGGGGTGGACTCAGACTCCTACAAGTCCATGGGTGAGCTTGTCAGGGCGACCCTAGGGGGCATGTTAGCAGCTAGAATTGACACAGTCGACCTGGTGGTCTCTCACCTTGAAAGAAGGGATCTGAAGTAGAGGCAGGTTTTTATGGAGAATCTGATTCGCGCAAATTAGGCAGATTGAGCACAATTGAAGAGGAGGTTAAAATGCCATGCTTGATTGTAACAGAACCATTCAGAGCATCTCCAGCTCTGCTCAGTATGTGACCCTGCAAAAATATTTCTCATATCCAAGCTTAGTTATTTACTTTTTTCCAAGAGCACCAATCAGGTTTTTTTTTCTTCTTTTTTTTTCCCAATTTTGTGATGTAGCTGAAGTGGGTGATCATCCATAAGATGATTTAGTCAAATTTGGTTATATACTAGATATTAAAGTAGGAAAAAAAACAGAATCCTTCAATATTCTTGGCTATCTGCAGGAACTTATCATGAAAATCTTGTGATTTGGATTTTTCAAAATCTGGCAATTGTGGGTCAAATTTTTCATGAAAAACCTTTTAAAGGTCAAAATCATATTTTTCAGGTGGAAACTTGGCAAAATTTCACCCAAAAAAAAACACTAGGACCTACAGAACTAAAACTGGGAGTGCCAATAGGTGAGAGACCACTAAGAGCAACCCCACCTGGACCAATCAAACTATTTACCCAATCCAGAGCAGGTGCTAGACTTTGCTATGCCTTTTTACCCGCCTTCAAAGCAAACTATGTAAAAATGCTGCACAAAAATACCATTGTGCTGAGCCAAACCGGCATGTTTTGACTTTTATTCTGCTAATTCTAATTTGCAGGGTCCCATACAGAGGACCAGTGGAGTTGCCTTGTGGTAAACTTATCTCATTGTTGTCTATGGCTGCTCGAGGTGGTTTCAAGCCTTTCATGAAAATGCTGGAATTGTCAGCCAGTGTGCATTTTGGTGCTTGTGGTGCTTTTCGTCTGTGTCTTTTCCTTACCAAAATGAACTGAGGAACTGACTGAAAATTGAAACGGTGCCACTTACCCAATGTGGTAGGTAAGGTAAGGCCCAAGGGTTCGGGCATTACTGAAATTAGGGGCCCAGGATAATGCCTACCTGAGTACGGGCCCCATTTTGTAATTTGTAAAAGCCCCAGTGTAGGGGCATTCCCAAAGCAAGGGGCCTATGACGAGGTGGCACCTTTGTACATGGCTTTGTGATCCAGTGTTTTTTTTTCTGGCAAAAAATTGCAAGATTTCTACTTTAAAAAAACCTTGCCTACAACTACAAAGGAAAAAAAGGGGGTTTCCAATGTAAATCGCCTAAAAGCATAAAGCGATGACTAGGAACAGCTTGATTTCACTGGACTGCCAACCTAGATTAGCCCTCTAAAACGCTTGATCCTTTTAGGGTGTCACCGAATTGTGGGAAGCAAGGCCATTGATGTTGCCAAACAGCCACATGTCGACAATCGACATAGCCTATATGCTCCAAGCCCTAAATTGTTGTCACCAAAGTTTTGTGCATCATTTGCCTCCACTTGCCGAAGTTTTTGTTCTCTTTTGTTTCCTCTCCTTGTCAATCAACAACTCTCGTGGTGCACCATCGTCAATCGACTCTCGTTTGTGATGCACCATTGCCATAGCTATCGAGAGTCAGTTGTAGTCATGAACATTTCATCTTCAATGCTACTTGAGGGTTTGCACTACACATCAAGTGTGCTTCACCATCGGGCATCATATGTTTGTGCTTAAGAATCAAGAAGCAACATTTGCATTCAAATTCCAACTAGCAAACCTCCAATCAACAAAAGGAAAATAATTATTTTCTTTGCCTTAATAACTTGAAATGTAGTTTTTTGAAAGATTTTGTGTGCAACGATTTTAGTTGTTATTAATCAGGGATTGTACAAGTGTTGCAAGAGTTCATCAAGTAATGGGTTTGATTGTGTTTAATGAGTTAAAGCTTGAGGATTTTTTCGAAGCTTGTGTGGACAGGATCTTAAGGGCATCCATAACACCAATTGCTCATTATGGTTTCATGATATTTGTAATTGCTCACTCGCATTACAACCACTATAGGGGAACTAAAGGAGGATCCATTCCAAGGGTACATGTATTCAAGGGGTTAGATTTTTGTACCCAACTTGACATTTTTTTCCTTGTTGTAAATTTCTTGGGTTTTTGTTTGAAAGAGGTTCCAAATCTATTTTGCTCCCAAGAGTGTAGTTGCAACTCAATTGATTATGTCATTTCGGTTTAAGTTCGCATTAAAGAATTAGGGTTTGCAAATTGGAATTTCATTCCTATTTTGTTTCCAACAATCCATCTAGAACTTCAATCTGCCATCCCATAGTTTGCAAGGTTCCCATTGGAAATTTAGGGTTTGCAATCTTAAAATTTCAAATCCATCTTGAATTACATTTGCAATTTGAGCTTATCATTTCGGAGTTTATGCATTTGCAACTTGAGCTTATCATTCCAAAGTTTGGAAGGTTTCCAACATTGTTTTAAGGTTGGAAATTGGAATATCATATTTTTCTTGTTTCCAATAGTGCATTTCCAACTTGAATTTGCCATTCCAAAGTTGTCAAATTTGCATTCTAGGTTTAAGGTTTGCAAATTGGAATTTCATGTCTATCTTGTTTCCAAAAGTCCATCTACAACTTCAATATGCCATCCCAGGATCAGCAAGGTTCCCATTAAAAATTTAGGGTTTGTAATCTAGGAGTTTCATATTTGTCTTGTTTTAGCTATGCATTTGTAACTTGAATTTGTCATTTCATAGTCTACAAGGTTTCTAACATCCTTTTAGGGTTTGCAAATTGGAATATCATATCTATCTTATTTCCAACAATGCATTTCCAACTTGAGTTTACCATTCCAAAGTTGTCAAGTTTCCATTCCAAGTTTAAGGTTTGTAGATTGGAGTTTTCATGTTTGTCTTATTCCCAACAATTTATATGCCCTTTGAATTTTCATTCCACAATCTACAAGGTCCTCAAATGAGAAGTTTTGAAATTTAAGGGTTGTAATTTGGTCTTTAAAGAATTATTTTATTTCCATTCCAAGTTTAGGGTTTGCAAATTTGAGCTTCCATATCTGTTTAGTTTCCAACATTTATTTGCCATTTAAGTCTTTCATTTTAAAATCTAAGAGTTTCCATATCTATTTTGTTTCCAAGAATCTATCTACCACTTGAGTTTGATAGTTTAAAATGTGTCAAATTTCCACTTGAGGTTTAGGGTTTACAAATTTAGGGGTTCCCATATCTATCTTATTTCCAATATATATTTGTCACTTGAATATTTCATTCCAGAATGTGTGAGTTTCCATATCTATTTTGTTTCCAAGAATGTATCTACCATTCGAGTTTAATAGTTTAAAATGTGTCAAATTTTTGCTAGAGGTTTAGGGTTTATAAATTTAACAATTCCCATATTTGTCTTGTTTCCAACATATATTTGCAACTTGAGTTTTTCATTCCAGAGTTTGTGAGTTTCCATATTTGTTTTATTTCCAAGAATCTATCTACCACTTGAATTTAATAATCTAAAGTGTGCCAAATTGTTGCTCGAGGTTTAAGGTTTACAAATTTAGGAGTTCCCATATATGTCTTGTTTCCAACATATATTTGGCACTTGATTCTTTCATTCTAGAATTTGTGAGTTTCCATATTTGTTTTGTTTCCAAGAATCTATCTTTCATTTGAATTTAATAATTTAAAATGTGTCAAGTTTTTGCTTGTGGTTTAAGGTTTGCAAATTCAAGAGTTTTCACCATATATGTCTTTTTTCCAAGAATGCATCTACCACTTGAATCTAACAATCCAAAGTCTATCAAGTTTCCACTTGAAGTTTAGGGTTTGTAAATTGGATTTTCTCATCTGTTTTGTTTCCAACAATCTATCCACTTGAGTCTAAAATTTCAGAATCTATCAAATTTCAATAATGCTTCCAGATCTTCCACAATCTTATAAATTCAAGTACTTCTTCTCTAGCAGGAACCTTGTTGTGGGTGGGCTTCTTTTAAATTATGATCCTAATGTTGCTTCTTCTTTTCATGGTCTTCAAAGGTCATCCCTTCCTTTGTTTTCACCATACAATTTTGATCCTTCAAATGTAGATGATGATGATGATGATGTTATGTCTTTGGATGAATTTGACCCCATTCCTAAAATAGATCTATTCATTGTCCCGTCTAAACCGATAATCCAAAAAAAAAAATATGATGCATCTAGAAAATTTTAATATTCTTGGGCTACAAAACTACCATGAGCAAAGTTTTGTTTAGGTTCAAATGGCAACCTACATACTATCAAGTACAGGATCTACATTGAGGTGGAAGGGAAGGATAAATATTTACTACTAAGTGGGAGTCATTATGTAAGCATGTAGGTTGAAGGAAAGTTGAAAGGAACATTGGAACTAATGTGAAAAAGGGGGATTGGTATCATTTTAAAGATTGTGGGCATGCCAAGAACCATAAATTGTTTGCTTCTCATAGCCATGGAAGTGTTGCTACCCAACTTGCAAATAGAGTGACAAAAGATAATTGAAAAAAGGTTGCCCAATTTGCTATAAACTTACATTTGTTATAGCAAGGTTATCCCATGCAAAAATATGAAGCAATGAAGCCACTATATGAATTCTTAGCAATGCCAAAAAAATAACAAGAAACATTGGAGTGATATTTTTAGCTGGACAATGGCAAAATTCATGCATTAGCAAGTGATGAGGGCAATAGTGGGGGTTGTTTAGTATGTTGTTTTAAGTTGTGATGAAGTGTCTATAGTTGACAACCAATCTTGGTTGTCTATTCACTGCTATCTGGTGCAAAATTAAATAAAGATCCCAATTCTCATATCTTTGGATAGAGTGTTTGAAGGTTCATGTAGTGATAACCTAGCCAAGGTCATTATGGAAGTGTTGACAATTGGTGGGGGGTTGCCAAGAAATCAGATTGCCCAAAAGTTCATCTACTTTGGGGCTAATGGTGTTAATGTCTTTCAAGGCACAACAAATGGTGTTACAAAACATATTCATGACACCTATGCCCCTCATTCTATTGGGTCTTTTGTATGGCCCATTACACTAATTTGGTTATTCACTCATTGTCATGATTGCCTTTGCTGGTGCGGATTGATAGTTTGTTGCAATGTTTGTACTTTTATTTTGCCCACTCACCTAAAAAGCATTTGGAATTCACTAAGATTTCGGAAGTCATGGCAACAAAGGGGAACAAAATTTTTCAGAATGTGAAAACAAAGTGGATTTTGATGTTGAAGCCTTGCTAAGAGAATTACATGGCAAAATGTATAACTTTGCTTATGAAGATGTCAATAGACAATCCTACAAACCAACAATTTACGTTGAATTATGAACATTTGTTGTGAACTTCATATTTTCCTTGGATTTGTTTACATTTTTCCATTGTTGAAATTAGTGCATGCTCTTATCAAAATTGCACAATCTAGAAATGTGTTTATGTGTAATTTGGTGGTAACCATCAAGTTTGTCAAGGTGATGTTTATAACATGTACTATGATCAAACTTCCAAGTTCATTGTTGATAACTTTTGGGCTTTCAAATCATTATTAGAGTTGAAGCATGAGAATATCCACATGTTTTGAATAGTTGATGCAACATCTAGAATTCGACATTTGGCCTTTGAGTTGAATGGCTAGCAAGTTTGAGTAATTCATCGAAATTTAAAGACCATGGTACCTTTTATGGTAACAAGATGTTTTTGTTGTTTTTGAATCATTGGTGAAAAACCAATGCAAGGGTAAGCCTTGCAACTTTCACCCTTTCAAACCTTTGCCCCTAATTTTTTTTCCCAATTTTTTAATTTGTTTTGTTCACCTTCAGGTAGGTAGTAAGTTTGTGGTTTTATCTGTTTTGATAGGGGTTGGAAAAGCTTTGGTTCAAAAGTTTGAAATTAGGTTTCTAGCCCCTGGTGTTATGGATGTTTTTGGGATTGTGTATCCTCGATACTAGATGCAATTGGAATGTGATGCAACATTTGTCAAACACTATCAAGTTATTAAATTAGCTTTCTGCTTGAGCAAAACCCACAAGGTGGATGACCAAGATATGATGGTGGGTGAATTATTCCATGTTAACAACCTTGATTGTCATCTAGGCATCATGTTCAAGCTCACAATGAAGTCAAATGCAGCAACATGTATGGCATTTCCTTTTGACTTGAATCCTTGAACCAAAATGTGGTGCCTTGTGACAATGTCTCGATTACTTTCCTTTAACTTCCTAAAGTATGTGAAGCTAGCTGAATTGGCCATGGTGTAGATAGTTGGCAACATGGAGGATGACAAATGCTTCTCTACTTTGGCTTTTATGAAGTCAAAGCTTCGAAATATTCTCACTACCCACCTACCACTTGTTGTGCACATGTTTGCACAACAATTTTATACTTTGCAAAATTTCCCATATGTAGATTGTATTGAACAATGGCGAGGGGATCACCATCGATATCATTATGATGATTAAGCAATATGCCTTTTACATTTGCTAGGCTAGTTTTTGTAGAGGCAGATATGTATTGCTACAAAATTGAATGGTTGTTTTATGACACAAAAAAATTTCTTTCTAGGGTGTTGGCATCTTTTGGCCTTTTTCACAATGCAATGCCATGGAATTATTTTTTTGTTTGTTGTAATTGAGTACTAACTTGTGAGTTTGTAGGTCACTTGTGCTAGAATGGCCAGTTCCAAGGGTTCAATTCCCCACAAGTGCTTGTGTTTGCTAGAACTTAATATGATGTGCTTTGCAAAAAAAGACGTGTGAACTTTGCATTGTGTGTGTAGCATGCAGTTCATAGTGCATACTCACATGCCCTAAATTTTACTATTTGGGAGAAGTAATTGCCAAATTTAGACCAAAAAATTCCACTTATCATCGAAAACACTCCAAATACAATAACAGAGTAGCCAAAAAACTCTAACTTAATTTAAAATATAGCCAGAATTTTTCTCGTTTAAATCTGAAAGAAGGGCCAAAAATTTTCACCTTCACAACAAAGTGGCAGCCACTTAGAGATAAATAATTTTCTAAATAATTATCTAAATGTTAGCCAGTTGAGCACCACATGCAGTGCAGATGTGGGCCCCACAGGCTAAGTTGCAAAAATGAAGAAAAAAACACTGGTGTGATCTGATCCCCGCACTTTGGGAATGTGCCCCCACATGTGGACCCCGCCCACTGTGAAGCACAAAGGAACTCTAAAGGATTAGTAGAAATCTTCCAGTGTATGTGGAGGAGACCTTATCGAGCGGAATTTCTCCTCAGCAGAGGGCGCGGTGTTTTGAAAAGTGAAATGTCAGCTCCCGATCGGCATTTTCACTTTGTAAAATAAATTTGCTTCCGGTGATACCTGCAACATTGGTTATTAAGGGGGAAAAATTTTTAATGTTTTCTTTCGCCTCAGTGCTTTATGTCAGGTAATGCCTGACGAGCAAGGCAAGGCATTCCTGAAATAAGTGTCTTAGGTGAGAGTACTTATTAAGTGTCCAGAATGCCCTGGCCCTTGGGCATTACCCTAAAGTTATCAGAAACCTAGACTTATAAGATGCCTCCTCCTTTCTAGGAGGGATCTTGACAGGTACTAGCATGGCCTGTGCCCTTGGCCCAAGTATTACCACGTCCTCAACTGATTTTTCCTTCCAAAACCTGGTTTTCTGAAATTTATTTGAATTTTCAGCGGCAGAAATCGCTTTAAAATCAATATCTCCCACACATTCTGAATCCAAATCTTACCAAATAAATTCCATTAAATCCTGCTCATCAAGATCATTCCAACAACACCAAAGGCACATTCCAATTCCTCCGAAATTTTCAGCTACTTTTTAATTTAATTTAATTTTCAGTGAAGAAATCACTCAATATTCAAGAACTTTTGCACTGCAAGTCCAAACGGCATGAAACCAAAGCCCATGCACCCTTCCTTGTCAAGAGCTTTCCAAAGACACCAAGAACATGATCTGAAGCATCCTGGTTCTGTGGATCTCATAATTATAATACAAAACAAAACAAACTACCTTCCTTCATAGATAGATAATGTGCTTTTCAAATACACTTCAAAAATTTCTCCAAGTGCTTCATGGGCATGTCTAACACTCTTGAGCCTTACACATCCTGAAGCATGAGGCAAACACTATCATAAGATAAACATATGTTGAGATCACTCTCTCCGCAGGAATGAGAGGCACCTTATGCTTACAAGAGGCTATGTCATGTCTGCCCCATATCCTAATGCACTTGGAGAATGGAGAATCTTTTTGTTAAAACTATTTAGTAACTTGAAAGCCTTGTGTGGGTGAGGTGCCCTCTAAATAAACAAGGAATTTTATTTGAAATAGGTGTTTTGCTTTAAGAGTAATTTGGTAAGTTACATGTGGGGAATTTTCATTATTAAAAATAAGAATATTAATCCTTTCTAGTTTTTTCCTTCGTCCTTGGAGGTGTTATCCAGTGTTTACATTTTGATTTATCAAAGGTCGTGTAGTTTTGCTGGAAAAACACATTTATCCAAGTTTTTCTCATAACAAATTTGCAAAAATAAATAAATAATCACCACCCAAAGAGAAAAAAAACACACTCACACACAGTAGTGTTGTCATGGCTGTTCACGTGTGAAAGACAAATATCATTTATTTTCAAAAGAAAATTGGAAAGTTAAATATGATAATAGTAGACTCCCACAATAGACAATAGGAGAATGTCTAGGAAAGGTAAGGACAAAGCTCTGGATTCAAGCAAACCAAATGGGTCTAATGGTGTAAGTGTAAATATATGTTTGAAAGTGTATATCATTTACACCAAGACTTTTTACACACTTACACTTCATATAATCTATATTTTGGGATTTACATTTACACTTGCATGGCATGTGTATATATCTACTATATAAATTCACTTGTTCTGTCTGTGACGCGACAATTCCGGCCTCTGCATTTTCTATGGCAGAACCGGTGGCGGTGATGATGAGGCGAGGAGGGAGCAGCAGCAGCGACATCGCCGCTTGAAGTTCCCAAACCAGGTCTCAATCCAGGTTCTTCGAAGCCAAATATTGGGGTTTCAAGTACAGCTCCAGGTCCAGGTCTCGATCCACGTGCAGCTTGAGGTTCCCAAACCAGGTCTCAATCCAGGTTTGTGTCTTTGGTGTTGATGGAAAGATCTTGATGAGTAGGATTTAATGGAATTTATTTGGTAAGATTTGGATTCAGAAACGTGGGAGATATTGATTTTTAAAGTGATTTCTGGCTCTGAAAATTCCAAATAAATTCCAAAAAATGAGGTTTTGGAAGGAAAAATCAGTTGAGGACACAGTAACACTCGGGCCAACAGCACGGGCCACACTAGTATATTTAAAATACAATTACAAGAGGTTGTGTAAAAAAATATATGTTGCAAGTGTAAATCACCATACAATAAATTCATGAAGGTATTGCACTACATGCTGCCCACTAGTCTAATCCTCCTAAGTTATGGCAAAAAACCAATATTCCTTTTAAGCCTTATTGTTGTTCAAAATAGGTCTAATCCTTCTAACTCATTGCAAAAAAAATAATAGTCCTTTAAACCAAAGTGCAATAATCTAATCAATCCTTCAATTCAATAAGTTCCTTAATAAAATCCTGAATCATGAAATTTTGTGTAGAGTAAAGCCCCAAGGTGGAAACATCCCCCACTTGTGAGCTTTACCCATTATAGAGCATGAGATGAACATCATCATGAAACCAAACATATGTAATTCACAAGGCATAAGACAATTCTTATGCCCATTCCTCAAAAGTAAGAGCAATCTTTCACCTACTTGTGGATGTAATCTCCTTCCCATTCTTAAGGAGTGAGCATAAGATCTTTCTTTTCCAGTAGGGATATTCATGGATACAAGGTGCTCTCCAAATATACCCCATAGGAAATTCTTTGAGTGTTTGACCTATGTGAAATTTACTTTTTGAATGTTTTATTGTAAAGGCCATATCACCAACAAGTCCTTCACTTTGGAAGGGCAGGCTTGACACTACCCTTCACTGCAAAAAGCAATCATGGGGTTCAAATCTAAGGCCTGAATGAGCTGATGAGGGGGAAAAAAAGGAGAAGAAAACACTCATTTTGCTCAAGTAAGGTTTTTATTTTAATGTTATTGCTTCAGAGGACTTTTTTACATTACAGCTCTGTCAGAACTATGTCATAATTTGTGTCATGTCATGCACAAATGATATGTACCCCATTCATCCATGTGATGTTAAAAATGAGCCTTTGTTTAATTTGAGTTGGCTGAAAGGGGTTGGTGACCTTGCAAGTTTGGGACCATCAAACCTTTAAGAGTTCTCGGGACCCCAAACTCTTAGTTTATTACCTTTAGAGTCCTAAACACTGAGTTTAAGACTCAGTATGGTTCAGAATCATTTTCTTTAAGTTGATGGCATGAACTTAAGGTCCGGTCCATAGGGGGGTTACCTTGATGTGACCTGCTCTAAATTCATTAGTGTCATTAGAGGGTACTTTACTGCACACAATCTTTCCTTTCGTAAGGGGCGAGCATTTCAAAGACCATAATGCCCACCTCTTGTGAACATTACATTTTTCAGAATGCCCACCCTTTGGTGTTTTTCTCATGATACCTGTTTTTGAGCAGGACATTACACTCAATTTATTCATTGCATACATTAATGTTTGGTTTGACGTTTATTTTGAAATATTAAAAAATAAAATTTGTTAAAACTATGTATTCCTAATAGTGATGACCCCTTTAGGAATCAATAGTCTCAACTTTAGGAATTCATAACTAAGATGCACTTACTCAATTAATTGCCTAATCAAAAAATTGTTATCTAGAATTTTGTAATATGTGACTCAACTTAATAGTTTATAGAATTTGACAAGTGATAGGTTAACATGTTAGGTGACAAATAGTTAGTCAATAGGAAGTTGACTAAACAGGTAGTTTGTAACATGCAATTTATTTTTGAATTTTTGGATTAATATTAATGTGTATACAACTAATGACTAGTTAAATGGTCTCATTAGATTGTTTAAATTTTGAATTATTGTGTATAAATAGGACAAGAAGGAAAAAAAAAAAACATGGGACTTAATTTCACCTTATGTTTTTCATTTAAAACTTGAAATGGAAAATGGAGAATTTCAATTATCAATTTTGTTCTTTGCAGTTTAATAACTTGTGTACATCTGTTTTCATTTTGAATTTTTGAATTGTACATAGGATTTAGATATTTTCTTTGGATGTACCTATTGTTGATTTTTTAAAATATATTATTGATAATAAAAATAATTCAAAAAACTTGATGGGAAAATATAAAACACCTTGTTACCATTTGGTGACCACATAATGAATCAAAATTCAGAGCATTCATGCTCTTAGTTATATTCAACAAGTAGTCAATCAAAATTGAAAAGCACCAGCACTTGCAAATCCTGGTTTGTATCACATTTTTAATTGTTTTATGCAAATTTTAGAATAATGTTGATATTTTTCTATTTATTTTGAAAACATTAGGGAATAAGTTGAAGTTAATGTAGAAGTTTTGAAGGAAATCAGACATTTAATTTGTAAAATAAACTTTTATAAAAAATTTGAATGTTGGGAAGAATCAATTTGATTTCATGTTAAAGAATAATGCAATTAATTTTCTAAAACCTATTGATTTCAAAATATGTCAAGAGTAATCACTAGAAGTCTTAAAATATAATTAAATCATGTTATACATCAACATGTGTCAGAACATGCACAAATGCAAGATGAGCAACTAATGCAACCTATGGGAAATGAATTAGTGAATGCACCAAACATGGATGCAACATAGTGGATAGAAGCCAATGAACAACATCAAATTGCAATCGAACCAATTTTGTAAAAGATCTAGCCTTACCTTCAACCACTCACTAAGTGACACCACAAACCTTGACCCAACATCGAGCAATGAGCATTCACAATGGTGTTAATAACAAACTTGTTCAACAATTTAATGAAATTGTCTCAGCATGACAACAATGGCAATCTACAACCTTGGTTATTTCATACCTAAAACAAATGTACCTACACTAACAATAATCTCTATTGGTTTGCAAACCAACAAACAAATCCCAACATTGATTTGGTAACCATTGATTCAGAGATGGAACAAATTTAACTTACTTACCAACAAGTTGGAGCAACTTTGTCACATCGACCAAAAACCTTCTAATCAATCAATTTCCATACCACATTTGGAACTTGTTAAGCCTCAAGCAACACTAATGGTTGTTTGACAAGAACCAACATATCAACATGTCACATAGCCAACCAAATCAATTCATAGTCAAGATGAAAGATTGTAAGTTCCACACTATACCATGGTTTTAAAAGGAAATTTGATCAATGAAACTATAACCTATGCATATTGTTAACATGCAAGACATCTATTCAACCATTGACCCTTTGTTGATGATAAAGTAAGACAATTGTTGAAAGATGAGGTGATGAATGTTCATCAACATGTCATTCCGACCATTACAATTGTATTACCAAATGTACCTATGCAAGGAATTCAAGCCACTTGAATCCTAACATTGGTCATACGACAATACCTTTTAGTTATCAACCAACTTGACAACCACATGTCACACCATTTGTACCAAGTAGAACTACTATCTTACTTATAGATCTAAATACCCACTATGGTATAATGTACTTTTAGATTTTAGTTTAATGTATCCAACATATCCTATTGGAACAAAAGGATTTGATCCTTTGATCTTTACACAAGAAGAAATCTTGTAATATGTAACTATTCAATTTGCGACTACATGCAACTACATGCAATTACTTATCATTTGCAACTATGTTTATCATTTTTACAACTAATCACTGTCTTTGTAAACTTTACAACTATTTTTCAGACTATGGTGTAACTATTAAATTACACATCCTTCCATATTGACTAGCTTCTTAAATTTTTCATCCAAGAATAGGTTCCTATGGTCATTTAGTTGCAAAATTAGTTGCAATTTGGTTACTTATTATGGTGTGTTTATACATTTACTAACGTACATTAAGGTTTTGTGGACTACATTAAGAATATGTTATATATTTTTTACTCAAGGTATATTAAACATCTATTAAGTTTATTTGACCATATTATGGGCATATTGGATTGAAATATAATCATTTTGAATTTGTATGGTTCATTTAAAACTATATCATCTTTATGAAAATATGATTAAATTATAATAGCGAGGTCATATTAATATGATATAATCCTTGTATTAAACAAGAATTAATCATCTAACAATTATTATTTTCAAATAATTCATTAGTTAGTATAAAGTATGAAAATTTTGATTTTATTTAACCTTTAATAATATTTAAACTAATATTAACTAATTGAAAATAATTACTATTTATTAGTTACTTCAAAACCTTTTTTTGATTAATTAGATGTTAAATCGTAAATTGATACAATAATTAATCATTATTTATGACTTATTCATATTACATAATTGATTAATTAGGAAATATGAAATAATAGTTACTTAATAAAAAATCATTTTATTTTTATCAAAAAGTCAATAAGTTTATAAATAAGTAATCTATATTTAATATTTTCAATCAATGATTTTCCATATTTTGTTAAATTTTATTTAATATGTAATTACTATTAAATAATTACTCAATATTTAGTTACTTATTTCTTATCTATTTAGTTGTATGATTTACAAAACTAAAAACAAGTAAAAAACTTGTGGAAGAATCATTTTTAGTTGTAATTGAATTTGCGATTAAGGTGCAAGTAAAAAGTTTAACCCATATGTTTTGTCTTCTAATTCATTTTACAAAATATATAAAGAAAGTGCCTTCTTTTTGGATTTCACATTAAAATTCATGTGCCATTTGGGATGAGCTTGAAGAAGTTTAATCCTAAAGGCAAAACATAAAATAAAATAAAAGTATTTACATGGTTATTTTTTTAATTCACTTACTTTTTTACCCTCCTACCTATTAACCTACCTTCTTCCTTAGGTAACTAGGTGGGTAAGTAAGTAACTTAGGTAGGTATGTATTCTAGGTAGGTAGGTATTTTTTTATGCACATAGTTTTGCCTACCTACTCACCTATGTAAGTAATTTTTTTTCCAAAATTCAATCAATATGCAATGTGGCCACTTTTGATTATGCCCTGTGTCACAAAATAATCATAATGGATGGTTGAGATCAAGATTTCAATAAAAATTTTATTTTCATAAAAAGTTATTCCAATTGCTATGTGTCAAATTTTCATTTGTCCAAGTGTCATCATGTAAATAGTTGAAATTGGACCACATTGATTTTTCCTCATTATATATTATATAAAATCATATATTAAAAAATCCCAAGTTTTGCCACATGTCAAAATTTAATGTGTTGAAATCTATGGCCATTCATAATGGATGGCCTAAATTAATATTTCAATCATAATAAAATTTGCCTAAAAAGTTATTATGTCGACAAATGACAATTAATGAAGGTTATTTAGTACTTACAAAATAATGGTTAGTAGTTGCAAATGTTATACACTAATCAAAGGATGGAAGTGTATACATTGACCATTTACTTCATCCATGAAAAATGTGTTGACATCACGTGAAATCATCATTTGCAACTAAAGGTTCAATGCATTCACTTATGTAACTTAAGGATTATTTAGTTGCAAAGTTTATTGCAACTATATTTTAGTCATAACTTATAGTCACAAATTGACATTTTTCTACTAGTGTTAAAAATTATATGGGTTATGTACCTAGATATTTGCATCTAGTACAAAAATAACATGTTATACCACTAATACACACACTGCATATTGTTAGGAATCAATTTATTATAGTGGTTCAAATAGTCATTAGTAAGGACAAAGGATCCATTCAACAATAAGTTATTATTTCAATGACAACAATTGTACCAATTAATATTGACATACATCAAATCAATAACAATTTACTAACTCATGTACCTTGGTTCTGTTCATCAACCATAAGATGGAAGATAATTTGAAGATTCACCTAGAAGTTTCACATGGAGCATATCCATGTGGAAAACCACTAATTAACCCACATGTCAAATCATTCAGATGGCCAACACATGATCCACACATGTTCATATCATCATGTTATCCACCACCGACTTATAATATGTAGCAAAGCCAACAATTAAATTGCCATATAGAAAATTGCAATACCCAACATATGTCAAAAACACTAACCTTAATGTTCACATCAAAATATTCAAGAAAAATATTAATGCTAATGGTGCAATTGGAAGCTAGTATTATCAACCTATTTGGTTTCACTTTTAAAAATAATATGTATGAATGGGGTGAGAATTTAGTTCAAGGCCATCCAAATTGTACATAAATTGAAGAACTAGAGTAAGCATTTTGCAAGTGGTTCAAAATTATAAGAATGACAAAGAGATATGCATGCAACTACAAAATATTCAACAACAAATTACTGAACGTGTTAAGATTTATTATGAACGCATGTTGAAATTAACCAATTATTTATAGGTTAAAACAACATATGTTTTTCTCACCACTATTTTTAGAGCATGTTTATTACCTAATTTCATATTAGCAATGGTGGTATGAAGTGAGATGCCTTGATTGAGCACAAAAAAACTATTGTGATCTATGAAGAAAGTGGACCTATTAGTTTAAGTTACATTGCTTTATTAACCACACCATAAATTAATGGGGTCTATTCACAATTAGGGTACACAAAAGGAATGTCTCGCCCCAATATCACTCTCAAAACATTACTTTGAATGACCATTAGATTTACAAAATAATTTATTTTGTAGATTTTTTTTCATTAAATAATTGCATAATTCTTGATTAAAATGATGGTTTTTTTTGTGATTTGGATGATTCAAACATGACCTTAAATGTTCTAAAAGATGGTTCAAGAACCATTTCCCACTTCACAGTTTTATTGTCATACTTTTTAATATGATAAATCACCAAATTTTGTGGAATTGATGTTAGAATCTTGGATTTTTTTCATAAAAAGGATGTGTCAATAAAAATAATCAATTAATTTTATTAATTGTAAATTTACCTTCCAAAGGTTTAGAAAGAGGTACAAGAAACATGGGTGCAAAAACAAGGACATTACTTGATGTTTTTAATAAGGTTTTGGCATTCCAGATGAAAGTATGTCATTTTGAAATATTTAAATAGTCTTGCATTCTTTTTTGGTTTATACTTGAATAGGACATTCAAAATTTGTTCAATTGATTTGAATCATTCATTATAACACTTATTGGTTGAAAGTCTAAAGATACATATCCCCCTTTCATTGTTTAACATCTCAAAACATTCATTTTGTTGAGTCCTTACTTTAAGGTTGAAGACACAACACAAATGGGTGTCATGGTTCCTATTGTGGTATCCTAACCATGAATGCACCCCATGCAAAGTTGTTAAAGCAGTAGTACATGTTTTTATAGCTAAATCCACATTTACTTGTTGTAAAATAGGTCATATTCTTGAAACCTATCATAACCGAAAAAAATAATTCCTATAATATTAAATGCCATAGTAAAATTTACATAACCAATAGTAGGTCAAACTAATGCACAACTTGCTAAACCTGTTAAGATACCTCTACATTATCCTTGTTGCAAGCCCTCTCACTGCACTAATTCATTTAGGTTATCATCAACCATGCCAATCCATTCCATGCACATTTTTTCTATTACATCTATTTGTAATGTGTATGGCTTTACCCATAATGGATCATTTAGTGGTTCCAACATGGTTTCCTCTTTCAAATTTTCAATTCCTTTTGTCCCATTCAAATTTTCTTGATTTTTTCTTAGCTCCGTGACTTTACATTCACTAGTACTTGTGTTTAGTTCCTTGTGTGTGCTTCATTTTAACATTTTAACCAAGTTGATCACGTTCAATGGTAGGACTTGTACATGTGTGTTGAATCCATTCCAAACTTGCATCACACCCTTTTTTACATTGACCATAACATTAAGCTTCATTAAGAACACTCCCATTAAAAAGTGGTAGCCATTAGTGTCAACAACCATAAAGGTAATGAAACACATAATTATTCCCACCTTTCACCTAACAAGTTTTTCATTCTTCCCATTGCATTTGTGATGGTGCCTAAAGCCATGTAATAACTCTCGTTGCAAACCACAAGATGCATTAGTACCAATTCTTTTATTGTCCTAACAAAAATTAGAGGCACTAGCATTCTAGTCACTACAACAAAATGCAGTCCCAACCATTATGCGTTCCACTCATTTTCAAGTGGATTAGACCAATTCCACTATAGTGACATCATAGTGACATCTTGCCCAACTTAATGGAATTGGCCAGTGAACTAGGTTATGTGGCAACGACTAATGGAATCCTAGTGGATTAGTCTACTATAATGGCATGTACCATACCCAAGAGAACGGTGAGTGAATTATCCCTTGTGATCCTTAAATGAAATACATATTGATGTTTTGGTGATTACATAATGATTTTCTTGTGACTACTTGACCTATTATTCTAGTAGGTGTATATTAATCTTCTACTAAATGCATCAAATGATATTTTAGAGTGATTGTGGATTAGTCTTCATGTCATGAGTCCATAGTGATTTTCTAATGACTAGCCATGTTAGTGATTCCAAAAAGTTTCAATGTACAGCACACCATATTACATGCATAACGAATCACTAAATGCCATTCTAAGTAAAATAAATATGTGGGAAGTAGAATATGAGGGCAAGTATGATTGGGTGGTACCACTTGGAACATCACACTTGAAGAGAGGAGATCAATTTCAAAAACAATTTGTGATTTTGTGATGTGATATTTCATTAATTTATTTACATTTTTATATTAAGCAAATGCATTTAGGATATTCTATTAACCCATGCATAATCAAATTTGGACATGTTTTTGTGTTGAAATTTTGATTGATATAAAATTCAATTCAATAAAAATAAATGAACTTTATCCAATCCATCACCATCACATTACAACACTATTATTACTGTTATGCCACCTTTTAGTATTCTACAACATTCATCCTTACCATTAATGAACTCCTATATTATTTGAAATTTGTAATGTTTTTGTTTCCGATGAGGTTGAACCAATGGATCTCTATTTGTGCCTAACTCAAAATGATTAATTAATCTACATACATGAGTTCAAATAATTCTTTAGTAAAAAGATTTTGATCCATGCATAGGGCTCATAAGAATTAATATTTACTTATCATATATATATTCCAACTTTCTACCCTTTGTTGTAAATGCTGATTTTTCTCATGGTGAATTTTCACTATTTTGTGATTTTTATATATAGCCACAAATTTGCTGTTTTTTTGAAATTTTTTTGTCAAAGGACAAAGATTTTTTTAAAAATCAGCAAAAATTGCCACAATGGCCTATAATATGAAAAGGTGTTCAAAAAAATTTCTACTTTCATGTTTCAATGAATATTGTCAAAATTGGCTAAATATACTTATGAATGATTGCTACTTGAGCAATATTACAAAATTAAAAAATAATAATAACAACTAGTCATAACTGATGTTTTTTTTCCTTTTTAATTTTCTTTTCAAATAAAAACAGATGACAAGCATCCCAAGCTAGATATAGCATTTATTGGCGACATTAAAAAAAGAAGTGTTTTTGCCAAATAGCAGCAAAGTGGCAACATTTCTTCAAAAAAACCATTTTTTCCCCTTGTTGTTTTGGCGAATTATTTTGTGTTAAAAATCAGGCATATGTGCTCCAAATTCTAAAATATGTGACAAAATATTCCAGTTATTTATTTATTTATTTATTTATTTATTTATTGCCACCAAAAAAAAACACTGGATGCATGCATGGATTGATCCTCATCCGGATTTTAGGGTTCTGGAGTCCCAAGAGGTTGGATGGATGGATGGATGATTATCATCCGTATTTTAGGGTTTTGGAGTTCCGAGAGGCTGGATGGATGGAGGATCCTCATCTGGATTTTAGGGTTCCGGAGTCCAGAGAGACTGGATGGATGGAGGATCCTCGTCCGGATTTTAGGGTTTTGGAGTCCGAGAGACAAAGACGACGAGGAAGATCTGAAGAAGAGCAGTGTTGTTGGAGAGAGGGAGAGAGAGCGTTGTCGCGCTCTCGTCGCCCAGCACTGTTTTGCGATGTTTTCTTGTTTTTCTCGGCTCCAATACCTGCTCTGCATATGCGTGATACGGAAGAAAACATTCAAAGACAGAAGGATCGCTCTTCGCTGCTGTGACTGCTAGATCGTGTCGGGTTTGCTTTTTGTTTGGGGGAAGGGATTGGTTGCTTGGAGGATCAAACAAAACCAGAGCTTCCAGAAATGATTTGATATACATACAGGTAACATGCTTTCTCGATATCTGTTTTTCAATCGGGGTGTGTAGGTTTGAGATCTTATTATTTCGGACATGAGGAGGATGAGCGAGGTACCCGGGGCTGGCTCTATAGGTACTTGAGCTTTGATTCTTCACACTTGGTGAAGTGATCTTCAGTCCTTGGATAAATTCGTGTGTTCGCCTGTGCGTGTCGGGGAACTCGTTTTGCTTGTCGGATCCTTTCCAATGACATATGAATCGGTGACATCTCCATGAGTCAGGAGCTGTATTTTTCATGAATGAATGATGATTTTGGAGTCTGCTATTCTTCTAGCTCAGTGATGGGACAATTTAAAATTGATAAAAAAAAAATGGAAGTTCAATGTGCACACTATCTGAAATAGCGCCTTCCTTGATGCTCTGGATAAGGTTGGCATGGTCAAGCAAGAGGACTTATTTATCATTTCATAGATGTGGAGTTGCGGTTTGTCCTGTAGATGGTGCCCTTGACTGCATCAAGGAGTCAATTCTGCTCTTGGAGATCATGAAGAATGCTGGTAGCATTAGCAAACCAATGTTACTAAACTCTAGGTTGGGACAGGTATATGACAACGGGACTGAGGAAAAGACCCAGCCATGAGTGCTGTGAGCAGTCTGCTACGGCAGCGTACCTCCTGGGCACTTACATCCCTACTCAAGTCACAATATCACCAAAGATGTTCCTTTGTTTCGTCCCATTGTGCAAGGAGCAATGTGTGTCGGGGTTTTCCAACAACTGATGCTCAGCGATTCTTTCAAGCCAGTCTTTTTCCGGTATACTCTTTAACTTTGAAGCTCCGCTTGTCGATGATGACTCCTGGCATGGTTCCACACCATGAGTTTCAGCACTGAAATATCCTTGCATAGGAGTCTTCTCAAAATTTGTTACCATACCATAACTTCTTGTAATATATTTTCTTTGCTGTTGTAGGCTCAAGAGTCACTTGGTCGATTTCAGCAGTTTGCAACTGCAGCATCTGTGCCACCGCCTCCTAGCCCTGGTCCTGACCTGTCTGGCTCTTCATCAGGTAGTGATTGAATGCTTCAATTCATGGGGTCTATGTGCATCTATTTGATATGTAGTTCTGTCCAAGTGGTCATGCTTGCATAAGAATTTTGAGGATCTTATGCTTCTGAGTGATTGCCATGGCAGGGAATTTTAGGAAGCGTCTAGGTGTGGTTGCAGCAGCAACCATTGCAGCTGTTGCAGCTGCTATCTACTTCACAGATGGAGCAGTATTCCAAGATTTTGCCAATGGCAAACTTCCTGATGGTTTATTGTTTGGAAATAAGCAGACAAAACCTGATCATCAGAGCAAGCTGGATAAGACTACCAGCAACTCTCAGCCAATCAAAAGACCTGAATCAAATCCTGGATTTGTTGAGGAGACTGAAAGTGACTCAAATGTCCCACAAGTGGCTGACAGCAAAGCTGGAAAAGGAGATGAAATAGCAGATACGCACCAGGGAATCCAGCAGATGGATGCAAACCCACAAGATTTGAGGGAGGCCAATGTTATATTACAGGTGATTCAAGAAACTCCATTGAAGCCTCGGGTGATGGAGGATGAAAAATTGAAACCTGAGCAAGCTCTTGAGGATACTTTTGAGATCAGAGAGCTTGAGGATGTTGATAACAAACCTCAAGCAACACAGGAACATTTTGATGTTAGAGTGATTGATGAAACTGCTAGCAAACCTGAGGAATCTCAGGATAGTAGTCCTGACATACAGGGGGTTGAGGAGAGTGAGAAAACATCTGAAGTTATTGAGGAGATTTTGAGGACATCTGAGCCTGAGTTTGTTGAAGAGATTGAAAAGAGACCTGAAGTTGTTGAGGAAACTCAGGCAATGCCAGTGCCACCTCTGCTGATCGTTGAAAAGACCATCAAGGAGGAGACCAGTGGGTCTGAAGCTTTTGTCACTGAAATTTTTGAGGTCTTGGAGGTTGACAGACCTGTTGCTTCACATGAAAGTGAAGAAATGATGCCGGAGACTACAAGTGTAGTAGAAAATGGACTGACAGATGTTGACTCTTCTTCCCAAAGAGCTGCTCATGAACTCAAGGTGAGCTCTGAGGGAAGTATGACAGAAGATCAGGAAATAAACAACTTTTTGACAGCAATGGAGGAGACAGCCAGTGCAGATGACCTGAAGGACTTCTCTGACAAAGTCCTACTTAATCAGGTGACAAGTGAGGAGGATGAGAAAGAAATTTCGAGCATGAGGGATGAGTCTTCTCCATCTGATCAGGGCCAGCCAGTTGAGATCTTGGATAGTGTGGAGCAGGTGATACTTTTGGTCTCTGATAAACCTATTGAATCCAGAGCTATGGTTGCTGTCAAGTCTGTGCTTGCAGGTCTTGAGAGAATTTGAAAGACAGATCTGCTCAACATTTCCAAAGACTTTTTGGTGGTTTTTGGGTATAGAGACTTCATATATGTGTTTGTCTTCAGGTTTTGAAGGTGGGCTTTGAAGCAACCACTCTTGAGGCTACACAGAAATTGAAAGGGCTTGCAGAGTCCTATCTCTTGATCAAAGGTCAGGATAATGAAGTTGAAAGATTCAAGGGTGAAGACAGTGGCAACAAAGATGTAGGTTTCTTGGAACATTCAACCAAATTGAAGCACTTGTATCTGCATGCTTTGAGGGATCATGTCAGATCTTTCTTCTTACACTTGTTCCTCATAGTTTTTAGTCAATGACATTGCAGGAACAAGAACCATCAGCTGGGGAAGAAAACACAGTGAGGGCACCTGTTAACAGTATCGATCTGGTGGGAGCAATTCATGCTGCAGAGGCAAGGCAAGCTGAGATAGATGCTCAGCAGTATGGAGCTTTTTTGCTTAAAGTTAAGGTGAGTATGGGATGATTTCAGAGTAATGGAGATTATGATGTACTGGGTTTGTTTTCTCTGTTGGGTCCAGGTTTCCATCCAAAATGCTGAGCTGAGGCAGAACCTTATGGGACCAGGAGTTTCTGAAGCACTTGACTTAGTGCAAACTTGAGGAGTACTGTAGAATTGGGTTCATTAGACGAATGCAAGAGCTTGCAAGTAATAGCTGGGGACTATACTAAAAGATTTGCTTGGATTCTTACCAGGAAGAGCATCAGCGAGAGTTGATTGAGGCACAGGAACAGCAGGAAAAGCATGCAGAGTATGCTAGCAGACTTGAAAAGGTTCATTGCTCTGTTCTTCCTCTCTGGCAAGCTTATCTTTTATTTTTGGCAAGCAGACATTATTTGAAAAGAAAAAAGAAAGTTTATTGGTCTACGAATAGAATATGATAAATCAGACTTTAATACTTTAAAAACAAAGTGTAGCAACTTATTGCAGTTTTTCAATTTTGCTGATATTCATTTCAAGCAAATGTTTCTATGCATCCTCTTTTATTTGTGTTTCATCTTTCTCTTTTGTGTTTTGTCATGTTGCTGCTAGGCCTTGGACACACACAAAGAGAGGGCAGAAGCCCAGCTCAGGCAACAGATGCAGTGGGCTGAAGAGAGACTCCGTAGCGAGTTGAAGAAGAAGGTAATTTTGCATTCCTTCTTGTGAAACACAATCTGTTACTGTCCATTTCATTATATATGGAAGCAAGACTCTCTTAGTAATAGCATTCTGAAGTTGTAAGGTGCCTTCCAAATCACTTTGCAGACCGATATATTTTTCTTTAAATTGTCCTCAAAGTTCATACAACTAAAAGGTCTTTGGCTTTTTCTCTTTTCTTGTTTGGTGGTTTTCCCCCCTCTTCCCCCCTTTGTGTTGTTTGTTAGTCTGTAATTGCTTTCGGCTTTTCCTTCTCCTTTAGGTTCTTGAGCTAGCTAGCATCAGGGCTACATTTTCCTGCTACAACTGGTCTTGTGACAGAAACTTCATATGTTGGCTAATGTATGACATAACTGCTACACTGCCAGGAGCCAATGTTATGATAGTTGGTCAATACCACATGCTGCTGTTGAAGGTCTCTGAACATGTTGCTATTTTTCAGCTGGTCCTTAAGCTTTGGTTTTGGTTTTGTTTCTGTTTTCCCTCTTCTGTAGGGTTGGATTTTCCCTTCTGCTGATGTGTTGTAGGATAAAAAATCTCTGTAACCTTGTTAATCGGTTAGCCTCAATTCTTTTCAGGTTGACTGAAATACATAAAGTATAATAAAGAAGTTCTCAATAATGAGATTTTTGGTTCTCAGTATGAAGATATTTTAAATTTGTGCACACTTTTGATGATGACAGTAAATATAACCATGCATGTAATCTTGTTTGTATGTGAGCAGGAGGAACATGCAATTAGTGAACTGGAAAAGATGGAGTTGCTGACACAGGCTCGAACCACAGCAGCTGTGACTTTAGAGAAAGCAAAGCATTTGGAAGATACCAAGGACCTGCAGATACAGGTACAACTCCATTCCTTTGAACACTGGAAAAGATGGGTTTACATGTTGGAGGAACTTTTGAGGCAAAATTGTTACTTCCTGCAATTCTTTTCTCTGGCCTTCTACTCATTGATTGCTAATTGGCGACCCAAGGGTTTCCAAGTCTGAGTAAGTGTATCCACTGCGTATAAGTTCACTTATCAACTTTAGCAGTGATTTGGGATCTAAAATGTCCATCTTTTGGCTTCTGATCTGTGTGTTCTTCTGAAACACAATGTTGCCATCCTTTGGAAGAACTTTTGATTGTGTCTTTTTGCTCTGGTTTGGGACAAGATGTTCAGACATATATCTCCAAGATACATGAGTGGTGTGGACCTTAGCTGGAGAAAAAGTTCTTAGTCATGGTAACTTCAGCTAGGGTTGTGTATATACTTGTTTTCAGGGGATGTGGACATTGGTCAACTAGACATGGAGATAATGTTATTGAAACAAAGTGAGAAATTGCAGAGATGGGAATAAGTTGATTGAGTGAGAGCTTGCAAATGAAAGTTTCCCAGGTGTTTCATTGAGTACCTTCAGCTGATCATACATTTTCTTACTCTTCCATGATATTGCTGTGTGCTGCAGGTAGAAGCACTTCACAAAGCCTTTTATGCACAGTCAGAGGAGGCAAAAGTCAGTCACACAACAAACAAGTTGGCTTTGGTATGCCTTATCTCCATTGTATCCAAGCTCTCGCTTCGAAACAATCCAAGGTCTTCTTTTTAAAATTCAGGTATCTTGATTGAGACAATGATGGCTAGCCTTCCTTTTGCTGGTGTAGGGGGCTCTTGCACTTGAGGATGCAATCATACAGGGAGCACCAGTGGGAAAAGAAGTGGAGCTTCTCATGCAAGCAGCTGGTGGATTTGGAATTGATGAGGTAGTAGACATGGCTGTCATGTCATTGCCAGAAGATGCATTCAAAGAAGGCACATGGACTCATAATCAGCTACAGGAGAAGGCAAGCAGTCTCCAACATTTTGACATTTTGACTGCACCCTGAGGTTTTGATTTTCAGAGAATCATGTCAAGGAGCTCCTCAAATCACCAAGACTACTGTTGCATCCATTTGTATGTGACTACCACTATTTGAGTCTGCATTAGCCAGGGATTTGAAGAGCCTAGGTAGTTATCTCTCAATACTAAATGTCTCCTTTACTGTTGTAGTTTGTGCACTTGCAAAGGCCAATGAGGGAGCTAGGGTTGATCCCTGCAGGCCAGGGTGGAGTCTTGACCCATCTTCTTGCCCGTACAGTTGCTGCCATCAAGGTAATCAGCTGAATGTTGAGAAACGCAAGTCTTCTTTTTTTGGGTAGTTTGAGGAGAAGAATTGAACCCCTGGTGCACTACAAGTCTGTAGTCAGTCTAGGATGTAATACAGGTCTAAAGACTGAAGGAGATCTCTTTGCGCTTTTTCTATTGTTTGGTTGGTTGCTTGGGAAGAGATTCTTCTGAATATCTGGTTTGCAAAGTCTCAGGTGCGTGAAGTGATGGGAGGCTATGGGATAGAGGCTGTGATCACCAAGGTAGAGAAGTGTCTTGAAAATGGCAAACTTTTGGAGGCTGCTGCAACCCTGGAGAAGGGTTTGGAAGGAACCAAAGGTGAAGAAATAGTAGCTGAGTGGGTAAGGCAGGCTCGCAATCGTGTTGTAGCAGAGCAGGCATTGACTATGGTTCAGGCCCATGCTATTGCTGTAGCTTCTGCCCTTGTGTAAAGACCCACTTCTCCATCTCTAATCGACCACAGAGTTTGTCAATCTCAGAGCACTCTGTTACTTGCTTATCTCTTTATTCTCCCTTTCTATTGATTTTCTAACAGACATGGTTACAACAGTAATGATGAATTGAATGACCTTATTTGTGCATATCCTGGTGGACTTCAGAACAAAAACCAGCCCCAGATTACTTGCCTGAAAAAGCCTTCAGCACCATGATTCACCCATTTCGATTGAAATCCAGAGACAAGAACAATTCCTACTTTGAGCAAGCACAAAAAGTTTCTTGTTAAAAATAACTCCATGGAGACTTGTTTCTACCATATGTGCAACCTTAGATCCTGAGGTAAACCAGTTTTGAACCTTGGTCCCACAACAGGAACTAGAGTCTCATGCTGGGTATGTTTAGTACATCATATACAGGCCTTTTGCATTTGATTTGTTGTACCTCAGGTGTTTTAGTGCCTGCTGCCCTTTGAACATCATATTTCACTGCTTTTTTTGTTGTCATTTTGCAAGATAATTATTTGTACCAATACATGACTGTTTTGGCTCCAAGTGATTCTGCAATAGAAATTTGTGCTGAATCAATGAGTGGTGGGTATGTCATCACATCTTTAGATTGCTGGAGAGGGATACTGTTGTTTTTCATTATTAGAATGTGCTATCTCTTTTCTTCTAACAAACTGTGGGGGGTCATTTGAAGGAGCAATTACATTGTAAGATGGTTCACGTCAACACAAGAATCATGGTTGTTATCTGTGCTTGCCAAGAAACTGGGAGATTATTTCTTGTGAGTACCATGTGAAAGGACTTTGTTGCAGCTCAAGGTTCACCAAAGGTTCATTCACTAGCCTGCATGTCCCTTCACTGTGCTTTGAGAAGTGAACTGAATTCTCTTATGAGTTTTTTCTGCAAAGCTTCAAAGTACTCAGTGCAGTTAATGGACTGGAAGTGATTGTTCTGAATATGATGTCTCCTTTTGATGTTTCTGCATTTGAGCATTCAATTGCAATTTGGGTTACAATTTGTGCCATTTGTACTGTAATTGTTTTAGCAGGGGCTTGCAAGATGCTTTCACAATGGCAAATTTTTGTTAGTAAGGTTTTGCAAATGATGGTCCAGGTGAGCACCAAGAAGGGTGCAACTCAAAATATCCACTATGTCAAAAAAAGACTTCAACACATCCTGTTACAAATGGCATTTATCTTTCTTTGAAGAAGCCCATTGATGGGTGTGGACAGCATGTAAGCATTACTACCAAGGGCTTCTAGCTCCTCTTGGTGTGAGAATGGGATTATTTGCAACTTGGAATTTGAGGGCAGAACAAGGCTGGAGGTAGATGGTGTCCAGTTGAAGCATAGCAAATCGCCTCAAGTTTGTGTCACTTCTGTTTTTCAAAATGCAAGTAGAGTGATGGGCATTTTTCGTTTTCATCGGTTTATTTGCATATTTGAGTCATTTTATAAATAAATTCATGAATCATGAACTTGTTAGATTGTGACAAGGTCTTATGAAAATTTTAATGTGATTATTGGCATTGTAATATCCTTCTAAAATTGATATTGTGTTTCATGTATTCATGAATTTTTTGTGTTGTAGTTTGCAAGACTTTTTGCCTCAAAATTTATAGCTAGCACAAGAGCTAGGACAAACTGTGATAAAACTTGCTGAAACCTAAGTTACACAAAAGAAAACTGTTATACACTAGAAGGGAAAGTGCCATTTCTGTACCAACCGATTTGATGCATATTTCTATTTTCTTAAAAGAATGTTCTACCAATTGAAATAGTCTGTGGACAACATTGACTACCTAAAGTATTTGACTATTAAATTTTTTTAAGATATTCTTATTCCTAAATATTGTATAATTGAGCTGCAGTTGACATGAAAAACTATGTTATGATGTTATAACATCACTTTCTGACATGGTATTGCCTGTACTGCACTTCAATGTTCATACACATATGGTGGTGACATGGCATATTACAAGTTCAACAATTGTTTATTTTGGTGAGCCTTGTTTGTCTTTTGAAATGACACTTGACAAATGGATGGATGAAATGTGTGCAAAGATTCCAAATATATTGCAATTGAATTAATATATTTGTGAATTACTCTCACCAAAGTTTTAAATTTTCATTCCACTGTGTTACAACTTTGTCTTGAGTGGGATACAAATTGTCTTGAAGTATTGTGTAATTGTAGTACATAAATTTTATTACTTAGCTGAAAATGTTCAAGACATTTATCACATCGGCCTACTACATTGGACTAAAGAAAATATCTTATAGAATTGAATCCCCAATTTTCTACCTTATCTCTAAGTTGCTTTTATTCCTTAAGTAATAATGAGTCTTCTGTAACTAGGAAATTACATTATTTGGGACTACAACTGCATGTTATATGTACTTGTGACATCTAGCTCATTTACTTATTGAGATGTGTTGATCAGGTACTCACCATGGGCGTCAAGAAACATGTGCCTACTTCAAAACTCCTACAATACAATCTTTCAACATTGGAGTAGAAAACTTTCTGGACTTGTCAAGAGAAGACAAACAGCTTATTAGGCAATGTTTGGCAATAAATCTCACATTCAGGTCATCAAATGTGCCGCCCCCATATATTGATAATCTCACAATCCCTTGGAAGTGCATAAATTGAGTGAGGGCACGGCATGTGCTGGGCTGGAAGCCCTTTTCAATTTACACTTTCTTCAATACACAAAATGACAATCATATGAACTATTGGTTAATTGTATGTGTGGACACCTAGGTTTGTCCTGAGGTATTGGTGGTAAAAGCTCATTGATCCCAGTTTTTACAGTGGAGTGCTTCAACCCAGGATGCATAATGTAAGTTTACAGTTCCAAGTGGAACAACACTTAAACAAGCTTGTCAGATTGCCTTTGTTTTGACCTTGTAAGTTGCTGTACAGCAATGTTATTGTTTGCTGGTAGATATGATGGTGGATCCTCCCTCTGCCTGTTCCCTGCCCTCTCCAGACTAGGTCCTTGATTGCAGCAGTTTCTGATCAGCTTCTAGCTGATCACATATACTGCAAAAGCACACACCCAGAAAAATCTCCATAGGTTGGTGAAGGTTGGTGGTGCCCATCAGCATTAGCAACAATTTTATGCATACCCGGAAAAGCAGGCTTCACAGCATAGATAGTTTTCTTGCCAGTTGTGTCCATCAACTACTAAATCATGGAGAATGTACCCTCCAAGTTCCAAGTTAAGATCCACTGTTCATGTTAGGTGCTTGCTGAACAAGACCAAAAACTGTAAGTGCCAATACAAACCTGGAACATATTTGTGTAAACTTTGAAGATATGGGACTGATTTGTGAAAACAGTATATATGTCACGGCAGACATGAATATGCTCATACTAGAGAACCAAAAGATCATAAGGTCTGAGGCCAAGGTGTAAGAGTTCTTTTTTAGTACAAAAACTGGCTTTATATCTCCATAATGTGATCACAGTTTCAAGAAACCTTACCTATCTCCTGAGGCTGGTTGCCAGCACAAATTTCAACAATTCCTTCCAAATCAACCTTGCTAAAGCATAAAGTGCCCAGGCTATTTTCCACAGCACTCAGATGCATAGTCTCTACTTGTCACCTCTCCATTTCAGAACCTGTGCAGGATCTAGATGATACTCTTGACAAATGGCAGTGACAGATGAGTCATCAAGGCTCCCTAAAATCACATGGGTAGGATTCACCAGTAAATCCAGTTTAGCTGATGGCATGTAGACCTGCACATACATGCCATGCCACTAAATAACATCAGAGAACATGTTGCAACCAAGAGAGAGGGAGAAATAGTCAAGTTTTACCACCCCTTCCAGGATTTTCACATACAAATGCCAGGATTTCTACTGGTACCTAATGAACTTGCTGCATCAGAAGCAAGTTCAGAGGTACATGATTCAAATACAATTATGATCCAGGCAGCCAATTTGCAGCATGTTCATGTTGTTCATGTTGTTGCAGATACACACCTACAGCAACAAACTTACCCATGGTTTTTTTTCAGCCATTGTTTGCCCATCTTCTTGATCTGTGGACTTTCTGTCACCTATATGATCCCGAGCAAGTTCTGATCGATCAGCTGGTGCCTCTCCTTTCTGAAGAGAGTCATACTTCGCAATTGAAGCCTGGGTCTCTGAATCTGTTACTAGCATCTGAAGCCTTGTGCTCCCCTGCACCACATACAGAGTTGTTTAGTTAGTGAACAAACTTATTCATAAGGTAAATTGCCCATTGTAATAATGATAGACTAGAACACCTTTAAAGTGTGGTTGTATGAAAATAAACATAGTATTCTAAACATTATGAAAGAGACACCTGTTACCTGTAAGGCACGCCAGTGGGCATGTGTTCTGAAAAGGTTCCAAAAGAACACAACATTAGGCAGAGGAAGCACCTGCAAATTCCACCAGCCATTCAGCAGTAAAATGCAAGATCCTGACCATAATCCCTTGCATCCAGATAAGGATAGACTGCACCACAATGGAAATGGAGATTCAAATTCTTAATGCAACATGCATATCTTCATATTTATTGAGAGTGTCTCTGTAATTATGATTTAAGGCAACCTGAATAGAATTGAGAGATGACCCAATAATTTCTTACCTGAGAGATGTTCTGAATAGGTTATTTCAGGATCCAATAGTTGTATCGAATAGGTTATTTCAGGATACAAAACATATCAATGGACAAGAACGAAAGAAAGAAAGGACATAAGAAAAGATCCAACCCCTAAAAACAGAGTTGTTAGGTGCAAGTGCAAAGGTGAGACAACACATGTTTCCTTCAAGGCGTGAAACACATTGTATGCATCAATCATGTAGATGTCCTTGTTGAGGTGTTCAGAGATGCAGATCATGCAATGTGTGTCCAGTAAAAAAATTTACCCCTAGTAGGATAGTAAAGGGAAGCAAGCCCATCGATCCATACATGAGCCTCTGGTGGTATATTGCTCCACTGCAGACAAACCAGTTCACATATCTATCAGACCTGGCATCAACTTCAAAGTGGTCATTGGGGTTCCTCCCTTTGACAAAGCATCACATTGCCACTCCACTAAAATGACCTGCAGCTGCTGCAATGATCCACAACACACCTGTTTTCATATTTGAGAAAAGGTGCTCAATGAGTACTTTCCTTGAAGAACAACTAGTGCAACAAGGAACAATTGGAGCAATGTTTATGTGAGAAGAGAAAAAATACAGACCCTGGCCACCCTTATAACATGGTTGCCTTCTATTAGGAGGGACAAACTAACAGCTGTTGAAATTCTGGGGCTTTTCATCACCTGTTGTTAGAAGGCCAAAAGGCCAGACATGGTAGTAACATATCTTATCATATTCCCATCTTACCTTTGAGCAAGATGACGCACCCTCCGCCGCACCAGTCTTGGATTTAGACTGGATTCAGCACACAAACCCACAAGCCATAGTCAGTCTAGCGCACTCAATTCACCACAATTCTTGACTTCTTGAAACTTTAGGAACTCAAATTCATCTCCAGAAAATCATTTAAAATGGGTGCTTGGCTTGGGTGCAAACCTGGTAGGAAAGATAAGATCAATGTTGTTGGTCTCTTTTGGAATCGTCTTGAGAAACTGCTCAGATGATGGAAGGCGACAGAGCAACCTCTGCCCGATACTGCACCCCTAAGGTCATTAGCTCCCCCTTGTGACCACTCACATGGCACTGCAGATCTAGCAGTATATCAGATCAACTCATATGTTGCCTGTCATTGCCAGTCCAGCACAATCCTCCATCAATGTACAACACAATCTCATATGTCTCTTAATAGTGCACGCTGCCTGATTCTGAATCCTACAAATTGGACCAGAAAATTCTCGAAACCTCAGACACCTTTCATGAAGTCAATACTCATCACTGCACTCTAATGTTCATTGACTCTGGTTGCAGGCAAATCAGAGACTAACAAGTGAACACACACACACTGGCAATCAATACCTGCCTGTTTTGCATGCAAAAAGCCTGTTTCTGAACCTCTGACAAATCCAGAGACAGACAAATGCAACAGATCAAAATGGAGGATGTGTCAATCACTGTTGCCTGGAGAATGCAGGTGCTCTCACTCCCTCAGACCTTTGGAGCTTAAAGCAGAAGCTTGATTCATCAGGGCAATTTAGAGCAGGATGTGCAATCAACATTGCCTGGAAAAAAAAATTTAATCTGCATTTGAAGTACCAAAGAAATGCAGGTGCTCTCACTCCCTCTGAGCTTTGGAGCTTCAAACAGAAAGCCTGATTCGTCATCAGGCATTTGAGAAGCTCTTGCATGGTCTCATCCTGAAAGGTCAATGGTTTGCAGAAGGAGGGGGGCTTGAGGTACCTGTAGATTCGATATCGAATGCTTTCACTAGGTTGCGCTCCAAGCTCTGCCCATTTGTCATGCATCTGCAAAAGTCAGGGGGGGATTTCCAGAACTGAAACCTGCTGCTTATGATGGACCAAAAAGAGATCAACATGTTAACTGACTGTTTAGAGCTGCAGCTGAATCCATGTTCAAAGAAGAACCCTAAACAAGTGGTGGTGGTGGATCTGCTGATGTGTGCACAATCTGTGCTCATTTCTGCTGTGCTCAAAGATACATCTTTGTGGCTTGATTCAGCAGAACGGTGGATCAGCTGATGGGTGCACAATCTGTGCTCATTTCTGCTGTGCTCAGATATTCGTCTTTGTGGCTTGATTCAGCAGAGTCCCCAAAAGCAAATCAATTCCAATACAAAGTAGTTTGTGTACACATCTTCTTATAAACCCCAAACCCTTGCTTGGTTGCACAAGAAAGTTGCTATGTGGATTTCAAAAACACTTCAAAGAAACAAAATGGCCAGAGGTGAAGAAGAAGGCTTCTTCTTCTGTTACGAGCGAATGAATCTCTTGCCTCTCTCCATACGATGTAGCAATAATACTAGCAAGTTGCTTTGCAGACAAGAAGTGCACACACACCTTAGTGGAGACATACTGTTCCAGCAGCTGAGCACGATCTGTGAACTTCGGTACCGACAGCAAGCGTTTCCACAGTTCCGACACAGAAGAAGAAGAAGAAGACGACGAGGCCACCGGCGTCACCGCCTGCGCCGCGAACGCCCAACGCCGGCCCCTCACCGGGAACACTATTACCTTGGTCGTCACCATCCTTTCTCTCTTCTGCTGGATGCGCACCTTCCTTCCTTCCTCCCCTCAGAGCACTAGCAGGAAACGGCAGAAACAGCTCTCCTACGACAAGGGTTGTATGTAGCGTAGCTCGTAAGCGGACAAGAATCGTAGCGTTCGCGGCAACGGATGTATTGAAAAGCGCGTAGGAATCGCGACCAAATCGTTAATGGAATTTGCAAGAGAAGTACTTAGGGTCTGAATTTGGTGAAGGGAGAGGAGGAGACGGCGATGGCTTTGTGCGTACCTGCAATTTCGCCTTCTTTTGGGGCCGCGGGAACAGGGCTTCGCGAGCAGCTTCGTCCAAAAGAGCTACGAGCTTCGGAGCAGAAGAAGAAGAAGACGTGCAAGGCAGGGAGGAGAGGAGAAGGAAGAGAAGGCGTCTTAGGGTTTGGGCTAGTTTGCGAGGCCAGCCAGGAGCATGAGCAGGAGCAGGAGAGGAGCAGGGGCGCGTCGGCGGCGATATGGCAGCAGCCGCCTGGAGAGATTGTGAAGATTCTGGGGCAGAAGGTATGGGGGCGCAAACTGCCTCCGGGAGCCTTGGTGGCAGTTGTGCGCGAGGTTTGGAGCAGCGGCTGGCATACTATGATGGGGCAGCTCGCCCCCAGCGATGAGCAGAAGGGATTCAAGAGGCTTGATAGCCAGTTCCGCAGCAGACCCATCACACCTGCGCAGAGCGGCCGCTACCATCTGTACGCTGCGTTCACATGCCCTTGGGCACACAGGTGATGAGTCTGCTCGCTCGCTCGCTCGCTCGCTTGCTGCAGGGGAATTCTCATAGGAGTCATTCTGTGAACTGTGCTTTGGAAACTCTGAATTCTTTCAATCGGAACTCAGAAGCTTCAGCTCTTTCTTTCTTTCTTGATGCTAAAAGAGGATCATGAACGGTGTGTCTTGGCAATTCTGACACAATCCCCTGAAGAAATCCATGAAACCCTTCAAACCACAGATTGCTTCAATGTCCTTGCACTACTTGTTCCTCAGAGAGATGGGCGAAAAACAACACTGTGGCGGTTGTTGCCAAGTCTCACAAAACCAAGGATGGCCGGGATGATTACTATGTCCAGATGTGCCATAGTCCATGTACTCAAGGGGCTGGAGGATGCCGTGCCTCTATCCATCGCAGTGCCCGGATCCACTGGCTTATGGGAGTTCAAGCCACAGAAGTTCCTTGATAAACCAGAGGTTGGTGTTTCTTTCTCTTGTCTTCAAATTGGCGAGTTCCTCCTGGGCAAGTGATAGATAGACACAAAGCATGTACAAAGTGTGAGGTGTAGAGACACCTTGTGTACTCAATACACACTTTGTTGTTGATGTTTTTCTCTACACCAACTTGATCTGTGTATTATACCAGAGGTGATTTGAAAGCTTCTTCCACCAATTCCTCTTCTTGCCACAGAATGACAATGCCGGGGTATATCATCATGGTTGAATGACACGGCTTGTCTTCATTCACACAACTTGGATCTGCATATTGCATACTGGCAGGGAAGGTTAACCCCAACTGCAGACAGAGCTACAGGAAAGAGGCGGCTGGTGGATGTGTACCAGTCACAGGTGGGGGGCTACAATGGACGCTCGACTGTGCCCATGTTCTGGGACTCAATGGAAAACAGAGTAGTGAACAATGAAAGCGCAGACATTATTGAAATTCTGAATGCTGATTTCAATCATCTGGCTCGGAATCCAGGATTGGATTTAGCTCCTCCTCATTTGAAGGCTGACATTGACAGATGGAACCAGATCATTTATCCGAATGTCAATAATGGTGTTTACAGGTACCTCCTCGTTTTCTTCTGTGTAATGCTTTTGGCCGGTTTTGGCCCATCAAAGAACCCACTGTAAACTGCTTCTCCAGGAAGAAATATGACACTTCTATATGCTATTTTACTAGAGGAAGCCAACGATGTCTCTACAGAGATGGTTTCAGCTTACCATGGTAACAAAGTAGACAGGTAGCATGGACCTCCTTTTTATTCAACATGGTCATGTGTACAGCTTGGTGCGCATAATTATTGTGATCAGATGATGTAGATTAGGTTTGGAAGCAGATTTGGTGTGTTTTTGGGAACATAAAACCAATCCATGTGTGAACACTAGAAGAGCCAGGAAGGAAGATGACACAAAAGAACCAAGGCATGACATCTTGTTACATGAGCTTCTGCAATGACTCAAGGAGAGTATCAGAGGGATGACTGGTTCTAAAATGTGCATATATTGTAGGTGTGGGTTTGCACAAGGGCAAAGTGCATACAACAGTGCAGTTGAGAGCCTGTTTGAAACCCTGGATGTGCTGGACCGGCACTTATCCACGTCTCGGTACCTTTGTGGGGATTCATTGACACTGGCAGATATTCGCCTTTTCACAACTCTTTTCCGCTTTGACCCTGTCTATCAGATTTTGTTCAAGTGTACTAAGCAGAAACTGGCAGAGTACCACAGTCTTGATGGTTACATGCGTGACATATATCAGGTCTGCTGTCATCACCACCTCTTTGTTTTTTTGTGTTTGAGAGGCTGGAAGGGAGCAAGATTGACTAGAAGCAAAGAGAAGCTTGATTTACCCAGAGCTTGGAGACAAAAGAATATAACTGAACTTTGCTGGAGGCCATTCACAGTTGCTAGAAACTGTTAATTGCAGATTTCACTATAGGTGTTTGGGAACCATGCCCAACTTGACTACTTGGAAACCTCTGGAGGTTTCAAGTATACAAATAGAGGTTTCCAGAGTTCCTTCTGAACTAACAAGAGTTGAATCAGCACTCTAAAGAGCAACTGTTTAGGTTCTGGGTGTGATTTGAATGAATTCTTTTGAGCTTTTTCTGTGGTGGGGTGCAATTGAAAACAGGTTCCTGGAATCGCTTCAACATGTGACTTACCAGCTATAATGGATGGATACTACAAAGTGTTATTCCCACTCAACCCTGGAGGTATCTGTCCAACTGTCCCAAGGTGCAGTGATTCAAGTGCGTTGTTGAGGCCTCACAATCGACAATCCATGGTGATGAACATTGTGTAAGCTCATCAAACTAGCAACTTACAAAAAAACAAATAAAACAAAATGTAATGAGTTAATTTTATCTTTATATTTGGTGATTGGTGATGGTATTCAGGCCTCTAGTAATATTTCTGGCTTTATTGAGTGGGGATTGTCACATACAAGATTTCAAGGATCTTTCTTTTAAGTTTTGAATGTCAATGAATACAAGTGATGAAGAATGTGAATATTGTTATTCCTATGATTGTGTACCCAAAAAAATTCTTTCCAAATGATATCAACTTGGGTGAACAAAATGAGTTTATCCTTCAAGTCACCCCATCTTTGGGCCCTGGTTTGACCATGTATTCCCTGTTCCATCCCCAACTTGAGTGTAGTTGGAAAGTGAGTGAAACTGGATACTCTTTAATGGAATAGGCTATCAGTTCATAAGATTTGCAGGATTTTATTTTTGACAAGACTTGAATTAATGAAAGTAAAAGAGCAGCAGTGAAGGTGTGGGTAATGCAAATCCAAAACTAGGGATGACACTCTTGTGAGGACTAAATTTGGGTGAGAGAACCAGTTTGGTCCCCTCTTTTTTCATATGTATTTTTTCATCCTGACTTCAGATTTCCTCCCCAGTTTTAGTAGCAAAACTGGTGCCCAGTAATCCCAGTTTGGAATAATTTCATGTCTAATGAAATCAAATCTTCTTTTACACTGGACAATTTTTGAAAGATGATGATATGAAGTTAAATTATAAATGGATTAAATGATAATATGTTCGTATTAACTTGATGGACATTGTTCAAGGTGTGGTTTTGTTATTGTAGATCAATTGTTATTAGTGTGTGCTTAATGAAGATTGATCTTTATGGGGAACTTGCCTCTACCAAAAGAAAAGTAAAGGCAAGTTATGAACTTTTAAGATGGTATTGTTATGATAGTGTTATTAGTCAATGGGAGTAGAATTGATGGAGGAATGATTTGTGATTTTTTTCCTTTTATTAAGGCATTAAACCCTATCTATCGTTGAATGGAAGGTGATGGTGGTGTTTATTGAAAGAAGACAATGGCAAGAATTTGAAGAAATGAAAGGTATTGGGGGAGTTTGTAACAAATAGGGCAATTGAACTAGTGATCAAATAGCTTTAAAAGTTTTGTAATAGATTTTTGTAAGAGTATAATGTGCAACTTGAGTTTGAAAATAAGAATTGTTTTTTTGCAAATGATATTTCAATATTCCAATGAAATAAATATATAAAAGGTTCTAAAAACATATTTAAAAATCCTCAAGTGGTGATCTTCAAGAACATGCTTTAAAAAATGAAAAATGAAAAAAAAAACTTAAATATTAATTTCTAAAACTAATTTCAAAGTTGGTGCCATCTATTTTTCCAAAACTATAAAAAGGATGATTGTTCTTCTAATAGGGGTAATGTCAACCTCAAGGCAAGTTGGTACCCCTTCTTAATTGTCTAGTGTTTATTCAAAAGTTTGTTGTTGTCCGAAACTTATTCAAGAGTACCTTTATTGAAATGATAAAACTATTTTTGCTAGTTGTTGATTATATTATAATTTTAGTTATAAAACTTCAAAAGATTCATAACTTTCTCAAATATAGTCCAAATTGAATATTTTAAGTGTTCATTTTGTAGCCCTTGGAAAGGCTTTCTAATAACATATTAATTGTCTCAGTTGGAATTCATTTTTCCTTGACACTTTCAAAAACATAAATTTTGATATTATTTAATAAACATTTTTAGTAATCATTTTCAATAATTTGTGATTACTTTTAGTAATTTTTTTGGGTAGTTTTAAAAATATTTTTGGTAAGTATTTGTTGTAGCTATTTTTAAATTTTTTAAAATATATATTAATTTTAAAAATCATTTATAACAACTTGTGCTTTGCCTTGTTGTCCATGATCAACTAATCAATTGATGAAAAGAAAATTAAATTTGTGAAAAAGTAAGTTCCATTTGAATGAAAATATTTAATAACATTGCATGCACTTTGAATTGAATTCAAATTCAAGTGAAAACAAATGGGATGCAAATTGGTGAACACGGTATTTTATATCATCAAGGTGATGATGATATTTATTTTTTCTCTTAAATGATGACAATTTTCTTTGAAAGAAGCGGATGGTGGTTTAAACGTCATTGAAAGGATGGTGATGGCAATGCTTCATTGAAGTAATACAATGGCAAATTTTTTGAAATGAAAGGTAGTTAATGATTTGTGAACAAATAACAAAATGGTAATTCTTTAAATTATGAAAGTGATGATCATTTTGATTTTTTTTAAATGATTGCAAATTTTCAACCAAAAAAACAATGGCGATTTATCAATGGATGGAAAGGGGCAAGGTTTTAATGAAATTTTTTAAATGAAAGGTAATGGCGAATTTTTCAACAAATAAAACAATGGCAATTTTTTAGATTATCACGGTGATATATATATATATATATATATATATATAGCAAATTTTCACGAAAGGGGGCGTTGATTTTGTTTTATAAAAGTCAATAATGGTGATGTTTGAATGTTCAAGGTGATGGCAAGTTTTTCTCCCTATGTTTTATTTCATTAAAAATCAACAACAAAAAAAAGCCTTAGACTTGTCCTTATTTTTCTTTGATTCCTCACTCGTATTGTCTATTTTGCAAGAACATCATCACATAGATTATGACAACAACAATGAAAACATAAAATGCCCATTTTCTTGTTTTTTTTCCTTCCATTTTCATTCGTGTTGAATTCACGATAACAATGGAGGCACCATAAAATTCATTAATAAAAAACAAGTTGTGGGACCTTCCCCTTCCTTGTTTTCCTTTCCATTATTTTTAACCTTTGATTTGTAAAACTATGGTAATTAAAAGTGCACTTAAATTCATCAACAAAACAAGAGTGGTGGGACTTTCCTTCACTTTCCTTACTTTACCCCCATTTAATATCATAACAAAAAAAACTTGTCTTGTTAACAAAGGTGGATGTCATTGTAAAAATGAAACTAAAAATTAAATGTAAAACAAAATATATATAGCCTCAATAACAACTAAAACAAAAAAGTTCAGTGGTTTTTTAAAAGCAATTTTAATAAAAAAAAGAAACATTGGAATTATAAATATTTAACATTAATTATGAAACACAATTTGAAAAACATGACATATGTGGCACTAAAATGTTGTTTTCTACAATCATTAAGTAAAATTAATATTTGATATATTTTCATTAAAGAATTGAATTTTTTCCTTAAAAAAATGTTTTAAGTTTCATTTTTTAACCATGTGATTTTTTGCACAAGTTCAACAATGAATGTGACTAGAAATTGAAGCTTTTCAATTATTATTTTCATATTTTTCATTTTTAAAAAAATTATAATGGCATTGCATATTTTTCAAAAATTCAAAACATAATGTTAAATTTGTCACAAATTTGTTTGGCATATAGGCAAATATAGTAACGAGCAGCACCTACAAGGCTGTCATATATGCCCTTCTTGGGCAAATATTCGTCACCATTGGGCCTCATCAACATCAAACCTAGAATAGTACGGTCTCTAACTTTGTTAAACAAAAACCACCTTGCATGCTCTAGGAAATCCTGAATTAATGGTCGATCCCTAGGTGAATCTAATTCCCCGCCATCGTATGTAAATTCTGATGGTCCCTTCTCCGGCATTTGTCGTGTTGAAGTTTCAGCAACAACTTCAGACCAATCTCGTGCCTCTTGCAGTTGACGCCCCATGAATTTGCCACTCCACCCAATAGCTTAGCGAGCAAAAGTGTATGCACTCCGTACTCGAATAGATGGTGCATACTTGTTTCGTCCATGAAATTTTACTGCAAATGCTGAGATGTGAAAGCGACACCAATGCAAAAATCTATCTAATGCACATGATATAGTAGCAAAAGTATCATCCAATGCGCTCTCCATGCCTCCAATCCGGAATAAATCCAACTCATTACAAAGTCGACGTCCATCAATCAACATCTTTGTATAGACAATAACCTCAACCCTGATGCCTGAAATGCGGCTACTCAATACATCTTTTGTCATTGCTCCCCAACATTCCATCAAATCCTGTAGCTGGTTTAGCCTAGTACGCATTGTGCGCATAGTAGCTGGCACGTCATCTAATATCTGTTTTTGTATCACAGAAAGAATCTCATGGCATAATACTTGGTAAACCTTGACCTTAGCTATATGTGGGTCAATGATTGATCTAAAGTCCAAAGACCCATAGCCTTCCACATTACACATCTCGTGCGCAATGCCCTCCCTGAACTTCCGCGCCTCGCATTACACTTCATTAAACTTGTAAAGCTACAATCCACCTGTAGGAAATTGGACCCCATAATCAAACATATTCTTCTCTGTTGGAACAGAAAAATCCATCTCTGCACAATATCGTTATATGAAACGATCAATCATAGGCTCTACATCTAGAATCTCCCACTTCATCCCAAAAAATGAAACCCAACATACTCTGGCACCTAAAAAATGCAGAGCATCTGCCATGGTCGGAATAGGAACATTAACTTGGTTCCATGATAGTGTTAAACTATCAGGACTACAAGTCAATGTCATATCAAAAGCCCGACGCAAAGTATTCATCAAATCATCCTTGAATGCAGCCCTCTCGTGCTCATCACTCCCAGTATACACCTTCAGCACTATAGGGTCGGAAATCACATGAAACTAATCATGAAATTCTAGAAGATCCTTCACCGACACCTTTCAATTGGCCGGGCGAGCCATAATCCCAAATAATGCCGGTAAATCCCTGGTAAGCATCATGAAACAAGCTGCATCGAAATCTATAAAGTCTGAATGATTAATATCAGGATGCTCTGACAAATCAGTGCATGGTCCACTAAGAGGAGGAAACTAAACTAATGGAACAGGTATTGCGCTGGCAAGGGGTGTACAAAAGTACAAACGCCTCAAAGTAGAAGTTGGGTGACGTGAAATAATTGATGCACGCATCTCTGCTATAATACGCTTTGCAAGATGACTTATAGTATTTTTAATAGGAAGCATATTGTAAAAAATCTACAAAAGTCAAATTTAAAATCCACCAAATGCCAAATATATCTACAAAACCAAATTTCAAATCTACCAAATGCCAAACTCAAATGCATGAAATGCCAAAAGTCTATAAAAAATAAATCTCAAATTTACCAAATATCAAATAACCCAAAAACGTAAAACTATCAAACCCAAAATATCACAAATCATAACTATCAAATATCACAACTACATTTTAACAACTACATTTTAACAACTACATCTTGACAACTACATCTTAACAACTAGATTTTAACCTACATACATCTACACACCTATTAAATATCAACTACACCAAAGGTAAACTATTTCCACATTCATGTTATATATCTAGATAAATCGAGATATATCCAGAAAAATCTAAATAAACCTAGATATATCTAAAAAAATCTATATAAATCTAAATATATCTAGAAAAATCTAGGTAAATCGAGATATATCCAAAAAAATCTAGAAAAAATCTAGAAAAAATCTAGATTAACCTAGATATATCTAGAAAAATCTAGGTAAATCGAGATATATCCAGAAAAATCTAAATAAACCTAGATATATCTAAAAAAAACTATATAAATCTAGATTTATCTGGAAAAATCTAGAAAACTCCAGGGTTTAGGGTTTAAGGTGTTTAGGGTTTATCTTCCTCCATGTACCCCATTTAACAATTTGTTCTCATCTTTTAAATGTTCACAAGCAATGTTAATTGCAATATCAACATAAAAACTACATTATATAGTGAAAACTTGACATTTGAAAGACATTTTATTTTTAATTTATTTATCCATGACAAGTTTGTGTTTTTTATCAAATTGAATTCAAAATACTACTTTTATCAAAATAAAAGGTAAATGAAAAGGTTTCACACCCTCAAATCAATCTTACAACATAAACAAAATAATAATAATAATGGCAATAATATTTTACGTTTTCTTAATGCTTACTTACAAAACATTTATGATAAACTAAAATAATCAAAGATAAGTGGGCAAAATTTGAACCTTTAATTATGGTTTTGCATTTGATAAAAAAAGATAATGAAATCTGTGATGTTTCTCCATAACCATGTTCAACTTATTTGTTATTGATAATATAAACATGATGAAGTTTTCAAAAAAGTTCGAACTCCCTTTATAATTTGAATTTTTCAATAACATAATTTTTTTTTTATGTAGTGGTGAATGCAAAAAATTTGTATACAGAAAAAGTCTACAAGATCTTGAAATGTCGACCCAAGGTTGATAGGTTGAAAGGAGGCATTGAAAAGTTCAAAAAATATTGTAGATAGACTTTCACCAATGTAAAAAGCTCCGAACTTTTTTAACTTATTTTTTCATTATTTTTTTTATCTTTTATGTTTTTTTCTCTTTCATCATGTCTGTTTATAAAGTTGTAATAACATCATTCTAATGTCATTACCTTTTTTTTTGCTTTTGTCGCTTGTTGAAATTGTTTTTTACTTTCAACATTAAGCATGTCTCTTTGTTTGCTTGTTTTTCGGTTTCTTTTAGAATTTTTGCATTATTTTTAAAATAAATTTTTAAATGAAAATTTATCATGCACATGTAAATCTAAGGAAATATTTAAGGAATGTTCATTTTAAAAATAAATTTTAGGTAAATAGAAAGGAAAAAAACACATTTAAAAAAGATAAATAAAATATATGGGGAAAAATTTTAAATGAAAAACATGACATAAAGATAAAAATTTCAAATTTTGCTTTGGGGGGCCAAAAGATACCTAGATAACCTATTGGTGGCTAGAAGATACCTGGACAAGTTGGCCAAGTACTTCTTATTTTTAAAAATTACTTTTCAAATTTTTGGGTTGGTAAGAAAACCCAAAATACATTGGGAAAAAATCCGGAATTCTTTACTTGTTTGAATTGAGGAGCTATAATAAGTAAACCCTAAATTATCATGTGACAATAAAAAAAAAATTCCATCAAAACTTCTCAAAACAAAAAGAAATGTTTCATTAAATTTTTTACCTTTTAGAAAATAACAAAATCTACCAACCTAAATCAAAAGTTGTTTCAAACTATTACATTCCCAAAATTAAAACACATTTCACTTTAACCAAGTTTTTCACATTCAATAAAAACAAAACTATTATTAACAAAAAAAATTCATTTTAACAAAAAAATGGATGAAATTGTTGTTAAAAAGAAGAATGGGGCTTTCATTTGAAATCTAAATTTCAAAATCTTTCCATTTTATAGATTTCCAAAAATCAAATCTTGAAATTTTTTCAATTGAACTTTTTTCCAACCATTTATTTTTTCAATAATATTATAAGATTATGAGTAACAATAAGTTTTCATATATAATATGATGAAATATAAATGGAACACACACATTTCCAACAACATTATTTTATATTTCCATTATCTATAATATTGAATCCAAATGGATATCCTTCATAATTTTTTTCACAACAATGGTTTTATTTGTTAGTAATTTCAAAATTTTACACTTTGATATTAAAAAAATGATTGATTTTTTAAATTTTATGTGTGTATAATTGTGTCCTTGTTTTTTCACCTTTTCATTTCGAATCTTGTTTATTATTTTAAAGTTTACATCTAAAAGAATTTTTCTATTATCACAAAAAAATTATTAAATTATTTTTCAAATGTTGTTTTAAAATAAAACTCAAAGGAAAATATATTTTTTATATATATTATTACTAAACATGGTATGAAATTTGAATTATCTTGAACAAAAATCATGTAAGATAAAATATTTCACATCTTTGGTTTTAAAATATTCAATTTTCAAACATAAATGTTACTTCTATTAATTCATAATCCCCAACCATGCTCTTAGTAATGTTAGAAAATCAAATATAAGTAGGGATTAACTTTGTTATTATAAATTCAATAAAATTTTAATTAAAAAGTTTAATTGTGAATTTATTTAATGATTTTGAAGTTCCGTTGTTCCAAAAAATTTACCCATAAACCCCATAAATATTCATTGTTGAATAATATGGAATATGAAATTGGTTATGTGCTATGAATGAATTAACTATTATATCTAATCATTCAAACAAAACATGTGTACATGCAATTTCATTCATATGTTATTGAATACATTATTATCCACATATTTATAATAATTGAAATTTCATCATTTATTGTTTCATTATATGTACATTTGTTTTTATTGAACAAAATAAGTTAATGTGTGCATGTAATTAAAATGAATGTCAATGGGAAAGTTCATCCACATGAATGTGTGCACTTGGATGTCAATATTAAATTTCATTCATATTGGTTTGCATTCATGGATATTATGCAATATAACCATTAATGTTCCCCATTTTATGAAATGAACAATTTTGTATTCATTTAGTTTTTATTGTATGAACCATTAAGTTTGATGATCATGTTTAAATTGAATTTTACAACTTTGATATTATTTAATGGTGTTGGCACATTTTATAAAATAAATAATTGTGTTAGTTATTAAATATTGATGAGATTTAATTGCATATCCAGTTAATTGCATTGTTTTTAATACTTGGGTCTAAATATTATCATATGGTCAAATTAACTTGTCTTATACTAACCTTGAGATTATATATGTTCAATGAACATCTTTTATTAAACATTAATGAATTATTCAATTATAATAATTTATCAATGGGCATAAATTCGAAATGCATCGCATGTGTTGTTTTATTATGTGCTTCCAATTAATCATGATATGCACTTTGTTTGGTGTATTAGATTAATTGTGTTAATATTTAATGATCGTGATTCTAAAAAAACCAACAAAAAAACTTCAATAAATATCTACATATTTAATTTTTAAAATATGTTTCAATATATTTGAATTATATTTTTTCATTACATGCACAAATTGTAAGACTTCTAATTTGTTATTTTTTTCTTACATAATGGAATTTTTTTAATTTAATTTTTAAATTTTAATATTATCCCTTCATTCATCCCTATTATAATGTTTTGTTTTAGAATAATTCTGGTCATTAATTCCACTTTGAAAATGGGCATGCAATTTTCGTAAAAACAAAATTTTTTAAATGAAGTTTAACTACAATTCATCACCCAAATCTCTTCAATGATTTTTTTATTTTCTTGTGGAAGCCAAGGTACAACTCTTTATTTATGATTGTTAATCAATCAAATTATATTCCTTTTGCATTATCACTAAGGAAATTTTTAATAAAAAAGGTTATTGATTCAAGGTGATAAGATTTTGAAAACACTATGCAAGGTGTAAAAAATCAAATAAAGTCATTAAGTTTTAATTATATTTATAATGGTATTCTTTAACATATGCCCTTAAATATTTTGACACATATTTTCACTTCACCAACTTCACATTGACAAAGTTCAAAAATTCCACAATTTAAATTGTGTCATTTTTCATTTTTCACATTCTTGCTGCTTAAAATTTATATGATTAATAATAAACTTAATTTTAAGGTTAAGGTCAAATTAGGGTTTTAAGGTTCAAGTTCGACCTTTCACATTTGAAATTAAAATTTATGATATAGGTTTGGTTTTAATTTTAAAGTTATTAAATTTTTAAATGTAAGATTTGAATTAAAAATTTAAGGTTTAATTTTTCTAAATTTAGGGTCTAAAATTATAACACAAATCATCTTTGGGTGGTACCATTAGCAACATGTCGTGCGAATACATATCATCATACAACATACATCGTTGACATACCATATTCACATACACACACAAACACATAACATGGATGAGAGCATACACAAATACATGTGTACCACAACTGAAAAAGTCACGAAAAGGATCTACTATCATAAAACTCGTGATGCAAACACATACAATCAAACCAAGCCCACTCCACTCATAGAATGTAGGTTGATGCTAACGGGACACCATATCTCGAAGTTCCACTAATTCCAACTACTCCCAACGCTCTAGGCTCAACTCAAAGAACCATGTTTTTTAACCCCTCTTTCACACTTTATACCCCCACTCATAACATGAGGGTGGGTCCTACCAAAATAGCCACTCTCCTTTAACCCTAAACCTAGAAACCCTAAGTAGGCACTACTCACTACCATAGCACACTATATGTTATAGCTAACACACATATGGTCATGACAAACATCACACACTAAATTTTTTTAACATGTCTAATTTTAAGACAACATAAGATTATTATTTTTAATTCATTTCAAATTTTATATCAAAATATTATCCAAATCATATAAAATTTGAAACTTCAATTGGATTTACAAATATATATTCCAAATGAATGGTTAATGAATTTTTTTTAAAAAGTAACAATTGGGGTTCCTTTGTTCGTGAACACAAAAGGAAAATGTTTTTTTCTTTTTTTAATGTTTTTAATTTTTAAAATGATTTCAAAAAATATATATTTGGATAATAGATAGTGAATTAAAACAATCACAAATTTTTAAGCAATTTTCAAAAGTCAAGATTAAAAAATCTTGAAGGGTCGTTACATTCATGTTTACAAATTTATAATAAATATTTTAATAACTTTTCAAGTTTGACATATTGTTGTTGAATAATTATATTATTTTGAGAAATAAAATTTAGCACAAAATTATTATTTTTGGAATCTTTGACAAAATTTCATTTAAATTTAAAAATATTCGTGCATGTTATTCATCATTAATGTTTTGCACGAACATTTTACTTCATGGCATATGTTTTGATCCCAAATCCCCCCTTGCAAAAAATATGGCATTAACTACTAGCATATCATCATGCATTAACAAACAAGGTTTTCTTTTTACATTTATTACATACACAAAGTCTAAAAAGGGAAAATTTTAAAACCCATACGGTAGATTATTACAGTTTTCTGCATGGTTACATTGTCAAGCCCATAAAAGGTGCTAAACAAAGTTTGTTACATGGTGTTTAGTGTTAAAGGAGATTTTTTAAAAATAGTTTAGGAATCCTATGAAATTTTGGCTTTAATAAACAATAATTTTTAAAAAATTAGTAAGAATAAACCTTAATTTTCTAAAACTTTGGCATTTAAAAAAATAACAGAATTTTGGCCAATAACTTGAAAATGTATTATGATATCATTTTTTTGTTTCAATAAAAAATTTGGGTAATACTCTAATGATTATGCAAAACACCTTGAGATTACAACAAAAAAATATTAAACATGACATGCCAATTATAGATACCCATAATTTATAAATACCTCGATAACATATTCTAGAAAATGAAAGAGGTAGGTCAATCACTAATTACTTTTACAATATAACCCATTATGAAAGGCATGATAAAATCTTTTGTTCTTAAAATCATACATGATTCACTTAGAGGTTTCAATGTCATAAGGGAATGCATATGTTAATTTTTGAAACAATATATGAATTGAAATTTTAGAATGGGAACAATGGCAACAAGTAAATTTCCAAATGATTAAGTTCAACAAAAATAAAATGTGAGATATAACATTTATTTTGTAAAAAATAATAACATTATTATAATCTTAATGGTCAATAATGAGTAAATTATAATGCACCTTGTGCCAATAATAAAAGAATGCACATGGGAAAATAAAGGTACCAAACACATCAAGGTATTAAAAATAGAGGACAAGAAACAAATGACACTCATTATTTCATCATCTATAAATGGATTATTGTCCCCCCTTCAACTTGTATTTATTAATACCACACAAATTAAATCATTGCCCTTCAATAATCAAAGAAAAAACAATTGCATCAAGAGTGAATGGGATTTCACTTTTACTAAAAATCATTGGTCAACCTTTGAAATTACAAAAGGATTTATTCACAAATTTTTTTGCCAATAATTCACATATGAACAATTGGATTTATCACAACATCAAATAATGATTTGGTTACTAAATTGTTGGTTTATACACAAAAACAAAATGTTTTTAGATTGCCTGAAAAAATACCACCCCAACATTATGGTCATTTTCATACTAGCAAATTGCACAAGTGAATTACTAATTTTGCAACAACCATTAAAACATGTTTTCAAAATGGAAATCAATACATGGATTACATCAATCATCAAATAATATATTAAGAAACCATCTATTGATTTCAAGATGAATTATTTTAAACCAAAAATGTGTAATTGGATGCACGTTACATGGCTAAAGGTGAATGAAATGAGGAACATGATTATGAAAGGTTGGGATAAAACAAAAATCACCAAAACATTCCCAATGAAATTTCAATTTGGTACGTTGAAGGCCAACAATATTACGTCACTATTCATAGTGATTCAAAGCATAAAGGAACAATTGGAAGAAGATCAAGATGTAGACCTTATAATTCTAATATCAACAATTGTGGAAAAATGTTTGCAAGATTTTATTTTTTAGTTTAGTCACCTACATGTCTAAGTATATCAAAATCATAATTGTGAAAAGTAGTTTGAAAAATTCAAATGTCAAAATAATTGTTTCTTTCTAAAAGAAGTAAAACTATGCCAAACACCAAATATGTAAATTTACAAACTATCATTGAAATTAATATAAGGAAAACTAAATGTTACAATCATAATGAGTAAAAGAAATTGTTAAGCCAACCATTCATGTCACATGAATAGTACTTATGTTAAATTTTTTATAAAAGTTTAAGTTATGATAAAAAAATTCTTTCATTAATATATTTTATTTTATTTTCTAGGTGATTTGATAGGTGTAGAATCATGAGATGCCATTCAACTTTATCAAACCCCCCATTTCCATAAACCTATCAACATTGTAAACTTGGAAAACATTAAATCATGTAGTCCTAGGATTAAAATTAATAAATGCAAAGGGTCCCACATAAGAGAATTTTATTACAACATAAATATTTAATTAGATAAAAGTTCAAAGACTAAGTTTATAACCTCTCAATAAGCCACACAACCAATAACCTTAATATAACCACTAACAAAACACCAAAAGTTTATTGCTTAACATTCATTGAAGAATGTGCCTTCTTCATGTAGAATATGAACAATTATTGAAAAACACACGAATAAACTAGTAACATTTTTTTATAATTCAACATGGATGGACATTTTGCCATTTCATCAACACGAAGTAAAAACTTGCATGGCAATGCAAACGATAATTTGGATGATTTTTTTTCTTATTCAAGAATTTTTTTTTTTTCAAGAAGTTAGTTTCAAATGAAATGTCTTTGATTAATAGGCACTTGTTAGTTCTAGATGGGCATGGTAGCCATTTTACCTTACAAATAATGAAACGTGCACAAGAATTTGGGTTAGACATGATCACCTTACCATCCCACACATGACATGTTCTACAAACATTAAATATATTTTGTTTCAAACCATTTAAAATATCATTTAAAAAGGTTAGGGATGTAACTATGTATAGAAACAATCACATGGAATTGGACAACATTACTTTAGTTAGATGGGTAAATTAGGTTTTAATGTAACTACTCATAAATAAAACATCAAGTTTGGATTAAACATTACATGTTTATGGCCTTTTCAATCCCAAGGCAATACATAACAAAACTTGACCTTCAAAGATATACATTACATCAAACATCAACAACTAAGGAAATGAAAAAAATTACACAATAGATAAAGAAATTAACCATAATTAAGATTTGGGGGAGGAATTTGTTTTTATAGAACTTTTACATATTGTTGAAATAATTAAATAATAATTGCAGATTTATTTACCAACAAGTCAAAAAATGACCAATGTTATTATGTATATGTGCTTCAAAACCCTATACAATGATTAAAGAATACAATTAGAAGAGATTAATGCTATATACCTAGATGAAGATAGCTTTGAAGTGTTGCAAGAAAATCAACTTCCTCTAAAGTAGACTTAAGAATCCATGTGTTTGCACAACTTGCTTTTCATTACCTTATTTATTTGCAAACTAAACAAAAGGAAAAAAAAACCATTATTTGATTGCTCCTAATCAAATGTTGTGACATTTTTTAAAGACTTAGATATTATAAGGAAAAGAACCATGAAAAAAATCAATGAGTTAAAAAGGAAATTAAAAAAGGAAGGTGAAAGGAAAAGGAGGAATGATGATTGAAAAAAACATCAATATGGGAATTGCAACAAATCAAGCAACTCAAAGAATTGTTGAAAAACATCCTAGAACACAATTTGTTACAACTTGGTTTCCATGCTATAAGGGGGTGGGTGATCAATTTTTCCAAAGCTTTCAGGTAGGTTTGGAAATAGATCCATGTAAATACAAAGGTATGAATCTTGGATGCACAACATAGTTTCAACAAGAAGTTAAATAATAAACACGATATAGGCAATAGGTATGAAGGCATTGAATAATTAGGTGTCTTCTAATGATTAAATGCATCGAAAACAAACATTGTAAAAAAAATGTCAAACAAATTAGAATACAAGAATTGTAGAACACAAGACCATGGTGACCAAGAAAAACGCAAGACCACAATGATCATTAAGAACACAAGATCATGGCGAACAAGAGGTACACAAGACCATGAGGATTAGGAAAAACACAAGACCACAACAATGAAGAGGGCAAAAGCTTACAAGTAAGAGGTGTAGTAGTTGTAGTGTTTCAAGTTTGGAAACGTTCCTAATTCAAAACCATTAACGTAATTGGTGAAGAAAATGAAGCATCTTGCATTCATACTTTAAAAAATATGCACAAGGGTTTAGTGAATGAGATGATCTCACATCAATGACCATTGATTTCCAAACCCTAAATTAGACCAAATTTCAACTGTATATATTAAAAAATAAAAAAATTATTTTAAGAACATTGATCATTATTTTTTTCATCCAACTCAAAAAGTAGGTAAAGTTCATTAATCAACATACAACTATTTGATTTTAGGTGGCAAAATAAACTCTCATGGCCTAAACTCTTATGTATGAAAACAAAAATTCCTCATTTTTAACCCACCCAAGCTCTAGAGGGACATATCTTTCTCATTTTTCACCCATTTTGAACGATTTTGAACCCATTTTGAAAAAGGTAAAGAACACATCTTCTAGTTCTATGCACTTTATCTTCAGTCACCAACTTGTTTTCTTCTTTACGCTTTTGACACACCAATGATGCAAACCCTAACTCTTTTGCTCTAAATTTGAAACTTCATTTCAACATCTCAATTAGGATCTCAAATAATGAAGGAACCTAGCAAGAACTAAGAACTTTCAGTTCTCGTTCCCAGTTCCCAGACAACGATCCCCATTAAGTTGCCCAGTTCTGAGGCCTGTCAGTAAACCGACCCACCCACCCACCCACCCACTCACTTACTCAGCGTCTCTGTCTCCTTGCTCCGTTTTCCTACTAGTAAGTTACTATTAGGTTTAGCATTTGGTGCACGGTGTCTCTGCGACGCAACCGCAGGCATCGTGTGCAAACGTTTGTTTGTAGCGAGGGGAAGTGTGGCGAGGAGGACGACGAGGGAAAGGGTGTGGGAGCACGATGGGCGAGGTCGATGAGGAAGAGGAGCTTTTGCAGCGGGCCTTGGAGGAGCAAGCTGCTAGGGAGGTGAGTTACCAACGTCCTCCTAATTATCCGCCTCCGACTGTTTCGCCTGCGGCATCCGGACCTCCTCCGAAGCGAGAGCCTCCGCGGAATGAATCGACAGCACCGGCGCCTAGACGTGCTCCGCCTGCGTTTTCCGGACCTCAGGTGAGAAGAGAAGCTGTGGTGGTTGGGCCGCCGATCGGAGACGAGGATGAATCGGACGTGGAGCTTCTCAGCATTTCGTCTGAGGACGAAGATGAGGGGCATCAGCCGGGCCGCCCACCCACCGTGGTCCAGAGCAGTCATGTGCAAAACAAGGCCGTGGGAGGACGAGGTGGGAGAGGCGCGGAACAGCAGCAACAGCAGCAGCAGCAGCAGCTGCTGCTGCAAGATGATGGAGATGATGATGACCTTGGGTGGGATGAGGATGGCGACGATGCGGAACCTACGTGCTGGAAAGATGTGAATCAGGCAGACGTAAGCTGTGATCATCAGTTTTCTCTCTCTAGTGTTTTGGAGATTAGCTGCATTTCAACGTGCAGACATTGTTGGTTTTTCATCATCAAGGCAGCATTCTTTATGCCATTTTGTCTCTGCATGTAGAAAACCCAGAACACGGCATTTTCTTTTACCATTATGAAAGTTCATCGATCTGCATTTCATCAGCATTTATCTTTATGAGCCCTCCATAGCTCCAGCAGGAGCCATTAGCAATTAAGTACATCATTCTGAACCCACTTGTTGATAAACATGTTATCTTATAGCTTTGACGGTCTTTAATGACAAACTGGCATCAACAACGCAGGTCTGCCAATTTTCTGGGACAAGATAATGGGTCCTGTTTCAAAGTGTTTCTTGTGTCCAGAAGGTTCACAAGAGGTTCCTGCAGAGGATTATGGGAGTAGAAGATTAGTGCTAGATGCTGTGAGGCTCTTGGTGCCCTGAGCTATGATCTGTTATTTAGAATGATTCACTTGAGGGTAGAATCCCCTGGGGTGGGATCTGAAGTACATTGGAAGGTGGGTGAGGTGATCTGCAGTTGACAAGGAGAGTGCGGGAGATGCGAGAGACTCGAGCTGCACCAGTTGCTTATGCTCCTGTTGCACGACTTCGCAAATCCACAACTGTGGTGGATGCTGTCTCACGAGCTGAGGGCTTTGTTGACCCTCTTGGCCTTGGGTATGTGCTTGGTGCGCAACTTTTGGAAAGACCAAGAAGATCAAGGGCTCAATTCGTCTTCTGATAACTTTATGCTGTGCATTCCCTTGCAGGTTTGTTGATATAAGAACTGTGACCTTAGTCAGGAAAGGAAATGATGGGGACGGTTTGCCAGCATCTGCTCCAGTTTCTTCTGATAAAGAGAACTGGAAGACCCGAAGTTTTCTCAAAAGTAGAAAGGAAGGTTCAAAAATAGCTCCGAAGGATGAGGTTGAGTCCCAGGTTGAACAAGCTGAGCTTCCAGCTGTGAGAGATCATGCCACCAGAGGTACCTTTCCTTCTTGACCTTCTTGATTGATGACATTCACTGGCAAGATTTATGTCCACATTCCTGATTCCATGGGAAATTTTTTTGCCTGGTCTCGGCTATGTCAGTTGTGAGGATGGAGATTTCTCAATAGTCATGGGAGTTCTACATTCTTGATGCGTGGTGTGTTCACAGACAAGGTAATGTATCACTCAGAGAAGTTTGATCCAAAAGTTTTCTTGGCTCGAATTCATCAAAACACCAGCGCTGCTGACCTTGAGGCTGGAGAAGATGCTCTGAGAGAGGACTTGCAGAGCCGCAAGAACCAGCTAAAAAAGCTTGTCAAAGATCACTTTGATTGCTTCATCTCCTGTAAAAATACCATTGACGGTAATTATCTGACATTGACTTTGGAAAAAAAATCTTCTATGATATTGCCCTTTGGGTCATTGCAGTGCATGAGATTTGGGTTTGATGAGTGGATGTTGCGTATTCATTGCAGATATACACACTAAGCTGCAACAGATAGAATCTGCTGGTGAAGGGACTGGAACTCTGCATCTCAGCAATGCTATTCAGGAGGTTGATTCAGTTGCTAAGCGCGCATTTGCTCCCCTTCTTGAGCGTCAGGTAAGCACTTGGTTTTGTTCTTTGCCTTGTCTTGTAAGATCTTGTATGACTCAGAGGGCCTCTCTGTTTCAGCTCATGCTGTAACTTAATAAGTGAACCAGGTCTGACACTCTGACTTAAAAATTGTGGTGGCAGGCACAAGCAGAGCGGATAAGATCAGTGCAGGGGATGCTACAACGATTTCGAACCCTTTTTAACTTGCCTAGCATGATCAGGGCGAACATCAGCAAGGGGGAGTATGACTTAGCAATACGGGAATATAAGAAAGCCAAGTCTTTGGTTTTGTACTCTCATGTACGTTAGATTGCCTTCTGTCTTCAGATCACTGTGTTCCATGCAGATAGAGAGAAAAAGGCCTTATTGCACTCCTTCCAATATCTGTTTCATCATTATCTAATGTGTACTGCACGGAGAATGGCTGGCAATTGAGATCCCAATCCTGTTATATGTTGCAGGTTGGGATTCTGAGCAGGGTTCTGGAAGAGGTTGACAAAATCATACAGCAATTCAAGGACATGCTGTATAAAAAGATGGAGGATCCTCACGTTGAAATCTCCCAAGTATGACATTGTGTATTTCCCTTCTCTGTTATTCTGTGTTTTATTTCAATCATTGTGTGGGATGAAATCCACGCTGCAAAGAGGGGCTGTAGCAAGAATGATTTGATATTTAAATGAGTAGGCTCCTTTCAATGGTATTGATGCACTGATCTCAACAAGAACAGAAACAAAGGTACATTTGTTGTTACTGACAGTAAGTTTGCTTATTTCACTACTGAATTACAGATGCTTGAATTGGTGAAGTCATAAACCTGTTGGTTCAATTTTTGCAGTTGGAGAATACAATACGGTTGTTGCTCGAGCTTGAACCAGACTCAGATCCTGTCTGGCATTACCTTACCATACAGGTGACAACTCATGGTATTCTTCAGTTGGTTCTTTCTGCTGATGGGGTGTGAACTATCTCCCAATTTGGGATATCATCACTATGCAAATGGGGGGTGTCTCTTGCAAATTTTCTTATCAACATTGATGATTGGCTGCAGGATCGTCGTATTAGAGGACTCCTTGAAGCATGTAGCCTGGAGCACGATGTCCGCATGGATGCACTGCATGGTCGTGTTCGTGAGCGAGTCCAGTCTGATGCTCGATGGAAACAACTGCAGCGAGAATCAAATAAAGCTGTATGTGAGCTGCTTGGGAAGAATCTTTCAATTTCTGCCAGATGGGTCTGGCAGATACATTTCAATATAGTGAATCTCTGATTTGCTTCAGCCTTGCTGATGTAATAGCCTCACAGCTAGCAATTTAAGAGGTGGATCCCTGGTTTTGCAGTCAAATGTTGATTTCAATCTTCTACTGGGAAACAATGACAAGGAGATTGAAAGGACCAGTTTGAAAGACTCAACTGGAAATGAATCAGATGCTTTGCTAGGGCGCCTCATTCGCAGGCTAACATCTGTGATTGTCACCCACTTGCCCAGTTTCTGGTCTTTGGCCCTTTCAATTTTCAATGGAAAATTCTCGAAGGTACAGTTCCACCTGTTGAACCAGCTATGCAAGCATCATCTGTAAGTAGGGAAGATCTATCTGTGTTCCAATAAGAAACGCCAGTCTGTCGAACATAGATTGACCTAATTGAAGTGGATAACTGCAGGTCACAGGCGCAGCCAATGGTGCCTTTGGCTTGAATAAACCTTCTGTTGCATCAAACAATGAGAGTGGTCAATATCCCTTTGAGGAGGCAGCTGAGTCAAAAATTGCATCCCACTCTGTAGAGGAAGTGGTGACTATGGTGCACTGCATCATTGCTCTATATGAGTCTAAAGTAAGGACTTCCTTAATGTCTAACTTCAGAAGGTTCAGAAGAATCTTGCAAACTTTGATGATCATGCCAACATTCTGATATTTGTACCACAGGTCATTCTTTTGTATCTGTCTCTGGATCTTGGACAGCCTTGTAATTCAAACCTGGGGTATGGATTGTTCGGGCTGTTTCAGGTTCAAACTGCATTTCTAGCCCTTGCTGAAGCCACTGTGTTACGACCTTACATGAGGCAGGCTGTGGCAGAAATCTCTGAAGCTTGTGTGGCATTTGAAGGCAAAGATTGTGCTCCTGCTAGTGCACGTAAGCTCTTCACCTTGTTGTCTTGTTTCACTTATGATACAGTATGAAAGGCTGATGACACAAGAGGGGTAACTTGTACTAATGAAACCTATTGTTACACAGAAAAATTCATAAGGCCTTTCCCTCTGTCCTTTCAGTCAACTTTTACACAAGCATCAATGTGTTTGGAGTAATTTTTACACACCCTAACAACCAAGCCATGCTAGGGGCTAGCAAGTTTATGCACAAGCAGTGTACACAGGCCTGAGTTCTTCATGTGTGCAAGAAGGCCTCGTTAGAGTACTTCAGACACTGAAAAGGAGAATTGTGTTTCTCAGAGTATACTGTTTTTTTCAGTACATGCATTGGAACAAAAGATGATCCTGTCATGATTCATGCCTTGTGGCATTTGTCAGAAGGGATCCAGTGTGTTTTTGTATTCCCAACCTTGAAATATCCTGGAAGCCTACCTGGTGATTGTAGGGTCCCTGCAGTCACTATTGCCATCTCTGCTGCCATCCATGGGGTTTCCTTGTTATCATGTGTCTCCTCATGTTTGAAATTTTCATTCTTTCATTCCTTGTATTCACCTTATCTGCAGCACTGAGAGAGAAAGATAAACCAAGGTTCTAGAGGTTAGACTTGATAATGATTTGTGGATTGCTGGCAGTTCAAATGCTGTTGGTGTTGCGGACAGAGGTGACAAGAGTGTTTGTGTTGCGCCTCTGTGCCCTTATGCACAGTGCAACATCTGAACTGGTGAATGAAGAGGATTGGGTTCCTGTGGCAGCAGTCGAAAGAAGTTCCTCTCCTTTTGCAATCTCAGGACTTCCTTTGCGGTTCCGAGACATGATTGTTTCTGCTATGGAGCAGTTGACAGAGTGAGATCTCCTTTGCTTTTCCTATATGTGTGTCTCCTATGTGGTGCCAAGGTGATATTCTTTGCATTTATGCTCTAGAATTGTGCAGTGTCCTGAACTAATTTCCTGTATTTTTCCCAGGATGCTGGTTAGGTTGAAAAGAGGACCTGAGCATGAGGACATGATCACACAAGTGCACCAAATGCAGGACACAGTGCACTATACTTTCTTTGAATGCTTCCTTACTCTTGCTGGTTAGTCCTCACGTGAAAACAATACCTTCTTCAATGCTCCTCATTTGTTTGTTCTGTCTTTCCTAGTTTGGTTCTTTCTATGGCTTCCTGAGGAAGTGTTAACCTCGCTGTTTTTTCTTCATAGTGAGAATGGAGATTTCTCTATTCTTATGAAAGATATCTTCAATGCTTCCACATTCTTTCTGCTTTGTTTATTGTGGTGTAATTGGGTATTCTCTGAGCTGAAGGATAGTATGCCTCTTGTACTCACTAATGAGACCTCTCAAACTGTGCTTTTGTTATTTCAATGTAGGATTGTGCTCCAGAGATATTTTCTTTAATTCTGTGTTCCAAGGGTGAATTTGTTGCAGAGAACTTGGAGAAACTAGCATATGAGCTGTCTCGGGCTGCCCCACTTGATGATGGTCTAGGCCCTGAGGAGCAGGCTGGCCATGACAAGTTCATGGGGCTGATAGCAGGTGTTGAGGTCACTAGCCCCCATCAGCGCTTGCTTATGGTGTTGAGCAATACTGGATTCTGCAACTCTCTTCTATTACCTGAGCTTTCCAGAAAATACCAACATGTTTGGTCATATTCTGGGTAAATGCCATCATATCCTCCAGTAACCTTATTATCTTTGTGATCCTTACCATCCTTAATGGTTCTTAGAAAGTAAAGGAACCCTATCAGTTTGTTTCCCAGATGTAGATTACAGAACTTCACTTCTGATTCTTCTGATGAGACCCTCACAAATAGACAGGCATTTGTACGACACTTTCCCTTTCTGTGTGGCAGGACCTGGTCATGAAGGAGACTTTCCTCTATTTGCTTTTGCAGACCTTCACACTAACAATAAGCACTTTTTATGTGCAGGGAAAAGGAAGAGGTGAAGGTCAGAGGACCTGGGGGTAATCCAGTCACTGCAGAAGAAGCTACAGCTAGTTTATCTGCTTTGGAAGAGAAAATTTTGGGCCAATATAATCTTGCAAAGGTGAACTCCTTCATTGGGATAGGTTCTTTTAATTAGCACTTTTTGAAATGGGATGTCATGAGAAATAGAGATGTTGTCAGTCATGGATCATATTCTGAATTAATTGATTACATGCAAAGATGAACTACATATGGGTTCAAAGGAGCTTCATTTGTGACAGGTAGATTTTCCAAATAAGTTGGGGTTAAGTTCTGATAGAAACTGGAATCGGGTATCCATATGCAGGCTGCATCTGTGGGATCTGCTGCAGCAGCATATTTGCTAGATGATGGAACTCAATGGGGTGCTTCTCCACCTGTCAAGGTCAGCTTTTTGATATTTTTCCTGGGTTGCCAAATCCACTTAATGGTTCAAATATCACCTTTGCAGTGTCTTTACTCAGCTGCCAGTCACAAACTATAACTCATTTCATGCAACAAGTGGTATTATCAAGTTCGTCCATGAGACACAGACGAAGTTCTAGTGGTGATTCTGAATTATTTCTATCAAATTCTTGGATCACTATTGGTGACCCAGAACTGAAAAAAACTGTTTGTTCTCCAGCTAGTGTGCACATCCTCTCCTGGAAAACTGGAGTTCAGAACTGTTTGATCACATTTGTGATGTTTTGACATGTGAAGATGTGCACTGCAGGGTATTCGAGATGCAGTGGTGGAGTTGCTGCATCCAGTTGTTGCTGTGCATGCAGAGGTTTGCTCATATTCCTGTGCTCTTACATACTTATTTTGGTTCCAACTGTTAAAGCATTCTGTGCTCTAATACCAACATTCAGAATAGCTCATCCATCAAGCTGGAAACTTGTTGGGCAGGTATATGCAGGAGCAAATCCTTTTGTGGAGAAGGTGATCAACCATTTGGCAGCAGGGCTTATGGATGCTTTACTTAATGTCTTCACTGAAGCTAAGGGAAAGGTGCTGAAAGTGCTTGATGTTCAAGGGTACTGCCAGCTGATGCTTGAGGTGCAGTCTCCATACATGCCCTAGCTTTTTATTAAACCATGAACTAAACAAGAAAGTGAAACCCTGTTTTTCCAGGTCAATGTATGAAATATTATCTGGTAAGAAGTATGATCAAGTGATTGGATTCACTTATTTGCATGCACAGGTGGAGTACATTGAGGCTGTTCTTGGAGGATATTTCACTGCACCAGCCCGTGAAGCAGCACAGCATCTTCGCAGCTTGCTATGGGAGAAAGTTTTTGAATTTTTTGGTGACACATCTGACCCAGTGCATGCTAGGCGATCCACAAGAGGCAGTGATGATGGCTCAGCAATTGATGGAACCTCCAATCTGAGCTTATCGGCAGAGGACATACAAGTAAGATTTTATTTATTTGAAATTATCTCTTCTTTCACTTGTGCAGCAAAAGATTTTTCCCAGTTTTACCAAGAGGATGATGGAGAACTCTTTGTGATTGACAGGCTATTGCTCAACAAATCATAGCAGAGCATTTACCAAATGAGTTGAAGAGGACACGAGTGAATGTGTTCTGTTTCACTGAAGCTCTCAAAACAGATATGCAAGGAAGGCGGGCTGCCTCTTTGCAACAGCGGACTCAGTCAACAGGTTTTGGAGCAGCTGCGTTGAATCTCACGAGGCACCGCCGCAAGAATTCTGGCTCCAGTCTGACTGATTCTGACTCAGGAAAGCCTGGCTCAGGGCTTCCCCCACTCTCTCCTTACGCTGTATATCCTAATTCTGAATTGGGGAGTGACACAGGGAGTGGTGATATGCGGCCTCGAGCAGTTGGCTCTGATCGATTTCTACGGGGCCAATCAGAAGCACGACGAACAAGGCAGATGTCTTCTGCATGGACTTCTCATAATGATGGATAAAGCATGTGACAACAAAATCAATGATGAATCTCATGAATTGGTGTATGCTCTTCATCCCTAGGAATCTCTGGCTGATACCTACCTTGTCAAGTTCTGCTATATAGTCGTGGTGGTTTTGAGTATGCTCGATGATCTGCAAGTCTTTTTTCATTTCATGAGTACCATTAGGATATGGGAGCCCTGGGAGCATGCTAGTGAGTCGTACTGTGAAGCTTCTGGCACTGGTTTTCACCAGTTTCATTGTCTCTATGACAGTGCATTTGTAGAATTTTTTTCCAATCTAGTGAAGCTCCTTTGTGAGGAACAGACTGACTATGTTGAATTGGGAGCTTCACTAACTGTTAATGACTGGTTCTGTGTTCATTGGAAATTGTCAGTATGAATAAACCTAGAAGAGGCTGTGTCACATCCTGACTTTGGATGTACCATGACACTTTTCTGCAAGCTTGCATTCCCAACATCATTGAATGTGTAGAGGCTAGTGTTGAGATATGAGGAGCTAATTGTGCATGACATTGAGAGCATCTTTATCAGCAGCAGTCAGTTTTTACTTTGGTGCTGGTAATGGATATTGGTAGAGAGATGATCCATTGTCCAAATGTTCCTTGCTTAGCTATTGAGGAAATTTTTGCAAAGTTTCTTTGCATTATATGAATGTGTCTGTGAACATGTTGTACTTTGATAACTGCTCATTGGAGCTTTGTCTATTTGGAATACAAGCCACAGAGATTCTATTTTTCAGGCACCTATTGAAAAGAAGATATGAATAGCCGTACCCTTGATTGACAATGTGATGTTGTAAATGTGATTTTGATCTGATGCAAAAATTAGAGAATCGCCTAAACCACATGAAGTCAAAGGTATGTAGCTGACTGATTTAGAGTATTGTGCCATACTCTTTACAAAGAACCTCAACCTTGGTCTTCATCCAGTAGTGTTATCTGGTGCTTGGTCATTCTGGTTCTAGATCTGGTTCCAATTCCAGGAGAGGGATTACATGCAAGGTTGGTTCCAATAAGATTTTTGGATCTCCAGTCTGGATATCAAACTACTTACCCAACAAACCACCCCCAACACCCTGAAAGAGCCAACACTATTCCTTGCCTATCCCAAACCTTACCTCTAATGCAAAAACCAATTGTGATGTCGCCTTATTATTGATGCAACTTTTTTTTCAACTTGCAAAATTGAATGGAACACCATTAGGAAATTCTTTGAGGACATAAGTTGGAACTTTGCATATAGTACAACTTCCAGCTCATGCACAACTTATCTTATTTTTAGAAATAATGAAATTTCTTTTTTTTAATTTTGTCAAAGAACAAATTGTTGTGAAGGAAAATGAAGATTTTTTGGATTTTTTTGTTTTTTTGTTTTTTTTTTTTGTTTTCCAAAATGGAATCTTGAAAATTAATTAATTATTCAACAAACATGTGCTAAAGTTACCCATGTACTCTAGTAATATGCACTTTTGTAAATATCATCATGTTGGTTTGGACAAGTGAATTCACTAACATGTGGTTGAATAAGAAATTTACATGTGACAGTGGAATTAGGTCATATTTTCATGTTGTTTTATTATTACTATCCATGTTCTAAAACATATGATTTATAAATGGTCTATACATAGTCGTTGGTAACAAGTTTTGAACCTCAATCTCCATGGAAACAACCCAATGGAACTTAACTAAAGGCATAAAAAAAAACACTAATTAATTTGGTGGGGTGGGGAGAACCACAAAAGGTCTTGGAAAACCAAATCTTCAACTCCTACTTGGAGAAATGGCCTTTGATGGGTTTAGGGTTTAGGCATACCCATCAAACAAGCAAACAATAAAGTGATGTCTATGGATTTGGGGGTGCGATCTTTAGTTGAATGAATCAAATATTATGTTACGGTTAGGATCATCTTTAACCTAGAGTATGTCAATCTTCTTCGATCTTTTTTGTCGGCTATATAACAGTGATGGGTTTGGTTCACAATAGTTTTCTTTGATTTCTCTATGTTTGAGCATTAGCCCTACCATTTTCCTTCTTAGGAGTGTGATAGGTAAGCTCTTTTTTCCAAAGTGCTTCAAGTGCTTCATTAATGGGTTCTAGGCTCCTAGGGTGAAAATCTTTTAAAGTGGACCACACATAATGAAAAGGGCCAAGTCTTTACTATAGTCCTTTTTTACCCTGTATTTTGATCCCCATAAATAATAACGAATCAAAAGTTGTCAATTTTTTTTAAAAGACTATATTTTAGACTATTACAATTTTAAATTCCATCATAATCATTCATAATTATGTTTTTACATGGTAAAAAAAGACTAGATAAAAAAGACAAATAAAGGTGACATTGTGACAAGATTTTTGTATGCCTTAAAAAATTTGTACCCCTAGTCTAATCGTTCCATTGCCTTGCACTTTGCGTCTATTCTTCCATTTGTGATGATTGTTGCATGTGATGGTATGATGCACCATTGGTTGAGCACAAACTGAAACATTATCTAGAAACTAGCAAATTAAAATTTTTTATGATGTTGGTTTGGTGAATTGTGTGATGAACAAGTTGATCATTATTGAATGCATTTGAAGGTCCATGTTTGTTTGCAAGATGGTCCTACTATTTTCATGCTTATGTGTTATTATTATAGAAGGTTGGAGGCACATTTTATAAAAACATGTTCACTAAAATTAAAAGCTCTTGATAAATGGACAACATATACACCTTATGAAGTTTCAAACATGTCTACCTTGTTGTGTTCCATTTTATGAAGTGAATTGTTTTAACCAATGTTGGGTGATTTTCATTATTTTGGCATATCCATCAGTTCTAGTTCTCACAATTGCTTTAAAAAACCATTAAGGTTTCCCAAAAAGTATAATTTAAATAACCTTTAAGGGTTTCAAACCTTTGGGAAAAAAAGATCTAGTTGTTTTTCAATCTAGCATATTCTCATAAAAATTACAACCCCAATTGTTAAGGCCACCCGGTGAACTATTGGGTTTTTTAAAATATATAATAAGGAAGCAATTTTTAAAATTTTTTATATACTCTTTAAGTAAGCAAAAACTTTAACACGAAGGGGACTATCTTATCTCTGTAGGGCAATCTCATAAACCTTCTACATGAACAAACCTAAAACAAACATGCAATAAAAGATACTCACATACAAAAAGTTAGAATATTCCAAACATATGAAGGAAAACAACTACACACATGGAATCCTACATACAATGGTATGGCAAAAAAAAAAGATTTTTCTTTTAAAAGTATTCTCCTATATAATCCACAAAAAGACAAAACCTTAAGTACTTCCAAGAAAGAGGATGGGTGCAAGCAAGGTAAAGTAGATAGCTCATTGTTCCTTGTAAAAAATAATTACATGTAACTATGAAAAAATGTTAATGTATTGAAGATAGAAAATGTTTTTTGTATAATAATTAACATGATGATAATATTTCATTTTATGTTTGAAATGTTGAAAAACCCCATCTTGAAAGTAAAATTAAGTAGAATTTTTAAAAATATTTCTATTTGCACAAAATGTTCAATCTTACAAAATGGGCTACATGTAGATGAAATATTGATTTTTAAAAATTTTCAACTTAGTGGAGCCCTAAAAAATATTTATGTATTATCAAATTATGAATGTTGTAATCATAATATATCAAAATTTTAATATGAAGTAGGTTTAAACACCAATTTGACCCAGTTAGTTTCAAGTATATTTTCAACCTACTTTTATGATACTAAAGTTGTTCAATCTTTGTATTTAACTTCCCATAAACTATTTGTAGGGCCCTACAGTTTTAAATTTCTACTTCAAAATATTTTTACTCTACTTTCTTGTGTCCATATAAAAAATTGTTCCATTTTTTAATTGGACTTTCGGCGGACTACTTTTTTTGGTCTACTTTACTTTGTTGACACCTGGTTAAAAATAATGGAATAAGTAATTAGTCTAATCCCAAAAAAATCAATCCTAAATATACACAATTTAAACCGGTAATAAAATCGATTTCAGTAAAAAAGGTTTTCAATAATGGAAATTTGATTTTGATTTCGATAAACATTTGGTAAAAATCCAGTTTTGGTAAAAATCTACCTTCAACATCATCCCCCTTTCTAATTAGGATTATGTCTTCATAATTGTATTTTCTACACTACTATTCCACCACTATAGCTTTTGTTTCCTCTACCCTAACATTTACCTTGGATCTACAATGGGAATAGTAAAACTTGGTGTAATGGTAACAAGGTTCGCAATTGGTTTCAATTGTATTATAATCAAAATCCCTTCCTCCATACTAGATTCAATCAATGGATTGGCATGCTTGTCTTTGATTGTTGTGTCAGAAAGCATCTTATTAATTGTTTCACTAGAAACGACCGTAACTTCTGCAGGCACAAAGGCTATAACAAGTGTAGTTCCTTTGGCTTCACCAAAACCATTTGTAACATTAGAGGAAATCCTAATACTAGAAATTACTTCTAGTTCAATAGGTTGCAATTCCAAGGCAACTACTAAATCCACTTCCACTTTCCCATCTTCATTATGTTCTTCATTTCCATGCATATTAAATTCAGATGCAAATCTGAAAGGTGTTTATGTTTTGTTGGGCTTGAAAGGCAACATCACCAAATGTGGCATCACTCATCGATAGGTCTCCAAGCACAACTGATACAACTCTTCGTCGTTTTAATAGGATTCAAATGCCTCCCAGATGATTTTGTCGACTTGTTCCTTGTATAATTCCCACTGTTTGACTTGATTTCTTTTGTTTTTTTTCTACTAAATCAAAAGTTCAACCTTCATAAAGGCATGCTCCATCTTCAAGTTGTCGAATTCCTCCATCCAACAGTGGTAAAGGTCTGTGAATTTCGCCCTTTGCCTTAATGCCCTCATCTCCTTTACTAACGCATCTAACTCCTCCTAAATCACATTAGGATTCTACTGAACATCCTCCAAATCTTGTTGCAACAACCATATTTTTTCAATTGAGTGTTGTAGTTCCAATTGTTGTTTTTACGTTGTTTCGATAAACAATTCATTATGACCCTCGAACCACTGTACCTTCCTTTTGGCCAAAACAAGCAATTTTTCAATAAGAATCAGGGATTGCTCCATTACCTTCCAATTTGCCGGATCCTATTCCAAAGCTTGTTTAAGTTTGGCTCGTCCTGAATTGATGGAGCTCAATGTCTTATTGATTTTGGTAAGGCATTTGTGTAGATCTAGTAATTGTTTAGTTGCAAATGATTTGCAACTAAAAAGTTTATCCCATATGTTTTGGCTTTCATTTTCATCTTGAAAAGTATATAATTAAATAAGTAAGTGACAACTAACTAGCTAATTAATTAACTAACTAATGAACTAATAAATCAATTAATAAACTTGCTAATTAATTAATAAATAACTAAACTAGAAACTAACTAATTATTTATAGTAATAATCATTAATATATTATGATTACTCAATTAAATTATATTATTAGTTATTATTAAAAATTATTTATTAGCTAGATAAACAATAATCTTATATATAAATTCACTTAGTCTTCCCGTCTGTCTGTGACGTGACGTTCTGCTACATAATCATTTTTTATGTTTCTGCTGCGGAACCGGCCATAGGGAAAAGCATTTTCGTCGGGAACTGGCACCCTCGGGAAACCCGTTTGATTTCTACACAACTGCTTGCATGAGGGGTTCTTTGGGGTCTCGGGGGGGGGGAAGGGGTAGGAGTGACCGGTGGCAGTTAGGAATTGGGATCAAGTTTTTTTTGTTACTTTACAATGGGGGGGGAGGGGGGGGGGGAGTAAGGCCCATGGGTGGGGTGGGTTTTAGAAATAAGGGGTCTATGGGGAAGGGCCTTACCCTATACTTAAGTAATTTTTAGGTTTTACAGCATGTAAAGACTTGCAATAAAACTAAATTTCGTCAAGTTG
>Ga0116227_10000392_pt1 | contig 83376 bp, 59 predicted proteins | sample S1TSphgellanicum_FD_89693 | JGI IMG/M metagenome (GOLD analysis project Ga0116227, IMG submission 89693) | Host-associated microbial communities from peat moss isolated from Minnesota, USA - S1T2_Fb - Sphagnum magellanicum MG | ecosystem: Host-associated > Plants > Peat moss > Unclassified... | reverse complement strand
GGTGAGAGAGCCAGCTTGAATCTGTTGGAATGAATGCACCTTGGTTGCCTGATTTGTGGTGCGGAATTGTTCATCGTCACTGGGCTCACATTCATTGCTAAACACCCCCCCCCACCCAATACTTAGATATGGATTTCAAACAAGATTTTCCTCTGCAAAATGGTGAAAGAATTTGTAGCTCAAATCAACAAGATTGACACACTTGAAATGGTGCCCATCATAAAATCTTCATGCAATGGTAATGAAAATTGTGTGAAATTTATTTTTCATAAATTCATAATTTTTGCATATGAATTTTATGCATCTAAAACATGTCTAAAACACATATAAGTAGGATGAATGGTTTTTTCCCAATTTTTTAATTTTTTTTCCTTCCTGATTTTTACATGTTTCATATATGTTTTAAACACAAAATCTAAGTGCAAAAGATTACAAAACTATGGAAAACAAATTTCACATGATTTTCATTACCAAATCGTTGGATAAAAAGTTCGTAGTTTGAGTGTCTATCAAAAGACCTAATTTAGCTTGGGTTTGTTGAAAGATGTACCTTAGCTCCTCCCCTTCTGCACAAAACTTGGGCAACAATTTCTAGGCAATGGTGAAATTGGAAGAGACAAAGGTGGAACTTGTCATACTTTGAGATTGATGAGGAGTACTTGTCATTGGGTTCTCATTGTTGCCATGGGTGGATGAACAGCTATTTACAGTGAAGGATGGGGTTATGAGGAGCACCTGGGAAACTTTGGGGGTTATTGTAGCAGAGTTGAAAGTTGACAAACAATGTGGGGCACCAGTAGACTGGCTCAAGTAAGTAGTGTAATGCAGCAAAGGTAAGAAATCTGCATGCAACTATTGAAGGCATCAGAACTCTGAAAGCCATGAAAGTCCATTTCCTTGATGAAATTTCATGTTGTAGATGGAGGAGGTTAATTAGGGATCAATTTTTGGTGGATTACTCACTAATTAAGGGCTGCATGAATGCACCAGGTTAGTCTCAATGTTTTAATGCTTTCACTTCATCAAACACAGGCATTGTATGTTGTTTGACGCCAAATTCCTAACCCATTGTATATGAGCCTGTTACAAGCAAATCCTGGCAGTGTCAGAAGGAAAAATAAAAATTGAGTGCTTAGAAACATTGATGATTTTACCGGATTCATGAGGAATTGCTGGCATCTAAGTTTTAGGACACGTTTGAGGTGTGGAGATTAAGATTCTACAAAGTCATGTGAATGTTCATACGATGCTTCCTGTGACCCTCACACTCTTCTGGTTTCATGGAATCTGCAGCTATGGAGGAGTCATTGCAGTGTCTCTTGACACAAAGAGTGCCTTGATTAGGTGGCTTATCTTACCCCAGACTGTTTGTCGCATGGACTAATTAAGTAGATTTAAGTCTGGGTGGGTGCCATGATGCCACACGAGAGTTTGCTAATGTGAAAATCTGGTCACACTACACAGCCTTGCACAGGAACCATTCAAAGCCATACCAGTCATTTGGGTGATTTCTGATGATTTGTTGGCCCACCATCCAGGAGTGTATGAGCTAGCTGGGGCAAAGCATCTCATTGATGACTGGAAATCAAGCTTCAGGTGTGCAGATGCTTCAGTTTTCCCCAGTTATGCTCTCAGGGTAACTGATCTGATTATCTGGTCAATTGATGTGTGTGGTATGATGCTTTCACTGTCTTCAATAAGTCCATTGTTCTGTGAGTTGAGTATGTGACTGTGTTTACAATTCATTCACGATATCTTCTGACTTCATGTTCCACAATTTCCACTCTTGTACAGTTTTGACGGATGAAATTGGCATTATGAAAGTATTTTTTTAAAGGTGTAAATGGAGGCCTTTTGAACATTTTCTAGCCAATGTCGACAGATGGTTTACAACTCTATGGACATGGGAAACTTCTTTGTTATTCCAGAATCTCCATCAGAAGTATGGTATTCAGAGCAGTATATGGCAAAGTCATTCATGAGATAGCTTGTGTGCTCAGTTTGGACTGGAACCATGCCATTTCTTGATCTTGGTGGTGGGAAGCCCTTTCCGCGATCATGTGCTATGGAGAGGACATGCCTTGGTGATGCATGCCTTGGTTAGTGCATTGGCAGCATTGGATGGTACACCAGCTGTAAGAAGGAAACACATGCATTTTTTTTGTGATGGGCCACAACAACTTATTGAGCAACTATCATATTGCTTTGCAAGTAATACTTCCCAATTTCCGTACCTACTTGAGTGTGAGGATGAGAGAATGATCTCACTTGTAGTCAGATTCTCAAATATTAAGTTTTCTCAAACAGAGAAGTTGTTTGGCTATTTGATAAAAAACGACACAAAAAACCCAATTAAAGATCAATGGCCAGAACCATCATAAGGGAGACAAAAAAGAAAGGCCAAAAGATGCACAACCCGTAGGAACCAAAAAAAAGGAGAGAGCTAGTCCCTCTCGTGGTAGGAAGTTGTTTCACCCATGGCCTTTCTAATGTTGCCTACATGCAAATCGTGAAATCTAATAGTAATGGGAGGCCTAGAACAAGCATCACTTGCCAATGCATAATATATTCTTGAACCTTTCAACCCAAATTTCATTTTTTCTTTTATAAACAACCAAAACTTTAATATGTTTTGCATTCTTTAATGTTTATCATCCTTTCCTCACCACATTATCCACGATTTTATCGATGAACATTGTTTAAATTGTCTTAATTACCAATAGTGCAACAAATATATATATATATATATATAACTTAAACAAATATAAATTGAACTTTAAACTACTTCAAAAACATGTCCCTTATTTACAACAATTACACATTCCATATTTTTCAAAAATGACAACAATAACTTAGTTTTTTTCCAATGCAAAATGATGTTCATTCTTCCATAATGACTACTTTAAATTTCTTCCCTTGACCAACCTTTCCACCATCACAAATTAACAACACCAATTAGAGGCCCTTAACCACCATCATGCCTTTAAAAGAAAACTTCACAACATGAAACAACTAAAATCACACACCAAACATTAAAAGCTAATAGGAAACAAAGCGCCTTCAAAGCTTGAATCCATTTCTCTTCATCGTTAGCAAGCCATTGAAACATATAACACACAACAAACAAACCAAATTATTTCAAAAAAGGAAATACCTTCCTTCCTTAAGTCTTTCATTAATCATATTCACACCACCCTAAATCAAAACTAAACTATTGAAAATTAAAATATTTTTAATCATTTCATCAACTTTCAATCCAATATTTTTGTTAGGTCACAAACATACCAAGCCAACAAGCATGTCATGTCAAATTTTGTGTTATCTAACATTATATACATGAGTTTGAAATAAAAATGTGTTTCACAACATTGATTTATCATTCAATTACTTCCAAATGTGGATGGTGTTTATGTAAAATTAAGGCATTTTGTCCCATAAAATAGATAATTATTTACTTAATATTTATCGCGCTCTTCTAAATAGAATTGCAAACTTTAAACTATGCAAACAATTGAAAATTATTAATAACTTTCCAACTAAACATGACACAATGGGAAGGTCTTTTCTTTCCAATTTTGTGGTGTAAACACATTAGCAATCATCCACAAGAGGAATTAACCAAATTTGGCTACAAGTTAAAAAATATATTTTTAATATAAAATATTTTTATATTTTTGTGATTTGTTGGAACCTATTGTCTAAATATAATGATATCAAAAATGTTTTCTTCCAAATTTGTAAAAATTTTCCCTCAAAATTTGTTGCATGAATCACACTAGATTTTCTTTTGTTGCCAAATGGCAACTTTTTACCCCAAAAAAAGCCTTCTAAACGGGCTTTTCAAAATATTTACAAAGGCAATATATATATAATTATTTAATATTTCCTTTGTAGTTAATATGTTCTTATGAAGAGACATTGCAATTTATGTGGAAGACATTATTAATAATTCTTTCACTGAAGGTATTAATGAATATTTGTAGGTGAAAGTTTCTTTCATCCAAACCCTAAAGATTCCAAACCCATTATTGGATATTTAGGGTTTGGATGAAAGAATATTTCACACGTGTTCTAAAATGTTTTTTATCCAAGCAATGTTGTTCCACCACAAATGAAGTGTGCAAAGGAGCCTAAATGACCCAACATTGACCGGTGCACCAATCTTGTTTTGGGGACTAGGTGGATGAAACCCAACTTCACCCCTAGATTCCACACCTAGGGTGAATTATTTATTTATTTTCCGCCACACTTCCTTAACCCCCAACAATCACTTCTACCTACCCATCCTATCCCCTACCTTCCTTGGCAATTCACCCTAGTGGGAGTTGTTAGAACTTGAAGTGGCTTGGAGCTTGATGGAGCTTTGTTGGAGTGGGTTTGAAACAAATGAACTTGTTATGCAAAGGTGCTTGATTGATCTAAGCAAGTTGAAAGGTAGGAAGGATCTTGAAAGAGGGAACTTGCTATAGTAGGTTTGGAAGGAAGGAGCTTGTTGTAGAAAGGTGTTTACTTCATTTAAGCAAGCAAAAAAGTTTTTTAAGGTTTTTTTGTTTTGGGTTTTTAGGGTAGGAGTAGAAGGAAAGAGCAACAAGGAGGAAAACTTCTTTAATCTTTTTCTCATGGGATTTTTTTTTTCTTTTTGCATGTGTATGTTTATACTTGGTTTTTTTCCTTATCCTATTTTTTATAAATAAGTTTGTGTTTTGTGTTTATGTTTTGTCTTTCAGTTTTTTTCCTATTTTCTCTATTCATTTTTAAAAAGTAATTTTTTTTCTAGTTTTTTTCCTAGTTTTTGTGTTTGTTTCTTTTTGTTTCTATTTTTTTGGGTTTTCTTTTTCTATCTTCTTTCAAAAAAAAATTTCTCTTTCTTTTTCCTATTCATGTTCATTTGCAAATTTTTCTTTCAATTTTTTTTTTCATTTGGTTTTTTCTATTTTTCTATTTATTTTTTCAGTAATGTTTTTCAATTTGTTGTTTTTCGATATTAGTTTTTTCCTTTCTTTTTTTGTGTTCTTGTTTATTTATGTTTTCTTTCAAAAAAAATTTCTTTCATTTATTATTATTATTATTCTCTTTTTTCTCCCTTTTCTGTTTTTTTTATTCATATTTTTTTCTAATTTTTTTTTCCTTTGATTTTTTCTATTTTTTTTGCATCTTTTCCCCATTTTTTTCTTTGATTCTTTTTTTCCCCTTTTTCTTGTATTTTCTTCCAATTTTTATTTATTTATTTTATTTTTTTCTGTTTTCTTTTTCCGTTTCCTTTTTTTCTCTTTCAAAATATTTTTGGAGCTTGTGGGAAGTAACAGGTGTGTGTGGAGCTAGTCAATTTTAAGAGAGAAAATGAATGTGTGAGTGTGTTTTGGGGGAGAGGGGGTGTAGGCAAGGGCAATAAAGAAACACTAGCAAACACAATAGAGACAACTTGAGGCAATAAGGTAGGCCCTTTTCTTTAAGCCCTTCTTTTGTTTTAATATTTTGTGTGTGTGTGTTTGTTTTGTTTTGTTTTATTGTTTTTTGTTTTATGGTCAAATGTGTGTGTGTGAGGTGCAAGATGCCACCTTTCAAGAGTTTGAAATGGTCCCAAGGTTTGCTAGCCATGGAAACAATAAAGAAACTTTTGAGGAGGTGGCAATAAGAACCACTTCATGTTGCAACAAATGATACAACTCTTGGAATGGCAAATAATCAAGTGAGTGTAAGTGTTTCAATCAAAGAACCAATCCATGTTGTAACAAATGAAACACCCTTTGATCTAGTGGAGGATCCAATACATGTTGCAACAAATGAATTGAATCCATTTACAATAATGAAACAAATGCATTGGATGTTCGGAATTGGAAGAACATTTCCAATAAGATGGTGTGGCAAAAGAAGATCAATTTATATCAATAAGTACCATGAATCAAAGATGATCCATGGTTAGTAAATTTTAACACATCTAATGTCTGCATGATTTCGCAAATCTGCAATTGTTTACATGCCACCATGTTCAAAAAGCACAAAATGTTGTAGCACATTATTGAAAGACTATTGGGATATCATTAAATTCATTTAGTGAAAATCTTAATGAAAGTGAAAGCAAGAGGGAAATCTCATAAGCTTATTACACATTATGGGGATTGTATGAATTTTGTATAAATCATTTTGTCATTGATATGATCATGTTGACATTCCATTTTTGGACATTTTGGCTTTAATTTTGAACCCACATTTTGTACCATGGTTATAATTGATATGTAATTGAACATACCACATTTTAAAGATGAATCATCGAGTAAATGCTTTAAGCATTATTTTGTTCCTTTTAAACATTTGTATGCTTGTGATTAAAATCTTTGATTTTTTGTTACATAAAACATTGACCATGCATGAAGGGTTGCAAAAGAGAAGGTTGGGATCCATATGTAATTGATGTGCAAAGTTTCTACAATATCCCCTTGCATCTAGAAAAAAAATGGTATGGTGAAGGCATTGTATTTATAGTTCAAATCTTTGTTCAAGTTCAATTAAACCTTCAAACATGTATTTTGTGCAATACCTTCATTGAAAAAATCCCCATTGTTCATGGCTGAAAACTATATTTTTCAACTTTAACATATATGCAATACTATCATTAGAGTATTACATATGTTTTAGATTCCATTGATTTCCATACAATACCTTAAAAATAGTTCTAAACATATTTTCCACCCCATGCTTAAATGAAATTCTAGAATTAAGGCATATGCTTTATATTTTTTTAATGTTTTGCAATACCTTCAGGATAAATTAAACATAATGTTTTAACCCAAAGTTAATGATTTCCCTACAATATCTTCAAGACGATTAATAATTATAAAAGTTAGCAAACATTAAGGTACTTTGATTATTTTGGGATCTTTGGTTTATATGCAATACCACTAAAAAAACTAATAAATATAATCCCTAGCAAGCATTAAGGCATTTCAATTGTTTTAGGATCTTTAGTTTGGATGGAATACCTTTAAGACATTTAATAAATATTATCCATGTTAAGCATTAGGATATTTTGCTTGTTCTGGGATCTTTAATTTATACGCAATACCTTTAGGACAATCATTAAATATAATCCTTAACAAGCATTAGGATATATTAATTGTTCTAGGGTTTTAAGTTTATCTACAATACTTTCATGAGAACCAATAAACATAAGAATTAATAAGCATGAAGGTATCTCACTTGATTTAAGATCTTCAATTTATATGCATTACATTCAAGACAATCAATAAATATAATCCTTAACAAGCATTATGGCATTACATATTTTTTTGAATCTTAAGTTTAGTTGCAATTACATTAGGATATGTTATATATAGAATAATTAGCAAACATAAGAGCGTTTTCACAAATTTTGGGATTTGGGTGTATATATAATTTTTTAGAACATTCAATGAATATGATACATTTACTTTATTAAGGCACTTCACATTTTATGGGATATTGGGTGTGTTTACATTATTCTTAGGGTAATAAATAAATATAAAATATATATTTAAAACATTACATGAAACATCATTTTTGATATTTGATGTATGATTGATATTTTGTTCACATAACATGATTTAATTTTAAAATATTTTCAATAATCTACATAACTATATTTGTTTTCTTTCAAAAATGTAAATGAAATTGAAAGGAAAAATACTTGAATTTCATTATTGAATAACATTTCAATGATCATTCCTTGGAAAAAATTAATTCAAGCACATGATTTATACATGGAAAAAAACACTGTGTGGATAATATTATATATATATATATATATAATCCTAAACTTTCATTTGATTCTAAAAATTATATTATACAATTTTTCTTTTGAATATCATAATTTTAACAATAAAATTCAATTTAGATGTATGATATATAATTTATTCACATATAATATTTATAAATGGATATAAATAAATTATAATATAAATATAATGAAAGATCTTATATTAACCATATTATTTCTGATGTAAAAGGAAAATTTAGAAACTTGGTTATAGTTTTAAAGTATTAATTAGTGCCATTATTAATTGATTTTATGGAACTAGAATTTTTATTACTTTTACACTTAAAATATTTTTTTTACTTAAAATTATGATTAAAAAATAATGTTAAAAAAATATTTTTCAAATCTCAAAACTCTATTTGATTTTTAAAGCTATTATATTTTTTTCTTATGATATATCATAATTTTACCATTAGTTGTATTAATTTAGATATATGATATATAACTTAGGCACATATAATGTTTAGAAATGGATCATAAATTAACCTTACTATATAGTTAACCTATTCAATAAATCAATTACATTGCCTACCTAACTAATAAATATAAAAAATATCACATATCAACATGAATAAAATACCTACTACCTAGCCTAATAGCTAAATTAATTACATAGTAGACTTGATTAAGTAATTAGTTTATATAAAAATGTTATTACATATTAATTATCCCTACTATTTATTACTTAACCCACATACATACTTCCTACTACATATCCTACTTAATTACTACCTACTATCTAGCTTAATTTATAAATAAGTTAATTGCATAGCCTACCTAATTAATTAATTAATTAATATTAACATATTCACATCATAAAATATTTATTATTTATCATATCAACCTACTTTGGAACCCTCTTAGAATTAATTAATTAAACATAACACAAATTCATTCAACACAATAAAATAATTAATAATAATTAGCCTATTTATATATTGGTACCCAATACCTATTACCTATTACTTAACCTACCTAATTAATTAACTAATTAAAAAAATTGATATATCAACATGTTAAAATTTAATGTTGGAAATTCCAAATAATGGTTCATATCTACCATTGCCATGGGTCTTTAAAGTTTCACAAACCTACCAAACCTTACTACACATTTAATGGTTAGTTATTTTAAGAAAGTTAAAGAAAAAATTAAACCACTAAATCCAACATCATTTTTGCTACATTTAATTACATGTATATTTGTAACTAGGATTTATAATCGCAATTGAAGTTGAATAAAATGCCACATGGTGTTTAGTGGCCTATAAACCACATCTTAAGTCACAAAAACAATTACATTTTCATCAATTTTGAAATGCCACTAAAAATGGATGATATAAATCCACTTCTCATCTTCATTTTCATCTAAACTAACATTAGTCACAAGTCATAATTGCATATGCAACAAAAAACCATTTTTTGGTTGTTTTTATGATTACAAGTTGTTTTTACCATAGTGCCACGAAGGATAGTTGCATTAATAAATAAAAAATTGGTTGATTTGAACATAAGTCACAAATGTGTGGGTTGGAATGGACAAAATTCCTTATAATGTGTGAAAATAATTCAATGTTCAAAAGTTTAAACATTTTTACTAGTTTATAGAGGGATGTTTTGAGCATTTGAAGATGTGTGTCAATGTCATTTGCCAAGCTTGATGAAACACGATGTTTTATGAAAGAATTCCACGAGGGATTTGATCCTTAACACCACTTTATCTTTTTTGATTTATTGCAAATTATGTGTTAAACCAATTGATAGTAGTTATAAGGTTGCATTTGTGTTTATAGTTATCGTGAACATGGTATTTACATGTGGAATTTGTATGTGTATTTTTTTTTTTTTTTCATATGATTATGTTATTTGAGTTTTTTTTTAAAAAAAATTTGGTACATGTTAATTTAATGTTGAATGAAAAAATTGTTAACATCACATTTTCATGAAATGTAGATTTTAGTTGAAAAAATTAATGTTACATTAAATGGCCAAAATCAACTTAAAAATTAAGTACTAAGTTCTAAAAATGTTTCTCACTCCTTTCATCTCACTTCAAAAGGCATACACCTTGCTTCAAATAAAACAAATGAAACAATGCATTGCAAGTTTAAAGTTCATCATTACACAACAAAAAAACTTGAAATTGTTTAAAACATCATTACTAAAAAAGTTGTGTGATAATTAAACCAAAAGAGGAAGTAATAAACATTACAAATATCACACACAATAGTAATTAATGTAAAAACATGTGTAATAACATGCATAGCAAACACAACAAGTGTAACAAAAGCAACAATGATGGAATTGTTCAACACCACCATTATTATGCCAAAAAGGTGGCATATATGACTCCATCCATCCATGACTAAAAACTTTAATCACATATGCATTAGTGTTCGAATGACTACATAATTAATTCAAATTTGTCCTTTGTGTCATTTAATTGTAGTAATGATTATAATTGTTTATGCCATGACAATGGTTATTTATGCCATCCTATACCATCTTCATAATTACAACAATGGATGGATGATCATAATCCTTAAAGATCATGTAATCATGGTCATTGAATTCTATTATATTAAAACAAATAATTGTTATTATTAACAAATGAAATATACACACATGGTACATCATGATTAAAACACATGTGACACATAAATAAAAGCCACCTAGGTTAAACTATATTAGGCCATGTGGCACCTAGGTTATATTTAGACCTAGGCTACATGGCACCTAGGCTAGGCCTATATGTAGATCATGTGACATTTATTTTATTTTCAATTTAATTTTTAAAATTGAATTTTTTTTTATTGATTCATCCCAAATGACATTTTTTTGGAACATCTTTTTAATGTTTTTTTAATGTTTGAAATGCACCCATTTATAGTTTTTACAAGTTTGAAAAGATGACAAACAATATGGGAAGAGGAAACATTCCCATATCCCATACAATAATATCCTTAGATAATTAAGTATGAACAATAATTAGGTAAGGAAGTAGGTACATTAATTAAATAGGTAAATAAGTAATGAGGTGGGTAAATAAATACATTAATTAATTCAATTTAGGAATTAATTATAATAATTAGTACCTAGTTACATATTAACTTATGTATTTTAAATAAATAATTAAGTGATTAATTAATAAATTAGCCTAGGTATGTGAATAACTTACCCTAACCTACATACCTAAACTATTTACTAAGCTACATAAACCACCTACATACTATTTATCGAAACTATCTCGAACGAGCCAACCAAATCAAAGCATGAAAGTCAAACAATATTTTTCAAAAAATGAATTCTTGATCAATTTGATATAGTGCATAATTGCCTCTCACTCTCCCGATCATTGGATATTTCCCTTTTATTGGATAGGGAGTAGTAGGATTTGTCAAATAATAGATATACCACTAATAATGAATTTGAACAATAGCATCCGTGGCTGAGCGGTTAAAGCACCCAACTCATAATTGGAAAATTTGTAGGTTCAACTCCTGTCGAATGCATGGGAAAGTTTTAAGTTACCTAAGTTGGTTATGTAAGTAACTTATATTAACCTATGTTTGATTAATTAATTATACTTATGTCAATAAGGAATTAATTACAATAGTTAATATATGTACTAGTAATTAGTTAATTTAACAAAGGTATGTAGGTGGTTTAATTAACTTAAGTAGGTAGGCTATTTTAATTATCTACTTGGGTAGACATATTTAGTTTAGTTTAGATATTCACCTTGGTAATTAATTTTACCCTATGTTAATTACTAATGCATGTTTGGTACAAATGTGTTTTAATATTAGTTTTCAAGAAAAAAAAGATTTAATGATATGATATTGAATTAAATTTATTTTCATGGTTCATGTGCAAAATCAAAATATTTAAAATAATTTACAATTAGTTGATGATTATAATTTATTTTAAATCATTAATTACATTTTTGGGTCTAATTTTGGAATTTTAAAAATTATATTTTTCAATGATGAATATGAAAATGAAAATATGGTACTTATAGTGTTGTCATAAGTTTAGTTTGGGTGCATAACTAATTTTAAAGTAACAAAATTTCTTTCCTAAGATGAAAGAATTTAGATGTTTTAAAATGGATTTGGCCAAAACAAGAGATTTGTTGCACAATTTTAACATTAATAGGTTCATGATTTAAGTTAAAATATGAGAAAGGGAATGGGTAGGGGAAAGTGTTTTAGGATTCAAACATATTTTCACAAGTGTAAGAGAACGCAAAAACATAAGTCTTAGAACATTTCCAAGTGAATTTTCATTTTGAGGATTAAAATATTATTTTGTTTCAAATTTCTAGAATAAGGTTTGACAAAACAAATCGTCCAAATTGGCCTTTATAATTTAAAAAAAATGTCCTGAAGATAATATATAATAAGTTTTCATTTTCCATTTAAAGATTTAAAACATATGGTATAAAAAAGGTTAAGAATAATTTTGGTTTGATTTTCAATCAGTAAAACCCAAGAGACAATTATAAAATCATTATAACAAAAATAATTTATTATTATTATAAGATCTAATAAATAATTGTTCAAAATGACAAGCATAAAAACATCACATTATTAATCTAGAAAAATTTATTTGGACGATAATTGGTAGATAATGGATGATTTGACTAAGTTCAATTTTTAACTTAATTTCTTAAAAAAATAATAATTATTAAAAAATTCAATAGGTAAATAATTATGTTTAAATAGGTCATAAAAAAACAAATTGGTAGGTGGTTGTAATTTAACCTAACCTACTTACTTTAGTTTACCTAGGTATATTAATCTAGTCTATGTAACTACTTTAATCCCTTAGGAATGCACATAAATTACAAGTATAAGGATTTAAATCCCTCATTTTAATAATAATAAATTAAATCATTATCAATGGATTACACCATTAAAAGGTGACAAATTTTGTCAAGTTTTTTATGTCACATGTTTAATAAATAAGTGAGAGATAGGTTGGTATATAGGTAGAAGAGGTAAAAAATAAGTACAGAAATATGTAGGTGAAAGTGAATAAGTAAATATAGGTAAATAATTAGGTAATTAAACCTAGGTATGAGGTACATAAATGAACTTAAATGTCCTAATTGCGTGATTGGGGGTGGGAAATCTCCAAAAGGTTGGGGTTAGAAGTAAACACCAAAATTCATAATGTTCAACAAAACGTTGGTCTTGTTATAATATTTAGTGAAAAGTCATGTAAACTAAAATGATTAAAATTCTTGAAGCAATTGAGGGGGTGTTAATAAAAGGATTAATGGAGATAGAATAATCTTCAAACATTATAAATGTAAAATTAATTTGAGACGACATAACGATTAAAATAAATAATGTGATAGGGTGGTAATAGCAACATGGATTTCATGATGAGTGAAACTTTTATTCAAGTTATAAATAAGTTCAACGAAGAGTTGCAAGTACATGTAAAATCTTAGGTTATGCCACAGTGATAGTTCATAACTGCAAGAAATTTAAGATGCGTTAGATGGTGCAAATTATTTAATTTGCCTTGCTATTGGGAGGTAGTGGATGAATCGAACTACGTAATCAACGATAATGTCCAATGTTGAGAATTGAAAACCATGCAAAGATGGAAGTGTCTTTAATTTCATAAAAACCTTAATAGACAATTTGAGGTTCATCACTAAAAGGGAGATAATAAAATCATTAAAATATGAAAGTTTAAAGAAATGCGATAATACCAAGTTCGAGAGGGTTCAATTTCGAAACGAGGGTGCACCTTTCGAAATTTACAATTTTCATCACAAAGGTGCTAGGTCAATGTCAAATCTAGGGGTAATTCCTGAAGCGATTCTTCATTCACTTGTGTGGTTTGAAGCCCATAGGATGTGGTCAAGCGTGACGACATGAATAAAAATAAAAATAAAAATCTTCAATTATAATAAATTTGGTGATGAGTGTGTGAAAAAATTAGTACATCAAGATGCGTGATTACAATTTATAGGTCAAGGAAAAAAAAGGAAAGACGTAAAGTAATGGTTTAAAACCATGGTAAATTAAAACTTTAAATCAATCAAAAAAAATTTAAGTAAAATTTGTTGGGAAAGTGAAAATAGGTGAAAATGATGCTTCTCCTTTTCCTTTCAAAGGCTACCAAATTTGAAACCTTTTAAAAGCCCATAAGCTTGCAACCTTTCAAGGGTCATCAAACATTGGAACCTTCCATTGGCCACCAAACAGGGTGTTTCCCCATTGACCACCAAACATGGAACAATCCAAGGGCCATCAAACTTAGAACCCTCCATTGGTCACTGAGTTGGGTTTTCCCTCGCTTTCTTCCTTCTCCTTCTTTTTAATGACACAAATTTGAATCATCTGTCTCTTTATTTTCGTATGTGATTTTGATTTGAATATTTGAAAATTTGTTCTTATAATTTTTCTTGGGAGGAAAAGAATAATGAATTTTAGTTGACGACGGAAAGAGCGAGAATATATTGCATCATAGTAGACCATTTGAAAGAATGAAAAAATGAATAGAAACAGATTTAGAGCTTGAAATTTTAAAGAATGTTCATTAAAAAATGGCATAACTTTTTCTTAATTTAAGTGTATATTTTCAGATTTGGCAAGTTGTTGTGCCTTGTAGTTAACTTTACAATGAACTAATGCAAGCTAGATTTGAATAGTGTATGTGAGAGCAACAATGTGTTAAAAGAATGGAGGTTTGTTGTCAAATTCAACTTTATGTTTTTGTAAAATCCTATTGAGTTTTATGGCACAACTTTTTATTGATTTAAGTGTAGGGCTTGAAATTTGGTAGGAAAGTTCGTTTTGTAACTAGCTTTCCAATGAATTATTGCAAATTATATTTAGTTCACATATGTGATGGCAACAATGTTTTGAGTGATTAAAGGTTTGTTGTTAAATTAAACATTATGTTAACACCTTAAAATATGGTTTAAGTGAATGGTAATTTAACATAAAATTCTAAGATTTGGAAAAGTTTAAATTTTGAAAATATATTTATCAATTTCAAATTATAAATGATGCATATGAGCCAAATTATTTGTTTTTCAACTACAAACATAATTCAATATCTAAAGATAAATTTTGCATTTTCCTTTCACCAATAACATATGTACCTTTAAATATAATCACCTCATAGAACCAAGAGTAGAAGGATGGAAAGTCATTTCATAGATGGACAATGCAATCAATTTGGATAATTTTAAAATCATGAATTTTGATTGAAACATGCAATTTAACATTGATTTTTTTTCTTAAAAAGTTATCACTATATTTTAATTTATTTTAATCAAAATTCATATGAAAAAATTATGAACTTGCTAAATAATAAAGGTCATCATTTAACGATTTTGAGTTTTTCAATTGGGAATATTAATTTTTTTGATCATTTTAATGTAATCTTTAGCATTAATCACAAAATATATTATAAAAATATATAATGAATTTTTTTTCCAATTTAAGTTGTGATGTGTCTTGTGAGGAGTGAAGGTCCTGCCGTCGTCCCGTCAGCGGTAGGTTGGGTAGCTGCCGGTGGAGTCCTCAATTTGGGGCTGAAAAATCTTGGGAAAACCATTGCTGCAAGCCCCATTCACCATGCAAGCACATGAGGGATGTAAGGCCCCACAGGGCCCATGCAACATGTGAGATGTCACAATGTTGTAAAGCTCGGGGTGGGTGGATTTGTTTGGAAGTTTGGCACACATGATCCGGTCATAATCGCTGTTGTCATGCGGCTTGTCCTGGCTGTGTAGAATGATCAAAATGTGACCGTGCGACAAGCCCCGCTTCTGCCATTCTACCACATGGATGTCCACCACCGAAGTGCCCAAAACACCATTCTGCAAAAAGTCTTTGAGGAGGGCATTGAATTTCATGTTGAACACCCTGGATGTCAAGTCAGGGCGGTCGTTGATTTCCTCCCCAGGCCTTAGTTCATGCAGAATCTTTGGTCAATTTGGGTTACACGTCATGGTTATAAATAGGTTAGGTTTCCCAAACTTTCTGACCAAGGCCATGGAATCCTGGTATAGCTGGTTCATGTGATGGGGGCTACCAACAAAAGTGGCTGGAAGGACCACCATGCGCCCAAAGTTGGTGATGTTAGCTTCGTCTTGCTGCATGGCATCTACCATTCCTTTATATTGATTAGCACGCAGGGTGGTCTGGTTGAGGCGCACGCACCGTAGCCGATGCCCCTCAACCTTGGAGTACTGGTTAACCACCCACTCTTGATATAGCCTTTTACCATAAGTGAACGTGCTGTTGGTGCGAGGGTTGTGGTCATGCATGAAGTAACCTTGCGAACGATGCGCCTTGCGACAACTCCTTTGCCTCGGCCCCTACCCCTACCCCTACCCCTGCCCCTACCTCCACCATGCCCGGGGTCCACTACCAGTTCCGTATTAGGTTGCTTTTCATCTTCAGATGGCTGTTGTTGCTCGTCCTCAAAGCTTAGCCCATCCACAATCGCAGGGGTAGTGCTAGTAATATTTTGGTGGAAGCCGGGCTCTCCGTGTGGGTGGAATAAGACAAAATGCAGAGGGTCATAAGCACAATGGCCATCACTAATCCTCCATAACCCCCCGCCCCTAGCCCGCCCCTAGCTCGCACCTTGATGTCTCATGAATTGCTATCACCATCGCCTTTGAGCAGACAGTAAAGGGATGATTTATCAGGCACAGCCGGGATAGTTGTTTGGATGATGGAAGGAACGTGCTATCGAGGAACGTAGCAATTACGACAGCTAACACGATAAAAAACACCACAAAATGGGGCACCAAAAAGTAGCCATGCAGCCACCCCATTCATTCACCAGGCATCAGGCCGGCCACCTCGCTGGATGTGGGGCGTTGTAGCGGCGACGGTTAACGCTACCATCAACACAGATGACAATTTCATAGATAGCCAGGTCTTGAGGGGGCAAATCCATGGCTTGCACAAAGCGCTGAACATAGACATTACTCCCCAAAAACATTTGCTGCAACTCTTGTAAAGTGCGACGGTCTAGGTCTACGTTGCCTTGACCGAAAGCAATAAAATGGGCAACAGCCTGAGCATCCACATTGTCTATGATATACAGCTGGGCAAACTAATGGGGGCTCCCTTGAGGAGGTGCCAATGACCCCAGGAAATGATGCACAACGCCCCTTATGGAAATCATACTGACCCGATCTGCGAGTGACTAGATGTTAATGCTAGAGGAGGCCATCTATAAGGAATTGTATTTCCGGATGTGCTTGCGAAAAGATACAGCGGTAGGGGGGAGGCGTGCACCAAGGGCAGGCTCAGAAGTGAGCTCCTGCAATGGTTGAGGAGGAGGAATGGGGAAGAGGGCCTCATAGCTACAAGATTTGCCTTTAACACAACAAAGGTCTGCGTGTCCCCGGGAAGCCTCATCAGGCGAAATCATAGCTCGACAATGCTGGCACTCAACTGTCCTACCCCCTATGTCAAGCATCGGAACATTGGCTTCATTAAATTTTGAAAGGAGGACGTAGGCTACTTTGTGCAAATCTTGCTGACCCCACGCCTATTGGTGTCGTTCGCGATCACGATCCCATCGCTATTGGCGCTGCCGGTATGTCAGCCGGGCATGGGCCTCTGCCTATTGCTCGCGGTTACAGCTTCGCTCTTGCTACCGCTCATGGTCTGTCAATCGGGCACGGGCCTCTGCGTGCTGCTCGCGGTCTCGCTGTTGTTGTCGCTCTTGGTCTGTCAGTCGGGCACGGGCCTCTACGTGATGCTTATGGTTGCGATCCCGCTGCTGCTACCAGGTTGCGATCGACATGCGGTTAAGATAGTTCCGCTGGTGGTTAGCGGTAGACAGCTTGTTCTTGGAAGCGGCGTTCACAGTAGCCGCAGCGCTAGCAAACGTAACATTTTGTAAGATGTGCATGAGGAGCTGTAGGGAGGTGAGCTGCATCGTCACCGATGGCTGAGCGGTGGTAACCAAGGGCCCTGAATGGACTTGGAAGGTCCAGCCCCCTATGGGAAAAAGAGAGGTGTTGGTCAACTCGTTGTACTGCTAACAGTATGATAGTAGAGTCTGTAGATGCTGAGGATCTCCTTAGCCTTTTACTCCCAGGCTTGAATCTGCTGGTGCATCAGCTGTAGCTGCTGAAATTTGTTCGTGGAGAGGTTTGAAGCCTTGGAGGAGAGGAGATCTGCCAAGAGGCTTAGAAGCTTCCAGAGCCCCTGGTCAAAACCTAATCTCTTCGACCTGCCCCTCTCCTATGCCTAGCCCGCCTGTGTTGGCCCACCTTCATTTAAAATTTGCTGCCATTGTCCTGCCTACAACGCTGAGCTCGCGGGAACACAAAACCCCCTTCCCAAGCCCTGTCACAAACTGACTCATAGATCAAATGAATTAATATATATGATTTTAACTTCAATTTGAATTAATCACTTTCTTTTTCAGTTTTTTGTAAATGAAGTTCATTTTAAATTTAAGTTTTTTAAGTTATATTAATACCATTTTAATTTCATTTTGAATTTTTTTCACACTTATTTCTTCTTTATGCAAATTAAGGATTGTGCCTCAATATTACATTCCATTATAGATCTAAAAATTTATATAATTAATATCACTTGATAAATTTAAAGGCATTATTACATATGGCATTACTATGAAATTCATATATTTAAAAGTTCATCTATGATTTGTATATAAAATTATATTTAACTTTTAGTTTAATTTCAGTTCATTTTTAGTTAGCTTTAAGTTAAATTTAAATTTACATCACAAGTCTCATGGCTTCATGCATATGTCAGATGTTTTTCCATTACAGATGACATCAATAAGGGCATGTTCATAACTTCTATGCTTATTTAGTAGGTTTAATATCTGAAATTCTTTGTTGTCTCAAGTTGTTGGAAACCCTAAATGGCTGATTTCGAGTTTACAACCAATGGAATTAAAACTGAATATTACTGTGAAGCGACCTGCTACCGCACATGAGAAGAGTGAATCTCATAAGATTTTTTAAATTGCCACTGCACATGCAGACCGACAATAAAGGAGAAAAGATTTTTCCCACCTCAAGCTTTAAGGTGGTTTTTTTACATGAAATATAAAGACTAAACCGAAAGGGAACTGATGAAAGACACTTCCAATTAATTCTTAGTTCATTTTTAGTTAAGTTCTAATTCAATTTTAATTAATTATTAATTGATTCTATTCAACTCTTAATTCATTTTTAATTTATTTATAATTCACTTTCAATTCAATTTTAATTAATTTGTAATTCACTTTTAATCAACTTATAATTCACTTCCAATTAACCCTTAATTAATTTTTAGTTCATTTTTCTAATTAATTCTCAATTCATTTTTAGTTCATTTTTAGTTAAATTAAAATTCATTTTTAATTGATTTTTAGTTTATTTTCAACTAAATCTTATTTCATTCATAATTCACACATTGGTGCACATTAACACACATAGGTGAACAGGGGCCACATGTAGATTGGAAGTCTCTTAGAAAATTTCTTTAAACTAGGTGCTCAAAGGGTATAAATAGAAATATAATTTTCATTACTTTTAATTTGTTCAACATTACTTTTGAGTTCGTTTTTTGTTATGGCTATGTTTTTTTTGTAATAAAATATTGTTATATTTTTGTTTCACACGTGTTGTGTTCCTATTCTTTTTTTTTGTTTCACGATTTAAATTTGAAACTAGGCCTACTTTACTTTCATTTTGGTTAGAATGTTTTTGTAATATTGGTCATTTTCTAGCTCGTGAGAAGCATCACAGAAATAATGAATTTACATATATATATATATATAATTGATAATGTAAATTAATAATTTAAGATTTTAAAAAAAAACTATATGATTGAAATTATTGTTTTAAAAAATAGTAATAATAATTCATCTTGAAATACAAATTGCAAAATTGCAAAACTTTTTTATTTTAAAATTTTAACCTTAATTGTATAAAAAAAAGTGAGAAATTCAAAATGAAACTTATCATGTGAAAACAAGTGAAAAACACATGTTATCTTTTTGTCATTGAAAGAAATTGTTTATTTCATAGAAAACACAGTTTTGTAAATATGAGTTGTTAGATGTTCATCTTAATTTGGCCATTGATTTTATAATTTGAATGAAATCATTCAAATTCATTCCATTAGTTCATCATTTTAAATTATTTTTAAATTAAAATAATGTACAATACATCAAATAAATAATGTTATAAGTAATAACAATATAAGATGAACACTTAAATCTCATTACTTTAAGACTTAATAATTAATATTCAAAACTTTTGTTTCTAAATGTGAAAGTCATTGAAATTGACTTGTTGTAGGCCTATAATAAGGTGATGTTTCAATATTAATTACTTGCAATTCAAAATTCAAGTTCTTAAAACTCTAAAAGGTTCAATAAGTTTAATTTTTTGTATCTTGTTCATTAAATTTTTTTAATTATTTAATTATTTTCAATTTTGCAAGTTTAATTTACAAATTGATGTAATTGTTGTAACACAAATGTTTTTGTGTATAAATGTCGTTTTAATTACTTGCATATGTGTGTTTTATGATGCATTGTGAACTTCAATTGGTCATCTTTTGTCACAACAAGATTGAAATTGTTAATAACATATGTAATTCATAATGAGATTAAATAATTTGAACCAAAAAAATTTATGTTGATATGGCTTTAGTTTTATAAATATTGGGTTTTGAAAGAGGTAGTCAAATTTAATAATTAAATTTAGGATTTTGAAATAGGTTTCAAATATAGAATAGATTTGAGTTTTTAAAGTTTGATTTTGAAACCACACTTAAATGGAAAAGCCTATGTGAAATGGACATGATGATAAAATATTAAAAAATTACATGGGTGAGTCATTTGTATATTGATATGATTTGTTTATGCAAAGTTTGCATATGTACAACTTTGGAAATGTTTCAATGAAAATTAATTTGTTACACATAATTCAAGCAAAATTGTCATATCCACATAATTATGGACACATGCTAACACAAGGATTTGTAATAATGCCAAACAAAACAACATTAAGCACAATTTTCAATATTTAAAAACATTTTTTTTGTTTCACCACATTGAAAAAAAAAGAAAACCCAGAAAATGAAGTTTAGAAAACCACCCCACATACATTATAAGAAAACAATTAGCATAAAAAAAATATTTACAATGTTTTCAAAGAAAAAAAAAAGAACTATTCTTAAATTTTTGAGCTCCAATTAAACATGGAATTAAAACTTTTCATCATGTTTGAAAAGAGGCATATTTTATGAACTTAAAGTCTATTTTGTGACATGTTTATTTTTAATGCACTCATTTGGTATTTTTTCAGTCACCCAACATCCAAAAGAAGGATAATTTTCAATGTTAATACTATTTAATTTTGATCTATTGTTAAGGGCACAATTTATAAAAGTGTGTGGCCAATGATAATCTTCCACCAACATTACCTTACATATAAATGTTTTTGCAAATTTTTATGGTTGTATGTAAAATTACAATTTATCAAACTTCTCATCTTATGTTGAATGCAAACATACCATGTTCCACGTGCAAATTTTACAAATCACCAAATATTTTTCAATAATTGTAAAGTAGAACCCTAAGGTCCACAATCCCAAAAGAAAGGGATTACATTTAGGCTTCTTATTTTGAGAATGTTCTGCACTTGCATGGACTTTACCCATCATAAAGGTGCAATTATTTGACTTTTTAAAAGAATAAATAGAATCATAGCAAGTTTTTATTGATTTAATTTTAAAAACATGAACTAAAACATATGTAATTTAAAAAGGTATATATAGGAGTAGGAAGGTTCTTATGCCTACTTATACATGTAAAATAAATAGGCATATGAACCTATTCACTTTTAAATTGTAATTGTAAAATCCATTTCACTTTCTAGTCGGAGGGATACTCATGAATACAAGGTGTTTTTGAAAATACAATTAAAATTTTTTTCCAAGTGATTTAATGTTAGGTCAAGCCCGCCATGAGGGCTATCATGAATAAAGACTTACTTTGATTTCATTTCTTTTTTCCCCTTGTGGTATCATTAAATGAAAAAATAAAAGGTATTTCAAAAGATTAAAGGCCATCTCCATTTTAAATGGGCACTCCATTTTTCAAGATGGCGCACCACAAAACAACAAAAGAAAAAGATTCATTAGGTAACATACATTTTGAATTACCCTTTTAAAAAATTGGAATAGATCTCATCACAACAAAAAGAAAAAGGTTTTCAATCAAAAAAAGCAAAAAAAAAAAATCAACTCATGGTAAGAGTCAAATTCCTTGGATTCTAAAGACAACTGTATCCAATTGCATGGAAAAAGAGGGAAGGAGAAAAAAACAACGGCCAAAGAGGCATAAAGCCGGAAATGACTAACACAAGACTTTGAAGATTCCGGGCGTGAAGGAATGTACATACCTAGTGCGGAATTTGAGCTTCGTGGCTGGATCAAGGGATGCCGCGTGAGTTGACGATTGCTGTTGCTGTTGCAGACCCGACGCGGCGTGGCCAGCGCTTTAGTTCACCGTCCTCTGCTCGTCCGCCTGCCATCTCACCACCTTCCTCGTAGCCACAATAGACCCGTACCCTAGGTTGCAACGGCCAAAGCTTTCCTCCACTCCCATCGCCACGCCCGCTGGCATGTGTCAGGACACCACCTACACATAAACGTATTAAGCCAAAAACAAAATCGATAACTTATTGCAAGCAAAAAAATAAAATTGTTTACAATCTCTAATTGGATCGAATGTATCTGATTGACTGATCATCACGGCGGAGAAACGCAGCAAATCCTGGTGTTTTTCTGACGACGAATATAGACAAACAGTAGTATTGACAATAATGAGACAGAGTATCGACGCCGTGTCAACTACGGTCACATGCAAAGCTCTTTACTCGTTCTCCGATCTGTAGGAAAACCCTGCCTCGAATTTGTTTTATAACCGGACCAGCCAACCACAGATCTCGTTTTCAATGCGAGAAGAAAATCAGCAGAAAAATCTGTGTGTGGAACAGCCAGCCACGGATCTGGTGTTGAATGCGAGGAAAAAACCAGCGGAAGAATCTGTCTGGAACAGCCAGCAACGGATCTGGTTTTGAATGCAAGAGGAAAACCTGTTCTGCGGTGAAGAAACCGAGAAAGCATTAACGGTATGGCGAAGTACAGAGACCAAGTCTGTGATCAAGTGCGCTGAAAATAGACTACTGTGAGTACTTTCATGCATGATTTCTGGTTCGATCTCACGGATTCCGTTTTTGAATCAGAGGTGAAGAAGAGCAGCAGATCTGTTGCTTTTGTTGCCAAGGAGGGGGGAAAAAAAATCAGACGGCAGCATTGATTTCATTGCCAAGCTCAAACAGAAGAAGAAGAAGAAGAAGCTCTTACCGCTGCAGATAGGGTCAGAGAGAGAAGAAGTCGTGGCTGTTGGTTTTTGGAGGAGCGATAGGCGCTGTGGCGTGAGTACCTATCGGTGAGAAGGGAGGGATGTGGAATGGCGGAGAACGGATGGAAGCAGGTGCTTTTGCCGTTTCTTATGCTGTTGCTGTGTGCCGTTCATGAGGCTCACGAGGAGAATGTCATAGTTCGCGGAAGAAGTGCGCAGCGGAAGCCGTTGTGGGAGCTCCCATGGTTGTTGCCTTCCCCGTCTTCATGCGACTCTTCCAATCCTGTATGCTTCTCTCCCTCTCTTCTATGATCTTTCAGTGAAATAGACTTAGAGGATCTGCAGGAATGATCTGGAGGATGTAGACCGTGAAGAAAAATCCTAGTGATCGAGCAATTGAAAGAATGACGAAGCACCCTCGGAAGATGACCTAAGCTCTCGATACTGAACAATGAAGCTAGGAGAAAAGGACACACAAACCCTAGGGCTTCTGAAATCGAGGAAGAACTCGAGGGCTAATGGAACCCAACGAATACCATTTCCAGAAATGATGAACAATTTGAAGAATGTTGTGGCGAACTGCAATGTAGAAAGAACGCTCCAGAGTAGAACCTGGTGATCATTGGTGATGCAAGAGCATGGAAAACCGAGGTGCAAAAGAATGCTTGAGGGAGGAAATGCAGTTCAGGATTGAACTGAGAAGGTCCTTCATAGAGTGGCAGTGGCACCATCTTTGTGTGTGAGATAATTGAGAGGAGACAAAAGGCATGTGATCTAAACAAAGGGGTGGAGTGCAGGTATGTGCAGAAGGTCAGGTGACCTACACAAGTGCATGCCATGCTCTTGCTGATCATGCCATTATTCTTTCCCCAGGTGTGCTCTCTTGCTTCAAATCTACTGTACCCAACTTTAAATTACGTATGCAGATGATTCCAGGGGGATTAGGGTTGTACGCCACCTCACTTCCAAGAGCAGATTCATCATGCTAAATGGAACTCGAATGTATGGAGGGTTGAAGTGGATGTCAGAGTGTCATGAAGCTTCCAACATGTCTGATCTGCACCCATACACGTGTACAGCAGCAGACTTTTATTGATATCAGCATGAGAAGAATCCCTAGTTTTTCAAGGAAGATTATAAGAACCAATCTGAAGTCTCTTTTGCAGATTTGAAGCTCTAACAATGACTTAACACTCTTGAAACAAATTGAAGGCTTCTCACATTGACCTTATTGTTGAGAGAATGAAAGCATTGTTGTTATCTGAGATGTTTCTGAACATCATCAAATGGCTTGAAGTGGTCAAATTTTGGTCTGTTCTGTTTGAGAGTTTGGGATGCAATTCTGAGTCACACGTGCATGTGAATATCATGATCATTGTTGATCAAAGAAAATATTTGGAAGCCAGCTTACTTACTGCAATTCGGTTTTGAATTCAGGGGCTTGTGATGAGTCAAACAGGAAACCAGCTGCGTGTACTGTGAATTGTTTCCGTGCTGCTCCGTAAGTTTCATCTTGCTTCTAAGGACATGGAATTCATTGTTCTACATAATGATTTCTACTGTGTATCTTTAATGACTTGGATGAATGAATTCATGGTTAGTCTTCCCTTAAATTTGCGGTCATTCTGCTTCCAATCTCATCTTTGTCTTTGCTCAAAACCTGTTGACAGTTTTGTGTTCTTTTGTGATGTTGCTGTTGACAGGGTCTGTGGTTCAGATGGAGTCACATACTGGTGAGTTAATTTGTTGTTGCAGTTCTCTTCTCAGTGCATTGCAATTGGAATTGGAATACATGTATTCAGGTCCAATGCTGCTGAGGGGAACCTAAGTTACAAGGTTATGACATGCAACAATAAAATGGGTCTAAAAACAACAGTTGAAAAGATAGTTTGCAGATTTGCTTGTTTATGCATTCAATTTGAATTCTGGTGTTCAGGTGTGGAGCAGCAGAAGCACAGTGTGCAGGAGTGGAAGTGGCACATGAAGGTTACTGTGAAATTGGGAAGGTCTCGGATGAAGTGGGATCCACTGGATCACATGCTGCTCAGTCACTGCAATTAGTCCATATGGTGCTGCTTCTTCTAGCAGGCTTGCTAATTGTGGGAGGCTTGGCATGACTTCAAAATCATGTGGGTTCTGAACCCTAAATTTTTCTGAGCTCTAGTTCCCTTTATTCATTGCACTGGAATTGATTTCCACATTTTCTGAACAAGAGGATCAGAAGCCCTTCTATCGATGCTTCACTCCCAGGATCTCATCCTATAATCAAAACTGCATACCTGTTTTCCGGTATGTTTTTCCATTCACACTTTCCAGATGGCAGGCAACCGGTTTTCAACTAGACTGAACTGGGAAGTAGGCAACCAGTTTGAACTATACTGAACTGGTTTGTGAAGGTCACTTTCTAGGATCCAAGAGAAGAAATTCTTTAGTTTAGGAGTCAATTCATGAGAAGGCCATATTGATATTTTCTGTTCATTTGTCACGGTTGCACATATTAGATGGATGTTTAGCAAATCACATTAGTATTTATGGCATCAGATAATGGTTCTGAAAATCTCCACTTTCAACTTTCACCTGTGTATGTTATTGACCTTTCATTCAACCTCTTAGTGTCACATGTTATTTTTTGGTTGCTTCCTACTGTTTAGATCTTTAGAATAGGACTCACCTTGCCCAGTACTGGAAAGTTCAGAAAACTTATGAAAGGAAATTTCACCATTTAATCATGTGATGTCAAAATGGATGTTTAGAGTCCATTACTTGGTACATGCAGAAGATGTCAGTTGTCACAGTATTTCCCTTTTGAACAGAAACTTTATGGTTTCCTAAAGCCCTAGTGTGCATGTAAAAGGCAGTTTAGATCTTCAGTATTTCTCTTTGCTACTACTAACATTGAGACATTGGTCTCTGGGCCTCAAGCTCAAACCCAAAAGTACACATCATCAATCATTCCTGCTGGTAGCAAACACCACATTGACTCTCTCCTCCCACACCCTGTCTTCTGAAGTTTTGTGTTGTTTATACATATGAAAGTTTAACCTGCAATTGTACACAAAAGTGCAAAGAAGGAAAATCCCTTGTGCATAACTACAACCATGCAAAAAACAGGAAGTTTCAGGAAACTGAGAATGCACTGATTATGCTGCTCACCACCACCACCATGTATATTGCAACAAGAGAACAAAACTGCATTTCGATTCACTACCTGCTGGTGTTATTACTCCAATACATGATATTACTCAGGCTGTGAGAACCTCCTCTAGGAGGAGGGCCAACCCCTTGCTGCAAATAAGCTGGAGCAGGAGAACTATGCTGAGCTATCCCTGTAACTTGGATGTTGTTGCCTGCTGTACCTCCTCTATCTTGAAGATCTGAGTGACCCAGACCTTGTGACTGATTACATTGTGAGTTCCTTGTGTATTGTGAAATTGGAGGGATAAATACACCAGTTCCTGTTGATTGGGATGGGATAGGTGCATATATCTGTGGTGGATGGGGATAGGGAGTCTGTGGTCCCAAGCCAACCCCTGTCTGGTACATATGTCCTGGATATTGAAAACCACCTGCACAATTTTTCACAAAATTCATGAAAATTCATTCACCTGAGCTGTTGCCACAGCAATGAAAAGCAATGAAAGCACTTCCTTGAACATGTTGTTGGGAACTATTAACTGTGTCCTGCAAACTCTACAGCATGAATAATGAACAGTAAGAGCACCAACCTCTGCCTGGCTGTAAACATGCTGCAGTATCAGAACCCAGTGGGAGCCTGACACTAGAAGCTAAATATGGTGCTGGGTAGCTTTGGTATAGTTGAGGGCCCTGAACATGATGTACAGGAGATAACCACTGAGGTGTTGGAGGTCCCTGAATGGGCTGCTGTTGCTGCTGCTGCATGGACCTCATACCAGGAACGAAGTTGTGGTGTGGGGATTGGGGCAGCTGATACGGCAGAGGTTGGCATTCACTGTAAGGAACCATTAAAGGTCGTGCGTCAGGCTGATAGTTTGAGTCAGGATGAGTATTTCTGTTCCACGAATCTCGTCTTTCAGGTGATGGCTGAATCAGCTGCCTAGGTTGCTGGTCATACCTAGGACCCCTGTCTGCATGACAGATTGGAGATGCCTGAAAGTTTGGCCTCTGAAGTCCCATGCTTGCCATCTGCTGTACTGCAGTTTCTGCCCCACCTTGCTGCATGCACAAACACACCACATGGAATCCATGTCAGTAGAAAGATTCACACATAAATTTTGAGAGGCCAATTTCCCTCACACCTGTTGTGTGCTACAGTGTACTGCTTCAATAGGAAGGGAACAGCATAATAAAAGAATATGAAATCTGAGAACAACCACAATAAATTTCTTGCTGCAAATTTCAATTGAAAGTTTTCTTGTTACCATTTCTGGTGATTCAGTTTTGAAGTCTCTTCCTCTGCCATGTCCTCCTCGTCCCCTTCCCCTCCTTCCTGTGGATCTGTCTCCACCATCCCCTTCTTGTCCACCTCGCCCTCCTCTCCTTCCAGAGTTACCCATACCCTGCACCCGGTTGCTACGTTTTGCTCTCCTCATTTCTTCCTCTTTTTCATCATCAGAGAACTCATCTGCTTCAGAGAGTTCTTCATCATGCTCACCTGAAGCATCATACCCCTTCTTCCGAAGTTCAGGATCATCTTGAACAAAGTTGGCCAATTCAGGCACAAATGCTACATTCCTACCTTGAGTGGCACCTTCTGGAATGTCAGCAGCTTCATTATAGCGCACCACATAATATGGTTTCTTGACTGGACCAAACACCTCATCAACTATCCCTAATGGTATACGCTGCTCAGTTAGCCAAAGAATAGAGCCTTCATTCAGTACAAGTTTGTGGTCAGTTGCTTCCACAATCACTTGTTTATTAAAGACCTGCAAAGAATCAGTGAAAATTGGTGTGAGAAGAAAACCTACAGAACAGAAGAAAACAACTGTAGGAAGGTCAGAATGAGCAGATTAACTCTAGGACAACCCAACCCATAGCTCAAATACAAGAATCACGGAATCCAAATTACTCAAAACTGAGCTGGAGTTCACAACACAGCAGTTAACTGTCCAAAGCATCACTAAAATGACCAAAACTATACAGATTCTCATAACATCTACAATTGTGGAATGGAGCAGTAGAATCATAGGAAATGTTCAGCTTACTGAAGAGATATTGCCAACAGATTGGGGTATTTGATGAGGCTCAAGAACTGCATCAATTTTAGGAACTGGTGGCAACTCCTGCAGTTCCAAAAGGAAGAAGAATATGGGTTCAGTAGACTGTACTTCTTGAAGACAAAATTACAACACTAAATACAAAACAGCATTGTGTTCCCTAACAGAATGCTCAGCCAATCCACTTGAAACAAAATCAATTGCACACATAGCTAATCTGTTGGACCAAGACAGCATCTCACAATTGTCCAAATGCCCACAGAATGGTTATTGGCACATGGGTTATGGGGAAAAAAAATGAACTTGTTTATGAGGAAAATAGGGACCTTGAGCTCATGTGCAGTTCGAGGGGGCTCCATGGAGATCTCTTCATCGTCACTGCTTCCTTCTATATTGCCACGTATCAGTTTCTGCAGATCTGCAGCGCGATCTTTACTAAACTTCCCTGTTGCATCCTTCACGTCCTCTTCATCCTCTTCTTCATCGCTGGTCGTATCTGAGGACTCATGGGCAGGACTCTCGACAAATGGATCACTGTCTTCCTCAACCATGCCCTCTTCGTCCTCCTCATCATCCTCATTCTCTTCTTCATCTTCTTTCTCACTTCCATTTTCCTCCCGGTCTTTAGGCAACCTGCCATTTTCTTCTAGGATAGCGCCGTTGTACAACGGTTCTCCCTCTTCTTTGGACTTTACCGGCTGGCTGCTTTTCCCACCTCCACATTTCTCCTCGACCAAGCTGCCTATGGAAGACTCTAAAGGTTTTTCAAGCACACAAATTTCCCCACAAATTTCCCCTTCCTCAGGCTCATCGACCTGCTCAACCTTCAAGCCCTCCGTAGTTGCACGCCTTGCAAATCCTTCACCAACCCCATGGTCACGGCTATGACCTCCATTCTCAGTCAAACCCCCGGATGCTCCCTCCTCCTTTCCGGCCTCCATCTCCATTGCCGAAAACACCGGCTTCTCCTTCAGCATTATTCACTGAAAAGAAAGTCACATAACAGCTTCACGCTCCTTGACTTATGTTGAAACGAGAAGATGCTCCACGCCTACCAGCAGCTCCATGTTCCTTTCCCCCTATACCTCCATTGAAAGCACGTACCCAAAGATCCTGAAAAACAAAATACCACTGAAATGAAAACTACAATTTCACGAGGCAAACCCACCAAAAAACAACACCGCCCATCTCGTCACTTACCCAAACTCCACGAAATCTGCGATTTTGTGCCCACAAAACAAGAGCAACAGACAGATCGCCCTGCTCCTCTCTCTCGCCCTCCTCTATCATCCACAAAAACTGAAACCTAACCCTAAACCTAACCATTTCTGTCGTGTCCACCGTTTCTGTTGGGAATTGGCGAATGCACATTGAAGTCGGTAAATGATTGGGGTTTTGTGAGCTTTTCTGTTCTGGCACTCTACTAAGGATTTGTGCAGCACGTTGCTGCTCCTGTCTGTCTGTCTGTCTGTCTGCAAACAGAAAGTACCTACCTAGTCGAAAGCAGTGCAGTTGTTTCCGCAGGACGCTGCTCCAGAGAGTCCAGCAGAGCATTATTATTCCTCCTCAACATACTGTCAAATGCAATCCGCATGTGCAAGCTCTTAACCATCGCCTGCCAGAATTCCACGTTCGAGTGGCGCCGTGGATGGACCCGGCAATGCGGATGGAAATGCCGTGCATTCCGGAATTTGCAATGCATGCACAAGTTCAACGATTGTGCAGGTCCCATTTCCAAAAGATTCTTAATTTTTGTGTAATGTAAGGTGGCCTCCAAATACACTACAAATTTTCTCCGAGTGCTATATGTTCACAAAATAATTCCTTTGAGAAAAAAGTAAAATTTGAAATTTTCAGCATTTCTAAAAATAATAGGATTTGTGCTCCCAAGCTACTATGGTAATATAAAATGCCATTAATAAAGTGCCATTTTGGACATAGAATGTTTTGGAAATTGATTTCAATATCTAAAATCCTATTAATAATCACCATTTTAGACAAAATGTTTTGCAAATGGCATTTCAATGACATAAATTCATCGAGAATAAAGATTAAAACTATGATGGATCATACACATAGAAGTAGAAAATGACAAATGCATATTTAAGGACTTGATGTGTAATGTAGAAGGTTTAGCATATTATGTAAGGCATTGAGTTCACTCACATAGTTTAAGAACCATAGGTAAGTTGGTAGATAGCTATGATGCCTTAGTGAACAATCATGAAATATAAGCTAAAACTTGACAAGGAACCAAGCAATGAATATTGATCTTAAAAAAGAGTTGCAAAAATTGACAATTTGAGAACAACATTAAGCACACCCAAATGTTGCAATGGAATCACAAAAGCAACATATTTCCAAAATGAAAGTGGAATTATTTGAAAAAGAAATTTTGCAACTCAACTTGCTAAGTATCAAAAGGTTTAGACAAAACTTCAAGATCAAGTTGTTGAATAACATGCAGAAATGAAGGTGTCACACCAAACTAACAAGGACCTTGAACTCAAATTTGCAAAGGAATTTGAGGTTCACAAAAGGACAAAAATGGCCAAGATGGTTGACAAAACCAAAACTATTATATTATGAAGTAGACTTTGAGATGCTCAATATTCACTGTAGGAGATGGATCACCAAATTACTAAAGTGGAGACCAAATTTGATAAAGATTTAAAGAATTAATGCATTACCAACTCGAAGAATCTAAAATTAAAGGTGGACAAGGATAATTTCCTTCACAAGGAAGAGATCATGGCCCTACAAACCAAATATGAAGCATTTGGAACAAAAGCTTCAATGGTGCAAATCAACCACAACCAAATGCAAGACTACAACAAATTCTTAGAGGAGTGGAGCCTTCTATAATTGAAATGTTGTTATTCAAGAAGGGCAAGAAGGTGTGACTTGACCAACAATATCAACTTTCAAACTTGCTAAAGGGAAAACTCAATGGGCACATTTGGGAGTATTTTGAACCCTACCAAGAAAATGAATGTTTGTATAAAAATGCATCTTAACCTATTTAATTGCATTTCTCAATTTTAAAGTTGACTATAAACATCAATGTTTCCTAATTGCAATAAAGGAAAATTGAATGAATTTATGGGTCCCTTCAGCTTGAAAAACCCCATTGGAGATTTCCAAAGGGAATCCAAATTCTTATTTTGGAAGCTCCACCTACCAACCTTTTAAGATTGCTTTCTAAGTATTCAATAAAGGGAAAATATGATCTTTTGTAAAAATCATCATTACATAATTAAAGTCAATAATTTATGTAGTTTAGGAGGCAATTACAAAAGTAGATGAGGATTTTATAATTGCAAGACTTAAATATTCATCTTTATATCTTATTCAAGGTTTAGTCATTTAAGCCCAATGATAGGAATTATGAAGAAGTAATCCCAAATAATAAGGATGATGATGTTCAAGGTGAACTTTTCCAAGTTTGGTAGTGATTGGACAATGAATTGGAATTTTTTGAATGATTTTTAAAATTAAAATTAAGACAATGACATTTTGAAAAGTCACTAAAGGTTTGGCAAGGGTATCAACTAGCTTCATGGCTAATCACTCCTTCTATTGAAAACTTTCAATAAATTTTCAAGATGGGTGGCACTAACTTTTTAAATCATATTTATATTACAATTTTGAGAATGGGGTATTTTCTTTTATTATTCATTTTTTAAAATAGTAATATCCTTAGTCTGAAAAATCAAGGTTTACTCACATTTTGTGTTATTTTTGGTTGAAGCAAAAAATGCACACATTCTATTAAAAAAATTCAACAAATTTTTTTTGTTTATTTTTGAGATTTTGAGTTTCATTGAAACTTTCAACCAATAATTTTCTATTTTTTATAACATTTTTCTAGTGAAAGTGATCTTGAATTCATGTTTGTGAACTCATGTTACTTCCAAATCATTATTACAAATCAAAGGTTTTAAGCTAGTTTTTTTGACATAACATAGTCATATTTTTAGGGTACAAGCAAGATATTTTGTACATACTTGTTACTTTGTATTCTACTTGAAAACACCAAAAAATTAGATTTTTAAACTTTTAACCTTCCTCCATCATTTCAAAACATATGAAACTTTTTATTTTTTTATGGGCATTTTTAACCTCCCTCTAGCTTTTCAAAGCAATTTGTGTCATATCATTTGGAATTTAAAAAATACCCCAAAAGTGTCCTCAACAATTTCATCATTTTTAAGGGGTTGGGGATGATTTTAGTTATGAAAACAAACTCCACTAACCAAAAAATTATATTGGAATGTTCACCACATCAATATTGAGGTGCATGAAAAAAAACCAAATACTTACAAAAACATTTGACTACTTTCAAGTATTTTAACTTTATTTTTCAAACTGTCACAAATTTTAGGTCAAATTCAAGTACTTGCAAGTAGTGTGAAAAACATGATTATAAAAATTTAACTTTTGAAGTTCATGCAAATAAGAGTTAAACAATAATGTATCCAATTACAAAATTATTATCATAAAATCATCTACGAGTATTAGTCTTTTTTTATAAAGACCCCAATATTTTATGGTTTACACTATTTTTTGTGTAAACATTACCATGTTTTTACCTTTAGTCATATCAAACATTGGACAAAAATGGCTTAGTTAAAACATATTAGTTGTTTAGGCCAAAAATTTGACTAAGTTTATTTTGATTTAGTGTTTACTAATATTTGTCCGACTAATTTGTCTACATATTAACTTATATTCTAGTGTCATATGGAATGTCTTTTGTGACTATTTGTTTTATTAATTTTCATTATATGATTATTACTTGCATGCTAGATGTTTATGAACAATTTACTTAATTGACTTTCTATTTAGAATAAATTGACCTAATTTGCAACCTCAAACATACACTATTTTACCATATAAATGTTCCTACATATATGGATTCAGAACAAAAAAAATTCAAATGGTTACAAAATTATCAATAATTTTAAATATAATAGTTGTGACCTTTTTATACTTAATTGGGTTTTTATAGCTTATATAATAACTACTTCATATGCGACTATCCTTTGAGCTAGCTTGGAACTTGCAAAAGTTTATATTCCTCCTATTTTCCTACCAAAAATTAAGGTTCCCATAACCTTGGAACTACCTTGCATAGCCCTATACATTTGCAAATTCCCAAACAATGACATCAACATAATATTTCTTACACCCATATGTGATTGACACACTTGCAATTAAAAATTATAAACATATTCCATGCATGGAAGAATGGGTTATACATTAGGATATTTAAAACCTAAGCAAATAGTAGACCAAGCAAAATCTTTTATCACATCCTAATTGGGGTTTTGTCTTATAACTTGATGTTGCCTACGTGTGGATTCAATCCAACACTAAAGGAACTATTGATCTTCATTTCTTTCAACTAGGTCTCAAATGTGATCTTTCACATAATAAGCCATTCGCATCTAAAACCAATTGATGCCAAACCTTGTTATCTAACTACTTGCTTAAAAAGGAAATATGGCAAACATTGGAAGTAAATTAAGGCTCACCTCTTTTGGGGCTATGGTATGTGCCTCAAAATTGATAATCATCATTTTATTCCCGTGGGTACATGATCGCATTTGCTTATCCAAGCTCGCCACATACATATTAAGGTCAAAATCCTTAAACCTATATTCCAACACCATGGTTGTTTTCTTCTCCTTGTTAGGAGGCTTGCCAAATGTAATATTTGCAACTACAACAGAGTTTCAAAATCCCATGCTTTTCTTGTTCCTTAGGTTTTCACTCAAGAACCTCATGTATCTACTTTGGTGGAATAGCCAAACCACACTTTTAAACAAGCACCACCTCCCACACATGGCACAACTTAAATTTAAAACCATTTATGCTAAAGTTAAATGAATCATAAAATTGTTTCAAGTAATTATAAACTCCCAAGTTGAATCCCAAGAGTTATAGACCTTACTTGAGTTCATATGTTTATGCAAACTCAAATACATGTACCCACAAACCTTTCCAAATTATTTCCAAAGGTTATAGACCCTACCAAGGTTCAAATGGTTATTCAATAACATTAATGCATACCCACATACATGATCACCACCTTCTTTCCAAGAGTTGCAAACCATGAATAAATTCAAATGTCAATTGCCTAAGTCAATTATAAAGATGTAAACCCTAAATAAATTCAAAAGCCAATTGGGTGAAAACATGGTAAAGTGTACAATTCAATTACCTTGGCAATCTACTTGTCAAGCTAATAAGAAGTAGGACCAAAACCCATTATAAAATTATTATACATTTAATATTTGTACTGAAATGATTAAAAACAATATACTTCTTCACTATTATGAATTAATTTTTAAACTTTACATCGTAGAAGTACGTTTCAAGTACACTTTTTCTAAATGTCGATAACTTTTGAAGCCTACTTTTTGTAATGTAACATTTGTTTTAAGTATGTGTCAAGTATACTATATCAAAGAGAAAGTAAAATGTATTTATTTTCCTTCCTTTAAATATACAATGATATATATGTTATAACTTCAAAAAAATTATATTTCATAAAATTTTCTAATGAAAAAATACTTTTGAACACCATATTGAGTAGTCAAATTCAAAAATACTTGTTTCCTACTTTTGTTATTCCAAATTTCTCAAATTTTGAATTTAACTTAATATAAAACCCAATGGAAAACACCATGTTTTCAAAATGAGGTTTAAATAAAATTTGAACTTACTTTCTTATGTTTTTGTCAAAAACTATCTCAATTTTTACTCCATTATAAATCAAGGACATTTAATTGTATACTTTGACATGCTTTCACCCAATTGGCTATGTTAACTACATATTTGCGTACCATGAAAAACAACCATGATCATGACATTGGAGCTTGGAAATGTAAACATAGATTACAAAGCAATTATAATTTAACTTCAACCTCCTCCACCTTTGGTCTTTGCATTTGTAGGTTTTATCATTTTCATACATTTTTTTGGATCTCTCCTAATGTAGGCATTGTTCCTAGATCTGGCTAATGTGGATGAGAGGCAATATACAATGTATTGTAAAGCCCTTGGCCATGGCCACATCCATCTCACTCCTTGTTAGAAACACAATAATGGTGCATGTGCAAGGAACATTATAGAAAGTACTCATTGTTTTGTTCAAAATATAGTTTGAACTTATGTGCTTTCAACTTAAAAACATTATCTTTGTGGGCATGCACACTTGGACCCACAAAGAGACAATTGTTGCTAAAGTTTTGCTAGCATCACTAAAGCCTCTAGGTGCAATTTCTACACATCTCCATCCTATGGAAGATCCACTATATGACATTCAACCACTCAAGAATCATGTATACACATACATAAAAAACAAGTGACATCAAAAGTTTTAAATGGAATTTCTAAATGGGTACAATGTCATCAAGAATATTGTGAGCTATGACCCATATTTCCAAGTGAGCATTTCATTATCAGTTGCCACGAGTTGTGTTGTGAAGTGCACATGCATGAATGGCAAGTTGTAGAAATATTCACATGCATGAGTGCATGCATCACACAAATGAACTACATTTGCATTCATCATATGTGAATGTGGGCCATCATGGTATTCCTACATATTAAGGAATGTCAATTGAATCGGAGAATGGACATGGTATCCCATTCCAACCCTGATTTTGTCATTGGTAGACAACATCAACTATATAACCTACAAACAAAGGTGTTGTGTGCTTGCTTTAAAAAAGTGGGATTGTGATGTAGCAATTCTTGCATAAACTTGCCTTTCTCTAGTAGCGTGTTGAGCATTGCGTGCAAATTTGCTCCTAGTGGTTTTTGTAGAACGTGAGTGGGAATGCCTTGAAGTGACAAAACCATTAATAATACAATATGAAACAAAGATGTTGTGGATGGCATGCTCAGAAGAAAAGGCGTGCAGAACATTGGAGAGGTTGTGAAAATCCAACAATTGGAAAATACTAAACACCACCAATCGATAACGACGACAACTATTGTTGCCATGGTGATGGTTGCTATTGAAACACCATCACCATGTCAGTTATTGTTGTTATTTACAATTCAAGCAAGTCGAAGACGAGGGGGCTACTGCTACTATTCAATAAATGCAACTTTTAGGCCAGATTGCATATCATTAATAGAAAAACACCCTTCTCTAACTACATTTCCAACTCCTTTTCAACTATAATTTTTAGTTGAAAACAACAAACTTAGTTGGAAGATTTTAGTTGCAATTGAAATCTATTATTTGCAATTGAAAACCATGGTAATTGACAAGTAGAAGTTGAAAATGACATTCCCCGTGAAAATGTCAACCATGGGTCAACACCACATTAATTGTCACTTCAAACCATTTTAGTTGTGAATGACATTGACTATTATAGTTGAAAATCGTTTTCAACTTTAATAATAAAGTGGATGAACTTCATCTAGTGACATTTGATGACATCATCAATTTTGTATTTCAATATTCAATATTAAAATAAAAATTAAATTTATATGAATTGTTCAATTTAAGAAAGGAGGATATATATTTTAACACGTGGATTAAAGAGATGGTGACACATGGCAATGATCAACTATTTTTAAATTAAATATTGTTGATAAATAACGTTAATCTAAATCGTCCATCTTGCATCCAATAAGATTTTGACACATGGACATAAAATTTATATCCTACTAAGCCTAGGTACCTACCAACTTACTTGATTAAATTTAAGTACCTATGCAGGTAGGTAGGTAAAATATTTATTTACCTATTTAAGTTTAGCTAGGTAAATAGCTAAATAGGCCTATGTAGCTAAACTACCTACCCATCAAAACCTATTTACTAAATAAGCTAATTTAGGATTATTTTATTTTATTTTTGGTTTAGTTTTTAGGGTTGAACCATTTTGATTGGTTCATTCCAAGTACCATTTTTCTTTTAAAATGGTTGGTGCATCTACTATATATTTGCAAACTTGAAACATATGACAAAAAATATGGGAAAAACATTTTAATTGCATCTTAATTGTAACTACTAGGATAGACCTATTGATAACTTAAGGACAAAAACTTATAAATCTTTATACATTGCTTTATCACCTTTGGAGCTCAAAAAGATTATCTAGCCTTTCATCTATGCATCCAATACAACAAAAATCACTCAAATCAATGAAGGAATGAGCAAGATATGCGTCATGGGCATGTGGGTTTGCACATATGACTAGGCACACATTCTAGAGTTTAAGATCTTTGGATGTTGCTCTATTACTTTTGGAACACAAAATTTTTCTGTAGCCCTTCACTTGGTGCATCCAATGCAACAAAAATCACTCAACTTGATGAAGGAATGAACAAGATATGTCTTTTCCAAGTGAAGGGGGTCATGGGCATGTGGGTTTGCACATATGACTAGGCACATGTTTTGGAGCTTAAGATCTTTGGATGTTGTTCTATTGCCTTTGGGGCTCAAGAAGATTTTGTAACCCTTCATCTAGCACATCCGCTGCAACAAAAATCACTCAAATTGATGAAGGAATGAGCAAGATATGAGATTTGAAAGGGGTCTAAATGTTTTTTTTCCTCCTTGAACAAGCTTAGCCTCTTCTTGCTTCTTTGTTGTTGTTCTTTTGTTTTTAGAGTTCCAAGAAATATTGTAAATCTTCATTTGGTTCATCCGTGGTCCTAATTTTTTTTCCCAAAAGACAAAAAACTTCCAAAATATGGTAGGGGTTTGGTGATAGGCCTATCTACCCTACCCATTAGTTATGCTATACTAACCTAATCCACCTACTAGCTATATTAAATATTAAACATAAAAATATCTAACAAATAAGAAAACCTATTATCATCATTATTAAATTTTTACAATAATAAAAATAACTACTAATATTGATATTATTGTATTTTATCTTACTATATATATTAATTAAAAATTTCAAATAATATTACTAATATTCATTAAATATTTAATTATAACTTAACTCATTATTTATAGTTAATTATATAATTGATGGTAGTAATAATAAAAAATACATATAATCAATTATAATATTAATATACATTAATGCTAATATAAATCATTTTATAATTGAATATTAGTTGTATGAAATAATTTTAATTATAAAATATAGTTTTATTAATGAATAATGGTTGATAATATTATTAATATTGATAATAATTTATAATTTATACATAATAATAATATATTATTATGTTATTCTAATTTAGGTGAAATATAATAACATATATATCTAGTTAGTAGGTAGGTACCTACTAGCTAACTAAACATTAACCCTAGTGGCTACCTACTTAGCACTTTATGTACACACCAACTAAGCACCTAACTATTAATTAGGTAAGTAGCTAGGAAGGTATTAAGTATTTAATAAGTACCTAGTATGGTACTTATAGGTACCTAGTAGGTAGGTATCTACTTATTATTAATTAATAAGTATGTAATATAGGTATGACATACTACTACAAATAGTCCTTAAAATAATCAACAGTAATTATATTTTTGTTATTTGATGAGTATAGAAGGTTTGTTCGAAAAGGCCAATCCTCCATAAAGGTGTAAGGTTGAAATGTTGTCTTTTCATCTATTTACCCACATGGAGAACATTTTCACATTTGAATTCGACCATAAGTGTCCTTGGATTATGTAAATAAGTGACGATTAAATAAACATCATGACATGGAATTGGTAATTTTTCACTTGTAATTCAATTGATCCTCACAAGATTTAGATTGGTCACAACTTTATTTGCAATCCCCACAATCAACATTTGAAACTTTAATGTATCTTGCATTTCATCCATCTATGATCATAATATGTCATCCAACGACAAACAATGTTCAACTAAGATAATCACATGTTTGACTTGTGGAGTTGTGACATTTCCCAACTAAAATAGTGACATTTAATGATGTCACATTTAAATCAACCTTTTGACTAAGAATCAACTTGAAAAGTTGACAATGATACCCAATTGGGGGAGGTTGTCACATAGTTGAAAATTGTTTTAAACTTCTGACCATTTTAGTTGGTGGCTCAACTTCATTCCTGACTCCCATTTTTAATAAAAAATCCATAGTTGGAATCCAATTGGAAATGACACGTAGTTGAAAGTTGTTTGGTTAAAAAAGGGGGTTTTTCTACTAGTGGGTGTTCCTATTACATGTGCGATAAAAGGTAGTCGGATTTGGAGTCATGTAAGGACGACTAATTGAAATAATGTTGATGGTGGTGATAGTACTTTAACGAGCTCATGTCCATTGTTGAATCCAAATGAAAATGATGAATCACATCCATTAAATGGTCCAAATGTGCTACATGTTTGCCCGGCAAAAGTTCCACATGTTGTTGGAATTTTTCCATGTCTAGTTGCTGGTGTTATTGTTCATACTTGCCTTCACCAACAATTGATTGAAACACTCTGGATGATAAGCTAGAACTGGGAAGATTGTTAGTGCGAGTTACAGATTTGTGACATCCAGACATATTAAATGCATGAAAGATGGCCTTGCAATCCCAACAACTATTCCCACATTTCATTTCTTTCTCATTGCATTATAGCCAACTTGCAAATGTTGCACTTACATCCATGAGCTTCTGCCTCCACCTTTGCTACTGCTTTGGTTGAATTTAACTCCAACATTGCACACATTAACAAATGCATCATCTCCTCCAAGCTTTGATGATCCATAAAACACACACAAAACCCAAAACACAAAAAACAATCCTTAGCAACAAAACTATACCCCCCACCCAAAATTCCAAACCTCAAAATTGTGAAAATGTGGAAGTGCAAATTATTTACTCCCATAATTGTAGAAGCTTCAATAACTTAAAGCTTGAAACAACCAAAAATTTCAGCGTGTCAATTTAGGGTTTTCAAAATGTTGACATTATTGTGTAATAATTATTAAAAAATTCAGCAATTTCAATTTTTAATTATTTAATGTCGAAGTTGCCAAAGTACTATGGTAGTTTCTAGGTAGGTTTTTAAAGTAGGTAGGTTGAGTTGTTTATGTAGGCAAGAAAAAATGTTTATGATAATGTGATTACATTTTATTTCACACAAATAGTTGTGTTGCAATGGAGTTTGTCCTTCAATGTTGAGATGAAAGGATCAAATCTTTACAATTACAACTTAGAGCTTAGCCACCTTAGCCTATGAAAGGTGGCTTAAGCCTCTTAGGTTTCATAGGCTACATAGGGTATTTAGGTATACTTTTATTCTTGAGGGCCTAACTTACCTAAGTTAGATGGCCTAAGGGCCTAACCTAAGCTAAGTGGCCTAAGGTGTTTTGTCTAGGATCCTTAGCCTAACCTAGCGCACTTAAATTAATCTAGGTCATTTAGGATATTTATATGTGTTTATAGGCCTACCACATGGCAACACTTAATAGGTTAATAAACTCCATATTTTAAATTAAATTAGTTAATCCAACATCCCAAATTGATCAATATGGGCCATTGGATATGTGTTTTATGATTATAGTCATGAATGACATGGTCGCAAATGGCATTTATGACTATTGACAACAACCTGTCTATATTGACTACATAATCATGTACTCATTAATGACATATATGACCACAAACCCAATCATGGAAGTAGACATATTTTCCATGTTTCATCATAGTGTATGCATTCAATGGATCTTGTTATCTATCTATTAACAAGATTTTTAATATATGCCCATTAGTTCCTTACTTCCAAATTCCTTCAATTACAAATTTTGAAATGTTCAACAACAAGTACATTTTAACTAACTAAAATCTATGTACAAATTCCTACAACATGCATTTGATTTGCTATAGTTTCAAGAAAACATAAATGGCAAGAAAGTATCACTTCATTTCGCAAGATAGGAAAAATACAAAATGATCCAAATATGAAAGTAAATATTCATTTCTCAATGTGTTTTTCTAATTATACTAGCTAATTCAAAATTAAATAGTCCCATGGGACCATTTTAACAATTATTAGCAAGCATAATCACTAATAGTCCAAAACTAATCAATGTAAACATTAATAGTCTGAATTTTTTTCAAAATTTTGACCGTTTATAACATTTTGCCAAGAACTACATGTTTTATCCACTATCAATTACCTTTCAACATGTATACTAACTTGTAATAACATTACTTGTTAGGTTTTATAAGTGGTTAGGTCCAGGTATAAGTTAGGTTATAGGTTAAGGTTTTGTTATAAATTAAATCATAGATAACCTATTACTTTTCACAACATGTTACATAAAGTAACTTGTTAAGTCACATGTTACAAATTCCTAGGTAATATTATTTTAAATAAAAAATTATTTCAACATATAACACTCAAGCAAATCTCTTTTGTGTAGGGAATTCAATTGATAACAAATAATTTCTTTTTGGAATATTTGAAAACAACTTTTTTCAAGTGCATTAAATTTATGTAGGATTTTTTTTCAATGTGCATTCATTTTGCTAATAGATTTAGGCAATAATTTCAATTGAGAACATTTTTAAAAATCAAATTTGTGTAGTCTAATGGATTGACCAATCAATGTAGGCAAATCCTTCAATTCATAGCATCTTGATTAATCAAGTTTTTGAAGTGTGCTTAATTGACCAATTGATGCAAGTAATTCCTCCAATTTATAACCACTCCACAATTTGAATTTTTGAAGTGCATTCAATTGACCAATAGATGTAGGCAATTTTAAAAAACCAAAACACCATGTTATATTTAGTTCTTGTAACATACTTAGTTGGCCAATAAATGAAGGCAATTGACTCAACATGGAACACAATGACAAATTGAATTCTTTGAGTGCATTCAATTTTCCAATGGATGTTGGTAGTTCCTTCACTTTGACACACCATGATAAATTGAGCTTTTGGAGTCCATTCAATTGGCTAATAAATATAAGTAATTCCTTCAATTTGAAACATTTAGAGCAATGCAACATTTTAAATGCATTAAATTGGCACATGGAAGTAGGCAATTCTTCAAATTTGAACACCAAGATAAATCAAACATTTGTAATGAACTTAATTGGCCATTGAATGTCAATAATTCTTCCAGCTTACAACGTTCAAATAGATGCAACTTTTTGAGTGCAACCAAATGGCTAATAGATGTAGGCAATTCTTTTAGTTGGAAACATTGAGACAAATACAATGTTTGGAGTTTAACCAATTGGCCAATAAATGTAGGTAATTCCTTTAGTTTGAAACATTTAGATAAATTCAATGTTTATATTGTAGTCAATTGGCTAATACATGTAAACAATTCCTTTAGTTTAAAATAATGAGACAAATCCAATGTTTGGAGTCTAGTCAACTGGCTAATAAATGTAGGTAATTCCTTTAATTGAAAACATTAAAAAAAATTCAACGTTTAGAGTGTAATCAATTGGCCAATAGATATATGCAATTCCTTTAGTTTAACACATTTAGACAAATCCAATGTTTAAAATGTAGTCAATTGGCCACTAGATGTAGGTAATTCCTTTAGTTTGAAACATTGAGACAAATCCAATATTTGTAATGTAATCAATTGGCTAATAGATGTGGGTAATTCATTTAGTTCAAAAAATTTAAACAAATTCAATGTTTGTAATATAGTCAATTGGCCAATAGATGTAAGCAATTTCTTTAATTCAAAACATTGAGAAAAGTCCAATGTTTGTAGTGTAGTCAATTGGCCAATAGATGTAGGTAATTCTTTTAGTTCAAAACATTTAGATAAATTAAATGTTTGTAATGTAGTCAATTAACTAATACATGCAGACAATTCCTTTAGTTCGAAACAATGAGACAAATCTAATCTTTGGAATGTAGTCAATTAGTGAATAGATGTAGGTAATTCCTTTAGTTCAGAACATTAAGACAAATTCAATTTTTGGAGTGTAATTAATTGGTTAATAAATGTAGGCAATTCCTTTAGTTTTGGAACATTAAAACAAATTCAATGTTTGGAATGTAGTCAATTGGCCAATAGATGTAGGTAATTCTTTTAGTTCGAAACATTTAGACAAACTCAATGTTTGTAGTGTAGTCAATTGGTTAATACATGTAAGCAATTCTTTAGTTTGGAACATCAAGACAAATCCAATGTTTATAGTGTAGTCAATTGGCCAATAGATGTAAGTAATTCCTTTAGTTCAAAACATTTAGATAAATTCAATGTTTATAGTGTAATCAATTGGCTAATACATGTAGGCAATTCCTTTGTTCCAAATAATGAAACAAATCCAATCTTTGGATGGGCCAATAAATGTAAGCAATTCCTTTAGCTCTAAACATTTCGATAAATTCAATGTTTGTAATGTAGTTAGTTGGCTAATACATGTCAGTAATCCCTTTAGTTCTGAACATTTAATCAAATTCTTGTCACACATAGCTTTTTGAAATCAACACACATGGAACACGGCCCCACATCATTTTTAGGATTTTTTGAAACCAAAGTGGCAACCATACATAGTAACATTTAGAAAAAGTGGCAATCATCTTTAGGAAGACATAGTTAAATTTGACTATAAACCAAAAATAAATCTTTAATCATCCTCCTATAGTTTTGGCTATTGACTCAAAAGTAAATATATGAAAATGTTGACTTTTACTTGTTTTTCTCACTTTTGGCGACTAAAAACCTACAAAATCACTTTGTTTTCAAAATTTTAATTTTAATTTGGCTTTTTGGAAAAAACTTGCTAGTGAAAAAAAGATCGCCCCACATATATGGATGTTTTTAACATCCACAAAACTTGAGAGAAAAAGGAACAAAAGAAAAGAAAAAAAAGTATGGAGAATAAAAAAAAGTTGTGAACATAAGATGCCAAAGTTTGATTTTGCTTTCTTGAGAATTTTTTTGGGGCCTCCTGAAGTGGACACTCAAAATTTAGTGAGTATTGTCTTTGTTGTAAAAAATATTGGATTGTAACATGAGAACAACTTTGATTGATTGGTGTTTTGTGTACTTATTTGCTTAACTTATTTGGCTTACATTATGATACCCACAAAGACCTATTGGAATTTCTAGTATTCTAGAATGGAGACAATGGAGGTGGTTGGCCTAAGCTTTTTGAAATGTACATTTGGTGAGCTTGGCATCCACACAATGTTCCTATTTTCTAAGTTTTAAAATTAGTTTGATTGTAATTTGTAATTTATGCCATTTGCACAATGGTTGGGTACCATGTCATTTCCTTTGAATCCTTTCTTTTCTTCACTGTCCTTCAGCATGAGAGATCAAAAATTGTGTCCCATCATAGAAATCATCTTGTTTTTTTTGTGGGTTGTATCCAAGACCTTTCGGATGATTGAGAGTTTCAATCCTTCCCAAGAGTAAGAAATGCATCTTTATGGTAATCCTTGGATATGTCTAAGGGTTTTGCAAAATGGATATTAATTAAAATTTGAACAAGAGCAAGAGTGCTTCTTCAAATAGTGGGAAAACATTAAAAATCAATGAAGAACCTCAGTAACTCACGAGGAAATTTGTAGCAATTGTTTCACATCATGTGCATGAACCTCAAGCTATAGTAAATCCCCCCTTCTTTGTTTTCAAGTGTTATTCACTTTGAAAAAACTCTTTTTACCAATGTACTCCCTTTATGGTAGTCATAATTCACAAGGGCAATAGTGTGAGCCCCATGTTTGAAACCATACCATTTACTTTGAAGCTTGACATTGAGGCATGTACAATATAATTTTAGAGGTGTCCCATGATCTCTATTTTCAAACTAGAAATTGAATCCATGTGGCTACACCACTATTGAAGAGATTTAGGCCTTAGAAGACACAATCATCTTCTCAGACTTTTGTTTGAATATTTTTTTTCCTTGCTTTTAGTTTACAAACTTTATGCATTTGTTTGAAGGTTCACATGTGTACATTTTTGGGTTTTGGGATGCATGTTCTTTGCCAATTGCTTTAGATGTTTGCAATTTGGTACTTCATTACGGGCCATGATTTTGTCATGTCATTGAGCTTTAGTTTTCATAACCTTGGATATGTCCAAGAATATTTTGCAATTGTAGGATAATATTTTTTGTGGGCATTTGAGAAGTTGTTGATCTTAAGATTAAAAATATTAGAAATTAAGGTGGTAATTTTGTTTAGAATGAATTTGGATCTATCCTTCTCTTGATTCGTAGATGTGTAATCCATCAAATAGGATGTGCATTTTCATCTATTCTTGACAAGAATTGCAACAATTAAGATTCATAACTCATGAAAATTTGTTGGACATGCCTAAGACATTGGATGGTTTCTGGTTCACAACACTAATTGAGGCAGTAGAGGTGAAAGTATGGCATGGGAAAGTTCAACATCACTGAAATATATCACTTGTCAATTGTTTGAAGGTAAAAAGATGATACTCATAGCAAAACAAATATCACAAAAAAAATCGATGGCTAGAACCATCATAGGGAAGACAAAAAGGAAGGCCAAAGAAAGGCCAAAAGATTCGTAGCCTATAGGAACCAAAGAACAGAGAAAACTAATCCCTCTCGTGGTAGGAAGCTATCTCACTCACAACCCCTTTAATGTTGCTTGCATGCAAATCACGAGATTTAATAGTAATAGGAGGTTTAAAATAGACATCTCCCAACAACACATTTTTTTTGTCTATAGCAAAGTTTAAAGCACGCTGAAGAACAATACTAACACATTGCCTAGAAAATTGAATGCAAAAAAACAATGATAAATGACCTCTCGATTGCCTATCGTGGAAAAGACGAGCACAATCCTTGATGAAATGATACATATGACGCCCAAGTGTGCCATGCAGGATGGCCATCGGAATAAAATGGTGCCCCTCATGAGCCTTCTATATTTGTAGATCTTAGTGATGGCGTTAAGTTCCATAGTTGCACTTGCTGGTCGATTAATGACACTTCTAACCATTGTCTCCCGTGTCGGGTCAATAACCATCACATCGACAAAAAGGACTTAGTCTTCATGAGTCATGTAAAGATTGGCTTGTAATAAAATTCCTGAAGTAAGGGCATACCATCGCTCTTTCCATACATTGTGCCCACTCTTTTGAACGAGGGCATACACGATGTCTCTAATGGTGTCATGTGTGGTTATTCATTGACCTTCGAATGGACAACATGTTAGAGATGTGCCAAATGTGTTTAACCATGTCCACACTCATACATGAGAAGACTATATGTCAAGGACTAAATCAAACCAAAGACAAAAACGCAACCTTGAGATGTGATGCATAACTCATAGCTAGAAACTAATGTTGTATTAATTGTAACACCTAGATCCATTTGTGAAGTATGGGTGGTGATGGGTCTCTTTGAAAATATGGTGGAAGGTGTGAGAAAATTGTTCATGGATCTCTTTCACAATTTTGTGGAAGGTGCAAGAATTTTTTTGCTTAGCTTGAACATTGAACCACATGAATAAAGAAAAGAGTTTATTTGGAGATCCTCCATAAATTTTAGTAACTTTCATGAGCCCATTATCATTGAATTTCAAAAAGGACTAGCTGGGTGGGGAGTGGGGAGTTACCATGTAAAATTTACAAGCATATGATATAATCATCCTCAATGTATACTTGGCAAAATTCAAGCAAAATTCAATTTTGGTCAATTTTCCCAAGAATGGAACAGAAAATGGGGTGTTGCCGTATTGTATAGATATACTATATATAGATATACTAGGGTATAAGAGTTCTCAATGACGGTTTCCAATATGGAGTAGGTTGGAGGCCCTTTAAAAGGCCTTGCAATTTTCATCTGTCACTCAAGTGTTGCTTCGTCGACATATTGGAATTTGGGGTGTGGATGGAAAATAGAAAGTGGGTTGATCAAGGGTAAGTTTCAACAACAGTCCAAACTAATTCTAAGAAAATGACCTATTAGAGCTGAACAAGGGGTCGCCCAATCTCGAGGTCACATATTTGCCTAAAATATAAAATTAAAAAAATCCTAATATTCAATTACCTATATGTCTGATAATATCATAGAATTTGGTTCTTCTGTTACAACAACAAGCCATCAGGAAGTGGGTTGAGCATGGATTTAGGAGCGTAAAGCACTGCCTGGATTTTTCCTTAACTGCTTAAGAAATCTATTTTCAGCAAGCGGGATCTTTTGCCGTGGAAGGTACCAGCGAGCCTCTCAATCTTATATATTAAAGCTACAATGGTGTCTGTCTGTCTGTCTGTCCGGGCAGTTTCCAGGCACTACCCGGACAGACAGACAGACACCACTGTGGTGTGCTTTGTAGAAGGGGGGGGGCCCGGGTAAGTTGAGGAATTTTTTGATTTGGGAATTTCGATCTCTGTGACAGTTATTACCCAATTGACAACTTCGAGGACCTGAACCGAGGTGGCCAGAATCTTCGATAAAGGACTTGAATCGAGATTCTCAGTACTCGGTCCAGACCTCGAGACGGACCTGAAACGAGGTTCCCAGAAAGAAAACCTGTCGTTGGGGACTTGAAACGAGGTCCTCAGAGAGAGAACCTAGACCGACAATTTTTTGATTCTGATGTTTTTCAATGAGAAAGAACCAGAGGTTCTTTTGTTTTTCAAAGCACTGCGACTGGCAGTTCTCGGTTTCGGACATATTGAAGAACCGACAACCGAACACAAGTCCGGTTCAGTGTTGGGTGGTGCTTTTGAGTCTTTAAAGAACCACCGATTTAAGTCCTTTAAATATTTCAGACCCTAAGAGCCGCCTGCTTCTTGTTCTTTGAAAAAATAGGCCAGGGCAGCCGCTGCGGGGGGCGGGCGAGGTGCCATGGGTGGCTGGAATGGCGTAGCCACGGGTTGCTCTCACTCGTCTTATATATTAAAGCAACAGTGGTGTTTGTCTGGGCAATGCCTGGAAAATTCTTCCAGTCACTGCCCGTTCCCTGTGGTGTGCTTTATAGAAGGGGGGGGGGCCGGGTTTGTCAGTCTGTGTGTCTGTGATAGTTATTACCCAACAGACAGTTGATGGACCTGGCACGGGAGAGGTTCAGTGATTCGATGGAAACCATGGGATGAAACTGGGATTTCATGGGATTCCATGGATGGGAGGTTCAGTGATCCGATGGAAACCATGGGATGAAACTGGGATTTCATGGATGGGATGAAACTGCCCCCCAGGGGTCAGTTTACTTGGTCAGTAATTTTTTTTTTTTTCACTTGAGCCTTTTTCTTATCATGCTTTTTTTTTTCCTTGCTTTCACTTTTTTCCTGGGCCTTTTTTTTTCTCTCTTTTTTCTTTTTCTTGAAATAACACACCTGTGCATTATGCACAGGGTTCACACTAGTATTTTTAAACAGTGAAAAAAATCCTAGATCTGCTTTACATAGGAAAAGGATCTGAGTACAGGCCCTTTCGTGCTTTTTACCTGTTCCCTTGGCCTACTGGCCTTGGGCGCAGATCTTAAATCATGGAAGGCCCTTCTCCTATACTTAAAATCATTAATCATCAAATGTCACAAACGATAGTACCTCCATGGCTTCTGATCAAATTATATTAATTTCAGAAATGCCTGAAAAATTCAAAAAATAAAATTTTCAAAAAAAATTTTTTTGTGAAGGAAAATGAAGTCTTTTGGAATATTCTGGAATATTCAAAAGTTATAAATGAAATATTCATAATTAATTAATTATTCAACGTGCCCCCCCTCCCTACTGTGGGAATTGTCTTTGGTTCAATGTTTTTTTGGTTCAATTTTTGATGTAGCCAAAGTGGCAATCATCCAGCAGGAAATTGAGCCAAGCTTTGGCTATAAACTCAATTTGAAAGTTGAAAAAAAGAAAAATCCTGCTATCTTCTTGGCTACCTACTGGAACTTATCTTAAAAATCTGGCCATTTGCCAGAAAAAAACAAATTCTAAAACTCTGGGGAATTTGGAGTCAATTTTCCATGAAAAATCCTTTTTTTAAGATCGAAATCATGTTTTTCAGGTCGAATTTAGGCGACCCAAAAAAAACTTCAAGTTTGGACACAATTTGTGAGTCGTTTACATACTAGGCTACTGTACACGACTTGGAGTTAAACTCCAAAACGCGAGGAGGGACGGAGCCACAGAGAGAGAGAGAGAGAAAGAGAGAGAGAGAGAAGGGGGCGAGATGGCGCTAGTAGCAGTAGAAACCATGGCTTTTGGCGTTCCCACCAAGGAGCTCGTCTATGGTGGTAGTTGCAAAGCAGCAGCTGGATCAAGCACAAGTCTCGGAGCAAGTTCCAGTCTGTTCGGAACCCGCAAGATCGGCAACGGAAGCTGTGGCCATGAAATCAATGTCAAAAGAAGGAGAAGCCCGGTGGCAAGGGCAGAGCTCATGCAAGCATCGCGTCCCATTAGTAGTTTTGAGTACAGAACCAGGTTCTCTCTCTCTCTCTCTCTCTCTGTCTGTGTCTTTGTGTCTCTCGCTATTCGTGCCTAACTGCCTTTCTACGTTATGAAGGAACGTAGAAGGATGTGGTGGTTGCCCTAATTTCCTTCAACCCAGAGTCATGTAGAGAGGACAGAGTTCTTATGATCAACCAATTAGGGTTTCTTTGGATGTTTGCAGTGCTCCAGTTGAAGATGTGAAGAAGCTGACCTTGATAACTGCCATCAAGACGCCGTATCTGGAAGATGGGCGCTTTGATCTCACAGCCTTTGATGAGCTGACAAATTTGCAGATACAAAATGGGGTGGAGGGCCTCATTGTGGGGGGCACAACAGGAGAAGGACATCTCATGAACTGGGAAGATCACATCATGCTCATAGGCCATGCTGCCAACTGCTTCGGCAACAAGATCAAAGTGATTGGTAAGCATTCTTGCAGTTTGGATGTCCTATTATCATGGACCTTTGTTTTTTTGTTTGCAAGTGCAAGGGGGAAACTATATGATCCCTTCCTTGCTTTTCAACTTCAAATGTATAACCTTATACCCGATGAAGCTGCTTCTCTGGCATGGGTATCTTTCTGCACAGGGATTGTTTGCAGAGTGGTGTTCTGGATGGGCACCACTGGAAAATGAGTAGCAGTTGAGAGATGATAGGAATGGCTGTTGGAAATTTTGTGACACTGATTGCCATCCCAATGTTTACATTGTCAAAATTGTTCAGCAGGGCCATTAGAGGAGCATAATTTGTCCTATACAATCTAAACATCAAGAGTGATGGAAACTTGACATTGGCATGATTGTAACATTCTAAGTCTTTTTGTGGAGTTTCTGTGCAATCTCATGGATATGTGATCCCTCCTGATGACAATGTAGCATGTGACTTTCGGTTACAGGAAATGTTGGCAGCAATTCAACAGGGGAAGCAGTGAAGGCAACAGAGCAGGGTTTTGCTGTTGGGATGGCTGCAGCTCTTCATATCAATCCCTACTATGGGAAAACTTCGAGTGCAGGTGTTTTGGCACATTTTGACAGTGTCTTGGATATTGGGCCCACAGTGATCTACAATGTGCCTGGGCGAACAGGCCAGGATATTTCTCCTGCAATCATTGAGCAAATTGCAGGCCACCATAATTTTGCAGGAGTTAAGGAATGTATGGGAAATGAGCGGGTGGAGGCTTATACCAAGCAGGGGATTACTATTTGGAGTGGAAATGATGATGAATGCCATGATGCCAGGTAGGTCGAATTCTTCACAGATTGGTAAGAGCACATTGAAGAGATGGTACTTTTGTTTAAATACATGGTAAGTGTCTTATATTTGCATTTGGTCTATGGATTTTGCCATGTCCAAAGGGACCCTTGCATTCTGGAGTGGGACTCTTGAATCTAATGTGCCCCAAAAACATCACAGGTGGGATTATGGTGCTAAAGGGGTGATATCAGTGGCGAGTAATCTGGTACCAGGTCTTATGCGTCAACTACTTACAGAAGGCCGAGATCCAAAGCTGAATGCAAAGCTCCAGCCCTTGATCAACTGGCTTTTCATGGAGCCTAATCCAATAGGTTTGAACACTGCACTATCCCAGCTGGGTCTGATTCAACCTGTATTCCGACTTCCATATGTACCACTTGGTATTGAAAAGCGACGGCAGTTTGTGCAAATTGTTGAAGATATTGGCCGTGAACATTTTGTAGGTGACAAGGTTGTGCAGGTTTTGGAGGATGATGATTTTCTGCTTTTGCATCGCTACTGAATGTGATTGCCTTTACTTGGTTCTGTCACTTCCATGTAACAATACTCTGGGCTGTACAGAGCTTTTCTCATTAGGTTTCTGTGATCACTTAAGTATATGTCAATTTTGTTATTGAACAGTGATACTCAGCTTTAAAAAACTTGAAGTTTAAACATTTGCAGCTCAAGTTAGGATGATTCCATGGTGAGCACTCAAAATTGGTCAAAATGATTTCAAGTCATCCTACCTTTTGAAATCCTTTCAGCTCACCCTCAGGTAGATTTGAACATTGATACAATGCATACCCAAAACCAGACCTGCTCTGGAACATTTATCCATCTCTGAACCGGTGGGTACAGTTGTATGCAGATCAAACATCTGTTTACCCAAAATTTAAAACCAGAGAGCTGTAATTACTCTGACTTTGCACCAATCTGAGTACCAGAGGGGTATTCCAAAATGAACTAAAGATTGTCCATGACAATGATGAAAGGAATGACCCACTGTTGACAGGGAAGATGAGTGGTCACATTACAACTTAGAGGGAAAATTTCAGGAGACCAAGCAGAAAAAAGACATTGTTCTACTATCAACTGCACTTTCAGCAGAAAATCCAAGAGCTATTTTGCTTATCACAGCTGGATCAAACACTATCATGGTACCAATTTGCTTTGATGTAATGAAACCCTCACCAACCCCTTTAGTCAGGTATTTTTCCACTGTCTCCAACATGAAAAGAATAGACTTCAACCCATGTCAACACTTCACCAAAATGGAGCAAGCAAACTTGACAAAAAAGTTGCATTCTACACATGGAGCATCAATCTTACCTTGGAAACTACATGATGAACTCAACACTGACCAAACTACACATCAGAGAAACTTTCACTGAACAAGAATCAAATCATGCTCCATTCTCAAATTAGCTATAATTTTTGCTGCAAAAGCAAACAATGCATGACAAAATGGCTGGACAACACACTTCAAATTGACACTTAGGGTTTCCCACCACTTAGGGTTTGGTGCAACCTACCCTTTGCACAACTCTACATTCGTATGACTCAAGCTATCTAATAAGCAATTGGCAGACAGAAAAGACAGGATCACAATGAACATAATATAAGCTTTGAGGATTCAAGGGTCTCTTATTATAAAACATGACTAGGTCGATGAGATACAGCCAAGCCAGATTCTTGCTCTACCTTGATATCTACAATTCATGATGGTGTAGTGGACACATCCACCATCTCTGCTTCCACTGTAGGTTCTGGCACTGGGTAATACTTATAGTGGAGTTCACCCACATCATCCCCAGACATCTTCTTGAATCCTTCTGGTCCTACATAATAGACGCTAGCTACACCACCACTGGCTCCATCTCGGAAAGTGGCATGGTAAATGGCACGGCGAGCAAGCTCCACAGCCTCATCCACTGACATATCGAACCGGAACCCGGTGTCCAGAACACCATAGGCATATGTGGAGCCGGATCCAACAGAGAATCGCTTACCCTCCACTCTACCACCCTCACTGTCCACATAATAGAGACCCGGACCGGTTTCATCCCACCCTGCTATCATGGTGCCCATGGAAAGCCCCATTCCTCGATAGGAGTACAAAGTATTGGCCAAAAGCTTTGACGCCCCGGCCACAGAGATCCGTCTCTTGTTTGCAAGCTCGTGTAGCCTGCATCGAGTGCCAAGATTCCGTTGCCAGAATTGACAATCCGCCGCACCTCCAGCCATAGTGCCCAGCAAGTAGCGATTGATCTCCAATATCTTCTTCACGGTCTGCGAGGAGATGTAGTTTCCCATGCTGGCTCGCGAATCGGCAGCGACGATAACACCATGCTTGAACACGAACGCGAGCGTGGTGGTTCCTTTCGCCGGCTTTACCATCTGCACTGCCGCTTTCTGGAAGCCATCCAAATCCGCCACTGCTGGAAGCTTGAACGTAGGCAGTGCTGCTCCAAAAAGCTCCGGCTCTGTCATCCCTGCCAACGACGATTGCAGGGAGCAAGGCTCCAGCACACCAAGGTCCAACATACTTCTCGATGCTCTTGTCTTTCCTGACCTCTTCTGTTCTCGTCTCTTCTCTTCTCTGCAACAGAGATGCGGTCTCCAAGTCTGTCGATAGCAAACGCAACGCGACGAAACAAGCACCAAAACTGCCAAAACACAAAACATAAAACGAGCTTGGAGAACACTCCTTCAAACCCTAACCCTAATCTGAGGTCCCGAAGTCTGCCCAACTTTCTCTTCGAGTGGGACCTCACTTTTTGAGACCTCAATTTGGAATCTTTTCTTTAGATGGATAGGTAGGTAGCTAGTTGGGACCCAACTCGCAGGTAAGTATTTTACTTGAGTTATTTCGTTTTTTAACATATATTATTTAATCAATAATTCCAAGCCAGGGCCCAGTACCAATCAGGTTTTTTTCTTCTTCGTTTTTTTTTCCCCCAATTTTGTGAGGTAGCCACATTGGCAATCATCCACAAGAGGAATTGTAGCCAAATTTGGTTAAAGGTCAGAGAGAAAAGTAGAAAAATTTAAAGAGTTTTGCTATATTTTGCCTGTTTGAATTTGGAAATTATTTTCTAAAGAAGGAAAAGTATTTCTATTTTGGAAGAAATTTCACATCCTGGTGACTAAAAAAAGAGCCCTTTTGAAAGGTACAAAACAAAGGTTTTTTTGGGAAAAAATCACACATTTTGTCCTCACAATATGAGGATTGTTTTTTTGAATTCACGAGATTTACAGAGTATGTTTTTAGCATGTTGCTAACATCTATCTATGAAGGAAGGTAGTTTGTTTTGTTTTGTAGTTATGAGGTCCACCGAACTGGGATGCTTCAGATGGTGTTCTTGGTGGTCTTTGGAAAGCTCTGGACGAGGAGGGGTGCATGGGGTTGGTTCCATGAAGTTGGGACTTGCTGTGCAAAAGTTCTTGAATATTGAATGATCTCTTCACTGAAAATTAAAATTAACTCATAGCTGAAAATTTTGAAGGAATTGGAATGTGCCTTTGGTGTCGTTGGAAAGTTCTTGATGAGCAGGATTTAATGGAATTTATTTGGTAAGATTTGGATTCAGAACGTGAGGAATATTGATTCTAAAGATTTTGTCGCTGAAAATTCAAAAAAACCACGTTTTGGAAGGAAAAATCAGTTGAGGACTTGATTTCAGAAACTTTTCTACTTTCCTCTCTATCATGTAGCCAAATTTGGCTAAGTTCTATTTTGGATGATTGCTAAACCACCTACCCCACAATTTTCAAGGAAAAAAACAATGATCTGATGACACAGTTTGTTCACAAAAAAATCCTTTGTATGGGTCGCAATGAAGCCTGGCTCCAACCCTTTGCAAAATTTAAAAGATATCTACCCTTCAAAGAATAATCAAAGTTTGATTGCGCACAAACAAACAAAACACCAAAAACCTAAAATGAAAAAGAAAGAAAAAAAAGGGAACAAACAAGCAAACAAACAACACCAAAAAAAAAGAAAAGTGATTCTGTCTACTTTCCTCTCTATCCTCTAGAAAAATTTGGCTAAGTCCTCTTTTGGATGATCGGCAACCCACCCACCTCACAATTTTGCTAATAAAAAAACAATGATCTGGTGATGCAGTTTGTTCACAAAAATCCTTTGTATGGAGTCGCATTGGATTTGTTTTCTCACCAAGTTCACACACCCCCAACAAAAAAACAAAACTAAAAAAAAACTTGAAGTCTGTGTCCAACCATTTGCAAATTTAAAAAGATATCTACCCTTCAAACGAATAGTAAAACTTCGATTGCGTACAAACAAACCAACGAACAAACAAAAAACAAAACCTAAAATGAAAAAGGAACAAAAAAAAAGAGAACAAACAAGCAAACAAACAGCACCCAAAAAAATGATTCTGTCTCTGACAACCTCAAAGCAATCGGGAATCCCAATCTTAGGGTTCAGAGTTGGCGACCATAAAAGAACTACAGTGCAGGATCTGTCGCATGCACTTTGCATTTTTGTTTATAAATAATGTGCTTTTTGTTGTTGTTATTGTTATATTATAATTCCGTGTGCTTGGAATGTGTTGCACTTTGCAGTTCTGTTGTTGTTGTTGTGAAAGAAGTGAAGAAGAGTTGAAGCAGCAGCAGTAGCAACACCAGCGCCATACCCGCCCCCCCCCACCCCCAAGTTATCACCAAGCAAGCAATTTGTGATCCATCCATGGCTTGCAGAAAAGCGCATCACGCTGGATCCTGGTATACCGATGATGGTAAGGGTTTTGGGAAATAGGCGCGGTGAGTGAGAGGAATTGGTCGAGATTTTCGCTTCTTTCTCCCCCCTCCTTCTCTTCTTCTTCTGATCATGATTGAAAAAATAGAAAAGCATCTTGTTTTGTTGTGTAGTTAGGGATTCAATTTCCAATCTCCCATGATTTGGTTTCAGACTTTGAAATTTGGTAATAGGTTTTCTACCCCCTTTCTTACCCCCTTTTTTTTTTTTTTTGGGGGTGAAGTGGGTTGGAGTTTTTTTGATCTTCAGGAAAGTTGGATTTGAGATTTGGCAATGTGAGGAAGAATGATCCTTTGTTTTCTACATAAATCTGATTTGTTTTAAGAGTTCCCTTTTTGGATTAGAGAAACTATGTATAGTTTGGCTTGTGCAGGCAGAGAGAGTCTTTTCATTTTTCCAGCTTGCAGAGATACAATTTTTATGATGTTTTGATGTTCATGAGTTGCAAAGTCTGGGACCCACAACTTTGTTTAGGATGTGCTGGCATTTAGGGTTTTCTGGGAAAGAAATGTGTTTTTTTGGTTCTTTTTTTTGGGGTTGGTGGATCACGTCTTAAGAGCTTGATTTTCTGTGGTGGATATCAAGCAATTTGTGTGCAGTAAGTATGGAGTAGCCAGTCTCCTGATGTATGTATGTATGTATGACTGAATAGGGACGATCCAACAGTGTGGGTGGATGCTCACTAGATTTTAGGGTTTGTGGGGTTGTTTGTGCGATTGTAGCCAGAGTGTTGGGGGAGGAGCTTGACAAATGGTTGCAGGCTTCAGGACTTAACAAGTCTTCGAATGCACGAGCAGTAATTGCTCCGTAAGTCATGACCTCCCTTGTTGGCCTTTTGATTGGGAATGGCCGGAAATTTGGATCAAGCCTACTCAACCCTAGAACGTACTCACACTACCACACTGTTGGCTCCAATGATCAGTTCATTGATTCAAGTTTTATGTCCCATCATTTGGTGAAGTGTCAGATGCTTGTATTCAGAAATCACAGAATATTATGCTTACTATAGGGTTCTCTATTGCTGAGGCCAAAGTTTCTTTCTTGTGGAACATTGCAGGCATGCGGGTTACAGTTACTCTGGGCGATGTGCAGCATTTGCATTTGCTAATATTGACCCTCAGCAGATGTGAGGTTTCAATTTCAAAAAACCCTAATTTACTGCATTCCATGCTACATTGCCATCTGCTGCAAGTGTATCTTGGACTAACATGTTCAGAGTAAGGGTATTTGCAGATCACGTGTGTTTCTTCTTGGGCCTTCACACCATCACTACACACGTAGGTGTGCACTGTCTACAGCATCCATTTACAAGACTCCCCTTGGAGACCTCCCTATTGACCTCGAAGGTAGTGAGCTACAACTCACACTCATCCCTCTTGATTGACACAATGTGTCCTTAGAAATGCAATGCAAAGGTACTTTGTGCTACCAAATTATTGTGCTTTCTGCAGTAGAAGAAGATATCCTCAAATTTCAGTCAAACATCATCCTGAGCTATAATTGAAGATCTTATGAATTTGTCACTTGCACCACAAGAGCTGGCTACAGTGTGACTATGTTGAGCTTGCAATAGGTGTTCCAGTCAGCTTGACCTGTTGTCATGGGGCCTCCACTTCCAATGGATGGGATTGCAGTATACCAAGAGCTACAGGCAACTGGGAAGTTTGAAGTGATGAACCTCAGTGTAGATGAAGCAGAGCACAGCATGGAGATGCACTTGCCCTATTTAGCCAAGGTTTTCAAGGGGTATGTTTGTTGTGAATCCAAGTTTCTCATGAAATGTGTCAGTTGCTATAATTGGAGTATCAAGTTCTTGTGCAAGAGAAGAACCCACATGAGAGAGCACAGAAAAGAGATTATGGCTATTTCTCTCCATCACAGTAATATCCGTAAGTGCTGGCTGTGTTTTTTTCCAGACTTTCTTGATGATGATTACAGATGATGTCAATAGGTGATGGTTGTGCAATTTCTTTGCTTTCTGGATATGGGTAACTCATCAGGACTTATTGGCTGATTATTTTGTAGGTGCTCAGTGAAGATTGTCCCAATTCTGGTAGGTAGTTGCATACCAGAGACAGAAGCAATGTACGGGCGCTTATTGGCTAAGTACATTGACAACCCTTCTAACTTTTTCTCAGTGTCATCAGACTTCTGCCATTGGGGCCAGCGGTACGCTTGCATTGTTCTGTCCTGGGCAAAACCTCCAAACCTGGGCTCATGTATTTGTGCACAAATCACAGTTTTACTAAAGGATTCTAGCATGTGCTTCTGTGGTTCAAAAGTGATATGCAGTGATTAGGAGAAGTGTTCACATTGCAGGTTCAACTACACTTATTATGACAAGAAGCGTGGCCCGATCTATAAGTCGATTGAAGCCCTGGATCAGAAGGGCATAGACATCATTGAGTCTGGCGATCCTGATGCATTTCGTGATTATCTCCATGAGTATGAGAACACCATCTGCGGACGGCACCCAATTGGGGTTTTCCTGAATGTGAGTTAATCCAGAAGAAAAATTCTCAAGCTCCTGTTGTTAAGAGATGGATTGATTGGGGCTGCAGCAAAGTTTTGTGGAAGGTTCTGGAGAAACAGAAAATCTCATTTACATGACTAGTCAAGAATTCTGATATAACTTCTTTGTTCCCTGTTCTCTGTGCAGATGCTAAAACATTGCACGACAAGAATGCGCATAAAATTTGTTCAGTACGAGCAATCCAGCCATTGTAAAAGCATGCGTGATAGCAGTGTGAGCTATGCATCAGCAGTGGTGACAGTAGAAGAAGAATGATAGGCAGCATTCAGTCATTTTATTGCTTGAAGAAACTACTCTCAAGTTCCCTTTCTTTGTTACAGACAAAAGGGCTATTGTTCTCTCAGATGCACCAAAAGGTTCCCACATGTAGAGTCAGTCAGATTGGAAGACATCTCTTTTGGCCCCCAAAAAGGGGTCATGTGAATAATTTGGGTGTACATTTATAGAATGTGCACATTTATGGTTGCACTACACTATCTTGTTGGGAACAAAATGGCAGCTTTCTAGGCTTACCCATGTAAGGTTCTGCTTCTTACTTCGATCCATTCAAGTTTTTGCAATGGATAGATGCAACCTTGAAGGCTTTGTTGGGACTTATTGTGTGTGTGTGTTGTTTAATCATGAGGATTGTTGTTAGTTGTAGACAATGATAGATGTAACCACTTCAATATGGTAGTGCACAACTACTTTCTTAGGAGCTTGCCTCTTAAGTCATGCTGGTTTTGTGAGACCAAACCTCTCCTATCCAAATTGTTGTTGCTTTCTACAAAATTGATTTTGTACACTGTTAATTACCTATCATGCTATTGTGTATTCCTTCTTTGTTTTGATTCCACACCAATTAGTTGTTTCGTGTGATCACATTGTTGACTTGAACTGAATGCTATCCTTGTCGTAATTAAATTAATTTGGAAAATGTTGAATTTTCTAGAAATTATTTGTTTGAAATGTTGAAATTTAAAGAAATTACAAGGGAGAGCAAAATACAAAAATTGATGGAAAACTGCCTATATTTAGGGCCTACATATACTTTTTGTCGAGATTTTATAAATTATCTTTCTTATTAGTTTGAAGTGGATTTCAAAAATAAAATAATCATTCTTCACACAAGTGCGGAACCTGAAAACATGCTGTGGTATATGAATATCCATTGTGGCTTTGTGCCCTTGAGAGCGCATGTCAAAATAAAGGATGAATTTTGAAAGGCCAACTTATACACCTTTAACCTAAGTCTGAAATCTAATTTTCATTATTATTTTTAGGTTTTTGTTGAATTTCTAATGACAAGGATTACTTAAAACTCATTATTTCACACCTTAGGTCTAAGAATTATGAAATCAACTCCATGCAACCCTACTCATTAAGGGCTTTCCAAGAATACCAAAATCCCACCCCAATTTCCCTAAGTATTTTTATTTTGATTTTTTTGAGTTTTCAATGACAAAATTATTCAAAATTCAATAACTCTTGCAGTATAAGTCTGAACATTATGAAACCACTTTGGTGCATCCCTACTCATCAAGGGCTCCCCAATGGTATCAAGAATGTGGTGGGAGGTGCCATGGTTCAAGAGATCTCAAAGTGACAAAACAAACAAAACAAACAAATTACCTTCGTGAATACTAGCATCTCCTAGCTTGATTTCCACTCAACTTATCATCTTCATAGTTTGGATCACTACATTTTGGGATTATGTCCATAATCCTTCTCAAGGTTTTTAGTTTTTATCATCCAAGTCTAGAACTACCCATGGACATTTTAAAACCCCATTCAATATTTATATTTATTTAATTACTTTTTGTGGTCCCTCGGTAATTTTTTGTTTCACTTTCTTTTCTCTAATTTAAAACTGTATTCTGGATTTAAATAGAAATATGTCACATTCACAAAATTTTCCTTCTATCTTATGTACCTTGCAGCAAATCCCTTCCCTAGTAGTCAGTTTGGAGATGTTTCAATAGGTCTTTTTTGCTTTTTATCTTTTCCTATTTGGCTAAATACTTTACACTTATTTTCTCTATTTCTAATTTTCTTTCAGAATACGAACTTTTTTTTTTTTTCCATTTAGAATGTTCACATTGGGAATCTCCTAGTGGCTGAAAAAATATGAAATTCTTTTTCCTGAAATTTCAATGCTCGGATCTACTTCAGTTGGAGACCTTGTATCATGATGCTTTCCATTGTCAATTAGATGCACAACAAATAAATCCATCTCATTTACAATTCTTAACAGTTAAAACCCAAATATGTATAAATATTATAAACACATTATAACATCGATTGCCATTATGTATCCACATTATTTGGATCATGCTTGTTTCTCAATTATGCGGGTGAGAGGAAGTGTGCATGAAATAAAAACCATTTGAGGCCTCCAAAAGTCCAAATTAAAAGAAGGTTTATCTCATGTCCCTCCATGCCTGGTGACATTAGCAACTAATGCATCCTTCAGTTTTTTAATTTCCACATTCTCATCTTCATTCCTCTCAAAGCCTTCCTGCAAAAATTGATAGTATCAAAATGAATGACTTTCTATAGAGAAGGACAATTTGCCACCTATAACTTTCATATACACACACATACACACACTTTTTTGAATAGGTAGACCTTGTACAAATAAGAGATGAAATGTGACACCAAATTAGGATAATATAATCCACTCACAAAGCAACAAGCTTGGACTTTGGCCAATTGTTCCAATTCGTGTACATATATAACCCAAGCCAAATATAAATACCATGGTATGATATTTTAATATCATTTGAATTCAATTCAACCACAATATTTGTAAAAACTAGTATTTAAGGCCAAGCACAAAGATGCAAACATTTCGAGAGGTGCATGTTTTTGAGGTGAGAATATTCAATACTCACCATTCTTAGTATATTGATGGATCCTGTATTTCCTCCTAACAAGAGAATGGGAGTCTCCAATGCAAAAAGAAGGCATGAGAATACACAATTTTCAATATGATACACTACTGTTGGTTTCATCACAGATATTTGCATGTCCCATACCTACAACACCAACCCTCCCTTTCAATCTTGAAGATATGATTTCAGGTTTAGAATGAAACATGAGTTATCATCAAGCCCTTTGAGGACAATTTTTTAAAGACAAAATTGACAAAATATTCCACACATAATTTCTAATGTTAAGACATCTTTTTACATATAGGGTAGAGCCTTAGGGTGGGGGCATTCCAAGGATGAGGTGGTAGTTGAGTTTGGCGGTGCATTGTGGGAATGTCCCTAACTTGTTGGGTTTTCCCATTGTAAAGCGTGAGGTGAAGGTTATCATGAATATAAACAATGAATATAGATAGATCATGAGGTGTAGGAGGAGGAAGGATATTATAGCCACTCGTTAAAATCATTAACATTGGGAGAGATCTTATGCCTACTTTAGGGAGGGGTATTTAAGTAGGTGTAGGATCCCTCCAAGTCTTAAAGGGCATGCATAGTATCCTTCCTCTTTTAAGGAAAGAGATTCATGTATGTAAGTTGGCCTCCAAATACACTAAGAAACATATTGGTTACCTCTAGGTGTCCATTAGTTGAAGCCAAGGCAAACACACAAGCATTTGCAAGAGACCATTGCACATCAGCAATTCCCATATTGATCGTTTGGAATACTAGAAGTGCATTTGCCTGCTCATGAATTGAACCAAAACTTTCTCATTTGAAGGTATGAGCAATGGGACATCGGTGGGAAGTAAAGAGACATGTGGAAGAGAATTGTTGCATATGAAATGGGTTGAAAGCTTTAGAGGATTTCCAATGCTACAAATCATGAAGTGAATGAAGACAATAGCAAACAAAGGGAAAAAACAATGTAAATTGTGAACCCTCTAAATGATTAGCCAAATGCATATCAAGTTTTAATTAGGATTGAGGAAATCAATACATTGGTTTATTGACCAAAGTGTAACTAGGATGATCAAGGAAATTAATGTTGGGTTATTGACCCTGAAAGTGTTGTTTTTCCTTTTCATTTGTTAGTGAAAAATTGGCAACTAGTGTATCTACCTGATGAGATTGAAAATAAGTGTAAATATGATGTTTTGGGGAAAAAATGGTGTGTATTCAAACCTGTTCTTCATTCCAAAGCCGAACAGTCCAATCACTACTACAACTCAAAAACAAGTTTGACATAAAAGGTGACCACCGCACCTACATCATGAACCCCTAATTCATGGAACAAAGGCATAAAATTAATGTGTAGACCTCTACAATCAGCAAATATGTGCTCAAAATAGGTTTTTATTTTGCACCATCTTTTTATTTATTGGCCTTGCCTACCAAGGCAAGGATATTGTGTTTAGGTTCATTATAGAGTATAGTAGCTTAATGGATTTTGGCCACTAGGTAGTAGATCTATTTTATATGAGGATTTTTGAAAGATGATATTTTGGCTTGTGTTGAAACTTGAGATTAGTTAGAGTTATAATATCTTGAAGGATTTTGGTTTCTTTTAGAGGATTTTTTGAAAGACATATTTTGGCATGGTGAAATATTTGAGTTTCCATATTTTTTCTTTTACCTTAAGATAATTTTTAATGTAAGTGGCAAGGCTGTGGTGTGACACACCCCTTGTTACATAAAAAGAGGAGCAAGCCCAATGTGCTACAAAAATACAAAACCCTACAAACCACTAGACCCCTTGAACCAACAAATAAAAATACACACAAGTTACACATACAAACTAACACTTTCACAATTGGAGGGGCCTTCCAACAAATGGCATACTCCTACTCCTTTATGTGTACTATTACACTTGAATTTGTTTAATTTTGCCCCCAAAAACAAATAAAATGGCCTTTCATAGAGGAAGTACAGAGGATGAGAAAAACCGACCTGATACACAGGGCCATTATGACCCATGTACATTTGCATATATTGTTCACTATAAGACCGATCACATTTGTATATAGGTCCCTCTTCAGTGCCAACTAAATATACACTACAAAATAACATAGCAACAAGACTTGAGATTGGAAATCCAAAATGAAAATAAAATGAAAAATATTAGCTTGTTTGAAAAAGATAAAATTACAAAATGTGGAACATAAGTAGTCACTTTGATGCACTCTGTATACTTTTTGCATCGAAACAAGACAAGCCATAATTTAACACTACAACAGTGTGGTTTTTCTTACATCGTTAGGCCATGGCGTGAAACACATGTGTGAGGCAAGTTTGGTGGTTTCATTCATGACAATGTATAGAACATGTTGTGTTTATTGAGGCACACATTACATTAATATTGCTATTTGATGTTAAGTTAATGTGAAATTGTCGTATTAATGTAATATCTGTCACAATGAGCATCGCATTTCTTACATCTCTTACATCGTGATGACTGAAACCACAAAGTTTACCTCACATTTGTGTCATGAGCCCTGGCATACTGGTGTAAAAAAAATCACATTGTTTTGTAGTTTTTATGGATTGAAAATTGGAGTACACAAAAATCTAGACCCAAAAAAGAAGAATCATTTACATTAAGCTTTAAATTAATGCACGTATTTTTCTTCTGTACATTCAAGGCATTTTATAAACACCTATATCAAGTCAAGTGCATATTTGAATTGAAAATCTGATAAGCCTCAAACTTCTTACCTAGGATGTTTGGGAGAAAACTCAAAACATAGTCCAGCTGATCGCCTAGATATGAACGGTTGTGGTTGCGCCCCTTTGTTTTGACCAGGGACCCTCTTTAACCTCATCAAGTTCACATACTCCAAATCCTAATTTTGTTTATTACTTTCATTAGATTTTGGCTTTTGCAACAGATGCCCATCTAAGGTTTAATGCATGGAGAAAGCATTGAAACAATACATATTTTTACACTTCCTCAATATTCATATTTGCCAAAGGTTTACATTCAACTTTTGGGTTATATTTTTCCATTAAGGTGCACACCTTTTTGATAGACCATTGAGAAACACGACCATCTGTTGAAACAGAAACCAAAGACTCTCCATGTTCCGAACTATGATCTACCCATTGAACTTTCCAAATTGGGTCATTGTGTTTTCCAGTTTCAAACCCACTTTGTATGATTGGCCCCTCCTTTGGATTTCTTATGTCATAGATTGCCACATTCCCTGAGTAGAATCCAGCTGCAAAAGCACATTATTCCATTTTTTTGGTCACTCTTCAATCCACTTTTTATAATTGCTATCTTCCTTCTGTTTGAACCAGTGTTGGTTTGATATCAAACAATGTTGGCTTGATCATACCAGCCTGGTCCTACTATTGGGTACCATTTAAAAATTTCATACCAGCCCTGTCGTGGTATGGGTCCTTTTAAAAACTTTCATACTAGTCTGGTCCTGTTGTTGGGTCCAAGATTGTTTTTTGGTTAGTATGAGACAGGAATATACCTGATATTGAACTGATGTAAAACTGGTAAAACTCTCTACATTAATTATTGGCACCTTAGGATATTGTTATCTTTGTTATTGGAAGTCAATATTAGGATCATGAAGTGACGCGGTGCCTAAATGCATCAAGTGGTTAAGAAATGTATTGTGGTTTTGTTCTTAAAATGTTTAAGGGAGTAGGGAATCGTTTAAAACCAGTTAACATTCATTGTTTTAGTGATTAAATATTTATCAACTACTTGGTTCCATCTCCCACATTCATTTGTTTTCTAATAGGAAAGGAACCTCACCAGCTAGAAGACTTGGACTTGCTATTGCAAAATCAAGGGTCAAAACTCCAGATTTCGTAGTAATCATTGCATGTGGATACCGTGGATTCTTCAAAGACCAAAATGCAATCATGCCTCTTTTTTGTATACCAAATTCAAATTGACCATAGCCCACAGCTAGCAAGTGTTTATTTGCCTACAACATAAATCAATAGATCACATTCAGGATAATATATTTTTCTTCTTGAATTGTAGCACGTGAATAAATTTATGTCTATTATTATCTCAGTATAAAAATAAAGAATGTTGCAAAATAGCACTAATAATTTCTAATTAGATAAGCTCAACTTCCATAAGTAACCCACTAGCTATGCCAACTATTCACATGATCAATGTAATTTGGACAACCTCATTTTCTGGGTGCCATGCATTATTAGATTGATGTCCAACACTATCAAAATTAACCAAGTCATACCCATGAAAACATGCAGACAATGGGCATATATGTTGTCCAGAAACACATAAACAAAATGTCACATATTTAGTGTTCAATATTAGGTTTTTTTTGTATTGGTTATTTGTTTGTTGGAAACCCACTTCAATGTTAGTTTTGGTAGTTTTAGGTTCCAATCTAGTATCACACAACAAAAATGATATGTAAGATTGCAAGATTTTTTAATTGATTATTTGATTGCTGGAGTATGCTAACCTTGTTCCAAGCCATGCAACTAACATTTCGACCTTCTGTAACATCACATTCGAAATTCCAAAGCCCATGGACAGATTGAGTGGATGGCTCTGTTGTTGGCAAAATAACTTTGGGCTCAAGCTCTTGCTCTGGCTCTTCCTTTAGTGGCGGAGGAGGAGGAGGAGGAGGAGGAGGAGTAGGTGGTTTCTTGACAACAGGCTTCCCGTCTTTGTCAAGCTCTACAGGTGGTGGCGGTTCAGGAATAATCTCCCTTGCCCTAAAGTCACAAAATTCCAGTAGCTATGCCCGCCATAACATGAACATAATAGAAATTCAAACTGTCAGTTTTGGTTCTTTAAATATTCCATAATCAAAAAAACGCCAGTACTGGTTCTTTGAAAAAAAATCAGAATCAAAGAACATGGGGTTTCAGTTATTTCAAAACCCTTCAAGGATTGATGGTTTTCATGAAAGAATTGGCAAAGAACCGGTGATGCTTTAGGCAGGTGTTTGACTTTTTTTTATGTTTTCAGAACCGTGGTTATGTACCAAAACTGTTTCGTTGAATTACTTTGACAATCTATAGTGTAAGTGGGCATACACCCAGATTCATAACCAATGAGCATCTGTCCCTCAACTTTAGAACCGCCCAACACTGGTTATTACAATTTTGTATGTTGCTTTATGCACAATTCACATGCATTTATGTGGGACACAAAACAAGACTAAAACATTTTTGGTTAAGTACTAATGATGAATTGGAGGAGGAAATGTTTGCATTAGACACGGAGGAAGAATAGAATGATGCACCAAAGACTTTGTTTTTGTACCATGTCGTGATAAGTATTGAGCACAATAGCACGTTCGACCATTTCAAGAGCTTTAAAAAGACCCGTGAGCTTGCTTAGATCAGGTTGAAGTTCTACTGGTTTCACGATTTCAGAAGCTCCAACTTGGCTATCAATCGCGCTCCCCAGAGCCGTTCCCAGAGATTCAGGGCTTGCACCTCTGAGATATTCGTCCAACCCTTGTGTTTCCCCACTTATTGAGACTCTCCGAGAAGCTATACTCCAGGATGGCCTTTTCGATATTTGGCCTCCACTAGCTGAAGGTCTTCGAGATAAACCTCCTATACTCATTGATCCCTTCCTTGAGATCGCACCACCCCCACTATTTGATTGTCGCCTTGATACCTGTTCATCAAAACCCCTATTCCCTAACTACATTTTGATCACTTAGAATAAAAGGAATAAAACCATATAAAATTTTGCTTTTTTGACATCACCAATTCATGTACATCACCATAAAATCTTGATTTTTTTTTCTAAAATCAATGAAGGCTCGTACCGATGGACTTGGTAGTGATGACAAAGGTGCACTTGGCTCTTCTGCTGAAAAAAGCTCGCTTAAGAGAACAACTGTTGTGGTTGGGTTTGTGGTTTTAGTATCTTTGCTTCCATGAGGTACCACCTTCCATGGTTGGTATTGATCTGGCTTTACCTTGCCTCCAACTGAATCTGCAATATCCCAAGAATTCACCTGTTGCAGCATAGCAATCAGGGTTTTTTTCTCCCCAATTTTGTGATATTGAAAATTTGGTGCAAAAAATTAGTGCAAAAGATTAGCAAAATTAGTTGAATTTCCTAGAAGAACAAAAAATTCTCAATTTTTTTAAATTTAGAAAATGATCAAAGTTGTCAAAAGAGAAAAAAATAATAGCAATTTGAATTAAAAGACTAAGAGTAGATCCACCCACACCCAGTTTGTGGGCCTCTACCAATGTCTACCACATTCAAAATTGTGTGCAAAGTATTTACCCATCCTCAACAATAGACATAAAATCTTGGATACTAGTGTAGAGCAAGAATCAGTTAAATATCATTGCAGGGGTGATCATTGTTACTTCAAATCAAACCTAAGCATATTTCTATACAATGTCTTTAAAAGAGCACTCTATCATTTACATATGTACAAGTCCAAACTCATTTGCCACTATGTAAAGATTGGAGTTCTTCCAAATTACTATGTACAAGCCATTATATGGATGCTACTTGACTTGCTCTAAAATACCACATGGGTTTTACATATGTCTTTTAACATATTACATTTAAAAGTAAAATTCCAATCATGCCCAAAATTTAAGAACTCAGACAAGCATATGAAATCCATATTTTTGCTTTGAAACATTCAAAACTTTGCAATGAGAGTCGTGTTCAAACTTTTGTTATCCCATTGAACATGGGTAGGATACATCTATGGAATGTGGAAAATTGGATGGGAAATAAATCACCAATTTAGCCAATAATAATAATGCAATAGCAATGTGTGCCAAATGCACAAAGAATTTTTTTTTCTACGGTTTCAACAATAGAGTGTTTAAATTCTTTTCGTAATATTCACAAATTTCAACCCAAAATTACTTCAATCAACTTGTTTAACACTAAATTGAAAGGTAATACATATTGCTTATTCTTTTGGGCAAATTAAATAGTAAGTCCATCATAATATGTCTTAGTGGATGTTTAACTACTTGTAAGGTCATCAATTTTCTTTGATACAATTTTATGGGCTAAAATTAATTGAAGATTGATCAACAAGGAGTTGCAAGAACTTGACTTGTATAATGAATTGGCTAATCAATTAGATAATTTTAAACTAGCTTTTGCTGGTCCTAGAACTCATTCAGGTTGTTCAATTTTGTGACAAAGAGGACCAGGAATTTACAACTAAGCATATTTATAAAAGATCAAATTTGAGTAATCACTTGTATGGCATATGATTGGGTAGACAAGATGGATGCTTGGGATTCTTTATTCTTTTGGAGGCTGAATAATGTTTGACACATGTTGGGTTGATAGTTATCACTTCCTTTCTTGAACTGCATTTCTCCAAACACACATGCACAAAATTAACATGAGAGCGACGATTACCAGAACTGGAGAAAAAATGAACAAAGTTAAAAATTGCTAGACATATTAATCCACATATTAATTGACTTTGAAACATCGAGTTGCATGTTAGATTTGGGAAATTCTCACAATAAGTGAAGAAAAATTTCGATTTGCTTTAAGGGATGACATGATGATCATTCAAGGTCCTTTAGAAAATGTACCGACAATAATTCTTCATAATGGGTATTTCGTGAAAGAACTTGGTTAATTGTCTCAAAAGCCATGTTTAAGTTGTTCCCTCTCATGCTCAAAAGCACTTGATTGCAACTTTCTGTAATATGTACTGGGATCGGATATTCCAATTCCTGCCAATGTAAATTCTTGAGATTAGTATGCATGATGTCTAGATATACGTGTTATTCCTTTATCGCACTTCATCAATTTCTGACATTCTAGAATTTGAGGAAAACAATTTGTTTATTCAACTAGATATACAATACTTTTTTTCAAGATGATTTTTCGGTGGCGAATCCCTTAACATTAGAGTCACCTACATTGACCTTCGAGGTTGAGTGTCTCACAAAGAGATAGGTTTTCTACAATTCAAGACATCATAAACTTAAGTCGAGAACCTAACCCAAAAAAAAAAACTTTCACATGATTTTTTCACCTTGGTAGCTGGAGTTAACTTAACAACTGAATTACAATTCAAACCAAGATGCAAACACTACTTTAGGTGACAATTAACATGGGTGCATTTTAACCAATGAATAAAGATACAGTCCCAATCAAATGCTAGCAATATTATGCACACACCATTAGAAGAAAATGAAAGTACAATGTTACTTTTAAATTTCTTTTTCCATTAGATCATCTTAGAGAGTGCTAGAAGCAATTGATTGGAAAGGTTTAATACCGGTTCTGTTGTTGGAGTGATTATTGGAGCATACACAGCAATGACTTGGAGCTTTGGGGTTGGTGTTGTATCAAGATTTACTGATGATGATCTAAAGCTTCTAGATTTTCTGGAGTCTTGCTCATCGATATCAAGATCAGGCCCGAGGTCAATTGTCTCGGGTGTTAAGCTCCCTGCTGTGCTCGTGACTGAAAACCCTGTTCGACTGTACAATTGTTTCTTTTGTAAAGCCCAATTGGCAAATTAATCTCAAAATCTGCACCTTAAAAATTTAGTGAATTGTCCCATCCATAGAAGGTGAAAAATTTTAATTGATAAAATGTAAATGAATTTGTCCATTGGATGTAAAATACGCTTTCAACACATACTCTTAACAAAAGAAACGCATACTTGTTTAGTTTTAAACAATAATTTGATGCTGTTATTAATGGTAACAACATTCTGAACTAGCAAAACCACTTGGATTTCAATATAAATCTAGTAAGGTGAAAAGGAATAATGAAGAGAAAAGTTGCTTTAGTGTATTTCAATGGATGCAAAATTCAATATTACTTGATGTCACAACCCGTTATGTACAAATAAAGTGAGAGCAATTTGGTAGAAAAATCTCGACCTAAAATAACATTAAAAAAAAGAGCATGCTTTCTCATTCAGAAATTGATTAGAATATCAAATTGATTAATTTGATGAGAATATTTTCATTTTTTTCATTATTAGTAGTACATAGAAAGAAAAGGGGCAACAATTCAAAATCATGTGTTTTCATGTAACACCCTAAAATCCAATGATTTGGAGGCAACCAAAAGGGTTGAATGATTTGTTGCAAGGAAGGCTTACCTATAAATTGGCACAGAATGCTCCAAATCTGAACCTTGAATGGATTGGGCACCAGGTTCAGCCCAGAGCTTATCAGTTAATACTGTTGGTTGCAATGTCACCAGTGGTTTTGGTGTAACATCTTTCCCAAATTCATTGAACACCTTAACAAGTGACCAAAAATAAAACAATATGTAAATGTCTTATCGATAATCATTGTGAATTTGGACTTGGGTCCTTTCTTTTTTTCCTTCTCTTGTTCCCTTGCCAGGCATTTTTCATTTTTAATTTATTTATTGTGAATTGGAAACCAAATTACACAATGGTGTTGGCTTGAGTTTTGTCAATGCCTTCCTGTTATATGCAAGGTTTCATGGTCCAGTTTTGGTTTGGTAGGCAAATCTTTTGCAACCTAGCAATTTTTTGGGACAAAATTGTGGAAAAATCTGTTTTTCAGTGCAATGTCGACTAAATTTGCTGTTTTGAAAGAAAAATTTGCTAATCTTTTGACTGCATAAATTGAAAAAAAGTCCTTGCTTCCGCCAAATGTTTTGGTAAAAAGACCAGACATGCTTCTGTGACAAAATATTCAATTTTTTCCCCTCCTTTTTTGGGGTCAACATGATGCAAAAAGTTGTCACAGAAAAAAACGCTGGTTCCACCAATGAATTCAATAGAATGCACAATTTTGATGGTATGCCCATTTTTTTTAGGTATAAAATACTTATAAGTTGTTCTTGATTTAGGAAATTTGGTACTACCTGCATGACTTCATCTTGGCCCTTCTTTTTTTTGCTTCGAGGAAGTCGCGATGATCTATTACTAGTTCTGCCACATGAAGAATCACCATGTCAAGCTTATGATTGGTTTACACTTCATGTCATTGCATATGATATCATTGAATTTTCATGACTTTGTTACAATTCCGTGTTTTAATCAATTCCACATATTTATTAAAGATCATACTGTCATATATTCATTCTAGGTGAAACAATAGTAATTGTGTCATAATACTCAATTGGGTTGCCATTTTATCCTCTCATGATCAAGGTCAAAAGAAAAATTCAAGTTTGAAACTACGACATTGAAGAATGTGTACGAAGTGTAACTAAGGCATGTGCAATTGTGAACAATAAACTTTCGACATATTATACATTTTCTTGAGCAAAATGCCATGAGCAAAATGATGCATTCTTCAGCTCCAATTGCCCTCATCTGTGCAATTAGTAGTGAGCTGTGACATTAATTAGTATTAATGTCTTTGTATAAAACGACAATTTATTTGTTCAATCTATTTTGCAAAGTGCATACATGGGCAAAAGCACATGTATGGGCAAAAACATGTGCACTAGTGGTTTTTTTCCCCAAACAAAATTTGTCATGTTTTCAACCAGAAAATTGGGATTAAAATTTTTATTTTATTTTCTAATGTGAATTTGACTAATTTTGGAAATTTTTGGGAAAAAATAGCCAAATTTTGGATAACAGAAAAAATTGAAAAAAACCCTAATGTACAGCCAATGTAGTGGGATAAGACACATGCTAACAAAAGTTGAGAGTGGGAAGAAAGTTTGATGCATGGGAATGAAAAGGGATTATACCGTGATGAGAAAGAAATTTGAGAACTTCCAGATTGGCGGTGTGATGATGGGTATAATGTGGAAATTCTTGAACCTCCTCCACCTGCTGCCTGAGCAGCAGCAGCATCTGCTTGAGCTTTTGCCAAATTAAATTGATTTCGATAACTTTCCCGTTGTCCTAATGGTAATGTAGGTAACGGTACACTAGCTTGTAATTTATTTGGAGATCCTGGTTTTTCTCCTTTAGAGTCTTTGTCTCCCAATGATGATGCTTTTGTGGAATTGATTTGCTTCCCTTCATCTTTTTTTGTATTTTGAGAGTTGACATTCTTCTTCGTCGTGGAAGAAGGCTTTGTATTTTCTGTCATGCTATTGATGTTGTTTCCAAACCCGTGCCAATCAAGAAACAATCTGACCACCTCAAATCTTCCAAATTCAAAACCCTAATCCTGTTTTTGCAGAATTTTTTTCACTTTGTTTGGCTCATGATGCTTTTTGGAAACAGTTCCAAAAACAATTCAACATGGTTTTGATCATGATTTGAGGGAAGTTTTTGAGATCTTGAGTTATAATATTCCCTTGTGCAAAATTTTGCAACGGCTAACCCACTTGCACGTATCTAGACAAATGAGAATGAGATGATAAAAAATTGCACATAGATAATTTTAGAAGAACAAATATGGGGATTCAAGTTTGGAGAGAATTTCTTCACCTTGAGTTAATAAGCTTAATAAGGTAGCATATGTTTTGAGAAGAAAAATTCCACCAAGTTCTCACATGCAAAATTAAACTAAATTTGAAGTTTGTAAGGAAAAAAATTAGTTGAATGTTAAAGATCACCAAGGATCAATTAAACTGATGGAATTGGGCATCACCAAAAATAAAGCCACTCATGAAAAAATAATATGAAACAACATAATAAGAAATTAAAACCCCTTCTACACCAAAACTTGTAGGTGTAGGAACAAGAAGCCAAAGAGAAAGAAACAAGATTTCATGACAAAGTGTCCAACAAAAAAAAAGGATTAATTTATTTTATATTGAAACTTGTAGCTAAGACAATAATAGTAGAACTAACCATGAAGAATGGATCTCAAAAGAGCAAATGAAACAACCTAACTCAGACTTAAAACCATAAAGTTGGATATCCTAAAGATTTGCTCAAAAGTTTCTTACATACTAGATGATGGCACTTTATGCCTTGGAATGGGTGTGGCCTGGGCCATTCCGAATATGCAAGACAAGAGTTCACTCAGCCCATTCCAGCAGGTAAGACAAGGGTTGGGCTTGACGGTTGTCTTACACATTGGGATGGGCCAGGCCTTGTCTGTTCCAGAATGAAACTCTAATCTGCCAACACCTTACCGTTTAGTTCTTTATCTGCATAGGGAAGTGGAAGATTAATCCATGATAGCTGGTTATGAACTATGGAATTGTCAAGCTCCTGCCCATTATGTTGGGTAAGGTGCCAGTTGAGTCCATTAGGGTGAGCTAGGTGACACACCCAACATAATGGCCACAGGTGAGATCATTCCACAATATAAGGTGTGGGGATGGCAGATTCACGAATTAAAAGAACATATTCAACAGACACATTCTGTTCACTACAACAGACTCATTTTGGTCACTATGGTGAGTGAATGATCATCTGTAGAAGATTATATCATATAACGTGGTCAATTAAATGGGTTGTGTTGTGAAAGAGAGAAATGTGATGCTGGATTTTTCTGGTGGCTTGGTGGGGATGGCATGGATAAATCATGGGGGGAAGCACAGGTGAATGCATGAGGAGGGAAGATAAAAGCCAGCGTCTTATTGACTCTAAGTGGAACTTCCTCCAAAACCCAAATACCCTACTACTTTGGCAGCTTCAACACTGATTATATTATTTTCAGAAATGTTAAATTTTTCAATAAATGTTTTCCTCAGATAACAAAATTTGTGAAGGAAAATATTGAATCTTCAAAGAATATTCTCTGTTGAAATGAATCTTCCTCCGCAATTTGGGTCAATGAAGGCATGAACATATATCATAAGCTGTACAATCCAACATGACTTTGAAGTTCATAGATATTGTACCATTCCTACACAGTCCCAACAAAACCATTGCAACAGTTTTTGTGTAATATAACAATGCTTCAACATGCAGTATTGGCCCAAAACTCAAAAGGATCAATGATGAGATATTACACCTGAGTGAGTAGATTACATTTTTGCTGAATTGGAATTCTCTGGCGATTCTCCAACTTCATCTTCCTCTCCAATGGAGTTGGTACTTGAGTTTAGGGTTTACTGGACCCCAGCACCCACCCTTGAATTCAGTAGATGATCGACGGTACTGTAGTTCCACCACACTGACCACACAAGTATGTTTCATTACTTCAAAATACCATGTCAACCTTCCTGGGGAACTTAAAACCACTGAGTTGGAACCTTTTGTCAAACATTCAACGTCACAAATTTTCAGAGAACATGTAGTGGTACTAGACGGAACTGAAAACACCAGCGGTTAGAGCTGCATCTTGAAATGCATCATGGTTTGCATATGGCTTGGCATCTAGAAGGCCTTGTTGGTTGATTGAGCACAATCACTGTGAAGCCATGGCCTACTGAATAATTATTTGTCACAAAGAGTCAATGGAAGCCCAATCCCCTGGTACATGCTTCCAATAAACTAGTTGCTTATCTTTGAGCTCAAGCACTGGCAACTTCTTTAGCAGAAAGAAGATTGGATAACTGGTTTGTGTAAACATCTGGTTGGATAAAGTTGTCAGGTCTTTGGAGTATCTCCAGAGTTGCTACTCCTACAAAGCACCAAAAAGTACAGCTTTGAGAAGCCACATGCCAACAGAGGACAAAGAAACAATCTCTGTGTCTGTCTCTCTGTGTGTCTGTGTCTTTCTGAAAGCCCTATCCTACAGAGAAGTGGAAATATTCAGACAATCTGAAACATAAGCAAAGCTGGTGGTGAAGCCCTATTCCTACAGCAAAGTGGAAATGTTCAGACAATCTGAAACATAAGCACAGCCGGTGGTGAAGCCCTATTCCTACAGAGGAGTGGAAATACTCAAAGGATCTGAAACATGAGCACAGTTGGAGGTGAATTACCAGGGAGAAGAAGCAGAGTTTTGCAACCACAGTTCTGCCAAAAGAGAATAATATCAGTATCCTGTCTAGCCCATGATTAAAGTAAGTAGCAAAGATAAGTGGGGCCTGGCAGAGGAGAGATGAGTACAGGGCCTCCAATGTAACTGATGCCAGCTTGCTTGAGCTCCAACTGGATTCCAGCTTCACCAACAATATAGACCTGGTATGTGTTCAAAATTCCCCCAAAGAACTAGCACATTAAAAATGAGTGACTAAGCTTGCTGTTTCCTTAAATGGAATAGTTTTCATGAACTTTGCCCATCCCTTCGTGTTCAGGAAGGAGCACCCAGATTCAGCTGTTCATTTCCAGACAGTCATGCAACTTAGCTTCTTGTCAGAAGGGAAGTTGATTGATTCCAAGTAGACAGCTGCTGCAAAGGATGATGCAAATATCTCCTCCTGCACCATGGCAACCACACATTGATGCCCTCACCGGTGTCATATTGAACAAAATCCAAGAAACATACCATGCAATCAATTTAACATACATATATTATCGGTAAGGTCTCCCAAGAACTTTTACAGTGAATTCTGCTATACACATACCTCAGTCACATTGCGACAAAATGACTCAAAACTTTTGTCCATACTGCTCCCTTGATTTGGTGGAGTTATTGGGTCACAAACACCAATCTTTTGCCCTCCCAAGCCCAAAGGAGGTCATTCTTATGTTGCATGTCAAGAATGAAATTTCCAAATTCCAGCTCATGCAAGAAAGATCAAAATTTGCACAAAACTATTGAATCACATGTGTCCATGACAGTGCAAAATTGAGAGTCCACAAAAGAATTCCTGCCAGAGGTGCAGCATGGTGGAAACAGAACTCGCCATTGCAGGCAGCATATCAAGAGTCTCTTGGACACCATCAACAAGCTTGTCACCCTTCCAGATAACATATGAAACCATGAGAAGCAGTGAGCTTATTTGAGTGACTATAATCTAACAAATTTGACCTGTTCAACTTTGATGATTTCTTCAAATATAGAGGGTGTGAAACGTCCAATTCATGTCCAGTCTTTCAATAAGTAAGCATGAGTTCAAATCAGAACTTTTCACTCTAAGAAAGACTTTCCCGAAATCTGTGTTCTTCAGCATCTTACTGCATTTTGTCATCAGGATGCATTGCTGACAAGACGGTGAACAATGCCTACAGTGTAGGTCCAGAGAAACATCTGAGTGCTTATTGATCAGCTACAGTTGGACTTACAGGATGATCAATCTGTATGATATCACAAAGAATGCAGTGTCTCTTGATGGAATCAGCTGTCTGCATCTAAGTTGCACTTCTCATGCTCAGAAATTCATGCAGCTTATGAGTAAATATGAAAGTCATGATCCCTTCAGAGAGCCATCAGGCCATGTATAACTACCATGTGCAAAGCTCCAGGCAGCAGCTTTTAGAAGCATCAAAGACAAAATGGTTTGGACTAACTTATTTTGTAAAACTACAATGATCCATATGACAAGCACAACAATTTCTGACAGGAGAAGACCTCAAATGAAAGAAAACAGAAGGGAAAGATCTTAACCATCACAATAAAAAATGGTCAATGAGGTTTGCAGCATCAGTCCAAAATGGTGCTGCAGGTGTCCCTGTGAAGTTCATCCCCCAACCGGTGCATTAGTATACTCACTGCTCACAAAACAGTTGTGCTTCTCAACCTGTGCTGCTTATCTGCTCTAGACTGGAATCTTTTGCACATCCTGTTTCTACTCAGGAGATGTCATATGAATCAGGAGAAGAACGCACCAGTAGGTAGAAGTGCCATCCTCTTCCACAGATGCCTGCATCATTACAGATCAAATATTCCAAAAAGAAGTGCATGCATCAGAAGCAGCAGTTTCCAACAAACAGAATCAAGACAGTGTTTTCTTTTATTGTTCCACATTGCCTCTTCTGATCCCTCCCACTTCATCACTCTGTTGCACATGTTGACAATGAATTGGATGAATTCCGAGCATTTGCTTTCAGGTTGCTATCTTTGGTAGGCATTGCAGAAGGAAAAAAAGGTTTGCTTCTGAGTTTTAGTTCAGGCCACATTCCCAGAGGTAATGTCAAAAGCCCAAAAAGTCTGGCCACATGAAGAGACTATGCTCACAAAACCTTGATAAGTGATCAACAGCGAACCAAGAAATAGTCTTTTGTTCCTGTGAATTCTTCAGCATTGATGTTCAAAGATGAAGAAGACAGTCAGGTGTCCTGACACAAAACTCCAAGATTACATCCAATGGTCTAAAGGAAGTGGATCCTGTTTTCAGTATCAGAAGTTTACAATGTCTGCTGACTCTGCACAAAAGCCCCATCAGAAGAAGATGATGTGAATCAAGGTCCAAACATGACAGTTTCTGAGAAACTGATTCAATTACAAATCTCACAAAGACTTACAACCCTGAGGGACAAACTGCACATGCTCTAACCTCATATCTCTATCTTACACATTGACAATATTTGTTGTCTGTAAGTGCTAAGTATAATCCTCTATTTTAGGCAGTCTGTTACAGACTTTCTCATGAAGAAGAGGATGGAAGCAAGCTGTTTGAATCTATGAATCTTGCAGTTTACATACTCTATGTTCGATGAGTGTGAAGTGCTTGGGAGACTTGAAAACAAACTAGATAAATGTTATGGTGTACTCTGCCACCTGCTAAACCTCTTGCTATAACCTGGATGCTGGCTTCCAAGGACACCCGCCTTCAAAAGCCTGGTGCAAAACATCCTCCATCCTTTTTGCCAGCAATATCTGATAACATAACTGCCACCAATGAGAATCTAAAGAGCTACAAGCTGAGGTGTAGACAGACAGTACTGCTTGGAATATGCTGCATTACAGTTGGATTAGACAACACAATTCAGCAGCAATTTCTTGGAAGAGAATGATGTTTTCTTTCAGAAGACTGCCTTCAGACATTTTGAGGTCAGAAAATGTTACCTCCATGTTGGCAAGGATGGCAGCAGGCACCTCTTGTAGATCTTTTCTATTGCGTTCTGGCAGTATCACTCTCTGTATTCCACAGCGATGTGCTGCCAATATCTGTGAAATTGGTAAATATCAGGAACAATGTTTTACTTGGTGTTAAGCAATTAGTGTTCGTGTCAGAGACTTTGCAATTCAATGGGTGACATGATTTCAGCTACTCTTCATCAACTAATCACAAAAGACTGCTGGTCTGCCACAGAAAATGTGACCATATCTGTACAATTGCAGAGAAATCTCCACGATAAAACTTTAAAGGTAACAGTTGTGTAAGTTCCAGGGAAACCAACCTGACAAGAACGAGTTCAGTCAAAACCTCATGAGTGTCAATGACAAAGCATGACAACCAACACAGTGAAAATAAGTAGTCTGTCCAGTACCTTATCCTTGACTCCCCCAACAGGAAGAACAAGCCCTCTGAGAGTCATTTCGCCTGTCATGGCTGTATCAGCCCGTACACAGCGCTTTCCAAATAGAGACACCAAGGCAGTGACTAATGTCACACCTGCAGATGGACCGTCTTTTGGAACTGCACCAGCTGGAAAGTGGATATGTATGTCACGGTCTTTGAGGAGGCTCCCTGCTTCAGCCACTGCCAACTTCAGCTCTGCAGCTCTTGCTCGAACCTACTCCAATGCAAACTCATTATTAATCTACATCCAATCACAAACACAGACCTTCAAGCTTGTACTCCTCAGGGCTAAAGGATACATGGTGAATAACTTTATACAACCCTCACAGGCTTCAAAGCCAGAAACTCTGGAGCATGTTTTTAGGGAGTTTAAGAGTTCACCCAGGTCAGAGCAATTTGTGCTGATTCTTTGATGACATCTCCTAGCTGTCCTGTCAAATGTATGTCCCCCTTTCCAAGCATTGCAGTGGCCTCCACAAACTGGACCTCACCACCAACTACTGTCCATACTAGTCCTACTGCAACACCTGGAGTTGCCACTCTCTCAGCTGCCTCCTTCCCATCAAACCTTGGTGGCTGCATATCCACAGACGACTTGTCAGCCAATTTCAGAGCCTCACCACATCCAGGCACTGAAATTACAACCCACTCCATGCAGAACAAATGCTGAATTGAACTCATACCCCACAAGCAATGACTGTTGGATGCAAAAACCAGTGACAAATAAGAAAATATCCAAAAGAAAGGCTCCCTAAATATCCCAGTGAAATAGTGGGGAATTCACAGCCATTACACAGCATACTCTTACCATAGTTTGCTTATTGCCTAAGGTGCTGAAACTGACAGAGTCCATGCATCTATATTGCACACAGCCTCCCAAAAGAAGTATATTCTGTGGACAAAGCTTTCTTCTTGTCTTTCACTCATTATCACTCAGTTGGGACCACAAGCATAAGTGAAATATAGATGCAAATTCCACAAGTGTCAACTTCAAGAGTGAAAGGTAATGACTGGGTAGAGCTTCACCCCTAGCACAACTTCAAGCATTGCCTCATCCACAAGCAAAGGCTCTAGATCTGTCATGGCACTGGCAACTTCTCGACCATGAATACCCACAGCTTCCACTTCCATTTCTACTCCACCCCCATCTCCAAGCCCTCCTCTGCCTTCCCCATGATCCATCAGTGAGACCTCTGGTATCATGTCCCCTGTCACCCTCCTCATTGACTGCTCCCTCTCTGCGACTTTAACTGCTGCTGCTCGAGCTAGTGCTGCCAAGTGACGCTCCAAGTTACGCACCCCTGCCTCTCTGGTGTATCGCTGAATTGTGAGCTCGACCATAGGCTTACACATCCCAACAAGCCTGGTGTGAACTCAAATATACTACCATCAGGTCAATCCTATCTGATCTGGGCAGGATGTAGCTTTCGAGATTGACCTCATAGTTGATCTAATGAGGGTAATATATAACAAGGAATTCTCAACTGATGACCCTCTCCCTCACAACTCCAGACCAACAATGGTTGAAGCAATGAAGCCTCACAACATGTTGATATCATGAGCATTTGTCAGAGCAGGACATCAGTAAATTCAACTGTGAGCAGCAGATTGCAACCCTGATCATGTACCATAAAACCTAATTACTGCTCAAACCACAACTAATCCTCCTTTGTCTAGGATTTCTACACCTGAATACAGCAAGACAATCATCTCAAACTCAAAGATTGAGCTTGTCCCATATAAAACTCAAGACAAAGGAGAAGCCAATAAGGCATCAGCTTACCTCTGGAATCTTTATGTGTTTGTTTGTGATGCCATGCTGCTCGAGGACACGGGGTATAAGATGTCGCATGGCAATATGCAACTTCTCCTCTGGTGTATAACCAGGCAGCTCAATAACCTCCATTCGATCTAAGAGAGGTGCTGGCATGGTCTGGACTCTGTTTGCTGTCGCAACAAACACCACCTTTGATACATCGAATGGCACATTGAGATAGCTGATTACAATCTGAATTAAAGATTGCTTCAACTTTCAAAGATAAAAAATCAGATGTAGATACCAGAAATATATCATAATGTGGCAGGATACTGATCATTGAATGTCTTGTTCTGTTCAGGGTCTAGGACTTCAAGCAGAGCTGAAGCTGGATCCCCACGCACATCAGCCCCTGTCTTGTCTATTTCGTCCAATAGCATTACAGGGTTGTTCACCCCAACTCTCTGCCATCCACAAACCTCAAGCCAAAATCCATTTAGCTTTCAGGAAACACACAAGAATTGGAGACTCTTAGACAGGTCACAGATTACAAGAACAAATGGAAGAAACATCTACCTTGATGCCCTCGATAAGCCGGCCTGGCATACTTCCTATATACGTTCTGCGATGTCCTCTAATGTCAGCCTCATCTTTCACCCCACCTAGTGATAAACGGATGAATCGCCTCCCTAGTGCTCCAGCAATTGATGATGCCAGTGAGGTTTTGCCCACTCCTGGTGGCCCCACAAAGCAAAGAACTGGTCCTCTAGCATCTGGCTTGAGCTGCATGAATTCCAAATTTTGAGAAAATTTCAGTCTCATCAAAAAACCTGCACAACTTCTTTGCCCATCTTCTCATTCTAGCTAGTATGCAAAGCTGCTATACTAGGAAACAGATAAACAAAATCAATTCTAGAGTGACAAATTACACTAGTAACATGAAACAGACCTTGCGGACAGCCAGATATTCGATAATGCGCTTCTTCACTTTGCTAAGGCCATAGTGATCACTGTCCAGTCGATCTTTGGCAGCCACAAGGTCAATCTCCCGCTCCTCACTACTGATCTGCCATGGCAGCTCTGCTAGCAGCTCTAAATAAGTGCGTGAACTGCCATATCCTGGTTGCTGTGGCTGCATCTTTCTTAATCGTCTGCATCAAGTGTTCTATTAGTTGTAATCCCATCACATAACTGAAGAATACAAAATGCTCAACACAGCAGTCTCCAGAACCACCAACAATCCTTGGGTACTATCCCTACCTACCATGTAATGGAGCACAGAGCTGTCTACTTCTCAATTCACATGACAGAAGCCCATCAGATTCAATTCTTTCAGGTTGAGGATGATGTAAACCACCAAGACTGGCAGAAAACCTTGAAGTCTTTAAGGTGCAGTTTAACTTAAGTCTACGCTGTTAGTGACAGCAAATAAGCTTCAACAACTGAAGTACCTGAGCTCCCTTTGAGCATGCTTCCAGACATTGGCAGGCATACCAACACTTTGCATCTTTCTTTCTAGTGCAACAATATCATCTTCATCATCATCATTATCCCCAAGCTCGTCCTTTATGGCTCTTATCTGTTGAACCAGTCTTTCTGTCATTCTCATTGGTCCTTCTGGAACTGATATTCTGCATAGATGATCATCTGTAAACATGCAATTGCACACAACTAAACAACAAATCAGATAGGGCATGGTTGAAGCTTTGTACCTGCTGTCGAAGAACGTCTTTTTGGGACTTGGATAGGTGTCCTTCCACCTTCATTGATATTTTCTCTGCTACTCTGAGAGTCTGCAGAAAAACCCAAAAAAGCTACTTGCTTGTTACTATCCACAGACATCCATTAGAAGAACACACACACCAAATACTGCATCCAGTAGAGCAAAATACACCTGAAGATGGCGGGTAATGATCTCAGTAGCTTTTAAAAGACGCTGCCGAAGGTCTACAGCATCAAGCATGGCAAGGCGCTGGTCAAAACTACCCTCAAAGCTTGCGACAAAAATGTCTGCCAACCTGTGTGCTGATGCAGTCTCCAATAGTGCCTTGGTGCGTTCAACTGCCTTCAGCTTCTGATAGAACAAAAGCATCCCAAAACCGAGTAACAGAATCATTGGATAGCCTTAAACTTCCAGGCCACACATACATTCTGGCACACAGAGTTCTATCCTGCCAACACTCCTACTGAAGGAGCCTATGCAGCATGATCTAGAAAATCTCTGCATTCTGTTCATGAAAACCAATGCAAGAGAAGGCAAACTTTGGAATGCAGAAGAGGAGAAAAGCAGTAAGCACCGGCTCAAGAAGAGAGATTAAATCTCCTGCCACAGATTTGAACTGGCGTGCAAGTACTTGCACCTCAGGATCTTTCTCAGCCTGTTCCATCTCTAGACCAAAAAATCACAACCGCCCCATACCACACCCAAACACTCAGCCTTCTGCTTTCTGCTAGGTGAATGAACATTTTGCAATGCAATAGGTACTGTGTTCTTCACCACTAAGTCACAACAATGATATGCTTCAAGTATGAGGCAACTTAAACCAGAAGACCAGATGGACTCCAAACCCTAATTTTATAGAGATTCAAAGCAGACAGCAAATAATGAAGTACCAGCTTTGGTGGAGTCAAGCTGCATCACTCGAGCAGTATTGTATAAATCATGCACATTGAACTCTTGCACACCAAATCGGCACCGCCCTTCAAGAACCACAGTGTATGTCACACGGCTGGTGGGCTTCTCCATGTACTGCTGTAGTGCAAGTACTCTAGCCGCAACTCCCCTAATCCACGTAGATCCAAGAATAGCATACAAGTTCACTTGACTTATCCTCAAAGATTTCCTTCATGACTTTCTATCTCAGACCTTTAACAAAATGCAACTAGAATTAGCCCTTAGAAGAGCCCCACAGCAATGCTTGTGACAAAAACTCAGGAAAGAGGTAAGTACCTTGCGTGCCAATGAATAGTTTCATTTGTTTGTCTGCCCACTGGGGGTTGTAAATCTGAAGGAGGTGGTGCCACCACAGAACTCTCTCTCTCCCCACCTCGAGTAACCATGCCTGCACCAAGCACACATCTTCACTATGTTGTGTACTATCACTATGACCTTGATGGTATGTTGCTGCCAAAGCTATGGTGGCTCATGAACCAGTTTATCTTGAATATGGTTGAAACTGGGAGAACCATCATCAGAAAATCTGATATTTTCCCATCACACAATGCATAAATTTGGTTTCACACAGTCAAAGTTCTTGCCTTC